>JACYYJ010052185.1_pt4 | contig 12508 bp, 14 predicted proteins | sample 8236861 | NCBI WGS metagenome assembly JACYYJ01 (sample SAMN14103086, study PRJNA606662) | landfill metagenome | isolation source: landfill solid waste | place: India:New Delhi, Okhla landfill site | collected 2017-11-05
GCCTGACCGTCCTGGGGCGTCTCCACGATCACCGGCGCTCCCGCCTCCCTGGCCACCTCGACCAGCAGGTCCGGGTCGATCGTGCCTTCGCCGCCGACGACGTTCGCGTGGCGGTCGCGCTGGGAGCCGTGCTCGTCACGCGAGTTGTTGAGGTGCACGAGGTCGATCCGGCCCGTGATCGCCCGGACGCGTTCGACGGCCTCCGCCAGATCCCACCCCGCCGCGTACGCGTGGCAGGTGTCCAGGCAGAACCCCGCACCGAAATCGGCGACCTCGTCCCACAGCCGCGCGAGGACGTCCAGGTCGCGCGCCATGGCACCCTCGCCGCCCGCCGTGTTCTCGATGAACAGGGGGACACCGAATCCACCCTGGTCCTCCTGCCTCTGGAAGAGCTTGCGCCAGTTCGCCAGCCCCTCGGCGGGCTCCTCGCCCTTGCGGACGTGACCACCGTGCACGATCAGTCCCCGCGCCCCCGTCTCCGCCGCCGCCGCGGCGTGCTGCGCGACGGTCTTGCGGGACGGGATCCGGATGCGGTTGTTCAACGACGCGACGTTCAGCACGTACGGCGCGTGGATGTAGATCCCCACCCCGGCGTCGGCCAGCTGCGCCGCCTGCGGATGCGGTTGCGGCTTCTTCCAACTCTGTGGATCCGCGAGGAAGAACTGCACGGTTTCGGCAGTGCGTTCCCGGGCGGCCGAAAAAGGATCATCATCACGGACGTGCGCGCCGATCTGCATCACTCGAGCGTAACGATTCACGGTCCACGAAATCGAGTACCGTGACCGTGTCCCAGACAATTCACGAAGATCGTATCGACGAAAAAGGGCGGGACAGAGACCGCACCCGAGAGTGAGGGCGACACGGCTCATGGACAGCGGGCATCGGCAGTTCAGGCGTATCGGCTCGACCGGACTGGCACTGACAGCGGCGGCCGCACTGGTGTTCCCCGGCAGCGCCGCGGCCGAGGAGAAGGACATCATCACCGCAGGTCACTGCACTGACAAGGCGGCGAACGAGAAGCACGGGGACGACTCGTCCGCTCCGCGCGCGACCCCGACGCGGACCACCGATCCGGACGACGACACCGACGACACCGACGACACCGACGGTGTCGACGGCGCCGAGAGCGGCGACAGGCCCGCCTCCCTCTCCCTGACCGGAACGCTCGATCTTCGCGGATTCGACGCGCTGGCCGGACTGCTCTGCAACACGAAAAACGGTGCCGTCGACTCACTCGTGCGACCGATCGTGGAGGACGACGAAACAACATCTCCCGAAATGGGTGACACCCCGGGGAGTGGTTTCGACGAAAACGGATCGGGCGATGAGATCACGCCCGAGTCGGACACCGATGAGGAAACGACCACCGCCACTCCCGATTCGCTCGCGGAACAGTCGCCCGCGGGTCCCACGGGGACCCCGCCCGACACCGGAGCCGACGGCGGCGGCTGGGGCGGGGTGAGCCCCGGCCGGACACCGGGCGCCCTCGACGTGCCGCCCACCTCACCGGAGCACGAAAGCACCTTCAGCGCGGTCCCGCACGACCCGCGTGCGGCGGAGGACCCCAACTCCACCAAGGCCTCCGAGCGCCTGCCCCTGCTGCTCGCCGTCCTGTCGCTGGTCCTCGTGGCCTCCGCGCTCGCACACACCTGGGCCCGGCGGACCCTTCTGCGCTGAACTCGCCGAAACCACACCCGGTGCCGCCGCTGTCGTCGAGCTCACTCCCGACCTCTGAGTCACCGCGTCACCTCCCCGTGTCATCGTCGTTGTCCTCACCGACGGCAAGTACGCCAAGGCAGCCGGACAGCGCCGATCGGCAGTGCCGATCCCGACGCCGACCGCGGCCCGACGGCCGACAAGGGAGGACCCTTTCGTGCGGATCAGCTCCACCGCTTTCACCGGGAGGACCCGCCGGACGATCGCCTCGATGGCGGTGGCGGCGACCGTCGCCGGCACGGCGGTCCTGACCGCGGGCACGGCCTCGGCCGCCACCGTGACGGCCGACAACTGCACCTCGGTGATCGGCGGGCGGGTCGGCGACACGGTGCTCGTCGACGGTGCCGCGGTGTCCGAGCTGGTTCGGCAGGGCGCCGAGGAAGCCCGGACCATCGTGGTGGTCCACCACCTCACGATCTGGCCCAACCATCTGGCACGGAAGGTCGAGAAGGAAGAACTCGAGGTCGGCACCGTCCCCGACCGCCCCACCAGCGTCCTCGACGGTGACGTCATCGCCTCCGCCGTGCGGGACGCGCTGGAGGGCAGGGCCGGGCTCGGCGCACTGCCGTCGACGCAGGAGACGACGCTCGACACCATCGCCGACCGCGTCGCCAAAGCCTGTTCGCTGACGGTCGAGGCCACCAACCCGACGAAGCCGGAGGCGTCCCCGCACTCACCGGGCACATCCGCACCGGACTCGGGCGCGGGAAGTCCCGGCGAGCGCGCCGGCAAGGACGGCGTCCCGACGTCCGAGGAACACGACGCCACGTCCGGCGACGGCGGGCTCCAGACGACCGGGGACAGCAGGGCCGAACGCCGCAGCTACGGCGACATCCCCGTCGCCGAGGCGCCGGACGCGGGCATCTCCGTTCCCGAGGACCTGCGCTACGGCCCCGGCAGCGGCCTGCCCGGCGAGCTGACCAGCCCCCGGTACGGCGTGGTCGGAGACGATGCCGGCAACAGCGCACACGGCGGCGCCGACCTGCGGGACGCGGGCGAGGCCGAAACCCTCGCCGCGCAGGACCAGCGGCAGGCGGTCCAGCTTCCGATGCTGCTCGCCGTGGTCGCGTTGGCCGCCGTCACCGCGGGCCTGGTCCGCAGTTGGGTGCTGCGCCGCGCCGCGTGAGACTTCCCCGAACTCCTCGGCGGGGCGGAAACGGCCAGGTCGGACGCCGCGGCTAGACTCGGCTCGACAACCCTCCTGTCACGGACAGTCCGTGACCGCTCAAGCCCGTAGGAGGTGAGTGGTTGTGTCACGCCATTACGAGGTCATGGTGATCCTCGACCCGTCGCTCGACGAGCGCACCGTCGCTCCGACCCTGGAGAACTTCCTCCAGGTCATCCGCTCGTCCGGTGGCAACGTGGAGAAGGTCGACGTGTGGGGCCGTCGTCGGCTGGCCTACGAGATCGGCAAGAACGCCGAGGGCATCTACGCCGTCCTCGACCTCGTCAGCGACTCGGACGCGGTGAAGGAGCTCGACCGTCAGCTGTCGCTCCAGGAGACCGTGCTGCGCACCAAGGTCGTCCGCAAGCGCGCGCCGCGCGGCGCGAAGAAGGCCGCCAAGGCCGCTGCGAAGGCCTGATCGTCGATGGCCGGAGACACCATCATCACAGTGGTCGGCAACCTCACCGCCGACCCCGAGCTGCGGTTCACGCCGTCCGGTGCCGCGGTCGCGAACTTCACGGTCGCGTCCACGCCGCGCATGTTCGACCGCCAGACCGGCGAGTGGAAGGACGGCGAAGCGCTCTTCCTCCGCTGCAACATCTGGCGCCAGGCCGCTGAGAACGTCGCCGAGTCCCTCACGAGGGGCGCCCGGGTCATCGTTCAGGGCCGCCTGAAGCAGCGCTCGTTCGAGACGAAGGAAGGCGAGAAGCGCACGGTCGTCGAGCTCGAAGTCGACGAGATCGGGCCGTCCCTGCGCTACGCCACGGCGAAGGTCAACAAGGTCAGCCGCGGCAGCGGCGGCGGCGGATTCGGTGGCGGCAGCAGCGCTCCGGCCGACGACCCGTGGGGCTCCGCGCCTCCGGCGGGCGGCGGGGGCGGCTTCTCCGACGAACCGCCGTTCTGACGCCTCGACCGAACCAACCACACCGACGTTCCCCAGGAGTACATCGTGGCGAAGCCACCAGTTCGCAAGCCGAAGAAGAAGGTCTGCGTGTTCTGCAAGGCCGAGAAGCAGGGCCACCCCGAGCTGATCGACTACAAGGACACCAACATGCTGCGGAAGTACATCTCCGACCGCGGCAAGATCCGCGCCCGTCGCGTCACGGGCAACTGCAGCCAGCACCAGCGCGACGTCGCGACCGCCGTCAAGAACTCGCGTGAGATGGCGCTGCTGCCCTACACGTCCACGGCTCGCTGAGGAGGAAGTCAGACATGGCAAAGATCATCCTGACGACCGACGTGGCGAACCTGGGCGGCCCCGGCGACATCGTCGAGGTCAAGGACGGCTACGCCCGCAACTACCTGCTGCCGCGGGGCCTCGCCATCACGGCGACGAAGGGCGCGGAGAAGAACATCCGCACCATCCGGCGGACGCAGGAGGCGCGGCGCATCCGCGACCTCGACCACGCCAAGGAGATCCGCTCCACCCTGGAGAAGCTCGGCACCGTCCAGGTCAAGGGCAAGGCCGCCGAGGGCTCGAAGAAGCTCTTCGGCTCCATCACCCCGGCCGACATCGTCGGTGCCATCTCCTCCGCCGGTGGTCCGCAGCTCGACAAGCGGATCATCGACACCGGCCGGCACATCAAGACGCTGGGCAAGCACCAGGTCGTGGCCCGCCTGCACCCCGAGGTGACGGTGGACCTGCGACTGGAGGTCGTCCCCCAGTAAGGGAAACGATCTTCCTCTCGACGAACGGCGACGGCGGGATTCCCGAAGTGGGGTCCCGCCGTTGCCATTTTGAGATCCAGGACGGGAACCCTGGTGACCCGGACGACGTCGGAGACAACGGGCGGCAAGAGCGCTTGCGCGCAGCGTCTGCCCTGAGCAAACTGCTTCTCACCTCACGGCGTGAAGGGGACAGGGCATGGTCAACGTGGCAATGGACGGCGGCGGCGCCAGTGTGGGCGGAGCCGCCGCGAAGATGATCGCGGTCAGAGCTCCGGCCATCGCCGGTGCACCGGCCCCGAGCAGCGGTGGCTACCGATTCTCCCGCGAGGAGATCGACGGCGTCATCCGCCAGTGGGAGGACCTGCACCGGGACCTCCTCGACGACTACCGCCAGGCCGAAGGCATGGCGCGGGTCCAGCCCCCGGGGTCCGAACCGGCCAGCCAGGACTTCACGTCGTCGGCCAACCCCTCGGGCAAGGCGTTCGCCCAGGCCACCCTCAAGATGATCGACTACGTCGAGAAGTACATCGAGGCGCTGCGCAACGCCCGCGACGGCATCACCACCCGCGAGGACGAGTCGCAGGAGCACATCAGCAGGGTCGGCTCGGGAGTGATGGAGGTATGAGCCGCACGGCCCGTACCTGTGCCGCATTCGCGCTGCTCGTCGGTGCCTCCGTGCTGACCTCCTGCGGGGACGGCTCCGACGCGGCCCCGACCCCGGCGCCGTCCGAGTCCGCCGAGTCCTCCGGTTCCCCGTCGTCGAGCCCGCAGGGCGGGGCTCCGACGGTGTCGAACCCCCTCGACGCGGCATCGCTGTCGGCGGACCCCTGCGCCGCCTTGTCGGCGAAGCAGCTCGCGGAACTCGGCCTTGCCGAGGGCGAGACCCGACCGAACGAGCAGTTCGAGGGGGAGGCCTGCCGGTGGCAGGCAACGGAGGAGAGCCTCGACTCCGTCGACGTCACGGCACTGGACAACACCGACGGGCTGGGCGGCGTCTACGCGACGAAGGACCAGAACGACTACTTCGAACCCACCGAGGTCGCCGGTTACCCGGCCGTCTACTCGGGCCTCATCGACGCCAGAGACTCGGGCACGTGCAACCTGTGGGTCGGCGTCAACGACCAGACCGTGCTCCACATCCTGACGAACCTCGCGTCGGCGGACTCAGCCGACGCGTCGTGTGGCTTCGCCGCCGACGTCGCCGAGTCGACCATCAGCACCCTGGGGGGTTGATCACATGCCGTTGTTCCTGGTTCCCATCGTCGTCGGTGCCGCGGCCGGCGCTGGTACGGCCAGCTACCTCACGCGCGAGGAGGCCGGCGACTACTCGGCCGACGCGGGCGGCCGTCAGCTCGACGCCCACCAGATCTACCAGCAGCTCCGCGCGGGCGACAGCGGCAGTTCGCTGATGATGGGCCGCGAGTCCGCCGGCACGCTGAAGAACAACTTCGCCCAGCGCGTCAGCCAGATGGACACGCTCGCCAAGCGGATGGACGAGGCGTGGCAGGGCGACTCCGCCGAGGCCGCCAAGGCGGGCGCCCACCCGCTGAAGCAGTGGCTGCAAGACTCGGAGGTCAAGCTGCACGAGAGCGACAACACCATGTCGTCGCAGCTCGACGCCTACAGCACGGTGCTCTCGCAGGTTCAGCCGGTGCCCGCTCAGCCGCCGGAGAGCAGCTTCCTGAACGACATCACGCCGTGGACGACCGACACCGACCGGGCCATCCAGCAGTACAACGCCATGGCCCAGGCCAACGTCGAGGCCTACAACGCCTACTACTCGGTGAGCAACGCCAACGGCCACTCGATGCCGCAGTACACCACCGTCGACGGCGAGTTCGGTGACGTCGAGGTCGACGGCGGCGGCTCCGGTGGGGGCGGTGGTACCGGTGCAGGTACCGGTGGTGGCGGCGGCAGCGGGGGCGGTGGCGTGCCCGGCGGAAGCTATCCCGGCGGCGGTGTCGGGGGCGGCGGCGTGCCGGGTGGCAGCTACCCCGGTGGCGGCGGCGGTGGCGGCGGCGTCCCCGGCGGAAGCTACCCCGGCGGCACCTACCCGGGGGGCAGCTATCCCGGCGGGACCACGCCCGGTGGCAGCTATCCCGGCGGCGGCGCGTACCCCGGTATCGGGCCTGGCTTCGTCAATCCCGGTGAGCCGGACGACAGCACGAACGCCTCGCGCTTCGTGCCCACGGCACCGGGCACGGACTTCACGCCGATCGGCGGCGGTGGCGGCGGGATCCCGTCCTCGAACCTTCCGGGCGGCGGCTCGGGAGGCGGCGGCCTCGGCCCGGGTGGCGGCACGGGTGCTCTCGGTGCAGGTGGGGTAGCCGGTGGTGCGCTGGGTGCCGGTGCGTTCGGCGCGGGTTCTCCGGGTGCGGCCACTGGTGCGGCCTCTCCGGGCGCCGCGTCCGGCATGGCCGGACGCGCGGCGATGGGCGGCGCGGCAGCGGCCGGTGCGGGTGCCCGAGGCATGGGCGGCATGCCCATGGGCGCCATGGGCGGCGCCGGTGCGCGCGGCCAGGGCAGCGAGGACGAAGAGCACCAGACCAAGTACCTGGTCGAGGAGGACGGCGACTCGCTGTTCGGAAGCGACGAGCTCACGGCCCCGCCCGTCATCGGCGAGTAGTCCGCTCGCCTCACCCACGGCCTGCGGGCCGGCCCACCTCGTCCTACCTCGTCCTACCTAGTCCGACCTCGGAGAAGGAGCGGGAAACACCGTGCTGGAACAGCAGGTGAGCATGTCGACGTCCACGATGCTCACCCTCATTCGCCGCATCGGCGCCGAACCCCACACCGTGCTCGCGAGCACGCCGACGTGGGAGGACGAGAGGGCCAGGAAGCGCAGCGACGAGCGGGCCGACGTCGAGTTGGCCCGCCTCGGGCTGCACGACGGCCGGGCCGTGCACCCGGGGTTGCTGGCCATGGTGGAGGCGATCGCACGTCCGGCGCTGGAGTACTACGCGTGGGTCAACGGCGGCGTCGAGGACCGGGCGTTGAACTACACCGTGCTGGCAGGCACGAGCTCCGGCACCGCGTTCGTGCTGGTGCGCCACTCCGATGCCGACGTGGTGGCCGTCGGCTCGATCCATCCTCACGAGCTGCTGGAGAACTTCGTCGCGCAGCTGCCGAACTTCGCCCCCGGCCGCGGACAGCCCGTGCACGTGCCCAAGAGCGTGATCTCGGGGGACCGGCCACGCAGGGAGTTCGACGGCGAGAACTTCTCCGTGATGTCGAACGGGCGGCGGAGTCCCACGGGTGACGCCGCCGCGGAGATCCGCCGGATTCTCGCGCTGCCGAGGCTCGGCGGCGGCAGCCTGTACGTCGCGGGCCGGAACCGGGCCGGCAGGCGGGAACGCGTCGAACGCCCGGTGAACTACATCGACACCGCGGAGGGCCGTTGGCTCACCGAGGAGGTGCCGGGCAGCGGCGAGCCCGCCATCGCCTTCACCCCGGCCACTCCGCACCTGCTCGCCGAGCGGTTACGGAACGCACAGAGCCGCCTTCCCGTCACCTGATTTCGCTCCACCCGTTCAGCCCAATGTCCAGCTACTGAACGCTGGGTCACATTGTCCACAGGCACGGCCCGGGGTCGCGTGCGGCCTCGGGCCGCGACACGCCGACGGGCGTGTTTCCCGCGACACGCCGAGAAATCTCCCACAAAGTTCTCCACAGGTTATCCACAGGGTTTGACCTGCATCTTTCCGAAAACGGACATGACTTGTCCCCAAGTTATCCACAGATTTCCACAGGCCTGTGGTTGGTTGGGCCCAGTCATCCCCAAGTTATCCACAGGTGCATCCACAGGCTGGATTGCAATGGTCCGTCCGAGCGATCTAGCGTGCCTGCGGACGCGCCGAACCGCGGGCCGTGCGAGCCCGCCCTCCGCACGCCGTCCTGGCCTAGACTGTCGAACAGGTGTTCGACCCTCTGTCGACCTTTCAGGAGGTGCCTGCACCAGTGGCGATCACCGACGACCGCAGCCCCGCGTTCACCGCCGAGACCGGTGGGTTCGAGCGCCAGCCGCCCCAGGACATCGCGGCGGAGCAGTCGGTGCTCGGTGGGATGCTGCTCTCCAAGGACGCGATCGCCGACGTCGTCGAGGTGCTGCGCCCCGGCGACTTCTACCGTCCCGCGCACCAGGCCGTCTACGACTGCATCCTCGACCTCTACGGGCGGGGCGAGCCCGCCGACCCGATCACGGTGTCGGCGGAGCTGGAACGTCGCGGCGAGCTGACCCGCGTCGGCGGAGCTCCGTACCTCCACACGCTGATCGCCACCGTGCCCACGGCCGCGAACGCCGGGTACTACGCGCGCATCGTCGCGGAGAAGGCCATCCTGCGCAGGCTCGTCGAGGCCGGCACCCGCATCGTGCAGTACGGGTACGGAGCCGACAACAACGACGGCGGCGACATCAACGAGGTCGTCGACCGGGCCCAGTCGGCGATCTACGAGGTCACCGAACGGCGCACCAGCGAGGACTACGTCGCGCTGGAGGAGCTTCTCCAGCCGACGATGGACGAAATCGACGCCATCGCGTCGCGAGGCGGCGTCTCGCTGGGCATCCCCACGGGCTTCACGGACCTTGACGAGGTGACGAACGGGCTGCACCCGGGACAGATGATCATCATCGCCGCCCGGCCCGGTGTCGGGAAGTCGACGCTCGGGCTGGACTTCGCCCGGTCGTGTTCCATCAAGCACGGCATGACCAGCGCGATCTTCTCCCTGGAGATGAGCCGCACCGAGATCGTCATGCGCATGCTGTCGGCCGAAGCGAAGATCAGGCTCGCCGACATGCGCGGTGGGCGGATGACGGACGACGACTGGACCCGGCTGGCCAGGCGGATGAGCGAGATCAGCGAGGCCCCGCTGTTCATCGACGACTCGCCGAACCTGACGATGATGGAGATCCGCGCGAAGGCGCGCAGGCTCAAACAGCGCAACGACCTGAAGTTGGTCGTGGTCGACTACATGCAGCTGATGACGTCCGGCAAGCGGGTCGAATCGCGTCAGCAGGAGGTGTCGGAGTTCTCCCGGCAGTTGAAGCTTCTGGCCAAGGAACTGGAAGTTCCGGTGGTGGCGATCAGCCAGCTGAACCGTGGTCCCGAACAGCGCACCGACAAGCGCCCGATGCTGGCCGACCTGCGTGAGAGTGGTTGTCTCACCGCTGCGACACGGTTGCTGCGGGCCGATACCGGCGCCGAGGTGAGCTTCGGCGAGTTGATGCGCACGGGTGAGCGGCCGATAGTGTGGTCGTTGGACGAGCGGATGCGGTTGGTCGCACGCCCGATCACCAACGTCTTTTCCAGCGGTGTCAAGGAAGTCTTCAAGGTCCGCTTGGCCTCCGGCCGCGAGATCGAGGCCACAGGCAACCATCCGATGCTGACGGTCGACGGCTGGTCTCCGCTCCGGCAACTGTCGATCGGTTCGCGCGTGGCGGTTCCCCGTCGCACCCCGGAGCCCCTCGCCATCGAGCCGCTACCGCAGGCGGAAGTGATCATGCTTGCGCACCTGATCGGCGATGGCTCGTTCGTGAAGCGGCAACCGATCCGCTACGCCTCGACCGACGAGGAGAACCTGCGGGCGGTCAGCGACGCCGCGAAGCACTTCGGCGTCACGGCTGTCCGCGACGAATACACCGCAGCGAGGGTGACGACGTTGCGTCTGCCCGCGCCGTACCACCTCACACATGGCAAGCGAAACCCGATCGCCGCGTGGCTGGACGAGTTGGGCCTGTTCGGCCTCCGCAGTCACGAGAAGTTCGTACCCGAGCGGATCTTCTCCCTGCCGAAGGAACAGATTGCGCTGTTTCTGCGGCACATCTGGGCGACCGACGGCTCCGTAGGGTGGGACGAGACGGCGGGGCAGGCCCGACTGTACTACGCGACGACCAGCCGACGGCTTGCTGACGACATCGTGCGCCTGCTGGCCCGCATCGACGTGTTCGCCCGGATCAAGCGGACGACGAAGTCCGGATACCGGGTGTGCTACCACGTACTCGTCTACGGCGCGGAGAACCAGCTCGCCTTCCTGGAGCAGGCAGGTTGCCACGGTGCTCGGGCGCTACGGGCCGAAGTAGCCAAGAACAAGCTGCGGGCGATCACCGGCAATACCAACCTCGACACGGTGCCGAAGGAGGTGTGGTCACGGGTCCGCGAGCTGTTGTCGGTCCGCTCAATGACACACCGGGACTTCGCCGAGCGGATGGACACCCCGTTCTGCGGGTCCACGATGTGGAAACACGCTCCCAGCCGGACCCGCCTTGCGAAGGCGGCCGCCGTGCTGAACGACGCGGAGCTGGACATGCTGGCCACCAACGACGTGTTCTGGGACGAGATCGTCGAGATCACCAGCCTCGGTGAGCAGCAGGTCTACGATGCCACCGTCGATCAAACACACAACTTCGTGGCCAACGGCATCGTCTTGCACAACTCGCTGGAGCAGGACGCCGACATGGTGATGCTCATCCACCGCCCCGACGCGTGGGAGCGCGACGACCCGCGCGCGGGTGAGGCCGACCTGATCCTGGCCAAGCACCGTGCGGGTCCCACGAGCACCATCAGCGTGGCCCACCAGCTGCACTACAGCCGGTTCACCGACCTCGCTCACGACTGACACCCACGAGCCTTCGGGGTTTGAAGCTTTTTCCGCAATGGCGCAGCTCGTTCTCGGAAAAGCTTCACAAAGCAGTTCAATGACACACTCGAAGGATCGAGATCGGATCTTTCGGAGGGACTGCTCACATGGATGTCGAGGACGTGGTGCGTCACATCGTCGAGTCGTACGAGGGGGTGCACAGCGTCGAGCACGGTGGCGACTGGTTCTTCTTCTACGGACCCGACGGTGACGTGGACATGACCCGAACGTTTCCGTTCGCGACGGTCGTGACGGGCGACCACGGCGAGACCGTGTCGAACCTGGCCGCCGACGGCGCGTACCGGTTGAACCTGGGGCTGACGAAGGCGAGCTACGTCGAGCGGTTCGGCCCACCGCCGACCGAACGGGACGACGCGGGCGTGCTCCGCACCGGCGCCGACTACGCGGCGCGCGACCGGCTCGTGCCGAATCCGTTCTACGCGTCGCAGTACTGGGTGGGCGTGGTGAACCCGAGCCGGAGGACCTTCGACGACGAGGTGCGCCCGCTTCTCGACGAGGCGTACGGGTTCGCGGTCCGCAAGCACGACAACCGGGCGGCGAGGGCCGAGCGCTGACCCGGTCTCACCCGAGCGCCAGCCCGGCCTCGCGCAGGGCCTGCTCGGTGCGCAACCGTTCGATGTCCCGTTCGAAGCCTTCACCGAAGTCGTCGAGGTGGTGCGCGACGCCGACCGACCGGCAGGCCTGGTCGAGCAGGGCGTCGTAGGCGGCGGTCGTCGCGCGGCGCCGGACCAGCGGTGTGCCCGGCTCGAACGTGACGAGCGTCCGGCGCACCCGGCGCAGGTCCTCGGCGATGCGTTCGACGGGCAGGTGGGTCGGTGCGGGCGCGCGCGCCCGCCGTGCCCGGATCGCCGCGACCACGCGCGGCACCTCCGAGACGGCAGCGAAGAGCAGCGTGGGAGTCACCACGACGCCGAGGTAGATCAGGACGTTCCCGGCCATGCCTCATGGTAGGCGCGCCGTCGACGCCGGCACACGGGCTCGCGCCGCGACTATCCTGGTGATTGAAGTTTCAACCTTCAAGGAGTCGACATGGCCGCCCGCATGCCCGTCCTGTACCTGAGCCACGGCGCTCCCCCGCTCGCCGACGACCCCACCTGGACGCGCGAGCTGTCCGGCTGGTCCGCCGGCCTTCCCCGCCCGAAGGCGATCCTCGTCGTGTCGGCGCACTGGGAGGAGGCCCCGTTGACCATCGGAGCCACCACGACCGTGCCGCTGGTGTACGACTTCTGGGGCTTCCCCGAGCGGTACTACCGCGTGACCTACCCCGCGCCCGGCGCGCCCGAGCTCGCCGACCGGATCGAACGC
>JACYYJ010020409.1_pt2 | contig 12500 bp, 17 predicted proteins | sample 8236861 | NCBI WGS metagenome assembly JACYYJ01 (sample SAMN14103086, study PRJNA606662) | landfill metagenome | isolation source: landfill solid waste | place: India:New Delhi, Okhla landfill site | collected 2017-11-05
ATGGAATCGATAAATGAAAATACTACTTTGTACTCCCTACGGGATTCGAACCCGTGTCACTCGATAGAAAGTCGTGTATCCTAACCACTAGACGAAAGGATCGTTTAAAAAGCCGTATGCATTTGGGTATACACACGGCTAATTATGTTAAAAAGATATGAAGTACACAAATATAAGCTATTCTTTTGTACTTTCAAAAAGTTTTTCCATTTGTTCCTCGGTTAACGTTCCTATGAAGTGTTTGGTGTAATCCGTAGATTCACCAATCTTTGTTTTTATCACTGCGTGAATTTCGTAGTGGTCGACTTCTGATGTTACTTGTATTTTTGGCATGTTATCTGTTGTTGTTAATTCTGTCAATTTCGGCAGCAATTAAAGCCCCTGCCTTTACAAGTTCTCTAGTCCTATCTTCCGGGGTTGGTTTCCACCATTTGTCTTGCCACGAAAAATAAATTGGTATATCTGTTTCCTTCTCATCGTAAACATCTAACGTAATAGTTTTTTTCTCCCTCATACTTTCCGGTAAAGCATAACTAATAGCCGCTAAAACTAATTCGTTATTAAAATAAACACTGTCATGTTCCGATGACCACCCTTCTTCCTTAATCTGTCTTTCCCGCTCTTTGGCAATTAATTCTACTCCTGTTTTCATGTTATCTGTTGTTATATATTTCTATTGCTTTGTTAATTGCTTGTTGGGTGGCTTCATGACGTGTCGAGAATGTATGACCGTTCATACCATTTAGTGTATTATTCTCTTGAATATTGTAATCATACTGAACATCCCAATTACGACATATTGCACCGACCTCAATATAAATACCCACACTATCCAACCATTCCTCCAAAAACGACTCCTTTAAATTCATAGGATATAATTCGTTAAATGTCTTTTCGGTGAAGTCGTATTCTGACTTTATCCATTCAAAGAAATCTAACTTTGCTTTACCTGTTATTTTAATCATTCTGCTGTTCCTCCAATTGTGTCATAATCTCGTTAATTGTATCCGGTGCTAAGTTCGTGAGCCTTTGTAGGTATTACAGCTCTTTCGTGCAGTAGTTTAATTTTTACTTTCATACTCTTTTTCTATTTTATTTGTTATTTCTTTTATTTTAATAAAACACTCATACATTCCATCGAATTTTATTTTAGGTAAGTATTTAAATTTTTTATTTAACTTCTTTAATTCATTCTCCTTATCGAATGCTCCCTTGGCTGTTTCAAAGATAAATTCATTTATTATCTCGTAATTATAAGGCATTCTTGATATACATTTAAATCTACTATTTGTTTTTAAAAACGTCCTTCCGATTTTATAGAAATCTTCTTCTTCATTCCAACACTTAATAACATAAACCTTGAAGCTATCAAAGTTTTTGCTTCTTTCACCAGCTCGCTCCCAATTAGTTATATTCCATCCTGTAGGTTTTTGCTTGCCTCTATTTGATGTTCCCATGTCTTTACATAACACGCATCCGTGTCCACAAAGATGTGCGTTTGGCTTTTGTTCAAACACGCCATGAATTTTACATATAATCTTAACCTTATCTCTATTGTTTTTATAATCAACAAGGCTGTAATCATATTTATCACCGTGGACTTGTTTTGCCTTATTAACGAATGTGTTTTTATTATGCGTTTTTTTTATTGTTCTGGAAACGACGCCACACTCATAACACCCTCTACCCTGCATATGACTGTATGCTGTTTGATCAAAAATACCATGCTCAAGGCAAATAATTTTAATCTTTTTATCAAGACCTTGGTATTCAACCAAAGAATAGTCGTATTTATTTCCGTGAATTTCTTTTGACTTATTAATAAAATCATTTATAGATTTTCTAAGATAAACCCCCTTGTTGGCATCTGAGCATTTTTTACAAGCAGCCCCTTTTAAATGGTTGTTTGGCAACTGCTCAAAAACTCCATGAACAGGGCATTCAATATTTACATTGGTTCGAGAATTTTTATATTCAACATAATCATATCCATACCTATCACCATGCACTTTCCTTGCCTTTTCAATGAATTTCTCAGTTGTTAATCTTCGTGTTGACATAATAAAAAAAAGATTGGCGTTCGGGAGTCACGGTTCCCTACTTACCAATCTTTTAAATTTCTTTATAAATGATGCCCGTGACTGCTATCATTACAAATATACGATTTTTTATTTTCTAAATCATCCATAATAATATTTATATTGTCAGGATGAAGTCTTCCGAAGAAATCCAATACCCTATAAAGGGATGAAGGCGCTTCAAATTCTATAAGGTCATTATCAATAGGTTTAAAGTGTCTATTAAATTCCCTTTGTATAACATCAATGCTTTCTCTACTTCTTTTTAGATGCTGGTTTAAAATCGGATTCCAGAAACGTATATGTCTAAAAAAACATTTATCAATCTGTTCTGCAGCGTTTAAGAATAGTTTTAAATTGTTGATGTTGTAATACATCTCTTTAGCCTGTTCGGGGGTTAGTTCTATTTTAGCCATTACCATTCAAATTTTAATCCGTTAAAAATTCTGTTAACATACCCGTAGTGGATTCCTCCTTTTACTGATACAGCTGTTCTTTTTCCATTTAGTTTGTTGAAATTCAGCTGTTGTAGACTATCTACACGATAAACATCAACCCCCTGTCTTTGCGTATTACCACCTTCTTTAAACACTCCGTTAATTGCGATGTTATATACCGCGCTATCGTAGTACACATGGACCTCTTGTTTGTCGTAAAGTGGTTGTGTGTAGTCGGGTGTTAATTCCTCTAACTTCGAGCATGATGATAGCTTGATTACTGTAATAAATACCCCTATTAAATATTTCATATCCTTTAATTTATTGATAAAAATACAGGACTTTCCGCGCTACTCATCCTCATTCACGCGATGGGCTTCCTACACGCCGTGTCCGGTCGCTTCCTGTTACTCCCACGGTATATCTTTAATTCAAAACACTTTCAAACCATTCGATGATAACCTCGTTATCCATATACGATAATGGGTTGTAAACCTCTGTCAAGTCACCTACATTAACATCTTCCAACTCTGCGATAACCTCCATATCAACTGGACAATACACCGCATAAGTTAAAGCGAATGAGTTTTCAACACTAACAACTGCGAAATCATCGCTATCTAATCCTAAAAATTTTACTGTAGTTTTCATATCTTTCTTGTTTGATATTGTAAAGGTAAGGATATTTTTTGATATTGCAAAATTTATTTTAAATTTTATATTGATTGTAAACAGGGTTATTGCATAGCTCCGATACGCTTTTTCCTACAGTAGCACCCCAGATATAAACTTCTTGTTTCTCCAGTAACATTCTAGCCACATAAATAACCAACGTTTCTCCGTCTTTTTTGCAGTCTTTAAAATAGTGTAGATGTGTGTAAATGCAGTCCCGGAGGCATGGACTTTTTCTAAATGTTTCGCTAAAAAACGTACCTTCAACATTTTTAGCTATGTCGCTATAAATAAATTCCAAAACATCTACTAATTTACCGTATCTTTTAAGGTTAATTTTCATATCTTTCTTTTTTATCCGGTTGCTTTATTGCTTCCTTGTTGATACAAATATAAGGACTATTTTTATAACTGCAAAATATTTTTTAATTTTTTTTCTAATCCCAACCGAAGGATTGTTCTTTTACAGGTTCTACAAGGTCTTTAGTACTGTACCTGACTGCGTCTAACAAGTGATTATACTTATCAATAGGTACTCCGCTCTTTTTATCGTTCCAGCTGTAGTTGTTAAATTCTTTGATTAGATTGGTGCTATCCGGCGAAACTATTATATTAAAATCCTGTAACATCGCTATACCTGCTGTCACACTTCCTTGACCTTTTATTGCTGGATGCATATTAAAACTTAACCGACGAAGCTCCTCAATCAATCTAGGTTCGGCGCTATCAGCTATAATCTTTCCTTTTTTACCACATACACGATCTAAAACAATGGATATATCGGTTGTCGTAAGTTTGGGTTTATACAATTCTTCTTTTAAATACAGAATCTTCTTACTGCTATCAACACTAACCTTTACCAATGCCGTTGGGTCAACACCGAAACCAAAGTCAAGCCCGAAAACCGTGTAACCTGTATCGACAAAATTTCCTAACTTCCAATTATCGAAAATAACACCTTCCGTCTTTTCTAGCCACCCCCCCATCAAAGTATGTTTAAAGTACAATGCTTTTTTCTTTAATGGACTGTACTCGCGTTCTTCTTTAGGCAACTTTATCCATTCTTCATAAGCTCTCCTTTTATCCTCAAAATCATTATAATGCGTATCGGGGATAAATTTACGGGGCATATCTAGGTAGGTTGTATGTATGTACATAACATTACCAACAACTCCGTTATACCCTTCCTGTACACCTTTATCCTCAAAGAAATGGGAGTATATCCAATGCGTTTTAGTAACAGGGTTTAAAAGTAGTATGTTCAAGTTGCGAACATCACTTGCACGAATAGACTTCTTAACCTTATCCCATGATTCAAAATCGGGATGTTCCTCCGATTCATCATATATCCACAAAGAAAAATCTTTTAGAGACTTCAATGCTGCGGTCTGGTTTCCTTGACTTGTCTTTATACCCTTAAATACAATCTTACTTTTATTATGAATACCCCTTATCCTATCCCTGTTAATATCGAATAGGTCATGCGCATTAAGCATATCAACCTTTTCGGAAAACTCCGGTATGATACTATCCTCTGCCGAGGTCAAGGTATATCTAGTGTAAAGCACACGGTGGTTATAATCCTTTGCCGCTACACAACCGAACATACCTATAGCAAATGATTTTTGGCTAAACCTACCCCCTGTGCATATAATAGTATCTACTTCGGGTAATTCACCCCCTAGCAATCTATACAAAGGCTCATATTTTTCACTTAGCTCAATATCATTCATCCCTCTTTGTAAAGACTATAGTTGTTGATTTTGGTGTCATAGAACCGTCGGAAGATTTGTTATCAACCTCCTGCTTATCCTTCCAACCAAACCTATTCTTCATTTGCATATACCAACCCGTATAGTTAAAATCTTTGTTCTGTAGATTTATTCTTCCGTTCTTATTCCACCAAGCCTCTGATAACATCCTGCCCATTTTTATTACTTCACCAAACTCTTCACTTTCTGAAATCCATCTATCCCAAAGTGTATAAGAACCAAAACCACACTTATCAACAATCATACACCTAACCTCTACATCCGAACCACCTTCTTTATATAAATCAATTATATCATTAACCCAATTATCCCATAGAGAACTTATTTCAATTCTAGGTCTTCCGCCATTATTACCAATAGCATTTTTATTGCCTTTAGGAGCTGCCATACTTATTGCTTTTTATAAGATTTTCAAATGCCCATTTAGGGTCTAGGTTATCTAATGACCAACATTCTTTTAATTGCTCTTCGTCAGATAAATCAAATAGACTCACTGGCTTTATATGGTCAACATGCCAATCACCATAGTTTTCAATAGTCATTCCGACCTTTAGATTTGTTTTTATATTTTCTATATATTCATCCTTAGAATACCCAAGAATCTCAAAGGTTCTTTTAGAAAAATTAATTTCCTTTCTTTTTAAATGGATGCTCAATAGTGATCTTAATGACATCACCAATTTATTTTCACCTATATATTCTTTTTTTCTATTCTTTCTTCTTTTTTCGAGTTTTTTAACATGACTCGGATTTGTGTTAATTCTTTTTTTATTACCCCTTAATTCTCTTCCCCTTTTTATGGTTTCACTAAACTCTACTTCTTCCCTCATCCATCTATCAAATAAATCATTAGAAAAACTTCCCCTCCATTCGTATATCATAGCTTTCGCTTCAACATCTGAACCACCTTCTCTATAGAGTTCTAAAATATCATCATACCAATTGTTAGGCAAAGAATCTAAACTAGCTAAAGGTCTACCTCCTAAATTTGCCATATTTTTTTTATTACAAAGTTAAACATTATTTATCAAATAACAAGTTTTAACGTCGTTTCACTTTATTATCGGTGTTGTTGTACCAATCAATACTTTTCGCTTCATCTACGGGCGATATTTTACCCTGTATAAACCAATCGTATACGTTCGACCTATTCCATTTGTGAAAGTTTGATGTTCCAACCTCTCGCCATTCGTCCGTGCCATCTGAATTGCTTCCCGACAATGTAAATGTGCCTTTTTCGGTAGTGAAGGCAAATTTACTATAGGAATAGCATGTTATTTTTCTATTCCCTGAAACTATATTTATTTCTTCAAACATTATCAAAATTTAAATAAGCAAATTCTTTAAATGCCTCTAATGCTTTTTTGTCATACATTAGCGCTGCGTCTAATTCATTTTCATGTATACTCTTGTGATATGATTTTTTGTCACGGACCACTTGGCAAATCCATTTTTTATACCTACTGCTCCAACTAACCCCTTTATATATACTTGTTTTACTTTCTTCATCTCTTACTTTTTGATTTCTTGAATTTTCTTTTTGCAAGCATATCCTTAGGTTTTGTTTTCTGTTATCTAAAGGGTCATGATTTATATGATCTACTACATTATTGTTTTGGCATTTCATTATAAACCTATGCATAAGACCGTGTTCTTTTCTATTATACACATATCCGTTCGCCCCTAAACACCAGTTTATTTTTTTTAATTCATTAAAATCTTCATTATCTACTTTAGTGAATTTACCTTTCGTTAAAGGAATTAACTTGTATTGTTCTGGTTGTTTAAAGTTCCAATTTCTTTTTTTATTTGTATTTATCTTTTTGTTTAAAACTCTTTTTATACTACCGCATTTAGAACACCCACCATTAACAACATGATCTTTAGGTTTTTGATTAAATACCCCATGTATCTTACATATTATAGAAATTCTTGTATTTGAGTTTTTATATTCCACTAAAGAGTAGTCGTATTTATCCCCGTGAATTAATAAGCATTTTTTTATAAACTCTTCTTGTGTCAATTTTTTATAAGGGTTGCATTTTGGACAGTTTTTGCCCCTTTTATGGTGAGATGGAGTTTGAGTAAACAAACCATGTTCTTTACATATTATTTTTATTTTCTCGTGGGTTGAAACATATTCAACTAAACTATAATCGTACCTATCACCATGGACACCTATAAATTCATCAATAATAATGTCGTTTGTTTTTTTTCTTGCCATTATAATTAAATAAAAAAGCCTATCCGGCTCAAAGCGCATCTCAACTCGCTTCTTACCAAACAGGCAATATTTTTGTTATTACAGGTTATTTATATTGAGATGCTATAACCATAAACATATACAAATATACATTATTTATTCCAATTCTTTGTTTATTATTCTTTTAAATTCATCTAAAGACCTACATATGTAGTACGACTGACCGTTGCCTTTAACTACTTGCTCAAACTCCTTCTGTTTATCCGACTGCACTCCTGTTGGTGTTTTGAACTCCACGAATATAGTCTTTCCGGGGAATATCACAACCGTATCGCTTACGCCAGACCTCAACCCTGTATTCTTAAATTTCTGCGTCAGTATGGATATTATTTGGTCAACCTTTGATTTCGGTAGTTTCGTTTGTAGTAAAGCGCCCCTTATAGTCATAGCTAGTTCATTTGGAACGCTAAATAGGAATAGTCTAGGATTGTGATGTTTCAATCCGTAATTGTTAGTGATGTAGCGGTAACACTCGTTTTGCAAGTTCTCTTCTGTGTATTTTTTCATTGTTTTTTATTGTTTTAAAAAGGGAAATCCTCAGGAATATCGTTTGTGTTTTCTTCTGTTGAAAAAAGTATCCACCTAAGAGAATTACTTTTTCCTTCCGTTGTATCGTATCCTTTGTATTTTCCAAATAGATTTAACCATTTAGTGAATGTTCTTTGCGTTAGCCATTTCTTTAAATCGGAATATTCGTTTAGAAACGATTCGTAGCACATTGATTTATCTATTCTTTCATTTAGTCTTATATTACCGTCGTTCACCCATTCGTAGAACTCAAATGAAGTCTCTTTGATAAATTTACGTGATTCCAAGTTATGGAACTCGTGAGATACTAATCCGTTATTTAGATAATACTGCTCGCAATTTACCATATAATTATCAAAACGAAGCCATTCTTCGTCATCCCAATCTGAAAACAGCATATGACCAAATTCATCTAATGGCGTGTGTTTATATGAAAAATGACCGGACATCTCAATTTCGAATTTACGCCTTTCATGAGAACCACCTACTCCACCCAATGTATAGTTAGTTGTTATAAGTATTTTGGGTGATTTCTCAACTGGAATCTGTATTGCATCCTGTCCTTTATATTCTAATGTTATCCCCTCTGTTATTAATGAGAAAAGAGATTCAAAATTAAAGTTCTTTTTAACGTCATCAAAAACGAGTATCTGTGTATCGGTGCTTACCGTTTGGTATGGAAATGATTTTGTGAACTCAAATGTCTTTCCGTCTATGATAGAAACCTTCTTCATATATTTAAGAGCGTTCCAAAATAAACCTTTACCGCTACCTCCGTTAGGATTTTCACTTATTGTTTCATCGTTAAAAACAACGGCTTTATTGTTTGCGCTTGTCTTGAATGAATGCATAAGGTATCCAATAACCGATTTGAAACTATTGTATTTTTCAACAGATTTACCAGATATTAACCAAATGAATTTTCTAAATACAGCGTCATGATGGTCGAACTTCTTGAAATCCCTATCTATAATCTGCTTTTTCCAAACATATCCATCTATATCAATATAGTCTATCTGATTAACTTTATTTGATGTTATCTCTAAAACGCAGTTACGGTAATAAAGATAGCACACGTCTTTAGTGTCTTCCTTTAATTTAACCTCTGTTGTATCTATCATTGATAAAAAATTAGGGTGAAAGTAAGATGCACTTCCAGCCATGAAGTCATAAGGTGAATAACCTATATTCGGTTTGTTTATTATGTAATTTAAAACATAGTCTTTTATTCTTTTATCATTTGTTTCATCTAATAAGTTCTGCTCTTTTTTTATAAATGTAAATGTGCTAGACGCGTCTGACGGATAAAATTTAAAGAAGTTATTTTGCTCAAGCCAGAATTTAAATTTGTGTATAGATAGTTTAATCTTATTGTTTTCGTCATAATACCAAAATTCGTCTATATCTAAACTTTCTTTTACCGATTCGATATAGCTATCAAGTTCAATATCTTTCAACTCCGGTAGTGACTTAATTATATCTGCACTCTTTTTTCCAGATCGTATCAATTTCTCTACTTTCTGTTGCGCTTCTTTATCTTCAAATTCTTTGCTTCCAAAATTCTCTACTTTCTTATATGCAGACTTTACTATATTCATAATTTCTGACGTGTTGAAATCAACCTCTTTAAAGTTGCATAAAACGCGTTCAGCTTCCGATCTGTTTATTCCAAAATCGTTGAATGCTACAGCTAGCTTAAATATATTTGAGTTTCGACTTCCTTTTGTAGCACCATATTTATTCTGCCACCAAGTCATTAGGTTATCAATAATCCTATTTTCGGATTTAACAGGTATTATTGCTGATGAAACACCGATATCCTCTAGTTCCGGCTCTTCAAGTACAAGCCATGTTTCAGAGTCATTGTTTATGTATATATCAGGATCATATGACTCGAAACAAAAACGAGAAACATCGCTTCCGCTTTCATCCCAATTAGGATGGTTAAGGTAAGAATCGAAAGAAGAGAAATACCCCTTATGATTATCTTCTTCTGGCGGTATTCTCACCAAAGCTTTTACTCCCAAACCGCTAGGGGAAATCCAACAAGAGAATATGTATCTGTCTTTACTCAATTCCTCTTTACACTTAATAGCTTCATCTATTGATTGGAATTTATCCAAATCAATAACCATTAATCCGGAATGTTTAATCATACCTGATGCACTTCTATACCTAAATGTTCCGTTAAAACACGCTCCGGGCAAAGACCTTTTTAGTATATCAGACTTTTCTTTTGGTAGTGACCTAATCTGCTCTACAAGCTCCCTAGACTTACCTTCTTTTATCCTGTCTAAAGCAAAGTAGACATCACGATTGAACCCGGTGCTTACATCCGTCACCGACTTAAAAATAGTTATGTTGTTTTTCATTTATTTTTTAATATACAGTCTAACTTCTAAACTAACCTCATATCCGAATTTTCTAAAAAACTTGTCCAATGTATCGTTTTTTAACAGACCTTTTTCTGCTTTTGAGCAAGTGTAGCTAAATTGACTTTGGGACATTCCAATCATCTCGTAAGGCTTATCAATAGATTTGATTTCCTTTATTACATCTTTTATATTTTTTGGTTCCATATACAAATATAACAATAATTTATAAAACAAATAATATTTTTCAAAAAAAACATGATAAAGGGCGCATTGTGGCTGTATTTTGTTTGTATAAAACAAGTTATCAGACTTCATTACGGACTTAAAAATCATTGTTTAAGACAGTTTAAATGTTGTTTTTAACAAAAAAGGGCGTAAGGACGCATCATTTCCGGATAAAAAATAAAACACAAAAAATACAAAAACACATATTCCTAATATATATATAATAGGGAAAGCATGTGGTGTAACGTCCCAAAATTAAAAAATCGCCCTTCATATGTGTTTAAATGGCGATTTTCATAGGGCGTAAGCAAAAATACTAGCGTCCTTATGTGGACGAAACTATTTCTCGTTATAATATCTCTCTAACTTATCCTTTGTCTTGTTTATAAGATATTCTATAGTTCTATGAGTTCCGTTTTGTATATCCGGCTGTTTTATTAGGTAGAAGTAAGGCTTTAGAATATGCTTTTTTATCTTCCTATCCAGCTCTCCTTTTTGCTTTGCGCTTAAATATTTTGGTTTTGTAACCCTCCAATACTTAAACATATCCACTATACGTGACTGAAGTATTCTGAAAGAAAAATGTATATTTTCATTCATTTGTTTTGTATAGTTATAAATATGAATGCCCGATGGGGGTGGTATCTTCCTTATAGGCGTTAGGACATCTTCTGATTCTATATTTTCTTTATTAGGCATTGAAGACATATCAATCTTTTCTAATTCATGACCACAAAAGGTACATTTAAGTTCTTTTTTAGGGAATAATGCACCGCATTCCGGGCAGTCTTGAACGTCTTCAACATCCATTCGTTTAGGCTTTTCTTTGCCCTTTCCTTCAAAAAATATTTTCCTCCAATCCCTGTTAGGATCGCTCCACTCGCCAAACTCGGATATATTGTCACCTCCATCTATTAGGATAAAAGAATCTTTGAATATTTTATTTGAAGACCTACCGCCTCGACCTACCATTTGTAGAAATAGTGCTTCGGATTTTGTTGCTCTATTTATTATTATTGCTTCAACCTCTTTACAATCGAATCCTGCTGTAAAGACATTTACATTCAATAATATTGCGTCATCATTTGTTTTAAACCATTCAATCAATTCCTTCCTATTTCCCGATATTTCAGAGTTAACGCTATCGAACATACGAACGTTCAATCCTTCTTCTTTGAATTTTTCGTAAATAAGAAGGTTATGCTTCGCGCTCGTGTTAAATATTATTGTTCTCTTTCCTTTACAAAGTTCTTTATAATTTAAAAGACAATTGAATGCGCTGTCATCGTTTACATAAGCCTCGTCAAGTGACTGTGTTGTATATTCTCCTGTACCATCTACTTTTAATCCCGAAAGGTCTGCATATTTTTTAACGAAAGATATTTCTTTGACAAGCTGACCATATTCTATTAATTCATCAACATTAGCTCCAACTACAATATCTTCGTAAACTTGTGAAAATGTGAAAGGTTTACTCCACTCGTCCATTTCTTCACCGCAACAATCATCCAAGTGTGTTGATTCTGATTTACAATACTTACATCTAAAAAACTTCTCTCTTTTCGTAGATACGGGTGTAGCCGAAACTGCGAGTATTTTTGATTCTTTGAAGTAGTCGTAAACCTTTTCGTAAACACGTATATGCGATTCGTCAGATATTAGTAAACCTACGTTATCGAATTTAAAACGATTCTTTTTAAGCCTGTTAAAAACAGTTTCTACCATACACACGTACACGTCAACTATACCGTTTATATTCTTAGTTGAGGGAAGAACTTTTTGGTATGTTACCCCTATTGAATGAAGTGTTTCGCAGGTTTGATTTATAAGCTCTTCACGATGACAAAGCACGACAACCTTTTCTCCTTTGTCTACAAAATGTTTTGCTATAAAAGAGAATGTATAAGTTTTCCCATACCCAGTTTGGGCTTGCAACATTAATCTTTTTATACCTGAATCGAATTTTTCTATTATTTCATTGAAAGCCTTTTCTTGAAATGGTAGTAGTTTATATTCTGTCATAAATAAAAAAACAATGCCCGAATAAAGAGGTCGCAGTCTCCTTAAACGGGCAATAGTTTAAAATTTCTTACAGCACCTGCGACAATGCTTTTATAGTACAAATATACAATTATTATAATTCACTTTCA
>JACYYJ010132988.1_pt1 | contig 12471 bp, 5 predicted proteins | sample 8236861 | NCBI WGS metagenome assembly JACYYJ01 (sample SAMN14103086, study PRJNA606662) | landfill metagenome | isolation source: landfill solid waste | place: India:New Delhi, Okhla landfill site | collected 2017-11-05
TCCACTGCATTCAAGTCTCCTTTAGCCTCGAAGCCACCGAAGCGGGGTAATTGTAAGGACCGGGTAGTTGGCACGAACAGCATTCGTAGAACCGTTACGGTATGCCACAATACGAATAGAGTTCACACCGGAATTCAACTTCACCTTCTTAACAGAGCGGCCGTTGGTGAGAACAGTGTTTACACCGCTACCGATATTCTGCTGCCAGGCGACGGTTCCCCATCCGCCCGCGTCAATAGGACCGATAGCAGTTGCGCCCCACACCTCGGACGACACGCGAACGTCTCCGCCAGGAGGGGTGCTGAGTGCAGCAGAGACAGCAATTTCAACCAGCATCGGCTGGGGCAATGTTGGGAGCGTGATCGACACGTTCGTCGGCAGTGCCGCCCAACTAGAGGCAGTAATGTCGTTGACGCTCGCACCTGTGACAACGAAGGGTTCAGGCAGTTCCACGTCGATGAGGCGGTTGACCTCAAACTGATCCCGCATCAGAACCCCCGCCTCTGTGGGCGAGATGACGAGTGGGCCGATGGTACCCTCAGCCGCAGTGATGAACTTTGACACCTGGAGCGCGCCAACATTTGCCTCATCGAACGCGCCCTTGGAAGCCGTCACAGAGCCGGAGATGTTCACCCGCCCCGGTCCCATGACGCTCACCGTGAGGTCGGTGATCCGCGTGCTGTTGTCAGAAACAGTAGGCTCCTGCTTCTGAACGACAATCGACAGGCGCTCGGCGTTAGGGGGCGCGGTGGTGATCGCCTCCATCGGATCGCCGTTGCCGTAGGTGTGGGCGCTGAGACCCGCAATAGCCGACCACTCAGCCACGAACGATCCGTTTGCACGGGTCCACCGGAAGATCACCCTGTGGTACTGCTCCTCGATATACGTGCTGCGCTCAAGGATGAGCGACAACTTGTAGGCAGACCCCGCACTAACCGTAATGTTGGAGGTAACCGTGTAATTGGTGGACGTGGTGGTGTGCGTTGCGACGGTACGTACAGGGGCCTCGCCGCCCATCTCCACGCCGGACCCATCGGCAGAGAACACAGGTGCGCCAGCGGGAGTCTCAATCTCAATCTCACCGCCCTCGATGCGGGAGCCGGAAACCACGCCGTCAGCAAACACACCACCAGAGGTGCGGAAGTCCCCCGTCACTGAGTCGATCCACGCCACGGGTGTGCCGTCCGCACGCTGGATGCGGAAGCCCGCCTCCGGAGTGATAAGCATGTTGGGCGTGGCCGATCCGTTGTTCGGGGACCACAAACGAATACCGTCCGGCATCATGGTCAACAACGCGCTGTTAGTGCCCGTCGAAACCACGGCCAGGTTCTCGGCCAGGACACCACCCTTGACGATGAGGTTGGCTCCCACCTTCTGCCGCACAGTAGCGCCGCCCTGCACCGTGAACGGGGTAGTGCGGTAGATCACCGGAGCCATGTAGGCAGCGCTGGCCGGGACGGTGAACGAGTACCGCATCACGCCCCCGACATACAGTGCGTCCGCAGCGGGGATGCTGTGCAGCGTCCGGATGCCCGTTGCTGTCCACGTCTCCACACGCGGTGTGGTGGACAGCATGGAAGTCAGCGTCACCGGAATCTCGATGCGGTACTCTTCTCCCTCCTGCACAGGGATGCCGTACTTCTTCACAGTGTCCAGCGACGGGTTGGCTGTGGAGGTGTTCGGCATGAAGTAGTAGTAGCCGGTTCCGAGGTGCGTGCCGCCCTGCTGCACGGTTGCCGCCGAACGGGTGAGCCGCCCCTGCGTGAGTTCCGTGTCCTGGAAGTGCGGGTCGGGCAGGAGGTTACTGCCGCCGACAAGAAGCATGTCGGTGGTCATCTTGCGCGAGCGAACCACCTGTGCCCACAGTGCCTCGACCACTGCGTCCTTGAGGATTGCGCTCTCGGATGCGACCAAGCGCTCGACGCTCAGGTCGATTATGTCAGCGACCTTCGCGGTCAGGAACTCCAACGTGCCGGTCTGAATAGTGGCATCGTCAGCGGTCAACTTGCCGACATCAAGGTTGGCGATAACCTCAGACCCAACCTCTTGCTTCTCCCAGTTGCTGCCCAGCGTGCCGCCGCTGCCATCAGGATTCGGCTCGGTGCCGCCCACCTGCTGCCACTGGCCGATGATGGTCTTGTCCGTGGGCGACCGCCGCTGGAGCCACATGGTGCCCTTGGGTGCCACGCCTGTAGGAGGATCGTAGGAGAAGAGGTTGCGGGAGTTGTGGGTCGCCGCGTTTAGCGCGTTGTCAGCCGCCAGAGAGGCATCCCCTGCGGCCTGGTGAGCATCCTGCGCAGCCTGCTTCGCAGCCTCAGCCTCCGCGAGCGCAGCGGTAGCGTCCGAGAAGGAGATGTTGGCAAACCGGATCGAGGAGTCCGCAACGGCGTTGTAGTTCGGCATGAACAGCAACCGGACGTATGCCGTGCCGGGCGGGAAGGACGTGGAGGCCGTAGTCACAGAGCCATCAACGACACCCTCCGCGAACCCGTGGAAGCGGGTCCACTCGTCCGGGACGTAGGTGTTGTTCATCGCCACGTACATGTACGTGCCGCCAGCAGAGTTGTTCGAGACCGGCGTCCCGGCCGGTCGGGCAGCCCCGGTGTAGGCAGTCGTGAAATGGATGCGTGTGCCGTCGATGGTGCTGATGCGCGGGTAGTCGCGGGTGTAGGTGCCCGCAGGCCAGGTCTTGCCGAACTCGTCGGTCCAGTCCCACACTCCGAGGTACGAGAACGAGCCGGACATCCAGGTGCCGGTGATAGCGGCGACATCGGCGTAGGTGTCGCCCGGGTTGAGCGGCGCAGCGAGGGTGGTCATCGTCGCCGCGTTGTATCGGTAGGTGTGGGGAATGATCTGGTTCCCGCCAGCGTCGTACGGCGCGAGGCCAGCGTAGGCCCGAGATGCACCTGTGCCCGCCTCCCGGGCGTAAACGGACAGCAGGTACCTGCGGCTGAGGTCGATGGGAATGGCCTCGTCGGACAGGCGCGTGGAGGGCCGCACGCCGTCCGAGTCAACGCGGAAGGAACCGCGCGCCCCCGTGGGGGCGTCGGTCGGCTCGTACTCGAACCAGGAGAAGTTGGTGTTATCGCCGAGATAGCCGGTCCCGTTCGTCACAAGGTCCGTGCCGCGCGAGAGCACCCAGTCGAGGTCGGCCTTCTTGTCCGCCTCCGCCTGCGCCGCAGCGGCAGCCTCGTACGCCTGCTTGATCCCCTCGTACGCCGCGATCCGGGTGACCGGGGTCCAGGAGATGTCCCCGTTCGTGTAGGTGATCTTCTCTGAGCGGTACAGCACCGTGTCCGCGACGTAGGCAGGCTCGGTCGTGGTCCACCCGGAAGGGCTTGCCCCGCTGGGCTGGGAGGGTGCGGGGGAGCCGGAAGCGACCGTCCGGTAGTACGGCGTGACGGACGTGATGCCCACGCCCGGCTCGCCCGGCTCACCCGGGTCCCCCGGCTCACCCGGCTCTCCCTGGTTGCCGGTGAGCAGCGCGGGGTTGCTCGTCGTCGTGCTGTCATCCGCGTAGGTGAGCACCGACCGGAACCAGATGAAGGTGCCCGGGGTACGGGTCGGGGTCTCCGTGGACCAGCCACTCGTCGGCGGGACGGTCTCGGACGTTCCGACCGCGTACTCGATGGCGCTGTTCTTGAGGGTGTCGGCCAGCCGGTCCTCGACGCTGAATGCGCCATCCGGGAAGGCGGTGCTCAGCGCCGTCTCAGCGCTCTGCAACCGTGTCGCTGCCTGAGCAAGCGCGCCCTCAGCGTTAGTAAGGCGCTGCTCCAGATCGGCCCCGGTGTCATCGATCCACGCCTGTGCATCGGCCAAGTCCTGGGCAGCCTGGTCAAGGTCTGCACGGATGTCGTCCGTGACGGTGAAGACCTCTTCCTTCAACTTCTCGTCCTGTGCCTCGATCCACCGAGGCTGCCCATCCCACCAGGACGTGGACGCATGAGGCGCACCCTGCCACAGGATGCCCGGCATGGTGCCATCGAAATACTGCTGCGTGTTCTCCCCGAGGTCCACAGCCTCAAGGATCACGTCATCAACCAGCGCCTCGAACGGCACCGGCTCCTCAGAGACCAAGGTGATACGCACACGTGCAGGGGCGAGGCTGCCATCCGTGTTCGGGATCGGACGCGCAGTGATCCGCGTCGCCTCCAGCGAGTTGACAACCACCTCGCCGCTGGTGGACAGCACCGTGTCGGTGTCATCGATGACCTCGACAGTAGCCGTGGCGGCGGGCGCACCGAAGGTAAGAAGCACCTCAGCACTTGCGGTCCACAGGACGCCCAGCACAGCGGCGGGGCTGCCGCCCGGGTCGCTGCTCTCCGGGTCATCCGGGGTCGCAGGAAGTTCGATGGAGACTGAGCGCCCGGTCTCCTCGACCATCGTCAGTACACCATCGGTCGGCTCCGACAGATGAGCAGAGTAGCCCTGCTGCGCGAGCGCACAGCCGATTCCCAGCCAGCCGTCCGTGCCCTCGTTGAACGTCGGGTTCAGAATGTAGTTGATCCGCTCGACCATGCCGTAGTCGGCGCGCACCTTAAGCACGTTGCCATCGCGCGCATCGTTCCAGCGGTCGCCATGCTTCGGGTTCGGAGGCTCGATAGCCTCCCACTTGTTGTCGCCCTGGTTGGCGACCTGTTCAGCCACCTCGGACTGGACGCGCTCAATCTCCTCAGCCCGAGCAGCGGCGTAGGCAGCGGCAGCAGCGGCACCACTAGTCCGAGCGGTGGCGGTGCGGACGGCACTGGACGCCACGCCCATGCGCTTGGACAGTTCAGCAATACGCTTCTCGACGTACCGCCCCCATGCCTGTGCATCGGGCGGAAGATTACGCTCAGGTGCAACCACGAATGAGTCTCCCCTAGATAGGTTTACCCATTCATCATACCATCAGTGCATCAAGGGCATTAGTGAGAATTGCCCTGCATCATAGCCTTCCCACACCGCGTCGAAATCCCCGGAAGTCTTCCCGCCCCACACCGCGTCGAAATCGGCGGCAGTGACATCCATTGTGCCAGAGAAGGTAACTCCACCGGGACCGTAGTTGGTTGTTTCAACGCGGTAAAAGGCGTCATCGTGGAACACGCGCGCGCCCACAAGGTTGCCGTACGCCTGATCGAACTCCTCGACCCGAGCCAGTGTTCCATCGATAGTGACCTGAGCACCACTGTGAGCGCCCGCAGTACGCGCGCCCGCACGCACAGCCTGCGAGGCGGTTGAGAGGTACGGGTTGTCAACCGTGGCACCGACCTCTTCGGAGATGGTCATAGGATCGGCCCCGGTGTAGAGACGAGTCGCCTCGGTGCCCCATGCCACACCGTCACCTGTGATGTGGAGGGAGTTGTAGTCCGTGCCGCCTGCGGATTCCGCGATACGGAACGGGGCGAGGTGCGGGATGTGGGCGCCCGTCAGCACGCAGCGCAGTACGCCCGGCTCGTCCGTGAGGTATACATCAAGACGCCCACCGTTGTCAGTCCACTGTGCGGGCTTGATTGGAAGGTTGTCCTGACCAACGATGGTGTAAACGCCCTCAGTACCAGAACGGTCGCCCGGCCCCACGTTCTCTGAGGGCACAGGCTGGTAGACGTGCGAGAGCGATGCGTTGATGTCAATGTCGAACTCGACCGTCTCTCCAGCCTCGACCGACTGGATGGACGGCTCCTCGCCCTTGATCGGGTAGACCTCGCCCTTGGTGATCGGGTGGTAGTTGTAGTTCACCACATCGACAGCGAGTGCGGATGCCTGCCGGTTGACGTTGGTTGAGATGCGAATGGCATTCTCCAGCGACACCTCTGCGTGATGCGGCTCACGGACGACAACGATGTCCCCGATCAGCACCAACTCCAACTGCTGCGCGGACATAAGCAACTTGATCCGCTCCCACACGTTGTCCAAGAATCCCGGAACATGGATGGTGCGGTCGGGTGCCTGGAAGTCCAGCGGCGTGTAGAGTCCGGCCAGGTCCATAAGGTACTGGATGTACTCGCTCATCGGCCCACTGAACGGCACAGCCACACGCCGGGCGTTGAACTTACCCAACTCGCTGTCCGCCGTCACACCGATGGTCACTCCGTCAGGAGAGACATCGGTGACGGTGCCAGTGATTCGTCCGTGCAGGTCATCAACCAGGGTGACATCGGAGCGCGACAGCGCCCGAGACCCCTTCCAGTCCAGCGTCGTGAACTGAATCTGCCCATACCCGCCGCTGGGCGAGGACGGGTCAAGGCCCGTCACATCCTCGCTGACGCTGTACGTCGTAAGGTTGGACGGGTCAGGAATACCTTCAACCCTCACTGCCACTGTCCGACCTCCACCAGAGTTGCGTTGCCGTGGTACCAGTTCTTCACGGCTGAGTACATCGTCTTGCCCACCGACTGAGGCTCAAACTCTACCGCCGAAGCGCCCTTACCCGGCACGAAGTCACCGGTTGGGGGAACGGGCGAGTCAGTGATGCGGGCGGTCATTGCGCTGATCGTAGCCTCACCGACACCTCGGACAGTCAGCGTGTGCAGCCCCGGCTCAATCACCGCATGGTTCGCTAGCGTCGCGGAGTCCAGCGGCAGGGGTTCCACGGGGGTGTCGTTTACGTACAGACTCACACCGGCATCGAACGTACCGTGCACACCGAGGTGCAGGTAGAACCCTTCGGGCACCGGGATCGTCAGTGCGCGGCGAGGAGAGGTCGGGTCCGTGAAGGTGTAGTGCGCAGCCACAGCCGGTCGCCCGTGATGCGCTCCCACCTCGACCGGGGCGGGGCGATTCTCCCCACGTGCCAGGGGCGGGGCGTCCATCGTCTGCAAGCGGGGCATAGACCAGGCGCGAGGCATGACGTTCTCGTACGTGCCCGGCATGAGCATGTAGAACGGCCCCTCACCGTAGCGTCCGTGGTAGAAGTCGAACACCTTGGCCAGGTCTTCGTCCTTGTGCATGGTCCAATTCATCCGGTAGACCTGGGCCGCGTTTGCAGAGCGTCGGACATACGCCCCGCCGTTCAGCATTGTGCCGGACTCTCCCCACCCGGACACCGACACGTCTACGTCGATATCGGGTGCGGGTGCCCACACCATGTGCTCGGCGTTACCGAAGTAAAGCCCCTTGCACTTTGCCATTACTTGACCCCTCGCCGTGCTGCGTTAGTGTTCTGTGCGTTCGTCGTCCCCGCCAACACCTTACCATCCACATCCAGGACGGTGCTGACCGCCTGTGCGATCTGGCTGATCTGGTGAGGCAGAATCTCAACCAACTGGATGCCCGTGCGGCTGGCGTTCACAACCGGTGCGCTGGACATAGCCGCCCCACCCGGCGACATGCTGTTAAGCGCGTGCAGCGCGTTCAGCCCGATAGCGTCCACAGCGGGCTTGCGGATCACGAACTCGCCGGAGCCGACCGTGCCCTCCGGGCCGTTGGGTCCGACAACCAGCATGTTGTCGCGGCCCCTCGGGTTGGACGGGCCGGGGATCAGGCCACCGCCGCGCCGCGCCCAGTTCGACGTGATGCCGTTGCCGTAGTCGGTAACCCGGCCGACCTCAAGGCTGGGCGAGGTGATCTGCCGCCCGAGGATGATGTCGTTGGCCTTGATGTTACCGTTGATGCCCAACTCATTCTGGCGCGGCACGATGTCGATGGTGGCCGTGCGCCCACGAGCCACCTCACGCAGCGCGGCCTCGGCCTCAGCAACCTCAGCCTCGGCCTTGATACGGACCTCGCGCGGGATGCGCTCGATGTCGCCCTTGAGGTCGATGAACACGCCGGACAACTTGATAACGTCGTCGCGGTTGTAGCCCATCTGCGTCAACTGGTCAACGAACTTCCGGCGCAGCCCCTCAGCAAAGGCAGTGACCTCCTCAGTCGTAGCGCCGGTCTCGGCGTACGCGAGAATCAGGTCGGTCATCTCCTGCTGCAAGGCGCGGACATCGCCACGGTTCTTGATGGCCTGCTCAGAGTAACCGGTGAGGGAGTTGCGGTTCGCGTCGAGTGCCCGAGACTCCTTCAAAGCCTCAGACGCCAGGCGGTCCTTCTCCTTGGCAGACGCGCGCGCCTTCTCGGCCTGCTCGCTGTAGTCGATGGCTCGCTCGGTGTCACCGTACTGCCGGGCCACAGCAGCGAACGACTCGGCCTGCCGCGCATCTGTTCGGTCCTCGGACGCCTCGCGCCGCAACTTGGCGTGCTCCTCGCGGAGGTCGCGCACCTTGTCGGCAGCATCCTGTGCCGCCTGCCGCATGTTGATGAGCCGCTGCTCAACGCTGTCGCGGCTGGCCTGGAAGTTGTTGAACTGGTGCAGCGTGTCCTTGAACGCCTGCCCGAGGCCCTTGATAATCTCCTCGAAGATGCGGCCCTCGTCCTTGGCCTCCGCGATCTGCTCGCGCAACTTCTTGGTCTCGTCAGCAGCCTTCTTCTGCTCCTTGGCCGCACGCTCAGCCTCGTCAGCAAGTCGCTTCTGCTCAGCCGCAGCACGGGCAGTCTCGATAGCCTGCATACGAGCCGCTGCTTGCTCGTTGCGCTGGCGCTGCTGCAACTCGATACCGGCGTTGACTGCGCGGTTGGTCCGCTTGTCCTGCGCCAACTTGGGCAGGGCGCGGGTGCGGTACCGGTTGGCCACACCCTGTCCCCACGAAGCCATGCCACCGAGCAGGCCGCCGCTGTTGGCAGCGATGTTGCCCATGACATTAGCAGCCATCTCGCTGAGGGCCATGAGGGAGTCGATGGCAGGCTGAATGTCCACGCCAACTTGAACCGGCGTGGAGAAGAGCGAGTTGATGTGCTCGCTAAAGTAATCGAACTCGGAGGTGTCAACGCCCATCGCCGCCAACTGGTCCAGCAGGACCATGTACTGGTTAGCGAACTCGTTGGCACCCTCTTCGGCAGACATGGCACCAGCGGCGACCTGCTGCTCAATCTCCTTGGCCATCGCCTCAACATACGACTGGAACGCCTGCATGTTGGCGCGCCCCGCCTCGGTGGCCACATCGAACGAGAGACCGTTCTCATCGATGGACTCACCAAGGCGCTGCATACCCTCGTACACAGCGGCCTCGGCGTCAATGAAGTCGAACATGCCTTCGACCAGACCACCGAACTCCTCGTTCAGCCGCCCAACCTCCTCAGCAGCAGCGTCAGCACCCTCCTCAATGAGGCCGAACGCCTCACCGATGGTGTTGTTTACAGCAGCCGTAGCCTCGGTGCTGATAAGAGCCTGCAACAGACCCTCACCCGCGCTGGAGAAGTACGCCTCAAGGGCCTTGACCTGTGTGTCGCCCCAGCCCTGAATCGCGTTGTTGTCCCGGTTGAAGCCGCGCACGTACTCCTCAGCGGCCTCCACACCGCCCTCGTAGTAGCGGTCCAGCCAGATGCCCGGGTCGAAGCCTCGCTCCATTGCCTCGGCAATAGCGCTCATGTCGATGTCGCCGGGCGGCTCGTAGTTGGCAAGTGTCTGCCGAATCAACTCATCCGTGTGCTTACCAATAGCGAGGGTCTGCTCCTCGATAGCGCTAGTCGCGCGGCGCGCACCAATCTCCATCTCACCGAAGCCGTGGACATACGTGGTGGTAGCAGTCCGCGACGACTGAACCGCGCGCGTCTGCGCCTCGACCTCAGTGGTCAGCCGGGCAATAGGCTCAGCCTGCACGCCGGAGGCCAACTCCTCGGCGTCGCGCTTGAGCGCTGCGGTAATCTCAGCCGCACCACCCATCGCCTCTGCAAGCATCTCACCGTGCGCACGAGCGGACTCGGCCGCAGCCTCGTGCGCCTGCGCGATGCCCCACAGGGCAGACGCAGCGGTTACAGCCAGACCGACCCAACCGCCTACACCGATGCTGCGCAGCGCGCCGCCGAGTCCCCGGGCCGCCACAGCGGTCTTGCCCATAACGCCGGTCGCATCATTCATGCGGGCACGGAACCGGACGAGAGCGGCAGAAGCCGCGTCCGCCTGGGTACGGATGAACGGGAACGTGCGGCCCGCCTGCGTGAACAGGGTGCCGAACGTAACCTTGCCCTCGGGGCGCAACTGCCGCTGGATCATCTGGAACGCAAGCAGCGAAGCGGTGGCCAGCGCCATCGCTGCCTTAAACGAGGCGACCACACCGACAAACGCCGCGAAGCCAGATGCAGCCGACTTAATGGCCGGGTTCCACCCACGAACCCAGTTCATCAACCCGGTCAGCAGGTCAGCAACAACCTTGATCGGACCAAGGCTGGACTCACCAAACGAGTCAAGCAGCGCCTTAAACGCATTAGCCATCTTGGTCAGCGAGGCAGAGGTGGTCTCGAAGATGACCCCCGCCTCCTTCTCAAGGTAGGTCCCACGCTCATAGGAGTCGTACGCCAGGGACATCGAGGAGGCGTAAGTGTCGTAGCCGTTGGACAGTCGGGCCAGCAACTCCACATCTCGGATGTTGGTGACCTGCAACTGCTCCCGAAGGAAGATGCTGCGCTCCACGTTGTCATCCATCTCGGACAACGCCTTGTTTACACCCATAAAGAACTGCGACGGGTCATCGCGCCACAGGGCAGCCGCAGCCTGTGTGCTCACACCGAGAAGGCTGGCGTACTCGGCTAGGGTCTCGTTGCCCTCACCGACTGCCTGGTTGATCTTAGCGAAGATACGCTGCATCGCACCGCGCGCCATCTCGGGTCGAATGCGCAGCGAGGCCATCGCGGTTGACAGGCCGACAACCTCGTCTGCGGTAAACCCAGCCATGTTCGCAGTCGTAGCGATAGACTCTGCCACAGCGAGGATTTCTCGCTCAGTCGAAACTGAGGCGGTTCCCAACTCAGACACAGCCGCACCAAGGTTGCGGTACTTGGACTCGTCAATGTCGTCCATCATGTTGGCGAGACGACCGAAGTAAGTGGACGCCTCCTCAACCGACACGTTGGTGGTGGCCGAGAACTTGGCCACCGTGTCAGCAAAGGACTCCAAATCCTGAGACGCAATACCCATCTGCGCACCGAGGGTACCGATCTTGGACAGTTCCTCAAACGTTACCGGAATCTCGGTGGAGATGTCCATGTACTGCTGGCGCAGATTCTCCAGCGGTCCGGCCATTGCCTGCGTCGTTCGTGCGACGTGAGCAAACTGCGCTTCCATCTCAATGGCTACGCGCGCAGACGCCACAGGCAGTGCGAGCGCCGCGGCAGCCGTAGCCGTGTAGGCGGCAGCCACCTCATACAGCGCGTAGCGGGTGGAGGCAAGCGCCTGAATCTGCGCCTCATCGGCCTCTGTAGCGCTCTTCGTTGCGGCGGCAGCCTTATCAGTAGCAGCGGCCTTGTCAGCCTCAGCCTTGGCCGCCTGCTCCATCTCAGCGCGAGCCTTGCGCTGCGCCTCCTCACGACGAGCGAACTCGGCGTTCATCTCGCGCTCGGCCTGCATGACCACCTGCGCCATACGGCGCTGGTCACGCTCCTCCTTGGACACGCCCCACATGTCCGTACCGCCACGTGTAGCAGCGTTGGCGGCGGAGGCAGCAGTCTGTGCGCGGGTCTTCTCAGCGGAGGCCACAGCCCGGATGGCGTCGGCCTCCAACTTCATCGTGGAGGCGTACTTGGCGGACGCATCGGCCAACTGCTTGTACAGGCCCAGCGTCTTGCCTACGGCCTCAGCATTATCGACACTCTTCTTACCCACATTGGTGAGCGCCTTGTGCATGTGGTCAAGGCTAGTCGAGGTCTTCCGAACACCGTTGTTCAGATCAGTGGAGTTGATGGTCTGGAGGGACCGGCCGTAGGCAGACACAGCCCCGGCCAACTGCTGATACAACTTGAGCGTTTCGCCCAGTTGCTTCTCATCGCCCTGACGCAGGCCCTTCTTGGAAACCTGGTCAAGAGCCTTGCCCATTGCGTCAAGGTTCTTGGTGACCGTATCAGCGGTCGAGGAGACGCGGGAGAGTTCGCTAATAGCGGCCCCGGCATTAAGCCCGAGTTCAGCGTAATACTCGAAGTTCCCAGCCATCGACCCGCCTCAACCTAGATACAAGAAAGTCTCCTCCCATTCTAGCAGAGGAGACTTTCTTGCTATTGTACGGTCTTGTACCCAACCGTCCGGGTAGGAAGAACGTCGTTCTCAGTTGCCGGAACGGGCCTCACATATCGCGTGGCCCCGTCCGGCAGTTCCTTGTCTTCCTTGTTCTTCTGCTGCAAGTGCTGGCACCCGTAGCACACAGTGGTGTCGTCCTCGAACTGAATCGAGTTGTCCTCACTGTGCCCCAGCCACACGGGGGTTCCGCAGTTCTTGCACAGTTCATCCTGGTAGGTCTGCCACGCAACGAGAAGTTTCTTGTCCCTCTCGGTCCACACCGGCTCGGTCTTACCCGGCTCCATCAAGAGCGACGGGGGAACTCCGACTGCTGTCGCTGTCTTGAGGATGGCGTGGAGGTGGCGATTCTCAGGCTTCCACAGTTCCCCCGCCAGGAAACCCGGCATCGACCGCCCGGTCGATCAGCGTCTCGTTGAACGACAACTCGTTGAGCAGCCGGA
>JACYYJ010026012.1_pt2 | contig 12460 bp, 29 predicted proteins | sample 8236861 | NCBI WGS metagenome assembly JACYYJ01 (sample SAMN14103086, study PRJNA606662) | landfill metagenome | isolation source: landfill solid waste | place: India:New Delhi, Okhla landfill site | collected 2017-11-05
CCGATAATGTGCTTTCCCACTATCTGTGGAATATCAGTCGGCTTACTCGCACTTAGGTGCATAAACGTTGGTTACGCGGAACGTTTGTGCGGTAAATGTCACACCATGAAGAGTGACTTGTATGTCACAGACGTTTGTGCGGGAAACCTCCCACCCGTGTGGATGGGAAGTAACCTGCACGTCACAGGAACGCGATGTCCGAGACTCCGAGCGAGTGATGGTTGCCCACCAGGAACGAGATGATCCCCGACCGTGAGAACTTCCCCGTCGTGTCCCGCAGCCACTTCGAGCCGCCATCGCATGACGGGCAGGAGATCCCGAACGTCGACCCGAGATCCCACGCCTGGAAGTTATGCCGGTGTGCGGTCACCCAGACACGGGCCTCATTCGCCCGATGATCGCCACGCGCCTGACCGTTCAACCACTTCTCGAACCCGGCAGCGTCACCGCCTGGGATCTTGTGCCCGTGATTGAATCCCATCGGCACGCCCGCTGCCGTTGTGTACACGTTCATCTCGTCGTGCGGGATGGTGAACTCAACGTGGTCGAACCCGGTCGATGCGCGCAACACCCGCTCTAGGCATTCAGTAAGGAACGCCCCTCCACTGTCCGAGTCGGAAGTGATGGAGTTCTTCGTCCCACCCTGCCGACCGAACTCGGTGTGATTGCACAGCACCGACACGAACTGGCCCCTGTCGAACTGTGGGAACAGTTCGCGGGAGTACGCGCCCCACACGTCGAGGACAAGGTTCATCTGCTTCCGCAGTCCACCTTGCACAGTGTGGGTTTGGCTTGCATAGTTCCCGGCGATGCCTTCGAACGGGTCACCGTTGTTGACGATGACGAGCTCGGTGACGTTGCGGTGTTTCCGTTGCCGGGTAACTTCGGTCTGGAAGTTCTCGAGTCCGTCGTAGAGGCGGTCCAGGGTTGCGTCGATCCCGCCACCCTCCGACTTACCTAGCTGCATGTCTGAGAGGTTCAGGACGGCCGCTACGGGCGCACCCAGGCCCGTTCCGGGAATACGGCGGGGCAGTTTCCAGGCCCGTGCCCGCTCCTGCGCATCCTCAAGGTCAGCGGCAGTCACTGCGTTCTGTGTTCTGCGCCGGAAGGATGCCCGGTACGAGTACAGGTTCACAATGTCTCGGTCGCCGGATTCGGTGCGCTTCGACGACTGCCAGGTGCTCGCCCGCACCGTGTCGCCAACGATCTCGAAATCAGCCGGCGACAGGTCGAACTTCTCGAAGACGTGATCCCAGTTCGTCAGCGGTCCCTCGGACTTGATGCCCGAGAACGTTCCTCCGACCGGTTTCCCGTCAGCGCCGAACTCGATGTCGGCGTTCTCTCGCGCCCTGTCCGTGGCTGGTGCTTCTGAGAGCCGGTCTGCGATGCTCACGTTGCCGCCTGCTTGCGCCTCCACACGCCGAACGTTGTGTCAGCGACCTTCGGTGCACCCTCCGCTTCAAGGGCCTCCTGTAGGTCGACGTGGCGCCAGTCGGGGTTGTTGACCGCGGCGATGACAGCTGCGCGGTCGGCCGGGTTGAGCGTTTCGACCCACCGGTCTAGTCCGCCCTTTGCCCACTTCGGTGCGGGCGGGGTTGAGAGTCGTTCAGACAGAGACACGTGATGCCCTTTCGCGAGCGTTATGGAGTGCCGTGCTGGGGTCGAAGGATTTCTAAATGGTTCTAAAAGGGTTCCCGGCCGCGTGCCCGTGTGGTGTCGATTCTCGAGACGGAGGGGACGGGAAGATAATGGGGCACGAGCAGCGGGGCATCTCATGGCGGGTGCGACTTGACAGCCGCGGACATGAGCATGCCCCGCTCTCGGCAAGGCGCGTCCGGTTAAAAGCCAGTGGCTCACGCCGGTACGCGCGTGCGGCCTCGCCCGTGGGGCACATCCGCGTTCATTTGATTGTTGACGCACCTGGGGAATGGTGCGGTGGGGCTTGGCTCGTCGACCGTCCGGAAGACTGCCCGCCCCTTTGTCGCCGTCGCTATGGGCGGCATACCCTCTACCAGCCAACCGCCGCGCTGAGAAACACGAGCAGACCAGGAGGGCGTTCGGGCAGTAAAAAACCCCACCAGGCCCGGAGGACGGTGGGGATCAAAGGAACCGAATCTGATGATCCGGGGGCTGCTGTCACTGCTTCGCTGAGGCTCAGCCTATCACAACCTTGCGAACTCGTGTGGACGATTCTTGCGGCGTGTTCTCATCTCCCTCGCCGCCTTGTCGATCGCGGATGCCCGGAAGTACGAGACGACCTGCCCGTTCTCCCGCAGTTTCGCGACCGGCTCGAGCATGCCCTTGCCGACCCACTTCTGCACGGCGCGCTGTGTGAGGTTCCACCGGGTGGCGGCTTGCCTCAACGTCAGCAGCGGGTCGTACCATTCGTGTATCGGTGTTGGCGCCTCCCCGTCTTCCTCCTCAGGGAACACATACACGTCGTCGGACTGCCGTTCAACACCCCACTGGTCTTTGACGTCTTGCACGGACCACGCATCCCTGATCCCGTCGACGGGGCGGTGGCGTTCGAGAACATGCTCTACCAGCCATTCCACGGTCTCCCGGTCGTTGGTCCACTGTGCGAGGTCCGCGTACGCCCAGTCGTGGACGGCGTTCAACGTCACGAGGGCGTCGAGAATGTCGGACCCGACGACCGCGGGTGGTTCCGTGGTTGATGCCCGCACCCTGACCTGATCGAGGACTGTTGCTTTCAACGGGTCCGCGATCGCCGTCAGCCGGCCAACAAGATCCCGCACGTCACCGAGCAGCCCCCTCATGCGACCAAAACACGTGTCGCAGATCAGGCTCCCTTCCCTACAGGGTTTCGGTGCACACCCACGGCACGGGAAGTAACCCTCGTAGCCGGGGCCAGAATGAGTGCAGGTGGCATAGTGGATGCCGTTCTGAACGCATCCACGCATACATGATCGCTCGTTCATGCAGACACCGCCCCCCGCTTCTTCGCGCGGTACTCACGGTCCCGATTGCGTTTGCACTCGCGACAACTCCGCCACCCCTGCTTCTTCGTGACGGTGTTCTCCGGAGTGAACTCGTGGCCGTTTACGCAATGCGTCTGCCTCGCATGGATACCAGAAGCGCCGAAGCCGCGAATGCTGTTCTCGCGATGAGTGACCGGCTCGAGATGCGCAGGATTGACGCACGCCCTGTTGCGACAGAGATGGTCGAGGTATAGCCCTCTCGGTATCGGCCCACGGTGCAGCGTGTACACCACTCGATGGGCGAGCAGTGCTGTGCGGGATCTCCCCCGGGTCACCAGGCCATACCCCTCTCCTGCCTTGCGGCCGGTCCACTCCCAACACCCGCGCGAGGTTTTCTTGATCCTTGCGTTCACCTTGTCGACATCGACGGTCGAGAGGTCGATCGGCCTAGGTGCCCGTCCGTTGGGGTGGGTTTTCTCTGTAGACTGCATCGCAGCCCTCCTTCGGTGTAGTCGAACGTGAGGGTTAGGCCCGGGCAGATGTTCCACCATCTGGTTTCGGGCCGTTCTCATTCTATCGGAAATCCATACGAATCCGATGGGCCGACCTTTCATGTTCCCTCCAATGGTTCAGGCCCACCCGAAGGTGAGCCCGTAAGGTGTTCCCGGATCTGGTCGAGAACGATCGCGTCTTTCTCAGCCAGGTCGTCCACGTTCGATTCGAGGAACGCGGCCAACCATTCAGCCATCCACGGTTCGGCCACGGTCGCCCTCCTTCTGCTTGTCGTACTCGGTGATGGCATCTGCGATCACGAGAGGCTTCCACTGCTCGGTCACGTCGCCGATGCATGCCCGCACCTTCTCGATGGCCTCCTCGGCGCGGGAGAGGGCGGCCAGGTTGCTCACATGCGCAAGCGCCCGCTTGTCCGCCCGTTCCCGCTCCTGTCGAAGTTCGGCCTGAGACTGTTCGAGGGCGTCGGCTAGTGCGTTGATGAGCGGCCCCTCGTTCACGCCGTCTCGGGGCCATTCGCGAGCGTCTGCGATCAGCGCGTCTACCTGCTCGGTCACTTCTGCTCCCCCTTCGTCTTGTAGGACCACCACTCGGCGGCGCCAGGCAGGCTCGACCCGAGGTAGACCCGGTATCGACGCATCTTCACGAGCCACTTCCACCCGACCGGCGTCCACACCGGATGCCAGGCGAACCAGTCGTGCTCCGGGCCGTAGTTGAACAAGGCCATCACTGACCACCCTTCGCTGCTCGGTACGGGCTTGTCGGCGCGGGATCGGGTCGCCACGTCCGCATCCCCTTGGTTGGGAAGTCGTTCTCCCAGTGGCCCTTCTCGCGACCTTCGTGAAACTCTGCCGCCGCTTCATACCCCTCGTCCCAGGCGCGCGCCATGCCATCGACCATCTCCGCCTGGCGAACCCAGATTGTGCCCTGCTGGTCACGGAACACGCCATCACCGTGGAAGTCATTCAAGATTTGGATGGTCATGATGCCGCCTTCGCTGCTCGGTGTGGATTCACTCGGTTCGGTGCGTGATGCGGATCGGCATCGAATAGCTCGATGTGGACCCGTTCGTCGTGCCGCCCGTCCATGTACGCCTGATCCCACGCGCGCTCGGCTACCTGACGGTCCCGCTCGGCTAGCCACGGCCCCATCTCTTCAAGAAAAATGCGGGCGATGGCTTCTACCCGCCCGTCCGCCCCGTCGCTCATGTCTCGTTCCCCTCGCTGTTCTGCTCGATGGCGATCGCTTCTGCCGCCATGAACGCGGATGCGGACGTGAACTGCAACCGCTGAATCTGATCTTCGGACGTGAAACCCGCGTACTTATCCGACAGCGCCCGCAACACTTCCACCTGCGCTTCTGCCCGTACACGGTTCAGGAGCGGGGACAGGGCGGCGGCGATCGTGCGTGAGTCCGCTTCACCGTCCGCGCCGGGAAGGTATTCATGGATCTCACGGGCGATCTCTTCTTCGACCGACATCAGAATGGAACTTCCGAAGCGGCCCAGGAGTCTGTCTGAGCGCCGTTCACGTCCGGGGTGCCCCACGGGTCCGTCTGGGCGGTTTGAGGCCGCCCAGCGCCACCCTGCTCCGCGTGCGCAACCTTGTCCGCCCAGACCGTCAACGTGTAGAACTTCTTACCCTCATACTCGCGAACATCCGTCACCAACCGGCCCTCAACCTGAACCCGCTGACCCTTCACGAACTGCGACAGGTCAATGCCGGAGTCCTTACGCACCTTCACGTCAAAGAACGTCCGCGAAACGGTGTCATACCCGCCCTGATCGTTCTTCTTCGAATGCGGTTCCGCGATCTTCACCACGAAACCCTTGTTGTCTTCCACGAATGCGGACTTGATCTGAATGGTGCTCATGCTGCCTCCTGCTTCCTGCGCTTCCGCGCGTTATACCGGGCGTTCGCTGCCCGCTGTTCCTGCTGTTCCCGCACCCGTGCGTTACGTGCCACGGACGCTTCCCACCGTCGCCGCTCATCGGCCTGTTTCGCGGCCTGGTTCTCAGCCGCGTAGAACGCTTGCCGTGCCCGGTCAGACCGGCACCCAGGGCGTTCGTGCTGCAGGGTCCGCATGTCCGGGGTGTTCTCCCGGAGCGCGGCCTTCGTGTTGATCAGATCCCACCAGTCGGTCACTGCCAGTCCCCCTGCGACTCCCACTCGATAGCACGGGAATGTTGCCCGTCCCAGTGGAGGTACACTTCGCCGGTCTCCCCGTGACGGTTCTTCGCCACGTCGATCACCAGCGACTCCTGCGGGAAGTCACCCTCACGCCTGAGCAGCATCACCACATCCGCGTCCTGCTCGATCGCGCCCGACTCCCGAAGATCCGACAGCTTCGGAACCGAATCGATCGACCGTTCCGAGTTGCGGTTCAACTGCGACAACGCGATGACGGGCACCTGGAAGTCCTTCGCCATGATCTTCAACTGGCGGGAGAACTCCGCGACCTGCAAGTGACGGTCGAGCTTCTGCCGTGAAGTCATCAACTGCATGTAGTCGACGACCACGCCGGCGAGCTTCCCATTCCTCGCGACAGCACGCGCGAACATGCGGACATCGGACGCGGCGATACCCGACCGGTCATCGATCGCGATACGCAACGCCTCCACCTTCGCCCTCCCACGTTCGAACACCGACTTCTCGTAGTCGTTCATGCGGGCGTCCTTCACATGCCCGACGTTGATCGACAACCGTTCAGCGACGAACCGTGACACCAGTTCGTCGGCGGTCATCTCAAGCGACGAGAACGCGACATCACCCGTCTCGGCAAGCTGCGCGGCGATCTGAGCGCCGATCACTGTCTTACCCATACCAGGGCGTGCCGCGACCACGTAGACCGCGCCAGGGCGAAACCCGCCAATCTTCTTGTCCAGCGTTTCCCACGGCGACGGGACGAACACGCTCTTCGCTTCCATCCGCGCCACCACATCGGGGAGCACGTCGGCCACGAACCTGAGCTTCTGCCCCGTCTTCCCGATCGCCTCATCGACCAGCCGACGAGCCTCATCCGCGACCGCCGCCGAATCCATTCCCGGTTCAACCTGAGCGAGCCGTGCACCGACAGCAGCGAGCCGTCGCCTCAGCCCGTCCCGTTTCACAACGTCGGCGTAATACGGCACCGAGGGGACGGGGACGGCCTCACTTGAGAGGGCGAACAGGTCGGCCGCTTCATCAGGGCGCGTCTCCGACAGTGTGAACGCTTCGACGGGGATACCCCGCGACCATGTTTCACGCATCGCCTCGTACAGGTCGCCCCGCCGCGGGTCGTAGAAGTCGTCCCCGTTCAGGTCGAGCTCGTCGAGAACCTTTCCCGACGTTTCGAGCACTGTCCCGAGGACGGCCCGTTCGGCTTCATCCGTGCGCTGCACGAGCATCCCTCCATTCGTCGTACTGTCCCGGGGTCATCCCGTTCGGGCCACCGATGACCGGTTTGCCGTTGACGTACCGGATGCCGTCGCGGATGTCCTGTTCGGGCGCGGCGGGTCTGCCCTGAGTGCCGGGTAGCTCGTCCGTCCACCGTTCGCCGTTGAGCCACACGTTCAGCGCCGGGACGAACTGCTTATCGGTGGTGCGCGCATACGCCTCACCGAAGCGACGGATATCGGCGGTGAGGACATCGACCCCGCGGCGGCGAGCGATCGCACGGAATTTCTCGAGCGACTTCTTGCGTTCGACCTTCTTAGGCCAGTACTGCCAGGCGTTCTCGAACTCAGATTCGCTCACCCGCGCCGCAGGTGCGGATATACCTGTTCCCCTGTTCCCCTGTTCCCCTGTTCCAGCGACTGAATCACTCCGAGGGCTCGACGGGGACTCGTGGGATTCCGTCGAGTCTTCCGATTTCATCCACCTGATCTGGGATTCTGCCTCTTCTGGCCCGGGGTATTTACCCTTCGAGCGGCGATCGAACTTCTGGTGCGCTTCCCACGATGGAATGGCGTAGTAGGGACGCTCTGCGACCTCGTAGAACTTCACGCCGAACACTCGGCGGATTTCCACGAGCATTCGGCGGAGATCCAAGACGGTCAGGTGTTCGTCGTTAGGGAACGCAAACCCAAGCAGCTCGCGCGGGTTCGCAGTTCCGACCCCGTTGTCATCGGCCCAGTTCCACATGGCGATGTAAAGCAGTCGAGCCCACGGGTCTTCGGGAAGGTTCGGGCTCGACCAGAACTCCGGCTTCACCGATCTGATACGAGCCATCACGCATCACCGTGCCGGGTGACCATGCGGCGAACGGCGGTCTCGGTGATACCGAGGGCGTCCCCGATTTCCTGGTTCGTCGCGCCGTATCGCCTGGCGTTGAGGACGTACTGGATTCTGAGTGCTGCGGCCCTGGTGAGGTCGTCGGCTACCTTCGTGAGGTAGTCCAGTGCGATTCCCTTTCGGGCATCGGTAGAATCGGACATATCGACTCCTTCCGCGAGTCGGTCACGGCCCCGGTCTGTTAGCGCAGATGCGGGGCTCTTTTCGGTTGTGACCTCTAGTTTATCGAACTTGCGTCCGATGTTCATACGACACACCCGCCCGTCAACTTTCGAACTAACCATCGGGAAATCCCCCTTTCAAAATGGCGGTTCCTCGCACTCGACACGGGAACCATCCGGCAACAGGAACCACCACTCGCCCCGCCACGACCACAACGGCACATGACGCGGATCAACCCCCTGCCGGACACGAAACCCTCTCCCCTCAGCCACCACAGGGTTCGCCTCAACAAACCCGTGGCAGCCCGTCGTCCCAGACCCGCACATCAGCACCGCGTTAGCCGGCGACGACGACACCGGGTCCTTCGACCCGCCCATGCCCCTCGCACGCCGGTGCTGCAAGCTGTAATCGTCCGACCGGACCAGTTCCCCGCACCACTGACACATGCCCCCGTCACGCTCGATGACAAGACGACGGGTCTTCGGGGTGAACGCGCTCACGGCTCCTCCTCACCCAGCAGGACGCTCATGCCGATACCTCCAGGGTTTCCGCGACCTCACGCCAGTACGGGAACCGAGCTCGCAAGTCAGCGTCCGCAGCGCAATGCGCCTGCCAGGACGTGCCCAGCATCTGCACGCCCACGGCGACCGGAAGCAGTTGCGCGCCTGTTTCACGTTCGATCACCCGGCTCATGCCCTACCTCCGTGTCCCTGCATCGAGACGCGGGGGTTGTTCGGGCAGGCGGGGTTGCCGACCGTGAAAGGGTTGCGGCATTTCCCGCACACGTGGGGTCGTTCCTCATGCTCGTACGTTGCCGGGACCGCGCCCGGAACCAGATTCATGCTCATGCTGTTCTCCTGTTGAGTTTCTTCTTCAACCGGCGCCGCTCGTTCGGGTTGAGACCCCCGAGGATGCCGTGTGGTTCGTCGTTGTCCAGCGCCCAGGCCAGGCAGGTTGCACGGACGTCACAGCCGCCACAGATCGCCTTCGCCTCAGCCGAATACAGGCCGTGCTCACCGTGGAACAGTTCAGGGTCTACTTCCGTGCAGGCTGCCGAGTCAGCCCACGGAAGTGGGCGAAGATCGAGATCTCTGTTCATTTCCCTTGCTCTTCTCGTAACCGCTGCCTGCGCGCCTTCTCATATGTGCGCGTGCACGTTCGGCAGCTCCGGTGCCCCAGAGGGTTCACGTAGGTGTTGTCGGGTGAATAAGGATGACCGTGCTTGCAATGGGTCCGGTTGGCGAGGACGTTCCGCCCATTGCGCAGAGCGTCTTGGGCGTTGTCCTTGCGTTCACCCCACGCCAGGTTGTCCGGTGAGATGTTTGTCGGAACATCATCGAGGTGTCGGGCCATCATGCCGGGAGGCCGAGGGCCATGCCACGCCTCGCACACCATGATGTGAATGAGCTTCTGCGCCCATCGCCCGTCGACACTCATGTTCACGGCCGGGTAACCCTTCGCCAGCCAGGACTTCAATACCCGCCCGGCGACCGGAAGCGTGGTTCCGTCGCGGCGAATAGCACGCCTAGGCAGAGAACGGACGCGACCGAGGTTGCTCACTTCGTAGCATCCTTCGTATCCGAGAACCGGCCTCCACTCCTCGTCCATCCACGGGGCGGGGCGGATATCAAGATGGGTGGTCGTCATGCGTCCTCCATGTGCCGACGAAGTTGTCTGCCGACGTACTCCGAGTAGACGGGCGGGATCGCTTCACGCAATCCGTCGCGGTTAGCCCACGACATGCCCATCACCTCGCGGGCTTTATCGACGCCGGAGAAGTTCCCGACGATATGCATGTACTCGCCATCGACCGGGCGGCGGCCCATCTTCGTTGTCTTGGCGATGTGCTCCGGATGTTCCGGGACTTCGAGCGGCCAGCTCGCTTCGAACAGCCGGTGCCGGTACGTCTCGATGCCGAACATTTCCCCGCACAGCATCCCCGGATCGAGCATCTTCGGAGCCGCTTCAACCACGTTCTCGATCACGTAGGGCAATCCCAGAAGATCCAGCCCATACCGAGTCGTTCCGATCAGGTCGGGGAAGTCAGACTTGTTGATCCGCCACGTCAGCGAATAGAACTGGCAAGGCGGCGACGCGTGTGCCGCGGCCAAGTCTTTGGCGGACACCCAGCGGGTATCTTCGCCGCGACGGAACAGAATTGACTCCCCGTTGATGAGTCTCCGCAGCACATCGATCGCATCGCCCTGGTGGAACCAGAACGGATATCGCGGCTGAGGTTCCTTGTCCACGCCGACCACATCGAAGCCGGCGAGAACGTAGCCTTCGCTTGCGCCACCCTGGCAGCAGTAGAGGTCCAGGATGACCGGCTTGGCGCTCACCGTAAGCCTCCGTCGACGATGCAACAGCAGAGAGATCCACCCGGGCACCTCACGTGAGCACAGCACCTTGGCTCGTCGGATACCTGCTGGAGCAGGCTGGCGCGGCGGTCTAGTTCGCGCAGGAGCGACTGGCGGGTGTGTTCGGCCGCATCGATCCGGTACCCGACGCTTTGGATGCTCTCCCTGATCTCCTCGTCGCTCATCCGTGCCCAGGGGTTCTGAGTGAGCGGATTAGGTACGGATGGCTGCGGGTGCAGCGGAATTGGATCAGTCATCGCTTCGCATCCTCAACAGCGTCAAGTGCTGCACGCGCCTCGTCGAGAAGGTTCCATAGGTCTCGGGGGCTTCGACCATGCCGCGAGCACGTCTCCTCTGGGCCGTCGTTGATGTTGCATCCGCCGTCGCACGGGAAGTTCGTGTCGTAGTCCTTGACGACGTTCCGCAGGGTCAGACGCTCCTGATGTTCATTCATGTCGTCACCTCGAGTTCGATTCGTGCGGTCCCGCCCGGTTCGTGCCGGATGACAGGCCCGAGCTTGGTCATGTACTCCGGGGTGTCGTCCGGGACTATCCCGGCGTCCACGAGCCCGTCGCACATGGCTTTGAAGGTCGGGTAGGTGTTGTCGCTGTCCCGGCGTCTCTTGTCTGTGACGACCCAGACGAGCTGCACGGTGATGTGTTCGGCAGGCCTGATGCCCTGGCGTGCCAGGTGGCCTGTGAGCGTGCGAATGTCTCGGGTGAGGTTCGCTTTCTTCGCCCAGTGCAAACGCTGATTCGCGTTCAACGGTGGGCGCTTCCACGAGAAGGTCAGGACCGTCATCGGTTCTCCTATGCATAAAGGGAGGGGCGACCACCCGTAGGTGACCGCCCCTCGAAAGATGGGCTTACTTCTGCGTCTCGATGAACGTGTCCGCGGCGTCGTAGAACTTCTCGATCGCCTCGTCCATCGCTTCGAACTCGGTCATACCAACCCCCTTTCGTGGAGAACTTGGCGCGGGTCGGCACCGTCAGGGACGACGAATGCTTGTACGCCTGCACCAACGGCTTCGATCCGTGCAGCCATTCGTTGTGCGGTTGCGCACGACAAAAGAATCCGGTACATCATGCGAGCTCGGCTTTGCGCCGCTCCTTCGCTTCGATGACGTCGGGATGTTTCTGCACACCCCTTGTCCCGGCCAGTGCCCACGCGGTCTTGAGTGCTTCCATCGACGACGCTCCGGCGATGTCCGCGAGAGAGTCCACGATCGCTTCCTCAGACGGGCCAGACGGCTCCGTGAGGGGTTGGACGGTGAACGGTGCCCGCTTGCCCCGTGTGACCGTGAGAGGGACGGTCAGGGGCTCTGTGATGTGCGACAGGGCTTTGATCCTGATGCCCCCAACAGCGTCCTTCCCGAACCGGATCGTCGGGTCGCCGTAGAGTTCGATCTTCCGTCCGACGTACTTCGCCGCGTCCGTCCCCCAAGCCGCGATCAACACGCGCCGCATCGACTTGCCCGGCTTATACGGACGGCCCGGATGCTCCACGTTGTGCAGCTCGACCGGCTGATCCGGTGGCCCCTGCTTCACCGACTCGACTGTGATCGTCATCGGATGCGTCTGCACATCGTCGTAGTTGAGCTGGTCACTGCGAGGCTCAACGGTCTTCGTGATGTCCAACGTTCACCTCCTGCCGTACGGCGTACCGGGTCATGGCTTGGTTTAGGTCGGCCAGCGCCTGATTGACCCGCAACTGCGTCTCGGGCGAGGCGTAGTGTTCACGCATCTGATTAGGCGTAGTCGCGCCAACAATCTCCGCTCGAAGCTCATCAAGAATCCGAAGCGTGCGATCAGAGAAGCAGTCCCTGCGCACAAGCCGGTCCAGCGCAAGGTCGACGCCCCGAAGGACTGGGTTCAAAGCCACAGGGTTGGTTTCTCCGTTGTACAGGCTCATATCTTGATCTCCTCTTCTTCTGACTTTGCGCGTGAGGCGACCTTCTCAAGCTCGCGCACGATGTTGTCGATGACCGCGAATGCATCAACTGCCGCGCGCATCTCCAAGAAAGAGCCCCCCGCGTGCAGGCGTTCGCGCAGCTTGTCGAGGTCTTCTACGTACGAGTCGCGGGTGCGGAAGATGTGCCGAACTGTCGCATCGGTAATGCTCTCTACGGGCTCAAATCCGGGAAGCGTCATATCTTGATCTCCTCTTCGTCAGCGTCAAACACGGCCCATGTCGGTGCGGTCAACGTTTGCGCCCCGTACCC
>JACYYJ010049260.1_pt2 | contig 12410 bp, 11 predicted proteins | sample 8236861 | NCBI WGS metagenome assembly JACYYJ01 (sample SAMN14103086, study PRJNA606662) | landfill metagenome | isolation source: landfill solid waste | place: India:New Delhi, Okhla landfill site | collected 2017-11-05
CCGGCTTGTCCGAGCCGTAGCGACGCATGGCTTCCTCGAACGGCATGTGCGGGAACTCGCCGAACTCGACGCCCAGCACTTCCTTGAACAGCTTGCGCACCATGCCCTCGGTGATGCCGATGATGTCGGGGGCGGCGAGCGGATTGCGCAGCAGCGTCTGGAAGGAGACGCCCGCGATGCCGAAGGCCAGTCCGGCGAGGACTGCCAGTGCCGTGCGCGGCAGACGCAGCTCGCCTACGGTGAAAGATGCCCCGGGCACCGTCTCACCGAGGACCACACGCAAGATCTCGCCCGGCGTATAGAAGGTGTTTCCGACCATCAACGCCGTGGCGGCGAGTACGAGCAGCAGGATGCCGAGGATGATGCTCGCGGTGGCATGGCGGCGGTGGCGGGCCCGCCGACCTGCCGCGATGGCGGCGGCGGGCTCGTTCTTCGAGATGCTCGTCGGCCGGATCAACGTGCTCACAGCTCACGCACCCTCTGCCGACGGACGATCCAGATGAAGAACGGAGCGCCGATGACGGCCGTGATGATCCCGACCTGGATCTCCTCGCCGGAAGGCGAGATGACGCGACCGACGATGTCGCCGGCGAGCAACAGTGCAGCACCGGCAAGGGCGGACAAGGGCAGCAGCCAGCGGTGGTCNNGCACGAGGTGGGGGACGACGAGACCGACGAAGCCGATGGGCCCGGCGATCGCCGTCGCCGCTCCGGCGAGGATCACGGCGCCGATCGCCGAGGTCAGACGCGTGCGGAAGACGTTCTCGCCGAGTCCCGAGGCCATGTCGTCGCCGAGGGCGAGAGAGTTCATGCCCCGCGCGCAGGCGATGCAGATCAGCGCGCCGACCGCGAGTGCTGGAGCGGTGATCGCGATGCGCGGCCACTCGGCACCGCCGACGCCGCCGACCTGCCAGGACTGGAACGCCTGCAGCAGGTCGGCGCGCGGCAGCAGGATCGCGCTGATGAGCGATGCCAGTGCGGCGGACGTCGCTGCTCCGGCGAGGGCGAGCTTGAGGGGGGTCGCACCTCCTCGACCGATCGAGCCCACCGTGTAGACGAACACGGCTGCGACGGCCGCGCCGAGGATCGCCACGAACATCTGGGCGAAGGCTCCGGTCGCGCCGACGAACGCCAGCCCGGTGACGACAGCGAGTGACGCGCCGTTCGAGACACCGAGGATCCCGGGGTCGGCGATCGGGTTGCGGGTCACGGCCTGCATCGTCGCACCTGAGAGGGCGAGGGCGGCTCCGACGAGGATCGCAAGAGCGGTGCGCGGGAGGCGTTTGATGATCGCCGCCTGCTCCACAGTGCCGTCCTGACCGCTCAGAGCCGCGAAGATGTCGTCGATGGTGACGGCGCGCACGCCGAAGGACACCGAGAGGATGCTGAGGACGACGATGACGCCGACGCCGACGAGCAGCCAGACGGTGCGCACCAGCGCCGGGCGCCGCAGTTTCGCGGCGCCCGGCTTCAGACTGGTGGCGGCTGAGGTCACTCTCGGGTCACTGTGCGGTGAGCGGGGCCTCGAGGATCGAGAAATACTCGTCGATTCCCCACGGGATCGACAGGGGTGACGGGTTGGCGGAGTTCGCCATGGGCGTGGCATCCGGAAGGATTGCGATGTTGCCTGCAGCGATCGCGGGGATCTTGCCGAGCAGGGGATCGGCCTGGAGGTCGGCGATCATCGACTCGTCGCCGTAGGTGATGAAGACATCGACGTCGTCGAACTTGTCGACCTGCTCAGCACTGACCTGCAGATAGAAGTCCGTGCTGTCCTTGTTCTCCGTGAGGATCTCCGGCTCCGGGAGGCCGAGTCCGAGCAGGAAGCCCGGACGGGTGTCGACGGGAGTGTAGAAGCCGACCTGGCTGAAGTCGTTCGGGTCGATGTAGGTGAACAGCAGCTTGGCGTCCTTCAGAGCCGGGTGGGCCTCGAGCGCAGCATCCGTCTGGGCATGCAGATCCTCGATCAGCGCTTCACCCTCGTCGGCGAGACCGAGCGCCGTCGAGTTCATGGTGATCATGTCTTCGACCGATGTCCCCCATGCGACCTCCGGGTAGGCGATGGTCGGGGCGATCTTCGAGAGGGTGTCGTACTCCTCCTGCGTGATACCGGAATAGGACGCGAGGATGACATCCGGGTTCGTGTCGGCGACGGCCTCGAAGTCGACGCCGTCGGCCTCGTCGAAGAGCACCGGGGTATCAGCGCCGAGCTCGTCGAGGGTGTCCTCGACCCAGGGCAGAACACCGTTGTCGTCGTCGTCGCCCCAGGCGACCTTGCTCATACCGACCGGCACGATGCCGAGGGCGAGCGGAACCTCGTGATTGGCCCACGCGACGGTCGCAACGCGTTCGGGCTTCTCGGTGATCGTGGTCTCGCCGTAGATGTGCTCGACGGTGACGGGGAACGCATCGTCGGATGCCGGATTGGCGCCTGCTGCAGAGTCATCGGTGCTCGTCGGAGCGGTGGAGGCACAGGCGGCGAGGCTGGCGGTGAGCAACGCGGCTGCACCGAGGCCGAGGAGTCGGGAGATACGCACGGGCGTTCCCTTCGGGTTGGTTTGGGAGGAGTGGCACGACTGCCGGAAGGCTTTGGTAAGCCTGCCCTAATGTAACACGAGGTTAGGATGACCTCAGTTCGGGATGGCGCCGCGCTACGGGGCTAACGTTGTGCCATGAGGGTGACGGCGGCGGTGCGAAGCGCGAAGCGCACGTCGCTTCTGCAGGTCATCAAATCGGCCGTCGCCACCATCAGCGCCTGGCTCATCGCCGGCTGGCTCGTACCGGGCCCCCTGCCGGTTTTCGCGGCGATCGCCGCACTGCTCGTCGTCCAGCCCAGCGTGAACCAGTCGTTCGCCAAAGCGCTCGAACGCAGTGTCGGGGTGATCGCCGGGGTCGTCATCGCGGTGCTGCTCAGCCTGCTGCTCGGCCCTCAGAGCTGGGTCGTGCTCCTGGCCATCGTGGTGGCGATGCTGGTGGCGTGGACGTTCCGCGCCTCACCGGGGACCGGGAACCAGGTCGCGATCTCGGCGATGCTCGTGCTCGCTCTAGGCTCGTCGAGTCCGCAGTACGCGGTCGATCGGATCGTCGAGACCCTCATCGGCGTCGCAATCGGCATCATCGTCAACGCGTTGGTCGTGCCGCCCGTGCTCACCGCTCCTGCCCGAAGAGATCTCGGCATGCTCGGCGCAGAACTCGCTGCACGTCTGGATGCGCTGGGCGCAGCACTGCTCACCACGCAGCAGCCCGCACAACTGCAGGAGCTGATGGTCGAAGCGCGACTGCTGCGGCCGATGCAGGCCGCGGCCGAAGCATCCATCGCAGCCGGTGAGGAATCGCTCACGCTCAACCCGCGCAGATCCTCCCGCGGCGAGGTCGCCGAGATGCGTGCACTGCTGACGACACTGTCCCCGATCGTGACACAGGTCATCGGGATGACACGCGCCTACTTCGACCACTACGACGACGCCCTCGCCGAGGAGCCGACCGTGCATGCGATCGCCGAACAGCTTCGGCGCGCAGGGCACGATGTGCGTCTGGCCGTGCAGGTCGCCGACGTCGCGCCGGAACCGTCGTCCGAGACCTCGGCGATTCCGGCGCTGACTGCTCCGCTGCGGGTGAAGCCGCCGGCATCCGGTCATTGGATCCTCATCGGTTCGCTCATGGAGGACCTGCGCCGGATCCGCGACGAACTGGTCGGGGAGGAGTGACGCTCCACTGGTTCTGCACAACACGTCGTTGATCGAGGTTCTCCCCGCCTTGCGTGTTCTCAGTATTCGCGCGTCCGCGAGCATCCCTAAGTTGTGAGAATGCTCTTCGACGACGACGGCGCCTACCCGGCTGATGACTATGAATACTACGGTGCGAGCCACCACCATTCATTCGAGCGGATCAGGGTGACGGCCGTGGCCGACCCTTCCGTCTCGCGAACCTTCGCAACATGCAGGGGAGCCCCCAGTCGGTGGCTCGTCGAAGCGTTCCTCCTCTCAACCGGGCAGCCCGGCCGCGCCGATGAGTACGAGGATCCGACGCTTACGAACGGCTATCTGTTCGACACGGTCGAGTCGTGTCGCATCGAAGCCGGCGAGCCGCAGGTACAGATCCTCGATGAAGATGCAGTGGAGAAATCATCTGGGCGTTGGCCGTCCGCGATCGCTCCTCTGCGTCGCGAGCACGTGCAGCAGGAGCTGACGCGCCGGTTCGGAGTCGTGCGTCAGGAGTATGACACGTCAGGACGGCTCGAACTGTCACAGGAGATCGGCTCGCCGCCGGTGGAGGCACTGCTCATGGCGCTGCCGCCTGCCAGACGCCTCGCGCTGCGGGCATACCTCGTCGATGCCGGGCTCCTCGGTCCGCACGTGCTCGATCCTGAAGTCGCCGCCGAGCTGCTGACACCGATGCAGTGGCTGATCGATCGAATCGGATCTGACGGCGTCGAACAGACCGCGCAAGGTGAACTGCCCGCCGGACTCGCCGACGAAGCCGCAGCCGTGATGAACTGGACGTCCGCCCCGCATTCACCACCGTCACCCGGCCAGGCACTCGTCGACCTCGCACGCGCGTCGCGTTTCGTTCGCCGTTTCCGTGGTCGGTTCGTCCCGACAGCGCGGACACGATCGATGGCGCACAAACCGCTGCGCTCTCTCGGCGAGCTGAAGAATCCCGCGCTGCCGCATGGGTACAGCTACTACGAGTCGTCGCCGCACCACGGCAGAACGCTGGCGCGACTCGCGATCGCCGACGGTCGTGCGACCGACACGGCGAATTTGATCGAACAGGTCGCAGAAGGACTTGGAGTAATGCTGTCCGATGACGATTGCACCGATGAAACAGCCGACCGAGCAGTGGCCATGGTCATGGCAGAGCTCGCGCCGCTCGGCGGCCCCGAGCAGTACGGCATCCTGACTCCGGCGATTCGCGCGTTCACTCTTGCTCGCCTGTTTCCGATGCCCTCGCGCTATCCATGGTGATGCATGCATAATGTAAGCATGCCCAACGTCCTGATCCGCGATCTTCCTCCGCAGGTGCACGCAGTGTTGGTTCGGCGCGCTGAGCAGAATGGACAGTCTCTGCAGCAGTACCTGACGCAGGAACTGACCCAGCTGGCCCGCGCAAAGAACAACGCGGAGCTGATGGACGAGATCGATGCCCGTGGTGATCGGATGCAGCTGACCGCCGATGAGATCTTGGAAGCGATCCGGCGTGGGCGATCCGAATGACCCTCGTCGTGGACGCATCAGTCGTTGTGGACAGCCTCCTCGGCACATTGCGCTCTGGTCCCCGCGCGCTCATCACTCATGAACGCATTGCGACCCCCGATCTCATGGACGTCGAGGTTGCTTCCGCCCTTCGCGGTCTCTGGCTGGGACGCCGCATCGACACTGCCCTCCTCCAACGGAAGATGATGGATCTCGGCGAGTTCGCAACGACGCGGTTCTCATCTCATCTGCTTGTCCCGCGGGCGCTCCAACTCCGCGCGAACCTCACCGTCTACGACGCGACGTACGTCGCGCTCGCCGAGCTGCTCGAGTGCGTGCTGCTCACGCGTGACCGACGCATCGCCGAAGCACCCGGCATCCAGTGCGCCGTCGAGGTGATCTGACCGTCGAAATCGGATGCCTACACTGATCCCATGACCGCCACGATGACCGTCCCCGAGGTGCTCACCGAGCTCGCCGCACTCGAGGACCCGAAGATGCGGGCGGCGAACGAGAAGCGCGGCGACGATCACGGCATCAATCTGTCGACGATGCGCGGACTCGCCAAGCAGGTCAAGACGGACCACGCCCTGGCGAAAAAGCTGTGGTCGACCGGCGAGACCGCTCCGCGCCTGCTGGCGCTGCTCATCTGCACGCCGCGCGAGTTCAGCGCCGATGAACTCGATGCGATGCTGCGCGAGACACGTCCACCGAAGGTCAACGAATGGTTCGTCAGCTACATCGCGAAGAAGTCACCGCTCGCCGAGGAGATGCGAGTGCGATGGTTCGACGATCCAGATCCGACGGTCGCCGCGGCTGCATGGTCGTTGACCAGCGAGCGGGTGGCGAAGAATCCCGAAGGACTCGACCTCGAGGATCTGCTCGACCGCATCGAGCGCGACATGAAGGATGCCCCGGCACGGCCGCAGTGGACGATGAACGAGACCCTCGCGCAGATCGGAATCCACCATCCGCACCTGCGCGCACGCGCGCTGGAGATCGGCGAGCGGCTGCAGGTGCTGGCCGACTATCCGACCGCGCCCGGCTGCACGTCTCCCTTCGCGCCGATCTGGATCAACGAGATCGTCAGGCGCCGCGAGGGCTGACTCTAGGCTGAGTGCATGAGCACGCACATCGCCGCAGAGCACGGTCAGATCGCCCCCATCGTCCTGTTCCCCGGCGACCCGCTGCGTGCGAGGTGGATCGTCGAGACGTTCCTCGAGGACGCCGTGCTGTACTCGGAGACGCGCGGGATGCTGGGATTCACCGGCACCTGGAACGGCCACCGCGTCTCGGTCCAGGGATCGGGCATGGGCCAGCCGTCGATGGCGATCTACGCGACCGAGCTGTTCAAGGACTACGACGTGCAGACGATCGTGCGGGTCGGTTCATGCGGCGCGCTGACCGAGCGCCTCGCCGTGCGCGACATCATCATCGCGAACGGCGCATGCACCGACTCGGGAATCAACCGGGTGCGGTTCAACGGGCTCGACTACGCCCCCGTCGCCGATTTCTCGTTGCTGCGCGCCGCGGTCGAAGCGAGCGAGGCCATGTCGCTGGATGCCGCCGTGCACGTCGGGCTGTTGTTCTCGAGCGACCAGTTCTACAGCACGCGGCCGGAGCTGACCGATCCGTTCGTGGCCCATGGCGCGCTCGGCGTCGAGATGGAGACGAGCGGTCTGTACACGCTGGCGGCGTACTACGGCCGCCGCGCGCTGAGCATCTGCACGGTGTCCGACCATATCGTCACCGGGGCGGAGACCACGGCGCTGGAGCGCGAGCAGACCTTCGGCGACATGATCGAGATCGCGCTGCGCGCGGCGACCTCCTGAACGGGGAGCGGATGCCGCGGCATCCGCTCGTCCATCGGTCGCCCCCGCTCGATAGGCTGAATCGGACATGACGGGCGTGACAGCGACATCTCGCAGTGTGATCAGGACTCCGGGAATCCTGGCGCTGATGTCGATGTCGGCACTCGGCTTCGCCGGGTTCGGCGCACTCGTGTCGACCGTGCCGTTGTGGGCGGTGCACGGCGGCGCGGACGAAGTCGGCGGCGGGCTCGTGAACGCCGTGATGATGGCCGCGACCGTCGCGGTGCAGACGACGGTTCCCGCGGCGCTGCGTCGCTTCGGGTGGACGACGACGCTCGTCACCGGGGTGGCGCTTCTCGGTGCGCCGTCGCTGCTGCTGCTCGTGACCGACGTCCTGCCGGCGATCCTCGCCATCTCCGCCGCACGCGGTGCCGGGTTCGCGGTGATCACCGTGTGCGGTTCCTCGGCGGTGGCGATGCTGGTGGACCCGGCTCGCCGCGGTCGCGCGATCGGCCTGTACGGTCTGTCGATCGCCGCCCCACAGATCTTCCTCGTGCCGACGTCGGTGTGGATCGCCGAGAACGTCGGATTCTGGGTCGTCTTCGCCATCGGCGCGGCACCGTTGATCGCGAGCATCCCCGCGTTCCTGCTCGCACGGCGGCTCGACCGCGTCTCGCGCGCGCCCATGGCCGAGCACCATCCGCACCGGACCGGCGGGCGCGTGTGGATCGCGCTGATCGCCCCGAGCGTGGTGCTGCTGACGATCACCGCTCCGGGCGGGGCCCTGCTGACGTTCGTGCCGCAGTTCCCGGAGGTGGGCGAGTACGCCGTCGCCGGGCTGTTCGCACTGACCGCCTGCGCTGCGGCCGCCCGCTGGCTCATCGGCGGTATGGCCGACCGTTTCGGACACCTGCCGTTCCAGCCGCCCCTGCTCCTGCTCGGAGCGGTGGGGCTCGCGCTGTGCGTGTGGTCGATGGCCGGAGGAGGCGGAGCCGCCCTGGTCATCGGAATGGCGATCACCGGGATCGCCTATGGCGCGCTGCAGAACGTCACTCTGATCGAGTCGTTCGCGGCGGTCGGGCCGCGCCACCGGGATGTCGCCAGCGCCGTGTGGAACATCGGCTTCGACTGCGGCACCGGCATCGGCGCGCTGGTGGTCGGCTTCATCGCCGCCGGTACGGACTTCGGCGTCGCCCTGTCGACGACGTCGGCGCTCTGCATCGTCGTCGCGGCCGTCGTGCTGGTGCGCATCATGGTGGGTCGGCGCCGCCGTGATCAGAGCGGCGCACACGAGACGTGATCGACCGGAGCATCCGCCCCGCTCCACCCAGCCGACACGATCACCGCGCCGACACGACCCCCATCTGCCGCCGCGCAAGGAACTCCTCCCACGTCGACTGTCCCCGCATCGCCGTGTCATCGGCGAGATTGTCGCCGTCGCGATATGCACGTCCGACGGCGCCGGGCAGACCGATCGGCAGGAGCCGGTGCACACGCCCGCGCGCACTGTCGAAGGCACGCACCATGTCGGCGATCTCCTGCACCTGCGGTCCCGCCAGGTCTGCCACTCGGCCAGCCGGAGCCCCGAGGGTGAGCTCAGCCAATCGCGCGGCCACCTCCTCGACACCTACCGACTCGAATCGCAGCCCGCGCGGTGCGATCCGCATCTTCGACAGCGCCTTCACCATCGGCAGTGCGAAGTCGTGCAGCTGCGCGACGCGCAACACGGTGAACGGGACACCTGATGTCTCGAACGCGCGCTCGGCGGCGGCCTTCATCCTGAAGTAGCCGATCGGCATGCGCCCAGCGCCGATCACCGAGATCAGCACGAGGTGCCGTGCGTTCGCGCGGCGCGCGGCCGCCACGAGATTCCGCGCTGCGACGTCGTCTCCCTTCGCTCCGCCGGCGAGGTGGAGCACGGTCTCGACGCCCGAGAGCGCCTCATCGAGCCCCACGCCCTTCACGGTGTCTCCTTCTGCATACTCGACGCCTGGCTCGGCAGGCCGGGAATGCCGGCTCAGGATACGGACCTCGCGTCCTGCGGCCTGCAGCAGCGGAACGGTGTGCCGCCCGATGTTCCCGGTGCCTCCTGTGACCAGAATGGGTGTACTCATGATCGTCGTCCTTTCGTCTGTCGCACCGGCCTGTCACATTTGCGCCGGAGCATCCGTCGAGATCATGACGAGTGACGACGAGGAGATGTGACATGGACGACGAAGAACTTGCCGAACGCTTCGAGAACGCACGCCCCAGACTGCGGGCGATCGCGACGCGACTGCTCGGGTCGAGCGCCGATGCCGACGACGCGGTTCAGGAGACGTGGTTGCGTCTCGCCCGATCGGATGCTGCGACCATCGACAACCTCGATGCCTGGTGCACGACCGTCGTCTCCCGCATCAGCCTCGACATGCTCCGCGCGCCGCGAACGACCCGCGAGCGCTCCTGGAATGTCGAGCCCTGGCGCGACGAACCGACTGATCCGGCGCCGGATCCCGCGGATATCGTCGATCAGTCTGATCGCGTGAACGTGGCGCTGCTCGTCGTCCTGGATGCTCTGACCCCCGCCGAGCGGATCGCCTTCGTGCTGCACGACGTCTTCGGGCAGCCGTTCGACGAAGTCGCCGATGCCGTCGACCGCTCGCCGGCTGCGGCCCGCCAGCTGGCGTCGCGCGCGCGAAGACGGCTGCGCGAAGCATCCGCACCGGCCCGCGCCGATCGTCGCCGCGGGCGTGCGTTGGTGGAGGCATGGTTGTCGGCCGTGCAGGACGGCGATCTCGAGACGCTCCTCGGCCTGCTGCACGAGGATGCGACGCTGCACGCCGACTACGGAACGACCCGGCAGACGCTCGACGGCGCGGACGAGATCGCCGCGCAGGCCGTGCTCGCCGCCCGTCTGGCCGCGCATTCGACACCGGTGCTCATCGATGGACTGCCGGGTGTCGCCGCGATGTTCGGGGATCGCATCGTCTCGTTGATGACCTTCGACGTGACGGACGGACGGATCATCGGCCTCGAGGTGCTCGCCGACCCTGCGCGTCTGCCCGGCTCCCTGCCCGCATAACTCCGGAGCATTTTCGCCGATCGGCTCGGTTCCGGTGCGGCAGAGGCTGAATCGGGGCGATTCTCCGGAGTTGTGCGGTGACCGGACGTCCGCCCCGACCGCGCGGTGAGGGATGATCGAAGTATCATGCCTTCGCTTCTCGACGCCGCGACCCTTCCCGACGCTTCCGATCCGGATGCCGTCTACACGGCGTTCGTCGAATGGGCGGAGAGCACCGGCATCCAGTTGTATCCGGCGCAGGACGAGGCGGTCATCGAGATCGTCTCGGGTCAGAACCTGATCCTCTCCACTCCCACCGGCACCGGGAAGTCGCTCGTCGCCGTCGGCGCGCACTTCGCCGCCCTCGTGGAAGGTCGCCGCAGCTACTACACCGCGCCGATCAAGGCTCTCGTGAGCGAGAAGTTCTTCGCGCTCGTCGACACGTTCGGACCCGAGAACGTCGGCATGATCACGGGTGATTCCTCGGTGAACGCGGATGCTCCGATCATCTGCTGCACGGCCGAGATCCTCGCCAACCTCGCGCTGCGCCACGGGCCATCGGCCGACGTCGGCCAGGTCGTGATGGATGAGTTCCACTTCTACGCCGACCCGGACCGCGGATGGGCGTGGCAGGTGCCGCTGCTGACTCTGCCGCAGGCGCAGTTCATCCTGATGTCGGCGACGCTCGGCGACGTCACTACCCTGGCTGCGGACCTCACGCGACGCACGGGCCGCGAGACGGCGACCGTGACGGGTGTCGAACGCCCGGTGCCGTTGCACTTCTACTACGAGCTCACCCCGATCCACGGGACGGTCGAGGATCTGCTCACGACCGGTCAGGCACCGATCTACGTCGTGCACTTCTCGCAGGCCGCCGCCATGGAGCGCGCGCAGGCACTGTCGAGCACGAAGATCGCGACGCGCGAGCAGCGCGACGAGATCGCGGCTCTCATCGGAGAGTTCCGCTTCACGACGGCGTTCGGCAAGACGCTCTCGCGCTTCCTGCGCGCAGGAATCGGAGTGCATCACGCGGGCATGCTGCCGAAGTATCGACGACTCGTCGAGCAGCTCGCACAGCGCGGGATGCTGCGCGTCATCTGCGGCACCGACACGCTCGGCGTCGGCATCAACGTCCCCATCCGCACCGTGCTGCTCACCGCACTGACGAAGTTCGACGGCACGCGCATGCGGCAGCTCAACGCCCGCGAGTTCCATCAGATCGCCGGTCGTGCGGGGCGTGCCGGATACGACACCGCCGGCACCGTGGTCGCCCAGGCACCGGAGCATGAGACCGAGAACGCCGCGCTGATCCGCAAGGCCGGCGACGACCCGAAGAAGAAGCGCAAGATCATCCGCAAGAAGGCGCCGGACGGCTTCGTGTCGTGGGGCGAGCCCTCGTTCCGCAAGCTGATCGACGCAGAACCCGAGACCCTGACCTCGCACATGCAGATCACGAGCGCGATGATGCTCAACGTGATCGGCCGCGGTGGCGACGTGTTCGGGAATATGCGCACGCTGGTATACGACAATCACGAACCTCGGGCCAGGCAGCGGATGCTGGCGCTGCGGGCACTGGGAATCTATCGGACGCTGCGGGAATCGGGGATCGTCGAGCAGACGGCGGACGGGTCGATCACTCTCACGGTCGATCTGCAGCCGAACTTCGCGCTGAACCAGCCGCTGTCGCCGTTCGCGCTTGCCGCTTTCGAGTTGCTGGATCCGGATGCCGCGACCTTCGCCCTGGACATGATCTCGATCGTCGAGTCGACGCTGGATGATCCGCGCGCGGTGCTGAGCCAGCAGGAGTTCCTCGCTCGAGGCGAGGCCGTCGCCGAGATGAAGCGCGAAGGCATCGAGTACGAAGAGCGTATGGAGCTGCTGGAGCAGATCACGTATCCGAAGCCGCTCGAAGAGCTGCTCGGTGCGGCATTCGAGACGTACAGCGCGGCCCAGCCATGGATCCGCGACTTCGAGCTGCACCCGAAGGCCGTCGTCCGCGACATGTACGAGCGGGCCATGTCGTTCGGGGAATATGTCGCCTACTACAAGATCGCACGATCCGAAGGCGTGGTGCTGCGCTACCTGTCGGACGCGTATCGGGCGGCGTCGCAGACGATCCCTGAGGAACTGAAGAATGAGGACCTGCGCGATCTCATCGAGTGGCTGGGCGAACTCGTGCGGCAGGTCGACTCCTCGCTCCTGGATGAATGGGAAGAGCTGCGCGCCGGCACAGACAACGGCCACGTCGATCTGGCCGCGTTGAAGGCCGCGGATCACATCGACGAGCCGATCGTCCCGCCCGCGCCGAAACGCCTCACCTCCAACGTGCGCGCGTTCCGGACTCTGGTGCGCAACGAGCTGTTCC
>JACYYJ010022101.1_pt4 | contig 12407 bp, 12 predicted proteins | sample 8236861 | NCBI WGS metagenome assembly JACYYJ01 (sample SAMN14103086, study PRJNA606662) | landfill metagenome | isolation source: landfill solid waste | place: India:New Delhi, Okhla landfill site | collected 2017-11-05
GTAGGGACCCGAGCGCAGGTCCACCACGAGGTCGTCGACCTCCGCCAGCACCGGTTCCAGGACGGGACGCCACACCGAGCGCAGCGAGCCCAGACCGGGCACGGTGGACCCGCCCGACAACCGGTAGGCGGGGATCGCGTCGCCCGCCCGCACCACGCCGAAGAGAGCCGAGGCCACCGCGAGCCGCTCCCGTGCCCGCTCGCGCTGCGCACCGGTGAGCGACGGCGCGTCGAGCGCGTCGTAGAGCACTCCCGTGTACCGGAGCAGGGCCGGGGTCGTCGGTGACGACCACAGGCGCGCGTTGCGCTCCACCTCGCCGACCTGCCGCGGCGACAGATCCAACGCCGACAGGCTGGCGGGCACGTCCTGAGCCAGGTCCACGAGAGCGTCGGCCAGCTTGCGTCTCACCGGGTTCAGCGTCGGAAACGACAGCGCGTCGAGATCGAGGCACCGGCCGTCTCCGCCGTCGGCCTTGGTCTCCGAGGGAGGAAGCAACACGAGCACGGCGGCAGCCTAACGACGGCGGCGAGAGCGACGGGCACGCTGTCCCGCGTCGGTCCCGCGTCGAGGGCAAATCCCGGTTGCGATGGCAGGCGCGGTGCCGACTAGTCTTCGATGCACGCCTTCTCGCGGGCCGACCCGTGCCGAAAACGCCAAGGAGAACACCGTGATCACCAGGATGTCGTCGCTGTTCCTGCGCACCCTGCGTGAGGACCCGGCCGACGCCGAGGTGCCGAGCCACAAGCTGCTGGTCAGGGCCGGATACGTCCGGCGGGTCGCTCCGGGCGGGTTCACCTGGCTGCCACTCGGCCTGGCGGTGCTGCGCAACATCGAGGCGGTCGTCCGCGAGGAGATGAACGCGGTCGGCGCGCAGGAGATCCAGTTCCCGGCGCTGCTGCCGAAGGAGCCCTACGAGCAGACGGGTCGGTGGGAGGAGTACGGCCCCACGCTGTTCCGCCTCGTCGACCGCAAGGGCGCCGACTACCTCCTCGGCCCGACACACGAGGAGCTGTTCGCGCTCACCGTGAAGGGCGAGTACTCCTCGTACAAGGACTTCCCGGTCATCCTGTACCAGATCCAGACCAAGTACCGCGACGAGGCGCGTCCCCGCGCGGGCATCCTGCGCGGCCGCGAGTTCGTCATGAAGGACTCCTACTCCTTCGACCTGGACGACGAGGGGCTGGAGCGCTCCTACCAGCTCCACCGCGACGCGTACCTGAGGATCTTCGACCGCCTGGGGCTCGACTACGTCGTCGTCGCGGCCACGTCCGGTGCGATGGGCGGCTCGGCGTCGGAGGAGTTCCTGGCGGTCTCGCAGACCGGCGAGGACACGTACGTGCGGAGCACCGACTCCGACTTCGCCGCCAACGTCGAGGCCGTGGTCACGCCCGCGCCACCGGAGCAGTCCGTGGAGGACAAGCCCGCTGCGCAGGTGCACCACACGCCGGGCACGCCCACCATCGAGACGCTGGTGGACTTCCTCAACAAGGCCGACCTGGGCCGCACCTTCACCGCCGCCGACACGCTGAAGAACGTCCTCGTGAAGACGCGGATGCCCGGCGAGAAGGAGTGGAAGCTCCTCGGCGTCGGTGTGCCGGGTGACCGCGAGGTGGACATGAAGCGCCTGGAGGCGTCCCTCGAGCCCGCCGAGGTCGCGCTGCTGGAGGAGGCCGACTTCGCGGCCAACCCGTTCCTGGTCAAGGGCTACATCGGTCCCGGCGCGCTGCAGGCCAACGGCGTTCGCTACCTGGTCGACCCGCGCATCGTGAAGGGCACCGCCTGGGTGACGGGTGCGGACAAGGCCGACCACCACGTGGTGGACCTGGTGTGCGGCCGCGACTTCACGCCGGACGGCACGATCGAGGCCGCCGAGGTGCGCGAGGGCGACGCCTCACCCGACGGCAAGGGCACGCTGGTGACCGCGCGCGGCATCGAGATCGGCCACATCTTCCAGCTCGGCCGCAAGTACACCGACGTGTTCGAGGTGGACGCGCTGGGACCCGACTCCAAGCCGATCCGGATCACCATGGGCTCCTACGGCATCGGGGTCTCGCGGCTCGTGGCGGCCATCGCCGAGCAGCACCACGACGAACTCGGCCTGGTGTGGCCTCGCGAGGTGGCTCCCGCCGACGTGCACGTGGTCGTCGCGGGCAAGGACGAGAGCGTCTTCGAGGGCGGCGAGCGACTGGCGACCCAGCTGTCGGAGCGCGGTGTCCGGGTGTTGTTCGACGACCGCAAGGCCACGCCCGGGGTCAAGTTCGCCGACGCGGAGCTGATCGGGGTGCCGACCATCGTGGTCGTCGGCCGGGGCCTGGCCAAGGGCGTCGTCGAGGTCAAGGACCGCGCGACGGGCGAGCGCACCGAGGTCGGCGTCGATTCGGTCGTCGACCACCTGCTGGAGCTCGTCCGCGGGTAGTGTCCCGGACCTGTGGGGTTTCTTCGCAGGCGCAGGGATCGGCAGGGCGGTTTCCCGGGCTACGAGGACAGGGCGGCGCTGAAGGGATTCGGTGGGTACGAGCCCGCCGAGCCGACACCGCCGACGTTCGGGGCGCCCGAACCGCCCCGTTCACCGGCCTCGCCGGGCCGGAGTCCGCACCCGGAGTCGACGGCGAGCGCGGGTTTCCGGCCACCCGACGACCCGCTGTGGCCCGAGGCGCCGGAGGTGCGCCTGCCCGAGCCGCGGCGTGAGCGGGTGCCGCTCCGCCGGCAGGCCTTCGGCTGCGGGTGCGTGGTCTTGGTGGGGGTGGGTGCCGTCGTCGCCGGTGTCCTGTCGTCCGGCGTGCGCGAGGTTTCGTCCGGCGGTGACCGGGCCGCCGCTCCCGTGGAGCCGATTCCCGAGACGCGCGTGGTGGTGCCCGCGGCGGTGGAGGGCTGGCAGCCTGTGGTGCACAGCGACGGCGCCTACGCCTACGACGTGCCGCCGTCGTGGCAGCCGGAGCCCGGTGCGATCCACGGCTGGGAATCCGAGCCCCGGCTCACGCTCGTGACCAGTGCCTTCGTCGGTGCCGGCTTCTGTGATCTCGACGAGGACGCCGAGCGCGGTGGCAGCGGCGTGACGACGGGTGCCGAGGACGCCGGAGATGCCGCCGAAGCGGCGGTCGAGGCGGTGGAGCGCCTCGCGCACCACGCCTACACGCCCGACGGCGGCGCGGCTCCCGAGGTCGAGGTGATCGAGCAGCGTTCCGTCGAGGTGACGGTCGGGGAACCGGGCAGGGCGGCGGAGCTCGCCGTCGCGGAGGTCACCGTGTCCGACCCCGACGGGCAGTGCCTTCCCGAGAAGGCGCTGGTCGGGGCGCTTGCGCTGGGGTCCGGCGAGTCGACGGTGGTCCTGCTCGCCTACGACGGTCAGGACGGTCCGGAAGCCACGTCCGAAGAGGATCTTGTCACGCTGTTGACGAGTCTGCGCACGGTGCCGGAGGACGAGCAGGAGACGACGGTCGTCACCCCCACCCGCTGACGCCCGGGACGGTTCAGCCCGCCAGGTACGACAGGCGCACGCGGCGCGTGGGGTTGTCGACGTTGGTGTCGACGAGACAGATCGACTGCCAGGTCCCGAGTGCCAGGGCGCCGTCCAGCACGGGCACCGTCGCGTACGGCGGCAGGAACGCCGGCAGGACGTGGTCCCGACCGTGGCCGGGACTGCCGTGCCGGTGGCGCCACCGGTCGTCTCTCGGCAGAAGGTCGTCGAGGGCGGCGAGCAGGTCGTCGTCGCTGCCCGCCCCCGTCTCGATCACGGCGAGCCCCGCGGTCGCGTGGGGAACCCAGACGTGCAGGAGGCCGTCGCGCGCCCCGCCCTCGGTGAGGAAGCGGCGGGCCTCGTCGGTGAGGTCGTGGACCACGGCCGTGGAGCCGGTCTTGACGTCGATCTCCGTCGAGTACATGCCTCAGACGGTAGTCCGTCCCGGTGGTCCTCGGCCGTCTGCGCTATGGCGTGGGTCACGTGCGGTGAATACCGTAGCGAGGAGAGCGGGATCGCCGCCGTCCCCGCCGCGAGGAGGCCGCCAGTGGTCGACACACCGACGTCCGTCCGGATCGGCGTCCCGGCCGAGACCGCGCCGGGGGAACGCAGGGTGGCGCTCGTGCCCACCCATGTCGAGCAGCTGGTGGCGCGGGGGCTTCGGGTGATCTGCGAGCCCGGCGCGGGTCTCGGGGCGTGGTACCGCGACGACGACTACCGCGCCGCGGGCGCCGAACTGGGTGAGCCCTGGGCCGCCGACATCGTCCTCACCGTCACCCCGCCCGGCCCGTCGCAGGTCGAACGGCTCGCCCCGGGCACAGTGCTGATCGGGTTCCTCGCGCCGGCCACCCACGGCGAGCAGATCCAGACCCTGCGCAAGGCGGGTGTCCACGCGTTCGCGGTGGAGGCCGTGCCCCGCATCTCCCGGGCACAGAGCATGGACGCGCTGTCGTCGCAGGCCAGCGTCGCCGGGTACCGGGCCGCACTGCTCGCCGCGGAGAAGCTCCCGCGCTTCCTTCCCATGCTCACGACGGCGGCGGGCACGGTGCCTCCCGCCTCGGTGCTCGTCCTCGGCGCCGGGGTCGCGGGGCTGCAGGCGCTGGCCACCGCGAAGCGGCTCGGCGCCAGAACGACCGGGTACGACGTCCGCCCCGAGGTGGCCGACCAGGTGCGGTCCGTGGGGGCGACGTGGCTCGACCTGGGGGTGACCGCGGAAGGCGAAGGCGGCTACGCGCGGGACCTCACGGCCGAGGAGCGGGCGTCGCAGCAACAGCGGCTCACCGACGCTGTCTCCGACTACGACGCCGTCATCACCACCGCTGCGGTTCCGGGCGGTCGAGCACCCACCCTGGTGACCGCCGAGGCCGTGCGGGCCATGCGCCCGGGCAGCGTGGTGGTGGATCTGGCGGGGGAGTCGGGCGGCAACTGCGAACTCACCGTTCCCGGGGAGGAGACGGTGGTGCACGACGTGACGATCACGGCTCCGCTCAACCTGCCGTCGGAGTGCGCGGTGCACGCCAGCGACCTCTACTCCCGCAACCTCGTCGAGCTGCTCGGTCTCCTGCTCGACGACGAGGGCCGGCTCTCCCTCGACACCGACGACGAGATCCTCGCGAGCGCCCGTGTCACCGCGAAGGAGCCCGCCAGAGACGAGGAGGACGACTGAATGCTGGTCCAGAACCTGGCGGTGCTCGTGCTCGCGGGCTTCGTCGGCTTCATGGTGATCTCCAAGGTGCCCACGACGTTGCACACGCCGCTGATGTCCGGCACGAACGCGATCCACGGCATCGTGCTGCTCGGTGGCCTCGTCGTGCTCGGGTTGGGCACCGAGGGCGTGTTGAACAAGGTGCTGCTGGTGATCGCGATCGCGTTCGGCACGATCAACATCGTCGGCGGGTTCCTGGTGACTGACCGGATGCTCGGGATGTTCAAGCGCAGACCGGGTGGGCCCGGGGACTCCACTGACTCCACACCGTCGCGGGGAGCCCGCTCATGAGCACGGTCGCCGCCGTCGGCTACGTGATCGCGTTCTCGCTGTTCATCCTCGGACTCATGGGCCTCACGAGTCCGAGGACGGCGGTGCGGGGCAACTGGACCGCCGCGGCCGGGATGGGCGTCGCCATCGTGTCGACGCTGCTGTTGCCGGGCATGGGCAACTGGTGGCTGATCGTCCTCGGACTGGTGCTGGGAACGGTGGTGGGCGTTCCCGCGGCACGGCGAGTGAAGATGACCGCGATGCCGCAGATGGTGGCGCTGTTCAACGGCGTCGGCGGTGGCGCGGTGGCACTCATCGCGTGGGTGGAGTTCCGGGACACGTTCGGCTACCTCGGGCTCCCGCTGTACGTGGCCGTCGCGTCGCTGTTCGCCGCGATCATCGGTTCGGTGTCGTTCTGGGGCTCACTGGTCGCCTTCGGCAAGCTCCAGGCGTGGCTGCCTACGCGTCCGGTCACCATCGGTGTGCTGCACCGGCCGCTCACCCTCGTGGCTCTCGCCGCCGCGGGCGCCTACGCGATCGTGGTGATGACGGGCTCCACGTCGGAGTGGCTGGTCATCGGGGTCCTCGTGGCCTCGGCGTTCTTCGGTGTGCTGATGGTCCTGCCCATCGGCGGCGCCGACATGCCCGTGGTGATCTCGCTGCTCAACGCGGCGACCGGGTTGTCCGCGGCCGCGATGGGCCTGGCGCTCGACAACACCGCCCTGATCGTGGCGGGCATGCTCGTCGGTGCGTCCGGTTCGATCCTGACGAACCTCATGGCCAAGGCGATGAACCGGTCGCTTTTGGCGATCCTCGCGGGCGGGTTCGGCGGGACGGGCGGCCAGGTCACGGGGCGGGTGGACGATCGGCCCGTGCGGTCCACGAGCGCCTCCGACGCCGCCATCCAGCTCGCCTACGCCAACCGCGTCGTCGTGGTGCCCGGATACGGGATGGCCGTCGCCCAGGCCCAGCACGCCGTCCGCGAGATGGCCGATCTCCTGGAGGGCAAGGGCGTCGAGGTGAGCTACGCGGTGCATCCCGTGGCGGGCCGGATGCCCGGCCACATGAACGTCCTGCTCGCCGAGGCGAACGTGCCGTACGAGTCGCTCAAGGACCTCGACGAGAGCAACGCGCTGCTGCCCCAGGCGGACGTGGCTCTGGTGATCGGAGCCAACGACGTCGTCAATCCCGCCGCGCGGACCGACTCCAGCTCGCCGATCTACGGCATGCCCGTCCTCGACGTCGTGTCGAGCCGTTCGGTGATCGTGCTGAAGCGGTCGACGGGCGCGGGCTTCGCGGGCATCGACAACGAGCTGTTCGCCGACCCCAAGACCTCCATGCTCTTCGGCGATGCGAAGTCGTCGGTGTCCGAGGTGGTCTCCGAGCTGAAGGACCTCTAGNNGCGTGCCGCCGCGGCCGGGTCCGTGCGCTTGGTGCGCCTCCGGGTGGGGCGGGGTGCCTTGCGTGCCGCCGGTTGCGGCTTCGCGGGAGCGGCGGGCTCGGCGGCCTTGCGCGGCGAGCGCTTGGTCGCGGGCTTGGCTGCGGACTTGGCTGCGGACTTGGGCCCGGGCTGCGCCACCGGGCGAGCGACCAGGACCGGGTTGCTCACCAGCCGAGGCCGAAGCTTGCGGCCACCCGTGCGGCGTCCGTGACTGACGTAGCGGTCGAGGAGCTCGCGAAGGTGGTCCGCGTGCTCGGCGGTGAGGTCGATCTCGTAGGCGACACCGTCAAGAGCGAACAACACGGTTTCGTGGGCGAGCTCCCCCGTGATGTCGTCCACCGTGTAAATCGCTGTGCTCCTGGCCAAGCGAACCTCCACCAGCCGCGTTGAACACTCTGCGTCGCCAAGGATAGCTGGCCCCCCACGGCCCCGGTTTGCGTAGTGAGCCGCGGTGCGGTGCGCTTCGGAGGTATGGCGATGGACACCGGGGAGAACACCGCGGAGCACACTGCGGAGAACACTGTGGACGAGTTGGGCGAGGACGTCGACGTCGTCGTGATCGGCGCTGGTCCGGTCGGCGAGAACGCCGCCGCGAGGGCGGTGCGCGGGGGGATGCGCACCGTGTTGGTGGAGCACGAGCGGCTCGGAGGCGAGTGCTCGTACTGGGCGTGTGTGCCGAGCAAGGCGCTGTTGCGTCCCGGCAACGCGGCGGCGGCGGCCCGGCGGGTGCCGGGGGTCCGGTGCGACGGTGAACTCGACGAGCACGCGGTGTTCGCGTGGCGGGACAAGCGCGTCTCGCACTGGGACGACGGCGGGCAGGTCGACTGGGCGGAGGGCGCCGGGATCACCGTCGTCCGCGGCCGCGCCCGGCTGTCCGGTCAGCGGGAGGTCACCGTGGACGGTGGTCCCGTGTTGCGCCCCACTCACGCCGTGGTCGTGTGCACCGGCAGCGTCCCGGTGACACCCGACGTGGAGGGCCTCGCCGACGTGCCGGTGTGGACGTCTCGGGACGCCACGTCCGCCTCGGCGGTGCCCGAATCGCTCGCCGTCCTGGGCGGTGGAGTGGTCGGGGTGGAGATGGCGCAGGCCTGGGCGCGCCTGGGGGCGAGCGTGGAGATCATCGCGCGCGGCGAGCGGCTCCTGCCGAGGATGCCCGCGTTCGCGGGCGAGGCGGTGGCCGAGGCGTTGCGGGCCGACGGCGTGCGCGTGCGGCTCGGGGCGAGTGCCCGGCGGGTCTCGGCGGACGGTGGCGGCGTGCGCGTCGATCTGGACGACGGCGAGTCCGTGACCGCGCAACGTCTGCTCGTGGCCACGGGGCGGAAGCCGGCGACCGGCGACCTCGGGCTCGACCGGGTGGGCCTCACCCCGGGACGAGCCCTCACCGTCGACGACACGGGCCTGGTGGCCGACGTCCCCGGCGGGTGGCTGTACGCGGCGGGCGACGTCACGGGGCGGGCCCTGGTGACCCATCAGGGCAAGTACGCCGCCCGCGTGGTCGGCGACGTGGTGGCGGCGCGCGCCCGGGGTGAGGAGGTGCGCGCGGAGGCGTGGAGCCACTACACGGCGACGGCGGACCACCATGCGGTCACGCAGGTGGTGTTCACGGACCCCGAGGTCGCGTCGGTCGGGTTGGTCGAGGCGGACAAGCCCTCGCATCGGGTCGTGGACCGCGACATCGACGTGGCGGGTGCGTCGTTGCACGCCGACGGCTACGAAGGCCGGGTACGGCTGGTCGTGGACACCGAGCGGCAGGTCGTGGTCGGGGCGACGTTCGTCGGCCAGGACGTCGCCGAGCTGCTGCACGCGGCCACTGTCGCCATCGTCGGCGAGGTCCCGTTGCGCCGCCTCTGGCACGCGGTTCCGGCGTTTCCCACCGTCAGCGAGGTGTGGTTGCGGCTGCTGGAGGACTGCGGCCTCTGAACCGACGTCAGCGCAACGGCAGGTCGAGGGCCGCCTGCGCGACGCGGGAGGTCGAGTCCTGCGCCGGGGTCTCGTCCGCTCCGGCCTCCACCTGCGCGAGCACCGTGCGGACCGTCGCCCCGTCGCGCCGGGTCGTGTGCGTGGCGCCTTCGAACGTGGGCACGGAATGAGCCCAACGCCCGGCCTCGGTGGCGATGTCGGTGAGCACACCCGTGCCGGGGCCCGCGGCCAGCTCTTCGAACCGGTCCGCCACCTCGGCGTCCGGGAACGTGACCGCGCCGACCGAGACGGACACCGTCCGACCGTCCACCGTGGTCGTGAAACTGCCCCGCAGGAGTTCGACGCAGCCGTGGTCGAGCAGGAACGCCTGCACGTCGCCCACCGCGTGGTGCGGTTCGCACCGGGTCGCGGCGTCCTTGGCCACGGGACTGAACGGCACGCCGCCGACGTCGACCGTCGCCACTCCTCCGGCGGATTCCTCGACGGAGGCCGGGGTGGGTGCCTCGCGCGAGCTCACGGTGAGGATCGTGATCGCGACGACCACGACGACCAGCAGGGCGGCGCCGGCGAGGGCGACCCGCCGTCGGGGGGAGTGGCGGTGCTGGTGCTGTGTTGCGGGCGAGGGCGGCGCAGGTGGGATACGCACCGACCGTGCTGTCGGTGGTGTGCCCGACGGCGGTGGCGTCGGCGGTTCGCCGGACGTCGGTTGTGTCGCGGCGAACCCCTCGGCCGACAGCGTGGCGTCGTCGAGATCCGTCGCGGTGGGAGCGAGGTCGCGCAGAACGGCTCGGGCCTGCGTCGTCGTCAGTGGACGCGCGGCGGCGGGAAGGGCGTCGGTCGCCTTCATGAACGCCGACGCCGTCGGGTAGAGGATGCGCACCGGTCCGGCGAGGTCGTCGGGCGGTTGTTCGACGGTCTCGACGTAGGGGCCGACCGCGATCACGACACCGACGGGGACCGTGGAGTCCACGGCGTGGATGCGGTCGGCGAAGCGTCCGGCGAGGGCGAGCGCGGCCAGACCCGGGTTGACGGTGGGGCGGGCGCTCGCGTCGCCACCTCCGTCGCCGTCCTGCCCGGGACGGACCAGCGGCCACCCGTCGGCCTTCCATTCCTGATGCAGGGGCGCGGTGAGGGTCATGGCGGGATCGGGCAGGTCGACCCCGACCACCACGAACACGCCTCGCGGCAACACGAGCACGGCGTCGACCTCGAGGTCCGACTCCGGTGGCGTCACCCCCAGCACCGCGACACCGCCCACGACGTTGCCACCCCGGCCGAGCGAGGTGAGCGCTGCGCGGATGTCGTCGGCGACCCGGGTGGGCCTCGCCGGGAACCGGACGACTCGCACGTGACCCTCCCTGACGCCTCGCTCGCTAAGCTTTATAGCGGACCCGTCACGCCCGTGCTGGGTGGCGTGCGCGCAATGTGACCGGCGTGGTGACGGCGATCACCGGAATGGCGGCTACCCGTTCGTTTTTCTTGCGGCTATTGCTTGGTGTGGACACGCGCGGTCTCTGCTGTCGGTAGAGCCCGAAAGCCCTGGAATGAGCACTCTGTCCAGTGGGACGGCTCAGTGGTGTGATTTCAGGGGCTTGTGTGGCCAAATGGGTGAGTCGCGTGCAGAATAACGAGGGAGTCGCCGCGGGTTGATTAATCCGCTTCACCGACGAGGTCGTAGGGGAAGACGCCCCTCGTCGAGTAGCGGAGGTAAGCAGTGAGCACTCGTGGCGTGGTGTACGTCCACTCGTCGCCGTCTGCGGTTTGCCCGCACGTCGAGTGGGCGATTTCCGGCGCGCTGGGAAGCCGGGTGGATTTGCGGTGGACTGCGCAGCCCGCCGCACCCGGACAACTGCGCGCGGAATGTGATTGGCGCGCGCCCGCCGGGACCGGTGGCAAGCTCGCCACCGCCCTCAAGGCGTGGCCCATGGTGCGCTTCGAGATCACGGAGGAGCCGAGCCCCGGCGTGGACGGGCAGCGGTTCTGCTACGCGCCCGGCCTCGGACTGTGGCACGCCCGCACGAGCGCCAACGGTGACATCGTGGTGGGGGAGGACCGGTTGCGGAGCCTGGTGTCCAAGAACCGGGCCGGTGAGCAGCTCGCCCACGAGCTGGACAAGATGCTGGGGTCGAGCTGGGACGAGGCACTCGAACCGTTCCGCCACGCGGGCGACGGTGCGCCGGTGACCTGGCTGCACCAGGTGGGTTGAACGGGACACGACGAAGGCCACCTCGATCGGCGTCGAGGTGGCCTTCGTCGTCTGCGATCGTGCGCGCTACGCCTTCGTGAACAGCAGGGCGGTGTTGTGACCGCCGAAGCCGAACGAGTTGCTGACGGCAGCCCCGAGATCGATCTTGCGCGGCTCACCGGACACGACGTCCAGCTCGACCTTCGGGTCCAGGTTCTCCAGGTTCAGCGTCGCGGGAACGATGCCGTGGTAGATCGACAGGATCGTCGCGATGCCCTCCACGGCGCCCGCACCGCCGACCAGGTGACCGAGTGCACCCTTCGGCGCCGTCACCACCGCGTGATCACCGATGGCCTTGCGGATCGCCGCGGCCTCACCGACGTCACCGACGACGGTGGACGTCGCGTGGGCGTTCACGTGGCCCACGTCCGAGGCCGACACACCCGCCATGCGCATGGCCTGCTGCATCGCGGCGATCTGGCCGATGCCCTCGGGGTGGTTCCCGGTGATGTGGTAGGCGTCCGACGTGAGGCCGTAGCCCCCCAGTCGTGCGTACACGCGGGCGCCCCGCGCGGCCGCCCGGTCGGCGCGTTCGAGCACCACCACGCCCGCGCCCTCACCGAGGACGAAGCCGTCGCGATCGGCGTCGAACGGCCGGGACGCGCTCTCGGGCTCGTCGTTGCGGGTGGACACGGTGCGGGCCTGCGCGAACCCGGCGATGGTGATCGGGGCGATGCAGGCCTCCGCACCACCCGCGACCACGACGTCGGCCCGACCGGACTGGATCATCTGGATCCCGTTCGCGATCCCCTCGGCGCCCGACGCGCACGCCGAGGCCGGGGAGTGCACCCCCGCCCGAGCCTTCAGATCGATCCCCACGTGCGCTGCCGGTCCGTTCGGCATCAGCATCGGCACCGTCAACGGCGACACCTTGCGGATGCCGTGCTGCTCCAGGAGGTCGTCCTGGTTGAGCAGCGTGACCGGGCCGCCGATTCCCGTGCCGATCGAGACGCCGAGCCGCTCGGGCTCGACGTCCTGCGACTCGTCGGTGGGCGGCTCGAAGCCGGCGTCCGCCCATGCCTCCCGTGCCGCGAGCAGTGCGACCTGCTCGCAACGGTCGAGCCTGCGGGCCTGCACGCGCGGGATCTTCTCCGTCGGCTCCTCGGCGAGCACGGCGCCGATCCTCACCGGAAGGTCGATCTCCCCGAGCCAGTCGGCGTCGAGCGCGCGGACGCCACTGCGGCCCGCGAGCAGGCCGTCCCAGGTCGAGGGGACGTCCGCACCCAGCGGTGTGGTGGCACCGAGCCCGGTGATCACGACGTCGATATTGCTCATTGGTGTCTCCCCGAGGTGTGTTGCGAGAAGCTCTACTTCGCGTTGGCCGCGACGTAGTCCACGGCGTCACCGACCGTCTTCAGGTTGGCCAGCT
>JACYYJ010004579.1_pt1 | contig 12404 bp, 10 predicted proteins | sample 8236861 | NCBI WGS metagenome assembly JACYYJ01 (sample SAMN14103086, study PRJNA606662) | landfill metagenome | isolation source: landfill solid waste | place: India:New Delhi, Okhla landfill site | collected 2017-11-05
GAGCATATGCTGCACCCGCTCGAGCTGAAGACTTGACGGGGTTACCACCAATGATTTCCTTTGTTGGTGATTTAGATCCATTTTATAGTGAGACGGTCACGTTTATTGACCGATTAGCAGCCAGTGGCGTGCCAACTTACTTTAAAACATATTCAGGAGCCTATCATGCGTTTAATTTGATTGGAAGTGCTGGGATTGCGCAGGACGCTAATCGCTTTTTGCTGGATAATTTCAAATTATGTATGACACAGTATTTCGCAGAACGGCCTAAATAGAATATTTAAAAATGAAAAAAGGTCAACAAGCTATGGTAAACATGGGTTGTTGGCCTTTTTGTTTACTATCATTATGTTAATAGGTAACGCTATGTTATTTTTTGTTTCTAATTTAAGGGTGCTTTAAACGTTGGTATAAAAGCGATTATTTTTTATTTTCAAAAAATTCACAAAAAACAAAAAATACCGTTGCGATATATTCTTTTTATGAAATTAGACTTATAACCTAACAGATTAGTTGGGGGAGAATGGTGTATGGCAGAAGATACGACAGGAGTCATCAGTGATGTAAAAGTAGCACATCAGCAAAACGCTAAGTTAAAGATGGGACGTTTTTTGAAAGTGTATGGTCCTGGTTTGATTGTGATGTTGGCGGATACTGATGCTGGTTGTTTAATTACAGCAGCGCAGTCTGGTGCTCAATGGGGATATGCGATGGTTTTGCCACAATTATTGCTTATTCCAATTCTATATGCAGCGCAGGAAATGACCGTTCGCTTAGGCATTGTGACGCGAAAAGGCCATGGTGAATTGATTCGACAGCATTTTGGTAAAGGATGGGCTTGGTTATCTGCGGGGACTTTAGGTATATCAGCCATCGGTGCTTTATTAACAGAATTTATTGGTGTCGCTGGGGTTGGTGAACTATTTGGTGTTTCAAAGTGGTTAACCATTCCTGCTGCCACTATTTTATTAATTGGGATTGCTTTTTGCGGTAGTTATCACCGCGTTGAAAAAATTGGTGTGTTGATTGGTCTCGCTGAACTGGCTTTCTTGGTAGCTATGTTCATGGCAAAACCCCAACCTAGTGATTTTTTACAAGGTTTGACCACGGTTCCCTGGAAAAACTCTTCTTATTTATATCTGGTTGCAGCAAATGTTGGTGCGGTAATTATGCCGTGGATGATTTTCTACCAACAAGGTGCGGTTATTGATAAAAATCTTAGTAAGGATGATATTCCAAAAGAAAAACATGACACATTAATCGGTACCTTATTGACCCAAGGTATCATGATTATGTTTGTTGTGACCTTTGCAGCAACGGTTGGTGTTGCTGGGAAGCACGTTTCGTTAAGCTCTGTTAGTGATTTAGCGGCCGCTATATCACCCTATATCGGATCAGCACCAGCAAAAATTGTTACCGGATTAAGTTTGATGGGAGGATCATTAGTGGCAGCACTAGTGGTTGCTTTAGCTGGTACTTGGGGCGTTACCGAAGTTTTAAATTGGCGCCACAGCTTGAATGAATCACTGAATAAATCAAACATTGGTTTTTATACAATTTACTGCTTAGCGCACGTGATTGGGGCAATTATCGTATTAATGAACATTGATTTAGTTGATATTGCTGTTTCGGTCGAAGTGATGAATGCTTTATTGTTGCCAATTGTTTTAGGATTTTTACTAATTTTAGAAGCTAAAGCACTGCCAAAAGAGTATCGGATGCACGGCATATATCGTTTCTTAGTAACCGGTGCTTGTCTGATTGTGATGGCATTTGGTATCTATATGGTGGGACCAACACTTGGCATTTGGTAAAAATAGAAAGGAGACAGCCTTATGGCAAATATAGAAGTCATACAAAAAATTGACTGGCGATCATTAAAACAAATAATCGTCGAAAAAAGTAATGGGGAAAAGACGCCATTTTATGCATATAAAATTGATTTAGTCATTGATGCATTGACTGAAAATCAGACGTTAAAAGATGAATTGCGTCAACGTATTTTTTCACAAATTAATGGAGTAGACGATGAGTTGTCATCATCAAGGATTCGAGACATGTTTGTTAGTGCATTGACTTCAATGGGAGAAACGACATTAGCCAATCAATATGTTGATTATCGTGCTAGAGATGTTGAAAAATGGCAATCGGTTATTAATCCAGGTAATAAATTGCACCAGTTATTTAACGGTCAGGATACGGTTGTTCATGAAAATGCTAATAAAGATAGTAATATTTTTAGTACACGAAGAGATTTGACAGCCGGCATGGTCGGTAAGTCACTGGGATTAACCATGATGCCACAGACTGTCGCTAAAGCACATTTACGTGGTGACATTCATTACCATGATTTGGATTATTCACCACTAACATCGATGACTAATTGTTGTTTGATTGATTTTAAAGATATGTTAGCAAATGGATTTAAGATTGGTAATGCTGATGTCGAACCACCACGGTCAATTCAAACGGCAACGGCTCAGATGTCACAAATCATTGCGAATGTTGCATCAAGTCAGTACGGTGGTTGTTCATCAGATCGAACGGATGAGGTATTAGCACCATATGCGGCTTTGAATTATAAAAAGCATCTCACGGAAGCTGAGCAATGGGTTTTGCCAGAAAAACGCGAGTCCTTTGCGCGCGAGAAAACAAAAAAAGATATTTATGATGCCATGCAAGCACTCGAGTACGAGGTCAACACGCTATTTTCATCTAATGGCCAGACACCATTTACAACGGTTGGGTTTGGGCTAGGGACGTCGTGGATCGAACGAGAAATTCAAAAAGCTATTTTGCAGGTCAGAATTAAGGGATTGGGTAAGCAACATCAAACCGCAATTTTTCCAAAACTGATTTTTACTGTGAAACGTGGCTTGAATTTAGCAAAGACTGACCCAAATTATGATATTAAACAATTGGCTGTAGAATGTGCGACCAAGCGGATGTATCCAGACATTTTGATGTACGACAAAATCATTGCATTGACTGGTAGTTTCAAATGTCCGATGGGTTGCCGGAGCTTTTTGCAAGGTTGGCACGATGAAAATGGCCAGGAAGTTAATAGCGGCCGGATGAATTTAGGGGTGGTCACAATTAATTTACCCAGAGTGGCTATTGAATCTAAGGGTGACAAAGAGGTGTTTTGGGAAATTATGGATGATCGGATTCATGTTGCTAAAAAAGCATTAATGAATCGTTTGAATCGTTGTAAGGAAACTAAGCCGGAGAATGCCCCAATTTTATATGAAAATGGTGCCTTTGGTAAGCGATTAAAACCCACTGATTCAGTTGATGAATTGTTTAAAAATAGTCGAGCAACGATTTCACTTGGTTATATTGGTTTATACGAAGTTGGTGCAGCCTTTTATGGCAGTGATTGGGAACACAATCAAGAAGCACACGATTTTACTGTGTCGATTGTTAAGTACTTACATGATTACTGTTTGAAGTGGGAAAAGCAATACGGGTATCATTTCAGTGTTTATTCAACGCCAGCTGAGTCATTAACGGATACTTTTTGTGAAGATGATATTGAACGTTTCGGTATGATTCCAGATATTACCAGCAAGGAATATTACACAAATAGTTTTCATTATGATGTACGCAAAAATCCAACACCTTTTGAGAAGTTAGCCTTTGAGCAAGATTATCCGCAGTATGCCGCGGGAGGCTTTATTCATTACTGTGAGTACCCAAATTTGAAGCAAAATCCTGCTGCATTAGAGGCAGTGTGGGATTGGGCTTATGACCGTGTGGGTTATTTAGGCACGAATGCTTCAATTGATCACTGCTTTGAATGTGGTTTCGATGGTGAATTTAAAGCAACGGCAAGAGGATTTGAGTGTCCACAATGTGGTAATCGAGATCCGAAAACGTGTGATGTCGTTAAGCGAACTTGTGGCTATTTGGGAAACCCAATGATTCGGCCAATGGTTCATGGGCGGCATAAGGAAATTACTTCCCGTGTTAAACATATGCAGTTAGGGGGACTTGATGATGGTGCATTCTAATCGGTCGCGACATGTGAGGAAACCCAATGACCCGCAACCACAAGAATGGTTAGCATCTGAACGTAGTTTACAATATGTTGCCAGCTACAAACCATTTAATATGGTCGATGGTGAAGGCATTCGCTGTAGCCTCTACGTATCAGGGTGTTTATTTAATTGCCCAGGTTGTTATAACCGTGTTGCTCAAAATTTTCATTACGGTCGGCCGTATTCGCAGGAGTTAGAGGATAAAATTATTGCCGACATGTCGCATAGTTATGTCCAGGGATTGACTTTGCTGGGCGGCGAACCATTTTTAAATACGCAAGTTTGTTTAAAACTATGTCGGCGAATTCGACAGGAATTTGGTCATACCAAAGATATCTGGTCTTGGACAGGTTATACATGGGACGAATTGATGCAAGAGTCCTATGATAAATTACAGCTGTTGAGTATTATTGATATTTTGGTAGATGGTCGATTTTTAGAGGAAAAGAAAGATTTAACTTTACAGTTTCGTGGTAGTTCTAATCAAAGAATCATTGACGTGCCAAAATCATTAGTAGCTGATGAAGTGAAGATTTGGGATAGATTAATTAGATAACTTGGAGGATAACAGTGGCTGAATTAATTATTGATCACTTAGAAGTAGCAGTGGCGGATAAGGTCATCTTAAATGATGTTAATTTAACGATTAATGATGGTGAAATTCATGCACTTATGGGCCCAAATGGTACTGGAAAGTCAACATTGTCAGAAACCATTATGGGAAATCCACGCTATCAAATTACGAGCGGTCGGATTTTACTAAACGGTGAGGATATTACTGAGATGGCAACGGATGAGCGTGCCCGGGCAGGTATTTTTTTGGCAATGCAATATCCAGTTGAAGTAGCGGGTATTACGAATGCCGATTTTATTCACTCAGCAATGGATGCACGTGATCATCATGAAGCAGTACCCGTATTAAAATTTTTAAAAGCATTAAACCAGAATATGGCATTTTTAGACATGGATGAAGACTATGCTGATCGTGGGTTAAATGAGGATTTTTCTGGTGGTGAAAAGAAACGTAATGAAATTTTACAATTAATGATGTTACAACCTTCGATGGCCATTCTAGATGAAATTGATTCCGGTTTAGATATTGATGCATTAAAAATTGTTGCTCGTGGTATTAATGAAATGCGCAGCCAATCTTTCAGTTGCTTAATGGTGACACATTACCAACGACTACTAAATTATGTGGTGCCAGATGTGGTTCATGTCATGATGGGTGGCCGCATTATTAAAACGGGGGGTCCGGAATTAGCCAAGGAGCTTGAAAAAAATGGGTATGAAGGGCTCGAACAAGATGTAAAGGGGTGAGTAAGTCAGGATGTCTTAAGATGAGTTAATGACAACAGATGTATTACAACAGGCCCAACATCCCTATTACATGGGGATTAAGTATACACCCAAGGATTACGAATTTGTCACTCCTGACGAAGCCGTGGATTGGCAATGGTCAGTTGATGAAACAACCAGGGTGGTAATAGCTGATTATGGTATAACGGTTTCGCGTCTTGAAGATGAAAACCAATTCCCTGAACAAGTAGCAGCATTTGTTCGGAATCATCAAGCAAATAAATATATTTTGCAGCATTTTCAACAACAGCTAAGTGGTCTAAAAATTATTATTCCCGATAACGTTGTGATCAAACAGCCCTTAAATTTGATAATTGATTTGATGAACTCACAACCAGGTGCTTTTACGATAGCTGTCTTACTGGGGGAAGGTAGTCAACTGACACTGCAGCAAACAATTAATATGCATGGAGCAGCAACCCAGGATAGCTGCGTGATTATTGGCCAGCAAGCGAATAATAGCCAATTAACATTGGCGACGGCAATCAAGAATCAGACACCGATGAAACTATCATTGTTTGGTACGCTCGATGTGGACAGAGATTGTCAGACGAATTGGTCATTGGTGCCTGATGTTTATGGCAAGTTATTGGGTGATGTGGCGATAAACTTAAATGGCCAAGGAAGTACAGCAAAACTTAACGCAGTCAAAATTGGCATAAACCAAGATTATTGTGGGCTGCAGGGAAGCGTGAACCATTGGGCCCCCCATACAACCAGTCGCATTAACATGCGTGGGGTGTTGTTTGGTCAGTCAAAGGTCAATTTTACGAGCATTGGGCAAATTAACCATGGTGCTTATGGCTCTGATTCACAACAAGAAGGTCGCCTAATGACGGTTGGCAAAAAAGCCCAAGGAACTGTTAATCCACTACTAATTATTGATGAAAACGATGTGAATGCTGGGCATGCGGCTAGTGTTGGCCAGTATGATCCAGAAGAACTTTATTATTTGTTAAGTCGAGGCATTACGAAACAGCAAGCCAGGAAAATTTTAGTCTATAATTTCATTGCACCAGTGGTGCACAAACTTAATGATGATTTTCAAAAAATGGTTGTGGCTGCTGTTGAGAAAGGTGCAGGTGAGGATCTCTATGACAAAGTATGATCAATTAGCTTACTTAGACAATGCAGCAACAACACCGATGCCGGATAGTGTGTTGCAAGTTATTGATAACTATTATCAGACACAAAAAGTTAACGTTCATCGGGGGATGTATCGGTTGGCTAATGAAGTGACGCAACAATACGAACATGTCCGTCAACAAGTTGCGCAGTTTATTCATGCGCCTAATGCGTCAGATGTTGTGTTTACTAGTGGTGCTACTGATGCGCTCAATTTGGTGGCATTTGGTTATGGGACGACACATCTTCATGCGGATGACGAGATTATTATCAGCGTCATGGAACATCATGCGAACTTAGTGCCTTGGCAACAGGTTGCGGCGATGACCGGAAGCAAATTACGAGTAGTTGATATTACCCCGGATGGTCAAATTGATATGGTTGCATTGCAAAAACTGCTTAACAAACATACAAAAATCGTATCACTAACATTAGTGTCCAATGTATTAGGGACGTATACAGATATGCGTCCCATTGCAGAAGCTGCGCACAAGGTTGGGGCAGTGCTGATGGTGGATGCTGCTCAGGCGGTGGCTCAGATGGCTATTGATGTCCAAGCGATGGGCGCGGACTTTTTAGCTTTTTCTGGTCATAAAATGTTTGGACCGACAGGTATTGGTGTTCTGTATGGACGTACGGATTTATTGGCTGACATGACGCCAACGAGATTTGGCGGCGAGATGATTGATCAAGTTACCCAACAAACGGCGACCTTTCAGCCGGCACCTTTAAAATTTGAGGCGGGTACGCCGAACATAGCCGGTGTATTAGGTTTAGGGGCGGCAATCGATTATATTCTTCAGATTGGTTATCCAAAGATTAGCCAAATTGATCATGAATTGGTTGATTATTTGATGAAAGGGTTATCGCAAATACCAGCAGTGACCATTTATGGTTCGCCACTAGCTACTGATCACCGGGCTGTGGTCAGCTTTAATGTTGGTAAAGTGCATGCCCATGATGTTGCAACCATTTTGGATGCAGCTGGTGTGGCAGTTCGTGCCGGACATCATTGCGCAGAACCTCTGATGACTTTTCTAGGCACAGAAAGTGTTGTTCGGGTCAGTGTCAGTTTTGAGAATAAACTAAGTGAGATTGACCAATTATTGACAGGTATCCAACAAGTAAAGGAGCTATTGCATGAGTGATATTAGACAATTGTATCAACGAATTATTATTGATCATGCTAATCATCCCCATCACTATGGTGAATTGCAATCAGCTAATTTCACAAAAACTTACCGTAACCCAGATTGTGGTGACACAATTACCGTATTTGCAACAATTGTAGACGATGAAATAGTCGACATCTCATTCACCGGGAATGGGTGTATTATCAGCCAAGCATCTGCCAGTATGTTAACAGATTTGTTAATTGGTCAGACGATAGCTGTTGCAGATGATACAATACGAAATTTCCAATACCTTATTATGGGGCAGCCGGTTAACGAGAGCGAGTTAGGCGATAGTGTGGCATTTAGCACGCTCAGTGAATTTCCAACGCGCGTGCGATGTGGTGCGTTAGCTTGGCATACGATGGCAGCAATTCTTAATGATTGGAGGACAGCTAATGGTTGAAGAATCCAAATCATTGCAAACACACAATACCAATGAGGAGCGAGGCAACGTAGATGATGTTGACCCCATTTTTTCGACGGGTGCTGGAATCAATGAGGAGACAATTCGCAAAATTTCACTCGCTAAACAGGAACCAGAGTGGATGCTAGCCTTACGCTTAAAGGCATATCAGATTTATTTAAACATGCCCTTGCCAAATTTTGGCCCTGATTTAAGCCCAATTGACTTGGATAATATTAAGTATTTTCAACGAGCAACCAATCATGTAGCTCGGCAGTGGGAAGATGTGCCGGATACCATCAAAGAAACTTTTGAACGAATCGGTGTACCTGGGGCGGAACGAGCATATCTTGCTGGGTCTGCAGCACAATATGAATCTGAAGCGGTGTATAGCAACTTAAAACATGATCTTGAATCACAGGGGATTATTTTTATGGATACTGATTCGGCATTGCGTGAACATCCTGACTTAGTGAAACAATATTTTGGTACCCTGATTTCGGCAAGTGACAATAAATTTGCAGCATTGAATACAGCAGTTTGGTCTGGGGGAACTTTTTTGTATGTACCAAAAGGGGTTCATGCAGATGTTCCTATTCAAAGCTATTTTCGAATTAATGCTGGCCGAACTGGGCAATTTGAACGGACTTTGATCATTGTGGATGAAGGTGGTTCAGTGAATTATGTTGAGGGATGTACCGCACCGAATTACTCAGAAGATAGCTTGCATGCTGCTGTGGTTGAAGTGTTTGTGAAGCAAGGTGGCTATTGCCGCTATACGACGATTCAAAATTGGTCAACAAATGTGTATAGTTTGGAGACAAAACGGGCGCGTGCGGAAGAGGCAGCGTCGATGGAGTGGGTCGATGGTAACTTAGGTTCTAAAGTTACCATGAAGTACCCAAGTATTTTTTTAGCTGGTCGTGGCGCCACCGGTTCAATGTTGTCAATTGCAGCTGCCGGTAAAGACATGCATCAAGACACTGGAGCGAAGATGATACACATGGCACCAGATACGCATAGTACGATTATATCGAAAGCTATTTGTCATGATGGCGGACGCGCTGATTATCGTGGCTTGGTAAAATATACGAAACGAGCAGCGAGAGCCCATTCGCATGTTGAATGTGACACGATTCTTATGGATAATCAAAGTAGTAGTGATACATTCCCAGTGAACGATATTGCCACTAGTGATGGCACGATTGAGCATGAAGCACGCGTTTCTAAAGTTTCTGAAGAAAAACTCTACTATTTGGAAAGCCGTGGGTTAGATGAAGAAACAGCCACGCAACTAATTGTGATGGGCTTTTTGGATCCATTTACCAAACAATTACCAATGGAATATGCGGTCGAACTCAACCGGTTGATTAAATTCCAAATGGTGGGTAGTGTTGGCTAAATAATTTACTGATAAATAAAAAACCAGGCTAGGTATTGAGAATATACCTAGCCTGGTTTATTTAAAATGCATTAATTATAGTTTGGTAAATTTGAAGCGTAACTATGTGACCTACCGGCTTCAAAGCATTTTTTGTCACGCTCTACATAAACGCGATCCAAAAAATTGAAGCCTCAATGTAACAACGATTGCGTAATTCCGACTCTTCGCTGCGCTGCGATTCAAAATAACACAATCATCGTTACACACCGGCTTCAAAACATTTTTTGTCACGCTCTCTAGTTTTGTTGTTTTCTTTCTCGAGCAAAGAAGATAATTGACAACAGAACTAGGAAGCCAGCACCGATGCAGACAGAAATACGAGTGTCTGGATTAATAAACATGAAAATAACGATGATTACTAGTGAGATCAGAGCAAAGTAGTTCGTTAATGGATATAGTGGCATTTTGAAAGGATGTTCAGTCATCAAGGCTTTATTAGATGCGCGGAATCTTAATTCTGAGAGCAGGATAATAAACCAAGGCACCATACCAGGTAACACACTTGAACTATAAACTAGGACGAACAAATCGGCTGTTGATTTACTTAATGCAGAAAAGACCGTGTTTAAAATCAAACCAAGTAGAATACCACCAGAAATAGCAAGAATTGAAACATAAGGTACCTGATGTGATGACAACTTTGATAATGATTTTGCTGTTTCACCATCTTTTGATAACTTAAACAACATCCGGCTTGAACTGTAGATACCAGAGTTGGCACCTGACATTGCAGCTGTTAGTACGACGAAATTAATAATACCAGCGGCTCCTGAAATACCAACTTTTGAAAATGTTTCAACGAAGGGTGAGCCAACAGCGTCCAGTTGATTCCAAGGATAGATTGTGACGATAACAAAAATAGCACCAATATAGAAAATCAAAATACGCCAAACGATTGAACGAATTGATGCAACGATGGCATGCTTTGGATGTTCTGCTTCACCAGCAGTGATACCTAATACTTCAATTCCTTGGTAAGAACCAACGACAATTGATAGCGCAAAGATGAATCCCTTAACGCCACCTGTGAAGAATCCGCCGTGTGACCACAAATTTGACAGCCCGATCGCATGCCAATTATTACCTAATCCTAAGAAAATGACCATTACACCAAGCACGATCATGATAATAATCGTGACCACCTTGATCATGGCAAAATAAAATTCCATCGTACCGTAAGCTTTAGCAGAAGTTAGGTTTGCAAAAGCTAGTGTGGCAATGACGACAACGCCGGAAATCCAGCCGGGTAAGTTCGGCCACCAATAATTTAGATAAGTACTAACGGCAATAACTTCACTGATTCCAACAACGATGTATTGAAAAACGTTACTCCATTTTGTTAGATAACCAGCTAAAGGGTGAATATAATTCGTTGCATAATCAGCAAATGAGCCAGTTGTTGGGTTAATAAAGATCATTTCCCCTAGTGCTCGCATCACTAGATACAACAAAATACCAACAAAAGCATAGGCTAATAGCACTGATGGACCAGTCCATTGGATGGTTGATGTTGACCCCATAAATAGACCAACACCAATTGTGCCACCAAGTGCGATCATCTGCATTTGCCCACTCGTTAATGAACGTTTTAACTGACGTTCAGGTTTTCCCTGTTCACTTTTCATCTGCCAAACTCCTCTTTCTATTAAAAAAGTATACAAAAAACCGCCCAATCAACTTGCACCGCAAGGGGGTGTCGAGCTGGTTGGACGGTTTGTTAATAATCGATATTTACTAACAGCACGTTAAATAACCCAACCAGCCAAAATGGTGGTTGAGGTGGTGGTCGTTTGGTGGTCTGCCAAGATTAAGTTTTCAACTGCATGAACTAACATAACGATTTCCCTCCGTGCATTAATTAATAATTAGAAGAATAGCACCATTATTCCGAGATGACAAGAGTTAATTTAAAATCTCATCAACATGAATGACGTATTTATTTACCAAATAATAATAATAAGTCAGCGGTAGCTTGAGTATCATGAGAAACTTTACAAGTTATATTCATGCCGGGCATGACGAACAATGAATAGTACATTACATGAGAGATGAGAGGTTTATTATGGCGCAATTGAATTTATGGCAAAAAATGATTCGACGTGAAAATCCCAGTAATTATGCTGATAAGGATGGTAAATTACAGCCAATATTGGGTAAAAAGGAAATGATTGCCATGGGGATTGGTACGGTGGTCGGTGCTGGTGTATTTACGATGCCCGGTATTGTGGCAGCCGAGTATGCTGGTCCGGCAGTTGTTATTTCTTTTATTATCGCAGCATTGATTGCTGGGTTATCAGCTTTAGCATNNCAGCGATGCCTTTTGCAGGTTCGATCTATTCTTGGGCAAATGTTATTTTTGGTGAATTTGTTGGTTGGGTTGCCGGCTGGGCCATTTTAGCAGAGTATTTGATTGCTTTGGCGCTAGTTTCATCAGCATGGTCATCTTATTTCCAAGGATTTTTAGCAAGCTTTGGTTTTGAATTACCCAAATTTTTCCAGGCATCTTTTAATTTAGCGCAAGGTACTGGCTTCGACTTGTTTGGCGCACTAGCGATTTTAGCAGTTGGTATATTAGCTTCTCGTGGGATGCGAAATATTGCGCGGATCGAAAATTGGCTAGTTATTGGGAAAATTGTGGTCATCATTATTTTTATTGTTGTGGGTGCCACCGCAATACAAGTAAATAACTGGTTGCCCTTTATTCCTCATCATCAAGCAGGGACGCACTTTGGTGGGCTAACCGGAATCATAGCGGGTGCCACCCAAATTTTCTTTTCGTATATTGGTTTTGATACGATTGCTGCTAACTCAGCAGAGGTCAAAAATCCGCAGAAAACAATGCCACAAGCAATTGTGGG
>JACYYJ010010915.1_pt1 | contig 12371 bp, 12 predicted proteins | sample 8236861 | NCBI WGS metagenome assembly JACYYJ01 (sample SAMN14103086, study PRJNA606662) | landfill metagenome | isolation source: landfill solid waste | place: India:New Delhi, Okhla landfill site | collected 2017-11-05
GCCCGTCAGCCGCCGAACGCGCCGGCCCAGGCGGTCGTGACCTGCTCCCACACCGGCTGCGTGTCGAAGCCCATCTGGCCCAGCCCGGCCCACGCCACCCCGACGACGGCGTAGAGGCTGACCGGCGTCATGACGAGCCACTCCCGCCACGACCCGGCGTCGCCGAGGATCGGCAGCGAGAGGTTGCCGCCGTCCCGCCACACGTCGTCGAAGGGCAGCACCCGGTAGCGCCGCACCCAGTAGGGGGAGCGGAACTTCAGCGGCCACAGGAGGGGGACGCCGGCCGTGGTGACGAGGTCGCCGAGCACGTGGACCGTGCAGCCGAGGGCGACGGCCAGCGGCATCCAGTTCCACTCCTCGGGCGCGAAGACCGCCACGCACGCGGCGAGGAGCAGCGACAGCGTCCAGTTCCACCAGCGCTTGCCGCCGGTGACCTTCCACGCGCGCAGGGCGAACGCGATGAGCAGGACCGCCATGATGCCGGGGCCGACGAGCACCTCGCCGAACGCCTCGGTGCTGATCGAGACCATGCCCATCACCCACGCGATCGCGGTGAAGACCGCGATGCCCAGGATGGAGTGCGTGCCGTTGCGGTGGCCGCCGGACACGGTCGCGACGAACTTCGAGACGCCCTCGGAGACCGGGGGCAGCGAGTGCGCGATGGTGCCGCTGTGGTGGTCGGCGTCGGGCAGCAGCGCGGCGCCCGCGCAGACCAGCGCCCCGGTCATCACCCCGACCTCGGAGACCGGGTGCCAGCCGAACGCGAACGGCGCCGTGGACGTGACCGCGACCCAGGCGGCCGCTCCCGACGCGGCGTGGTGCCCACCCAACATGACCTGCGGCGCTCCCGTCTCGGCGGCCGCCGGCCGCCCGTCCCGTTCCTCACCCTTGACCGGTTGGTCCGGGCCGGGCAGGACGCTACACGTCGCCGCCGACGAGCGGGACGGTGACCACGCCTGTGACCAGCGCTGTGACCAGCGCTGTGACCAGCGCTGTGACCGGCCCCGTGACCGGCCCCGTGACCAGCGCGGCGTCGTCGCGGTTTGCGAGAGCCCGCCCCCGCCGTGCTATGTTTTTCCCCGCACCAAGACGGCGCCGAGGCGCTGTCGAGGTCCACTCGTCCGGGTGGCGGAATGGCAGACGCGCTAGCTTGAGGTGCTAGTGCCCTTTATCGGGCGTGGGGGTTCAAGTCCCCCTCCGGACACTCGTTGAGACAGCGACGAACAAGCCCCCGGGGTCCACAACCCGGGGGCTTTTTCGTGCCCGCTCCTCCGGCGCCCGGGTGCCCTACGTCACACGTCGTGGCGGGCGGCGAACGCGGCGAGCGCCGCACGGGTCTTGGTCTCCTGCGGCGCGCCGAGGTCGACGCCCCGGCTCGCGAGGAACACCTTCGTCTCCGCCGCGGCCTGGAACGCCGCGGCCGGCGCGGCCTTGGTCGACAGCTCGAGGATGCGGTCGCCGTCGGGCAGGAACCACAGCTCGGCCGTCATGCGGCGGGGCAGCCCCGCGGGGTCGAAGCGGGCCTTGAGCAGGGTGGTGGGGCCCAGCACGCGCAGGTCGTCGAGCCCGACGCCGGCCGGGAGCCGCGGCTCGAGGAGCGAGCGCTGCGTGCGGTCGAGCAGGCCGTCCAGGGCACCGACGTCGTCCAGCAGGGTGCGGACGTCGCCGTCGGGCACCCGTCGCGTCGACGAGCACGAGCACGTGAACCCGGCGGGCGACGCGTCCACCTCGACCTTGAAGCCGGCGGACCGTCGCGCCCGGCCGGGGACGTCCGCGGGCAGCATCGGCCGCACCTTCACGGTGAGGTCGCCGTCCTTGCGCTGCGTGCGCCGGGCGCGGACGACGAGCCCGGCGGCGGACAGGTCGAGCGCGGGCGTGTCGAGGAAGGCGACCTGGCGGATGGTCGCGTCGAGCGCGTCGATCCCGAGCCGGGCGAGCACCCGGCGGTGGTCCGCCCCGGGCACGGTGAGCTTCAGCTCCACGCCGTCGACGTCGGGCAGCACCGCGAGGACGGCGGCGAGCGTCTCGGCGTCGTACGCGGCCACGGCGACGGGCACGGGCACGGCGGTCGGTGCCGGCGGCGACGGCTCGAGAGTGCCGTCGGACTGCGGGGACGTCCCGGCCATGATGGGCTCCTCCTGTCGCCGGGCCACGTGCGTCCATCGTCCGGCGACGGCGCCCGCCTCGCACCGGCCCCCGCCCGGGCGCGAGGACTTCACCAGGGAATTCACCCGGCGGACGGCGTGCGTCGTCCTCCCACGGAGGACGGGCGAGGTGCGGCAGACTGGGCGGACGAACGGCGAGAGGAGCGCACGGGTGGCGAAGCGCACGAGCGAGAACGTCCCCGCCTGGTTGCGGACGTCGGCCGGCTGGTCGTGGCGGCTCATCGCCCTGACCGCGGCCGTCGCGCTCGTGTTCTGGGCGACGGTGCAGGTGCAGCTCGTCTTCATCGCGGTGTTCCTCGGGCTGGTGTTCGCCTCGGTCCTCAACCCCGTCGCGGACTTCTACGCCAAGGTCATGCCGCGCGCGCTGGCCATCGCGCTCGCGATCCTCAGCGCGTTCCTGGTGCTGGGCGGCCTCCTCACGTACGTGGTCGCGTCGGTGGCGGGGCAGTGGGAGCAGCTCGCCGGCCAGTTCGACACCGGCGTGCAGCAGATCCTCACCTACGTGGAGAGCGGGCCGTTCGGGCTGTCCGTGACCGGCGACCAGATCAACGAGTGGATCGACCAGGGGCGGCAGTGGATCGCCGACAACGCCGACTCCTTGGTCAGCCAGGCGGCGCAGAGCGCGGGCTCGGTCTTCGAGGGCTTCGCGATCTTCGCCCTGTCCATCTTCTGCACGGTCTTCTTCGTCGCGTCGGGCGGCAAGATGTGGCGCTGGTTCCTGGGCCAGATCCCCGAGGAGCACCGCAACCGGTGGCAGGCGGCGGCCGGTGCGGGCTGGTACAGCTTCTCCGGCTACGCGCGCGGCACCGTGATCATCGCCTTCGTCGACGGCGTCCTGGCGTTCATCCTGCTGACCATCCTCGGGGTGCCGCTCGCGGCGCCGCTGGCCGTGCTGGTCTTCATCGGCGCCTTCATCCCGCTGATCGGCGCGCCGCTGGCGATGATCATCGCCGCCGTCGTCGCGCTCGCGGCCAACGGGTTCGTCACGGCGCTCATCGTCACGATCGGCATCGCGCTCATCGGCCAGCTCGAGGGGCACGTGCTGCAGCCGCTCATCATGGGCAAGCAGGTCGCGCTCCACCCGCTCGTCATCGGCCTCGGCGTCACCGCCGGCACCGTGCTGGCCGGCATCCTCGGCGCGATCATCGCGGTCCCGCTCATGGCGGTGGCGTGGACGGTCTTCTCGACGCTGCGGGGCGACCGACCGCACCCCGAGCTCGACGCGTCGCCCGGGCCGGGCGGCAGGCCGCTCGCCGTGGCCCCGATCGTCACCCCGTCGGACGCCGACGGGGCGGCAGGCGGGGGCACCGAGGGGTCCGAGGAGACTCCGGACAAATAGCGATGAAGCCGTCCGGCCCGGCGTGCCACGATGCCTCGATGGAGCCGTTCGTCCTCGCCACCGACCGCGTCCGCCTGTCCGTCCCGACCGGCGTCGACGTCGACCGCATCGCCGAGATCTGCGCCGACCCCGCCATCGCGCGGTGGACCACCGTGCCCTCCCCGTACACGCGGGCCGACGCCGAGGGCTTCGTCACCGGGATGGTGGCCGACGGCTGGGCCCAGGAGACGAGCTTCACCTGGGCGGTCCGCGACCCGGGCGACGTCGACGGCCCGGTGCGCGGCATGGTCGGCATGACGTGCGAGGGCGTGCCGGGCACGGACCGGATGGGCGAGCTCGGCTACTGGTGCGCCCCCGACGCGCGGGGCCGGGGCCTGACGACGGAGGCGGCGCGCCTCGTCGTGGACTGGGCGCTGGACCCGGAGGGGCTCGGGCTCGCGCGGGCGCACTGGCTGGCGTACGTGGGCAACTGGCCGTCGCGGCGGGTGGCCTGGAAGCTCGGCTTCCGCTACGAGGGCACCCTGCGCCGGTTCGGGCTGCAGCGGGGCGCGCGGCACGACTCGTGGGTGGGCTCGCTGCTGCCGGATGACCCGCGCGAGCCGAGCGAGCCGTGGCCGGCGGAGGCCCCCGCAGCCTGACCCGGCGGGCCGGTTCGGCGTTTCGGGTTGCCGCGGGGCGCGACGACGTGACATCGTCGACGCCGTCCCCGCGGCCTCCGCCGCGCGTGAGAGGGGACGGCTCCAGGACGAGAGGCACAGCAGAGCGATGACGGGCATCCGGACGACCGCCTGACGCGTCGACCCCGAGGCTCCCCGCCGGCACGCTCGAGTGCCAGGCCGAGGGAGCGGCGTCGACGCACCCGCCGTCCGCCGTTCCCCGCACCGCTGGAGTCCTCCGTGCCCGCTGCCCACCCCTCCGTCGTCCTGCACGACCTCACCTTCTCCTGGCCCGACGGGGCCACCCCCGTCGCCGGCGTGTCCGGAGCGTTCTCGCGCGGCCGTACCGGCCTCGTCGGCCTCAACGGCACGGGGAAGTCCACCCTGCTACGGCTCGTCGCGGGCCGGTTGCGCCCGACGTCCGGCTCGATCAGCGTCTCCGGCGTCGCGGACTACCTGCCGCAGCGCCTCACCCTCGACACCCGCGCCACGGTCGCCGACCTGCTGGGCGTGCGCGACGTCGTCGACGCGGTGCGCGCCATCACCTCAGGCGACGTGCCCGAGGACCGGCTCGCCGCGCTGTTCGACGTGGTCGGCGACGGCTGGGACGTCGAGGAGCGGGCGATCGCCGAGCTCGCCGGCACGGGGCTGCCGGCCGACGGCGGCGTCCTCGACCGCCCCGTCGGCTCCCTCTCGGGTGGCGAGGCGATGCTCGTGGCCGTCACCGGCGTGCGCCTGCGCGGCGCCGACGTCGCGCTCCTGGACGAGCCCACGAACAACCTGGACGGCGACGCCCGCGAGCGGCTGCACGAGATCGTGCGCACGTGGCGCGGGGCGCTCGTCGTCGTGTCCCACGACCGGGAGCTGCTCGAGCTCGTCGACGAGACCGCCGAGCTGCGCACGGGCTCCCTCACCACCTACGGGGGCACCTACGCGCAGTACGAGGAGCACCTGGCCGCGCAGCAGGAGGCGGCCCGCGCCGCGCTGCGCGACGCCGAGCAGGTGCTGCGCCGCGAGAAGCGGGAGCGGATCAAGGCCGAGGAGCGCATCGCGCACTCCGAGCGCCGGGGCCGCACCGACGTCGTCGAGCGCCGCTACGTCAAGGCGGCGATCAACGACCGGCGCAACTCCGCCGAGAAGTCGCAGGCGGCCCGGCGGGGCCAGGCCGCCGGGAAGGAGGCCGACGCCCGGGCGGCCGTCGAGGCCGCCGGTCTCGCGGTGCGCGACGACGCCCGCATCGTCGTCGACCTGCCGGACCCGGACGTCCCCGCGGGGCGGCGGCTCGCCGTCCTGCGCGGCACCGACGGGCGCGAGGTCGTGATCGCCGGGCCGGAGCGCGTGGCGCTGACCGGCCCCAACGGCGTCGGCAAGACGACGCTGCTGGAGCGGCTCGTGGGGGCGGCCCCCGCGGGCGCCGACGGGACGGACGTCGTCGGGACGGGCGCGGTCGCCGAGGCGCTCACCGACCGGGTGGGCTACCTGCCGCAGCGGCTCGACGTGCTGGACGACGACCAGACGGTGCTCGACGCGGTCCGCGCCGGCGCCCCCGACGTCGCGCCCGGCGAGCTGCGCAACCGGCTGGCGCGGTTCCTCGTGCGGGGCGACCAGGTGGGTCGGCCCGTGGCGACCCTGTCCGGCGGCGAGCGGTTCCGCGTCGCGCTGGCGCGGCTGCTGCTGGCCGACCCGCCGGCGCAGCTCCTGGTGCTCGACGAGCCCACGAACAACCTCGACATCGCGAGCACGGACCAGCTGGTGCAGGCTCTGGCCGCGTACCGCGGCGCGCTCCTGGTCGTGAGCCACGACCGGGCGTTCCTCGAGCGGCTCGGCCTCGACGCTGAGCTGCGGCTGGAGCGCGACGGCCGGCTGCGGCAGACCGACCGTCGCGCTCCCGGCGCATGACAGGACGCTCAGGACGGGTCAGGAGCAGGCGAGCTCGCCGTCCACCGGGGCCGTCCCGGTGCCGATGAAGCCCACCGTGGTGCTTTGTCCCGCGCCGAGCGTGGCGTTCCACGCGGCGGGGGTGATGACACCGTCGGCGATCTCGCCGCCCCAGACGTTCGACGTGGTGATGCCGTCGGCGGCGACCTGCCAGCCGTCGACGCCGGCGTCGCCGGCCGTGACCACGACCTCGCCCTGGTAGCCGCCCGCCCACGTGTTCGTCGTGGAGAAGGTGGCGGTGCACGCGCCGTCCGTGGGTGTCGTGCCCTCGGCGAGCGTGGTGAAGGACACCGCGTCCGTGAGGTCGGACACCGCCCCGGTGTGGTCGTTGCGGGCCCGGACCGCGACCGTGTAGGCCGTCTCGGGCTCCAACCCGGTCACGTCGACCATCGGCGAGCCGTCGGTGGACGCCAGGACGTCGCCCGTCGCCGGGTCGACGACGTCGTACCCGGTGACGCACCCCGTCGTCCCCGCGCCCCACATGACGTGGGCCGAGGTGGCGGTGATCGCGCTGGCCGAGAGGTCGCCGAGCGGCGTGCCGGGCGCCTCGTCCGGGCAGGCGTCGGGCGGGTCGACGGGCCCCGTGTCATCGCCGATGCCGGTGACCTCCCCGTCGCCGCCGTCGAACGCCACGTCCGAGCAGCTGTAGAAGTTCTCGCTGCTGTCCGAGCGCACCCAGTGCGTGAACACGATGTGCTCGCCGGTGCGGTCGGCGGGCAGCGTGACGTCCCAGTAGTAGTAGTTGTCGCCGCCCGGGCCGCCGGTGTCCGGCGGGTTCGTCACCGAGTCGATCAGCTCGAGGTCGGACCAGCCCAGCGGCTGGGTCGGGTCGAAGCCCTCCTTCGTCACGTAGACGTCGAAACGGCCGGGGTGCTCGGCCCAGTTGTTGTGCTGGAACTCGTATGTGGCGCCGGCGGTGAGGTGCGTCGTGGGCCAGTCGGTGCGCGGCGCGTTGAAGGCCGAGAAGTCGTACGGGCCGCGGTCGCCGCCGGAGCAGATGGTCCCGTCCGGGATGTACCCCTCGGTGCGGCCGGCGCCGTTCGAGTCGAGGTTGCCGAACCAGTTGTAGTACGCGTTCGGGCCGCTCTCGGCGAGCGCGTCGGCGCACGCCGGGTTGCTGGGGTCGAGCGCCCCGTTCGCGGTCTGGCCGTCCACCCAGCACAGGTACTGCCGGGAGCCGGGGAACACCTCGGCCCCGTGGGCGGCCGCCGGCTGTCCGACGACGGCCACGAGGCCGACGGCGGCCAGCGCGGCGGCGGCGAGGGATGCCGCGAGTCTTCGCATGATGGTCCTCCTCCTTGAGGTCGTGCGACCGACGGTGGTCCACGGTGCGGACGCCGTCACCCCGGCTAAACGTTTCGCCCGCGGGCGCCGGTACGGTGGCGGGGTGACGTCCCAGCCCCTCGCCCCGCGCCCGAGCACGCCCTCCCCGACGCCCGCCACCGAGCCCTCCATCGCGCACCCCACCGCCGAGCAGGAGGTCGTGGACATCTGCCGCGACCTGCTGCGGATCGACACGTCCAACTACGGCAACGGCGAAGGGCCGGGGGAGCGGAAGGCGGCGGAGCTCGTCGCCGGGCTGCTCACCGAGGTGGGCCTCGAGGTGGAGCTGTTCGAGTCCGAGCCCGGCCGCACGTCGGTCGTGACGCGGCTCGAGGGAGCCGACCGGTCCCGCCCCGCGCTGGTGCTGCACGGGCACACGGACGTCGTGCCGGCGGCCGCCGGCGACTGGTCGGTCGACCCGTTCGCCGGCGAGGAGATCGACGGCCTGCTGTGGGGCCGCGGCGCCGTCGACATGAAGGACATGGACGCGATGATCCTGGCGGTCGTGCGGCAGATGGTCCGCGAGGGCCGGCGCCCCGCGCGCGACGTCGTGGTCGCCTTCTTCGCCGACGAGGAGGCGGGCGGCGTGCGCGGCGCGCAGTGGGCGGTGCGGCACCGGCCCGAGCTCTTCGAGGGTGCCACCGAGGCGATCAGCGAGGTGGGCGGCTTCTCCGTGGAGGTCGACGGGCGACGCGCCTACCTGCTGCAGACGGCGGAGAAGGGCCTCGCGTGGCTGCGGCTCGTGGCCGACGGGCGCGCCGGGCACGGCTCCCAGGTCAACACGGAGAACGCCGTGACCGAGCTCGCGGCGGCGGTCGCGCGGATCGGGCAGCACCCGTGGCCGTACACGCTCACCCCGACGGTGGAGAAGCTGCTGCGCGGGGTGTCCGACCTGACCGGGCTGCCGTTCGACGGCGAGGACCCCGCCGCGGTGGACGCGCTCGTCGCGGCGCTGGGCCCGGCCGCCAGGTTCGTGGGCGCCACGGTGCGGCACACGTCCAACCCGACGCAGCTCGACGCCGGCTACAAGTCGAACGTCATCCCCGGCCGCGCCGAGGCCACCGTCGACGTGCGCCTGCTGCCGGGGCACGAGGAGGAGGGGATGGCGACGCTGCGCGAGCTGGCCGGTCCGGCCGTGCGGGTCGAGCCGATCCATCAGGACACCGCGCTCGAGGTGCCGTTCTCCGGGGACCTCGTCGACTCGATGGTCGCCTCGCTCCTCGCGGAGGACCCCGGGGCCGCGGTGCTGCCGTACACCCTGTCGGGCGGCACCGACAACAAGTCGCTGTCCCGGCTCGGCATCACGGGGTACGGGTTCGCGCCGTTGCGCCTGCCCGCCGACCTCGACTTCTCCGGGATGTTCCACGGCGTCGACGAGCGGGTGCCGGTCGAGTCGCTGCGCTTCGGCACGCGCGTGCTGGACCGCCTGCTGCGCGACTGCTGACCGGCCTCGTCGTCCGCCTGTCGGCCCGCGCCGTCGTCAGCCGCCCAGGCGGGCGAGCAGGTGGCGGGTCTGCTCGACGTACCCGCCGCCGAACAGCACGGCGTGCACGGCGAGCGGGTACAGCTGGTGCAGCGGCACCCGCTCGCGCCATCCGGGGGCGAGGGGGCGGGCGGCGTCGTAGGCCGCGAGGATCTCGTCCAGGTGCGGCGCCCCGAAGAGCGCGAGCATGGCGAGGTCGGCCTCCCGGTGCCCGCCGTGGGCGGCCGGATCGATGAGCACCGCCTCCGCGGAACCGGCCGGGCCGCGCGACCACAGCACGTTCCCCGACCACAGGTCGCCGTGCACCCGGGCGGGGGCCTCGCGCGCCGCGGGGCCCGCCAGACGGCCGAGCCGCCCGCACACCCGCTCGACGGCGGCCTCGTCCTGCGCCGTGAGCACGCCGCGCTCCCGGCCCTGCGCCACGACGGGGCGCAGCCGGGCGTACGCGTAGAACGCCGGCCAGTCGCCCCACGTCCCCGCCACCATCGGCAGGGGGTCGTCGAGCGGGCCGAAGTACCCCCGCTCGGCGCCGGGCGGGAGCACGCCGAACCCCGCGGCGCCCGCGCCGTGCAGGACGGCGAGGCGGCGGCCGAGGTCGCGGGCGGCGTCGGGCGTGGGCCGCGCCGGGTCGACGCGTTCCAGGTCGAGGTGCTCCGGGCCCTCCGCGAGCACGCGGGCCACGCGCGGGCCGCCCGGCACGCCGAGCCAGCGCAGCCCGGCCGCCTCGGTGGTGAAGAACCCCGGCGGCGCGTGGGGCCGGGACTTGCGGAAGACGTCGGCCATCGCGGTGCTCGTGCCGTCCCGGGTCAGAACGTGGCGCTGACCTTGATGATCTTGCGGCGCAGCCACACCCGGCGCTCGCCGCCGATGTAGAGGCGGGTGCGTGCCAACTCCCACCGGCCGTACTCGGCCTCCTCGGTGAGCATCTTGCGCGCGTCGGGGACGCTGGTGCCCCGATCGATGGTCAGCACGCGGTACTCGTACTGTCCGTGCTTGCGCCAGGCGGACGGCGCGCCGGAGCGCGCGTCCGCCTGCGACGTCGACGGGATCGAAGCCATCCGCTGTCCTCCCGAAGTGCTGGCGGGCGGTTTTCGTCTGCCCATTGTGCCCCGTGGGGCGCTACGGTCGGAGCATGACCGCAGACCCGCGTGCCGCGCTGGACCGCTTCGTCGCCGCGCTCGAGGCCCACTACCACGCGGTGTCGACCCGCCGGGGTGACGACGACCCCGCGGTCGACGACGCCTACGAGGTCCTGGCCGATGCGTTCGAGGTCTACGAGGACGCCCTGGCGCAGGTCTACTCCGAGGTCACGCCCTTCTTCCTCGACGACGGCGACGACGAGGACGACGGCGACGATGACGACGGGGACGACGACGACGAGGACGACGACCTCGACGCCGAGCTGGACACCGACCTCGAGGGCGCGGCCCCCGCGGACCGCCCGGTCGACGAGCCGGGCCAGGCCTACCAGCGCTCGGGGTAGCCGATCTCCGGGGCGGACACGTCGTCGAGCGCGGCGTGGACCTCGCCCGGCAGGTCGAGGTCCACGGCCGCGAGCGACGCGCGGAGCTGGGCCGGGGTCCGCGCCCCGACGATCGCGCTCGCGACCGTGTCGCGGGCGAGCAGCCAGGCGAGGGCGACCTCGAGCGGTGCCCGCCCGAGCCCGTCGGCCGCGGTCGCCACGGCCTCGACGACGGACGACGCGGCCGCGTCCAGGTACGGGTCGACGAACGCGGCGAGGTGCGCCGACGCCGCACGGGAGTCCGCCGGGATCGCGCGCCGGTACTTGCCGGTGAGCACCCCGCGCCCCAGCGGCGACCAGGCCAGCAGCCCGAGGCCGAGGGCGTCGGCGGCCGGGACGACGTCGCGCTCGGCGCCGCGCTGCAGCAGCGAGTACTCGAGCTCCAGGGCGCTCAGGCCGGTGCCGTCCGCCTCCAGCAGCGTCGCGGCCCGCGCGGACGCCCAGCCGGGGTGGTTCGACAGGCCGACGTACCGCGCCCGGCCGGAGGACACCGCGAGCCGCATCGCCGACACGGTCTCGGCGAGCGGCGTCGCCGGGTCGGGGCAGGCGACGAGGAACAGGTCGACGTGGTCGGTGCCGAGCCGCTCGAGGGACGCGTCGAGGTCGGCGAGCAGGCCCGCCCGCGACGCGTCGACGCGGGCGCCCGACCGGCCGGCGCGGACGCCGCCCTTGGTGCACAGCACGACGTCGTCGCGCGCGACCTTCCCGTCCAGCAGGGAGCCGATGACGCGCTCCGCGTCGCCGTCGCCGTACGTCGCGGCCGTGTCGACGAGCGTGCCGCCCGCGTCGACGAAGTCCCGCAGCTGTTCCGCCGCGTCCAGGTCGTCGGTGTCCCGCCCCCAGGTCATGGTCCCCAGGCCGAGCTCGGACACGCGCAGGCCCGTTCGGCCCACCTGACGACGCTCCATGGCGGGCCACGCTACCGGGAAACCCCGCTGGTCCGGGTAGTGTGACCGCCCGTGAATGCCTGGGAAGCGATCCTGCTCGGCCTGGTCCAGGGCCTGACCGAGTTCCTGCCGATCTCGTCGAGCGCGCACCTGCGCATCGTGGGGGAGCTGCTCGGCGGGACGGATCCCGGCGCCGCGTTCACGGCGATCACCCAGATCGGCACCGAGGCCGCCGTGCTGCTGTACTACCGGCGCACCATCCGGGACATCTGCGTCGCCTGGTGGACCTCCCTCGTGGGCAGGCACGGCAGCGACTGGCGCTCCCGGATGGGCGCCCACGACGACCAGGCGCGCATGGCCTGGTACATCGCGCTCGGCTCGATCCCGATCGGCGTGCTCGGCCTGCTCTTCCAGGACCAGATCGAGACGTACCTGCGCAACCTCTGGATCACCGTGACGACCCTCGTCGTCTTCGGCCTGCTGCTCGGCTGGGCGGACAAGATCGGTCGCCGCACGCGCCGGCTCGACGAGCTCACCCCGAAGCGCGCGATCTCGTTCGGGTTCGCGCAGGCGCTCGCGCTCATCCCGGGCGTGTCGCGCTCCGGCGGCACGATCACCGCGGGGCTGCTCATGGGCTTCAGCCGCAAGGCCGCCGCGGACTACTCGTTCCTGCTGGCCATCCCCGCCGTGCTGATGTCCGGCTTCTACCAGCTCGCCAAGTCCGTGGGCGAGGACCCGGCGCCCGGCTCGCCCGGCGCCGGCGCGACCCTCGTCGCGACGCTCGTCGCGTTCGTCGTCGGGTACGTCGTCATCATCGGCTTCCTCAAGCTCATCACCACGCACTCCTTCATGCCGTTCGTCTGGTACCGCCTCGGCCTCGCCGCCGTCGTCGTCGTGCTGCTGCTGACCGGTGTGCTCACCGCGAACGGCGGCATCGTCGTCTGACCGGCCGATCGGAGCAGCTGGTCCGAGCAGCCGGTCCGAGCAGCCGGTCCGAGCAGCCGGTCCGTGCAGGTGATCTCGCGGGCAACGAAGCCCGGTAGCCTGGGCGCGTGCGT
>JACYYJ010129717.1_pt6 | contig 12370 bp, 13 predicted proteins | sample 8236861 | NCBI WGS metagenome assembly JACYYJ01 (sample SAMN14103086, study PRJNA606662) | landfill metagenome | isolation source: landfill solid waste | place: India:New Delhi, Okhla landfill site | collected 2017-11-05
CCGGCCGACGGCGAGGTGGGAGCCAAGGGCGCCTTCCTGAGCGGCCTCGTCGCCACCGGCGCGGAGCCCGACATGACGAGCGCGGCGAGCCGGCACGTGCGGCTGGACCGCACCTACGAACCCGAGCCCGGCCGCGTCGGGCACTACGCCGAGCAGTACGAGAGGTTCCGCGCGCTGCGCGACGTCTCCGCGCAGGGCTGGCACCTCGGGACCCGGTGACGGGGCGCCCGTCCGGACAGGACAGTCCCGAACCCCGCTACACGACACAGGAAGAATCGACATGGCAACCAGTACGCGCCCTTCGACCGGTCGCCACGCCCCCGTGTGGCTCGGCCTCGACATCGGCACCCAGAGCGTGCGGTGTGTGGCCACCGAGCGGACCGGTGCCGTGGTGGCGAGCGCGTCCCGGCCGCTGGACAGCGCGCGACGAGAACGACGGCACGAGCAGGATCCGGAGCAGTGGTGGTCGGCGCTCGCCACGGCCTGCGCCGAGGCGACGAGCGCGCTGGGCTCCCGGCCGGTGCGCGGGCTGTCCCTGTGCGCGACGTCGGGCACGATCCTGCTCGCCGACACCGAGCTGCGTCCCCTCACCCCCGCGCTGATGTACGACGACGCGCGGGCGGCCGACGAGGTCGGCCGGGTGCACGAGGCCGGCGCCGCGCTGTGGGAGTCGCTGGGCTACCGCCCGCAGGCGTCGTGGGCGCTGCCGAAGCTGCTGTGGTTGCTGCGCCACCACCCGCCCACCGACCGGACCCGCCTGCTGCACCAGGCCGACTACCTCACGGGGAAGCTCGCGGGACGGCTCACCGCGGTCGATTCGAGCCACGCGTTGAAGACCGGCTACGACCTCGACGGCGAACGCTGGCCCACCGACGTCGTCGACGCGCTCGGCATCCCGGCGCACGTGCTGCCCGAGGTGGTGCGCCCCGGCACGCCCCTCGGCGAGGTGTGCGCCGCGGCGGCGGAGGCGACGGGCATCCCGGCGGGCACACCGATCGTCGCGGGGATGACCGACGGCTGCGCGTCGGTGCTGGGCTCCGGGACGTTCTCGGTCGGGTCGTGGAACAGCGTTCTCGGCACCACGCTCGTCCTCAAGGGCGTCACCGACAACCGGCTGCACGACCCGTTGGGCGTCGTCTACTCCCACCGCGCCCCGGACGGCAACTGGCTCCCGGGCGGTGCGTCCAGCGTGGGCGCGGGAGTCCTCAGCGACCTCTTCGCCGGGGCGGATCTCGACCGGCTCACCGCGCTGGCGGCCGACCGTCCGACCACGACACTCGTGACGTATCCGTTGGTGTCGCGGGGCGAGCGGTTCCCGTTCGTCGCCGCCGAGGCGCAGCGGTTCACACTCGGCACGCCCGCCGACGAGGTGGACGCCTACGCCGCCGTGCTGCGCGGTGTCGCGTTCGTCGAACGGCTCTGCTTCGACTACCTCGACCTGCTCGGCGCCCCCGTCGACGGCACCCTGACCACGACCGGGGGCGGCGCGCGCAACGAGTACTGGACCCGGGTGCGCGCGACCACGCTCGGCCGCCCGCTCACCGTTCCCGGCAACGCCGATCCCGCCGTGGGCATGGCGTTGCTCGCCCGGTCCGCCGAGTCGTCGCTCGCCGAGGCCGCGCGCGAGACCGTCCGCGACACCGTGACCGTCGAACCCGTCGCCGCCGACACCGACGTCCTCACCGAGGGCTACCTGACCCTGATCGACGCCTTGCGCGAGCGAGGCTGGCTGCCCACCGAACTGGCCGACCACGCACACCACCGGAGCACGCGATGACCGAACTCGTTCTCGTCCGCCACGGCGAAACCGTCTGGCACGACGGCAACCGTTACGCCGGCCGCACCGACGTGGCCTTGACCGACCACGGCAGGCGGCAGGCCGAGGTGCTGGGCGGCTGGTCGGCCACGGCCGAACTCGACGCGGTGTGGGTGTCGCCGCTGTCCCGCGCGCGGGAGACGGCCGAACCGGTCGCCCGCGCGACCGGGCTCGACCCGCACGTCGACGAGCGCATCGTCGAACTCGACTTCGGCCGGGGCGAAGGCCTCACCGCCGAGGAGATGAACCGCGACTTCCCCGAGGCGCGCGCCGCGTTCGTCGACGACCCCGTGACGCACTACCTGCCCGGCGGGGAGGACCCGGTGCTCGCGGTGAAGCGGATGACGGGCTACGCCACCGACATCGCGCGCGAGCACCCCGACGGCCGGGTACTCGTCGTCGGGCACTCCACGGCCCACCGTCTGCTGCTGTGCCACCTGCTGGGGTTGCCGCTGCGCTCGTACCGCTCGGTGTTCCCGGTGTTCCGCAACTGCGCCATCACCACGGTGCGCTGGGACGGGACGGGGCAGGCGGCGTTGCTGGAGTTCAACACCCCGGTGCAGTACTGACCCGGGTCGCGGGCACGTGCGGTGTCCGCGACCCGGCACCGGTCACCGCGCGGCGGCGTACATCTGCTCGAAGTTCTCGCGGTAGTCGTCGTAGACCGACCGCAGGTTCGTCATGATCATCGCCTCGTCGTTGCGACGCAGGGACGTGTGGTTGAAGTTCGGGCTGCCGGTCAGCACTCGTCGGGCGTCGGCGTCACCCGCGACGTCGCCCTCGACGATCAGGTACTTCGAGTGGATCCGGCCCGGCAGCGCGGCGGAGTCGTCCAGTGTCCGCGCGGTGATGTCGTCGTGGCTCGACAGCAACGCCTCGACGTCGTCGTCCACCGGCCCGTGCACGATCCGGATCTCGCAGCCCTGCTCGGCCAACTCGACGAGCCGTTCCGCGATGCCCACGCGATAGCTGTCCCATTCGGACATTCCGATACGGACGGTGGTGTCGCTGTCACACCCGACCTCGTCGAGGAACTCCTCGATCGGATCGCCTTGCGCACGCGGGAAGAAGTGCGCCCGCACGAACCCGCCCGGCATCCCGGTGGTGACGGTGCGGTAGTAGTCGTCGTCCTGCTGTTCCCGTGCGAGGTCGGCGAAGTAGGACGCGTAGGCGTCGTAGAGGCGGCGGTTCTCCACGATGGTCGTGGCGTTGTTCCAGTACACCGACGAGTTGAGGTCGGTGAAGTTGGCCGACGACTGCACCACCACGTCGGAGCGGCCACCGGTACGCGAGAACAGGTAGAACTTGTTGTGCTGCCCCTTGGTTCCGATGCACGAGGACGTGTTGCCCTCCGGAGAGAGGTTGCCGCACACGTGTAGCCAGGAGGCCCGCGTCTCGTCGGTGCCGAGTGCGTCCCGCAGGGCGGTCGCGGCGGGAGTGTCGTCCTGCCAGCCGTCGAGGACCACCTGTACGTCGACGCCGCGCCGGTGTGCCTTGAGCAGCTCGTCGACGAAATCCTGCCCCGCGTCGCCGGAGACGACGAAGTGGGCCAGCCGGATGGTCGAGCCGGGCTCGGCCTGCTTGACCAGTGAACAGATCTGCTCGACCACGCCGGTCGGATGTCCGGCGGCGGGGTTGTTGAACGCCGTTCCGGTACGCACCGGCACGGCGGGCGCATCGGCACACGGCCGGAGTTCCGGCTCTGCCGCGGCGGGAGGCGCCGCCAGCAGGGAGACGGTGACGGCGGCGGAGGCGAGAACGGCCCTGACACGCATGGGATCTCCTTCCCCAGAAGAAGCGCCGCCGTGTTGCTCGGGACGGTCGGCGCAGGACGTGCTGCGACGAGAACGCGGCACGACACCGCCGTGCGGAAAAGTCGTCGCGCAGCGGTGCCACCGTAGAAGTGAACGTTAACGGGAGCGCTAACGCTAAGTGGCGTGCACGCTGCCGTCAAGCCTCGATTTTCCTTGGTCCACACCGTTGACTTGGCGACCACGGCCGGGTTAGCTTTCCCACCACGGAGCCGAATGATCGCTCACGTTAACGTTAATCCTCTCCCTACGCCCTGTCTCCAGGAGCTGAAAACGTTGGGTAACACCACTGACACCGACCTGTCCGCACAACTGCGGCGGGCCATGCTCGACGCCGATCCGGCGTTGTCGCGGTACAACCCGCTGTCACGCATCCTCGTCTTCGACCAGTTCAACTCCGGCACCCACGGCTGGACCGAACTGATCGGCAACCACGACGGCAAGGGCGACCTCGACACCGTCGACGCCCACATGAAGGACTTCCGCCCGCCGCAGCTCAGCTCCTGCACGTTCTTCGACACCGGAACCCACGGGGCGATGACCGGCACCTACGCGCTGAAGGTGTCGACCCGCCCGCTCGCCGGGCACACGGGCGTGGCGATCCGCAGGCTCACCATGGCCAAGAAGGGCCTCGTGCAGTTCGAGACCTACTTCACCTACAAGGCCGAAGCCTCGTCGGAGGAGAACCGCGCGTACGAGCAGGCCGGAGCCGGTGAGTGGGACGGCAACATCCACCCGTCGGAGCAGCAGTTCGGCGCCTTCACCATCGCCACCGACATCTGCGACGACCGGGGCGTGCGCTACCACAACGTCATCCGCTACCAGAACACCGACCTGGAGAACCGGTTCACCCGCCGCTGGATGTACCCCGTGGTGCCCGAACCGACGCCGCGCGAGCACCTGGAGGGCAAGGCCAACCTCGGCCCGACGGATGACTTCACCGCGCCGAATCCCGAAGACTGGCGCGCCTTCGGCGAACCGCAGTCGTTCTGCTACAACGAGGTGCCCACCAAGGTCAACTGGCACTACCTGCGCTGGCAGATCGACACCGAGGCGCAGCGCAACGTCGAGCTGCAGGTCAACGACCGCGTGTACGACATGCGCGACATCCCCGTGCCCGCGTACGAGGAGCGCTACGACTCGCTCGACAACCTGCTCAACTTCTACGTCAGCACCCGCACGCACACCAACGTCCGCAACTTCATGTTCCTGGACTCGGTGCTCATCTCGGTGGATTGGTAGGTCCTCATGCGACAGACGCAGACAGCGGTTCTCGAACGTTATCGGGTTTTCGACGGCGACTTCGCCACCGAACCGTTCGAAGCGGCCTGGGCCGGTGAGGCCCGCTGGTTCGTGCAGGTGCTGGAAAGCTCCACGCCGACCACCCGGCTGCGCCTCACCACCCAGATCTCGCCCGACGGCCTGCACTGGTGCGACGCCGAAGTGCCCCCGCAGGTCGTCGAGGGAACCACGCTGCACTCGTGGCCGGTGCGCGAGTTCGGGCAGTGGCTGCGCATCAAGGGAACCGTTGAGGGAGAAGGGGAATCGGTCAAGGTGCAGATCTACCTCACCCTCAAAGAGTGAGTCCTGGAGGATTCCATGGCGACCCCCTTCGACCGGCGTAGCTTTCTCAAGATCAGCAGTCTGAGTCTCGCCGGCGCCTACCTCGCCGCCTGCAGTTTCGGAGGCGGCACCCGAGCCGGAGCCGAGGGCCTGTTGCGGGCGGCGTTCAGCCAGCCGATCAACGACCTCGACCCGCACGGGCCCAGTAGCGTCGACGAGAGCACTCTGCTCGCGAGCAGGCTCATCTACGACACGCTCATCCGGCGCGACGGCGAGAAGCTGGCGCCGAGCGTCGCCACGTCGTGGGAACAGACCGCTCCCACGACGTGGGTCCTCACCTTGCGGGACGACGTGAGGTTCCACGACGGGACTCCGCTGACCGCGCGGGACGTCAAGGCCTCGCTGGAGCGTGTCCGGGATGCGGGCACGGCGCAGTCCGCGCTGTGGACGTCGGTCGTCGAGGTGGAGGCCCCCGACGACCACACCGTGCGGGTGGTCACCGAGGAACCCCTGGGCACGCTGCCGGTGAACCTCACGCTGATGTTCATCCTCCCCGCGGACAAGATGGACAGTGACGGCTTCTTCCGCAAGCCCATCGGCAGCGGCCCGTTCCGGGTCGAGTCGTTCACTCCCTCCGCCACGCTGGAACTCGCGGCGGCGGACTACTGGGGCGGCAAGCCCACCCTGGAACGGGCGGCACTGCCGCACATCCCGGAGACGTCCAGCCAGATCACCGCGTTGCGGACCGGCGAGCTGGACGTCCTCTGGCCGGTGCCGCCCGACCAGATCCGGCAACTCGACGGCCGCGACGGCATCACGTTGGAGACGGTGCCGAGCTATGCGTACTACTTCAACTGGTTCAACTGCGGCCGCGAGCCGTTCACCGACCCGCGCGTGCGCCGAGCACTGTGGAAGGCCGTGGACGTCGCGACCATCGTCGAGAACCTGTACGGGCCGGGCGCGGAGCTCATGACCGCGCCCATCCCGTCGACCGTGTTCGGGCACGCACCCCAGCAGCCGTATCCGTACGACCCGGAAGGAGCCAAGCGGGAGCTGGCCGCGGCGGGCCTGGGCGACGGGTTCCGCACGTCGTTGATGTGGTTCTCCGGCACGGGCCCGCTCGCCGACGGACTCGCCCAGGCGATGATCTCGGACTGGGCGAAGATCGGCGTCGTCGTGGAGGCGCAGAACGTGGAGAAGGCCGTGTGGCTGCAACGTCTCAACGACAAGGACTTCGACATGGACCTGCAGATCAACACGGTCACGACGGGCGATGCCGATTTCACGTTGGGCAGGTTGTACGACTCGGCCGCGGACCGGATGGGCTACGCCAACGAGGAGCTCGACACGATCCTGCGCCAGGCACACAGGGAGTCCGACCAGACCACACGCCGCGAGTTGTACGCCGAGGCGTGCCGGATCATCTGGGACGACGCCGTCGGTATCTTCCCAGCTGCGTTGGTCAGCACCTACGCGCTGCGCAGTGACGTGAAGGGCTTCGAACCCGTTCCGAGCAACCAGCCGGACCTGCGCGGCGTGAGGCTCGAGAACTGAGGGGAAGATCATGGTTGAGTCGCGGCGGGTGACGCTGAAGGACATCGCCAAGTCGCTCGGGGTGTCGGTCAACACCGTGTCCCGGGCGCTGGCCGACAAGGACAGCGTCGGCGAGGACACCCGGGCCCGGATCAAGGCGGAGGCCGCGCGCCTCGGCTACGTCCCGAACTCGATGGCCCGGTCCCTCGTCCTCGGCTCCGCCATGACTCTCGGTTTGGTGATCACCAACCCGTCGAACCCGTTCTACGCCCGGCTGATCAGCACCATCGAGCAACGCGGCCGCACCCACGGCTACTCGCTCATGCTGCTGGTCACCGAGGAGAGTCCGGACGTCGACCGCCGTGCCGCGGACACGCTGCTGCGGTGGGGTGTGGACGGTGCGCTGGTCGTTCCCGTCCAGGGCGAGGGCGAGCACTGGGAACGGCTCCACGAGTCGGGAATCCCGATGGTCTGCCTCAACCGTGACGTCCCCACGCTCGACCTCGACTTCGTCGGCGTCGACTACCACCACGCCGCCTACGAGGCCACCCGTCACCTCGTCGAGGGTGGCGCACGCTCGCTCTGCCTGTTCGAGGAAGACCTCCCGATCTCCCCCGTCGCGGAACGGATCGCAGGCTTCCGCAAGGCCTTGACCGAGGCGGGTATCGAGTCGTCCGGAGACCCCGTGATCTCGGTTCCCACCCGGCGCCGGGAGTCGCTCGCCCTCCCGTGGGAGCCCGCCGACGCCTACCGGCTGGCGCAGGACATCGTCAGCCAGGGCGATCTTCCCGACGCCATCATGGTCGGCAACGACTACTTCGCGCTCGGCGTGTACCGCGCCTTGACCGAGGCCGGCCTGCGGGTGGGCGACGACGTGCTGGTCGGCGGGTTCGGCGACCACCCGTTCTCCGCCTACCTCAGTCCAGGGCTGACCACCGTGCGGCTGCCCGCCGCGCAGATCGGCACCGCTGCCGTCGACCTGCTGCTCCAACGCATGCGGAGCCACGGCGACGACGGTGAGACCGCCGCAGAGAAGCGGCGCGAACGGTGCGGCCTCGTCGTGCGGGCATCCAGCCGAGCCAGTAAGGGCACAATGACGTGATCATTTACATCGCACGCCGGCTGGGACAGTCGGTGTTCCTCATCTTCGGCGCGATCACCATCGTCTTCGTGGTGTTGCGCGTCGTGTCCGGTGACCCCGCCTCGCTCATGCTCGGCGCTCAGGCCACCGCGGCGGAACTCGACGCGGCCCGCGAACAACTCGGCCTGAACGATCCGCTGTGGGACCAGTACGTGCGCCACCTCGGCGAGGTATTGACCCTCGACTTCGGAGAGTCGTGGCGGCTCGGCGGCGACGCGCTGTCGACCGTGCTCGAACGGCTTCCGTCCACACTCACCCTCGCGGGCTGGGCGTTGCTGCTGACCGTGCTGATCGGCTTCCCGCTCGGCGTCTACGCCGCCCGCCACACCGGCAGGCTCGCCGACCGGCTGGTGTCGTACCTGTCGCTGGCGGGCCAGGCACTGCCGTCGTTCTGGGTCGGCATCATGCTGGTGCTGATCTTCGCGAGGATGCTGGACCTGCTGCCCGGCACCGCCGACGGCACGCCGCTCGGCGCGATCCTGCCCGCGTTCACCCTCGCGCTGCCGTTCATCGGCTGGCTCGCCCGGCTCGTCCGCAACGGCACGCTGGAGGAACTGGGCAAGGAGTACGTTCGCACCGCACGCTCGAAAGGCCTGCCCGAGCACGTGGTGTTCAACGTCCACGTCCTGCGCAACACGCTGACTCCCGTGGTGACCGTCCTCGGTCTCGTGATGGGCAACTTCATCGCCGACGCGGTCATCATCGAGCAGGTGTTCGCGTGGCAGGGCATCGGCTCCCTGATGATCGACTCGATCGTCCATCGCGACTACGCGGTGGCCGAGGCGGCGATCCTTCTGATCGCCGTGTTCTACATCGGACTCAACTTGCTGGTCGACGTCCTGTACTTCCACCTCGACCCCAGAATCACCCTGGAGACCGTATGAGGTCCACGGCTGCCAAGATCGCGGGCGGAGTGCTGGTGTTGTTCGCGCTCGTCGCGGTGTTCGGCCCCCTGATCGTGCCCTACGACGGCGTCGCCACCAGCGTCACCGATCGCCTGCTGCCCCCGGGGAGCACCCTGTCCGACGGCGGCTTCGCGCTGCTCGGCACCGACCAGGACGGCCGCGACGTGTTCGCCCAGTTCATCGCGGGATCCCGTGTCTCGCTGCTGGTCGCGGGCACCGTGGTGGTCGTCGGTGGGCTCGTCGGCCTCGTGCTCGGCCTGCTGGCCGGCTACTACGGAGGCTGGCTCGACACCGTCATCTCCCGCATCGGCGACATGCAACTGGCCTTCCCCAGCATCCTGCTCGCCATCCTCGTGGCGGGAGTGCTCGGCCCGAGCCTGCTCAACGTCATCATCGCGCTCGCGGTGACCCGGTGGGTGATCTTCGCCAGGGTCGTCCGGGGCTCGGCGCTGGCCGCACGCAACCGCGAGTTCGTCGACTCGGCGCGGGTGATGGGCGCGAGCGACGTGCGGATCATGGCCCGCTACGTCTTCCCGTCCTGCGTCCAGCCGCTCGTCGTGGCCGCCACGATGCAGGTCGGCCTGACCATGGTCGCCGAGGCCGCGCTGTCGTTCCTCGGGCTCGGTGTCCCCCTCGACCAGGCGTCGTGGGGTTCGACCATCGCCAACGGGCGCGACTACCTCGACTCGGCCTGGTGGATCGCCACGGTGCCCGGGGTGGCGCTGACCCTGGTGGTGATCTGCGTCGGCGTTCTCGGAGACGCGTTCCGGGACGGCACCGACCCGAAGAGCGCGAAGAACCGCAAGGCCACAGCGAACCCGGCGACCCCCGAGACCCCGGCGGTGATCCGATGAACAAGCTACTGGAGGTGTCCGACCTCGCCGTCGCGTTCGGCGACGTGTCGGCGGTGCGGGGCGTGTCGTTCGCCGTCGAGGCGGGCGAGTCGCTCGCGATCGTGGGCGAGTCGGGCAGCGGCAAGAGCCTCAGCTCACTCGCCGTGCTCGGTCTCCTGCCCCCACAGGCGCGGGTCACCGCGGGCAGCATCCGCTTCGACGGACGCGACCTGCTGTCCCGCACCGACGACGAGCTGCGCCGGCTCCGCGGTGAGGAACTGGCGATCATCTTCCAGGACCCGCTGAGCGCACTGAACCCGTCGTTGACGGTCGGCTACCAGATCGGCGAGGTCTTCCGCCGCCGTCGGGGGCTGGGCCGGGCCGAGGCACGGCAGAAGGCGATCGAGGCGATGACCGAGGTCGGCATCCCGGACGCCGCCGCCCGCGCGGGCAACTACCCGCACGAGTTCTCCGGCGGGATGCGCCAGCGGGTGATGATCGCGATGGCGATGGCGCTGCAACCTCGGTTGCTCATCGCCGACGAGCCGACCACCGCCCTCGACGTGACGGTGCAGGCACAGATCCTGCGGTTGCTGCGCCAACGGCAGGAAGCCGGACTCGCGCTGATCATCATCAGTCACGACCTCGGTGTGGTCGCGCGGACGGCCCAGTCGGTCGTCGTGATGTACGCCGGAAGGGCCGTCGAGTCGGGCACGGTCGCCGACCTCTTCAGCGCGCCAGCGCATCCGTACACACGGGGACTGATGGCGGCGAGTCCGTCGGCCCGGGACGCGGAACGCACCGTCCGCCCCATCGACGGCTACCCACCGGACATCACGTCGCCGCCGAGCGGCTGCGCGTTCCACCCCCGGTGCCCGTTCGCACAGGAGCGTTGCCGTACCGAGGAACCCGCACTGCGCACCGTGTCGCCCGGCCGGACGAGCGCATGTCACTTCGCCGAGGAGGTGGTGACCCATGACGAGTCACTCGCGACCCGTGCTTGAGCTGGTCGATCTCGTCGCCGGCTACCGGCAGCGGCAGGGCGCCTGGGGGCGGCGGCGCGAGGTGCGCGCCGTCGCCGGGGTGAACCTGACCGTCCACCCGGGCGAGACTCTGTGTCTCGTGGGCGAGTCGGGCTGCGGGAAGTCCACCGTGGCCCGCACAGTGGTCGGCCTGCTGCGGCCGTTGTCCGGTGAGGTCCGCTTCGACGGCCGGGACATCGCGACGCTGTCCCACGCTGAACGCAAGCGACTCCGGCGTGAGGTCCAGCTCGTGTTCCAGGATCCCTACGCGTCGCTCAACCCCACCATGACGGTGTACGAGTTGCTCAGCGAGGCGTGGCGCATCCACCCGGGCCTCGTCGCCCGGGAGGACTGGGACACCGAAGTCGCCTCACTGCTGGAGCGGGTCGGGCTCAACCCGAGCCACGCCCAGCGCTACCCGCACCAGTTCTCCGGCGGGCAACGGCAACGCATCTCCATCGCGCGGGCGCTGTCGGTGAAGCCACGGCTCATCGTCTGCGACGAGGCGGTGTCGGCGCTCGACGTCTCGATCCAGGCGCAGATCCTGAACCTGCTCGCGGAGCTCCAACGCGAGCTCGGAGTCGCCTACCTGTTCATCACCCACGACCTCGGCGTGGTGCGGCACTTCGCCGACCGGGTCGCGGTGATGCATCTGGGCACGATCGTCGAGACCGGCGAGGTCGCCGAGCTCTACGAACGTCCGGCACACCCGTACACCCAGGCACTCCTGTCGGCCGCGCCCAGCCTGGACGACTGGCGTTCCACGGCGACCGACGAGATCGTGTTGCGCGGGGACGCCCCGTCACCACTCGCCCCACCCTCGGGCTGCCGGTTCCACCCGCGGTGCTGGAAAGCAGAAGATCGGTGCCGGGTCGACGAGCCGCAACTCGTCCACCGCGACACCGATCATCCGGTCGCGTGTCATTTCCCGGCGGAGGTGTCCGACGTCTCCGCAACGGGGTGAGAGAACGGGGCCTGCCTCGACGGCGCCTACCCCTCGACGTCCACCATCGTGGCGTACGCGACGACGTTGTCGCGGTAGCTCGCCTGCGACCGGTCGAAGTCACCACCGCAGGTGATGAGCCGCAACTCGGGGCCTTCGGTGTCGCCGTACACCCGCTCGGTGGGGAAGCTGTCCTTCGGGTACTGCTCGACCTCGTCGATCTGGAACAGGATGCTCGTGCCGTCGGCGCGATCGATGATCACGTCGGCGCCGACCTCGAGATTGCGGAGGTCGAAGAACACGCCCTTCTGACCCTGCCAGTCGACGTGGGCGGCCAGTACCGACGGACCGTGCTCCCCCGGGGTGGGTGACTCGACGTACCACCCGACGGCCTCGGCCCCCTCGGGCACCTCCATCGTGTTGTCGGAGGTGAGCTCCAGCCCCACGAACATGTCCGTGGACACGCCGAGGCTCGGGATGTGCAGCCCCGACGGCGGCGCCGGCGGCAGGAAGGTCTCGACGTCGGCTTCCACCTGCTCCGGCGCCGCCTCGGCGTGCCCGGAAATGCCGTCCGAGCCGCCGCAGCCGGTGAGGAGGAGCAGGAGGGCCAACGCCGCCGCTCCCGCCAGCCGGCGTACCGACGGGCGGGAACGACGAGACGTCACATCACGCATGGTGGGCCAGATCAGAGCAGGGCCGCCAGCGAGCCGTCACCGGTCTCGACACCACCGTGCGGCTTCCTGTCGACCTGCTCCTTGTGGTGGTGGCGCTTCTCGCGGTCCTTGTCGCGGTCGCCACCCTTG
>JACYYJ010013496.1_pt1 | contig 12354 bp, 12 predicted proteins | sample 8236861 | NCBI WGS metagenome assembly JACYYJ01 (sample SAMN14103086, study PRJNA606662) | landfill metagenome | isolation source: landfill solid waste | place: India:New Delhi, Okhla landfill site | collected 2017-11-05
CCACCGTTCGGTCTCCACCGCACGGACTATCCGGCGGACTTCGACGTCGAGTATCCCGCGCGGCTCTCCCGGGGGTTGGTGTTGATCAAGTGGTGGCTGCTTGCGATCCCCCACTACATCGCGCTGGCGGTGCTGGTCGGCGGGTGGAGCGTCGCCGTCGCGACCGGCGACGGAAACGACAATCCGGCCGGCAACGGCAGCTGGGCCTTCGGCTCGCTGCTGGGCGTCCTGGTGTTCTTCGCCGCGGTGGCGGTGCTGTTCACCGGCACCTACCCCGTGGGGTTGTTCGATTTCGTGATGGGCATCGACCGGTGGCTGTTCCGGGTCTGGGCGTATGCCGTGCTGATGCGCGACGAGTACCCGCCGTTTCGGTTCGACCAGGGCCCGCGTGAACCCGTCGAATCGAGCACCGTCACATCGTCGACAGACCCCGCCGGCACCGGTCCAGCCTGATCACGCTGATCACGGCGTGTTCTCGACGAGTCCTGCCCGGATCCGTCCCGTCCACGCATCGATGTCGTCCCAGTCGCGGGCGTCGCCGTAGTGTCCGCCCATCAGCCGGAAGACGATCCGTCCCATTCCCGGCCAATCTCCCGGGGCGATGGCGCCTGCGAAGAACCGGTGGTCGCGCACGTCCGCGGACGAGCGGAGAGCCTGCACCGCCCGTGGTTCGGGAGTCATCCGGCGCAGACGTCTCGCGAGCCGGGGCGACAGGATCGTGCTCGTCGCCCCGACCGACGAGACCGAGAAGACCCACAGAGCCCGCCCATCGAGTTCCCCGCGAAACCGGTCGACGGCTGCGGTGGCCTCGGGCAGCCATCGGCCGTTGTGGATCGCGCTGCCGAGGATCAGCGCCTCGTACTTCCGGACCGAGTCGACCTCGGTCAACGTTCGAAGCTCCACCGCACCGCCACGCTCCAGCCCCGCAGCGATACGCTCGGCGATCCCGCGCGTAGATCCTCCGGCAGTCGCGTATCCGACCAGGACGGACATGACAGGCCTTTCGGACGTGGTGGCAGTCGATGCCTTCGCTGTTCTCAGTGTGAACATCGATCCGGCGGCACACGAGAGCCTTTGGTCACCGCTCCGATCTACTCGGGACCGTCGACTCTAGTGCGACCGATGGATACGAGCGTGTACTGACATTGCCCAGTAGCCCGGACATACCCGAGGTGATCGCCATGTCCGTACATCGCTCCGTCGTCGTCGGAGTCGACGGGTCGAAAGCGTCCCTCCAGGCCGTGGCCTGGGCGGCACGCGAAGCCGACCGCCGCCGTCTTTCGCTGGCACTGGTCACCACGGTGTCGGTCCGCAACACCTTCGGAATTCCCATCGGTATGCCCGCCGGCTTCTTCGAACAGGAAGAGTCCGAAGGACGCGAGCTACTTCTCGACGCCGCCGAGTATGCGCGCCGCGCGGTGCCCGATCGTGAGCTCGACATCGAAACCTGTCTGTGCACCGGTTCTCCGTCCCTCGAGTTGATCGACCGCTCGAAGTCGGCGTCGATGGTGGTCGTCGGTGCCGGCTACAACCGGTTCGGCTGGGAGCGATTCGGGTCGGTCAGCACGGCACTCGTGACGCACACGCACGCTCCTGCGGTGGTCGTGCGCGACCTGCCGCACGTCGAGATCAACGACATCTCCGGGCCGGTCGTGGTCGGCGTCGACGGTTCGGAGCACAGTTCCCGCGCCATCGCTGCGGCGTTCGAGGAGGCGGCGTTGCGCGACACCGAGCTCGTGGCCGTTCACGCCTGGTCTGATCTCGACGTACGGGCGCCCTTCCGCTTCAGGATCGACTGGGACAGTGTCGAGAACCGTGAGCGGGCGCTGTTGTCGGAGAGCCTCTCCGGGCACGGTGAGGAGTTCCCCGACGTCACGGTGCACCCGGTGGTAGTGCTGGACCAGCCTTCCCACTATCTGGCGTCGCACGCGGCCGACGCGCAGTTGCTGGTGCTCGGCCGCCGCGGACGAGGGGGATTCCCGAATCTGCTGCTGGGTTCGACCACCTGGGCGCTGCTGCACACGGTGACCTGCCCGGTGATGGTCGTCCCCTAGACGTCAGTGGAGGACGAGATCGCGGCGGCGCATCGCGAACACCCCCGCCGCGGCAGTGGCTGCCGCAAGCACCGTCAGGACAGCGAGCGGCTGGATCCGCAACGGCGCCGCCGGGAGCGCCGGTACGTGGGTGAAGGGCGACAGGTCGAGCACGAATTGCGGGAGATCGAGCAGTACGCCGAGCTGCCCGATGAGCAGCCAGACCGCGAAGAGTCCCCATGCGACGGCCGCACCGTGACGCGGTATCGCACCGACGCACAGCACGGCCGTGGCTGCGACCAGCGCGATCACCGGCACGTACACCAGTGCCGCCGGAAGCAGATCGGCCGACGGACCGGTGATGTCGCCGATCGCCGCGCCGTACGTCAGTGCCAGCACGATCCCCACGAGTAGCTGCAGTACCAACACACCGATCACTACGACCACGAGATGGGTGAGCACCCACGGCACCCGCCCCAGTGCGGTGGTGAGCACCGATTCGACACGGCCGGAGGTCTCCTCACCGTGCAACCGCAGAATCGACTGCACCGCATAGCCGCTCGTCAACAAGGCCATCATCAGGAAGGTCATGGCGAAGTACGCGTCGGTGAGCGCTTCCGCACCACCCCCCAGTTGCTTCATCAGGTCGGCGACCCCACCCCCCTCGTCGAGGAAGTCGTTCATCTCGTCGGCGACGCTGCCGTAGGTGGCGGCCAGGATCACGAGACCGACGGCCCACCACAGCAGCGTGGTGCGTTGCAGCCGCCAAGCGAGACCGAAGGCCGTCGGCAGCCGTTCGCCCGCACGGGCAGGGCCGGGACGCGACTGCATCAGCCCGGCACCGAAATCCCGTCGTTCCGTCAGGACGTACGCGAGTCCGACCATCACGACCGCGAAAACCGCGAACAGTTGCAGGATCCACCATGCGTTCGCGTCGAACGGCCGGATCTGCTGGGCCCACCCGATCGGCGACAGCCACGACAACCACATGCTCGTGACGCGAACACCGGACGGATCCACCGTGCCCGCACTGTCACCGATCGCGCGCAGCAGAAAAGCCGCGCCGAGGGCGGCACCGGCAAGCCCGTTCGCTGCCCGAGCTCCCTCGGCGATCTGGGCGGTCACAGCGGCGACAGCCGCGAAGGCGAGACCGGCGGCACCGGTCGCGACACCGAGCACGGCGGATCCGTCCGAGGGCAGGCCGAACGCGAGGGACACGACGGTCAGCAGCACCATCAGTACCAGGTTCGCGCCGGCGGCGACGGTCAGAGCCGCCGTGAGCATCGCCCGCCGGCCGACGACGTTGGCACCCACCAGTTCCGCGCGACCGGTCTCCTCGTTCTGCCGTGTGTGCCGCACCACCGCCAGCGTGCTCATCAATCCGGCGGCCAGTGCCAGGAACAACAGAGTCTGGGCGGCGACGACCGCACCCAGGTTGTCCCCCGAGACCAGACCGTTGGTGGCGAGCACCACCGGCGAGACCGCGGAACTCACCGCGAGCACGTGCAGGTCCTGCTGTGTCGGATACAAACCTTCGAGGCTCGAGACCGAGACGGCGTAGACCACTGTGATCGCTGCCAACCATATCGGCAGCTGCACCCGGTCGCGGCGCACGGCAAGTCGTATCAGGTGTCCGGTTCCGACGAATGCGGCGCTCATCGCAGTTCCGGCTCCTCTACCGCGGTGCGGTGCGTGTGCCGGGTGCATGACTGTGCTCCCCCGGCAATTCGTCGCCGTAATGCCGCAGGAACAGTTCTTCGAGGGTGGGCGGCGTACTCGTCAGCGAAGTAAGACCGAACCCGAGGAGTTCGCGGAGGACCGCTTCGAGATTCTTGGTATCGACTTCGAAGCGCACAGTGTGTCCGTGGACGTCCAGATCGTGCACTCCGTCGATTGTCTCGAGACCCACCGCCGGGCGAACCGTTTCGGCGGTCACCGACGTGCGGGTCAGATGGCGCAGCTCACCGAGTGTGCCGGACTCGACGGTACGGCCACGCCGGATGATGGTGACTCGATCGCACAGGGCCTCCACCTCCGCCAGAATGTGACTCGACAGCAGCACCGAGCAGCCGAGAGCAACCGCGTCGCGCACGCAGTCCCGGAAGACCTCCTCCTTGAGCGGGTCGAGGCCCGAGGTGGGTTCGTCGAACAGAAAAAGCTCTACGTTCGAAGCCAAGGCTGCGATGATGGCAACCTTCTGCCGGTTGCCTCGTGAATACGTCCGCACCTTCTTCGTCGGGTCCAGTTCGAATCGTTCGACGAGCTCGGCGCGACGGAGCTCGTCCAGCCCTCCCCGAAGTCCGGCCAGGAGATCGATCGCCTCCCCACCGGTCAGATTGGGCCAGAGGTTGACTTCCCCCGGCACGTAGGCGAGCCGGCGGTGCAGCGGCACCGCCTCACGCCACGGGTCACCGCCGAGCACCGTCACGTCTCCGGAATCGGCGCGGAGCAATCCGAGGAGAATACGGATGGTCGTCGACTTGCCGGACCCGTTGGGCCCCAGAAAACCGTGTACCTCACCGGGACGGACCTCGAGATCCAGACCGTCGAGCGCATGGGCGGTCCCGAAGGTCTTGACGAGCTGATGCACTGCCACCGCCGTGGACACGGTGCAGAGGTTACGCGCATTCCGACGCGCAGACAGAGCATTCCGAGTCGAATACGTCCCGTACCGCCCGGCTTTCGCTGCTGCGCGGACACCGAGCGCCGGGCCGCAGACGACAACAGGGGCCTTTTCCCTCTTTCCGCCGCCATACACGAGTCCGACGCTTGGTTCGGAGGAAAGGAGCGGTCATGCACGCTCGCCACATCACGAGCAGTCCCGTCACCACTGCAATTCGAAACCTCGGTCGAAGAATGTCTTCGGATCGTCGACCGCACCGGGTTCACCGCCTTTACCGATCGTCGACAGCGGAGATCTCGTCGGAATCGTCACGCGACGCGACCTTCTCGCGACGCTCACGATCAACGACGAACGCATCGCGCGCGAGGTCCGGCACCGCCTCGACGCCTATTCGGGAACGCCGCGCTGGACCGTATCCGTGACCGACGGCAAGGTCGACGTCACCGGATCGGTTCTCGACGATTCGGAACGCCGCGTCGTCACCGCCCTCGTCGAGACGGTACCCGGCGTCGGCAGAGTCCGAATCCCGTCGCAATAGAACCTCACGAGCTGCGACGCAGCCTGTCAGCGAACCGAACCGACGATGAGGTTTCGAAGGTCCTGCCGCCCGCTCGGATCCGCAAGGTCGATCTTCACCTCGACCACGGGTCCCGGTACTTGCCCGTCCCGCGACCACCCCAGATCCTCGAGCACCTGCAACATGGTGGTGTTCTCGGCCAGGACGAATGCCGACAGATGCCGGATGCCGCGGCGCTACGCGATTCCCACCAGGCGTTGCAGGAGTGCGGTGCCGATCCCGTGGTGCTGGAAGGGATGGCCGACAGCGACGGCACATTCCGCCGTGGAAGCCTCATGGTCGGACTCGAGGACGGTGTAGTTCGCGACCCCGACGAGCGTTCCGTCGTCGAAGGCCCGAGACTCACGTGCTCGTCGTCCTGGCGGCACAGCACGTCCACGAGATCGTCGAGGTGTCGCGGGACGAGCGTGAAGAACCGCAGGTAGGTCTCCCGTTCGCTGAGATGTTCGTGCAATGCGCGGACGCGCTCCTCGTCCTGCGGACCGAGGGGGCGGAACACCAGGTCTGCGCAGACGGTGTGCGGTGGAGTAGTCCCATCGAGTGCATCCCTCCGACGGAACGGCAATACCGACCGATGATGTCACCGACCAGGATGTGCGCACCTGACGGATCGCGCGAGCATTCACCGGTCGATCGCTGTGAGCCGAGTCTTCCGAAAGCCGCCGCTCTCCCGCAAGGGTGCCGGCGTGATCCGGAGTACCGCGCGTCAGCGGGCCGCTACCGGCACCACTACCTCGTTGCGACGGAGAAAGGGCAGGGTCCACGGCGGATCGTAGAACCAGGCTCCGGGTTCGCCGGTCGCCACCCACCTGGTGTCTTCGAGCGCTCGCATCAGCTCGGAGACCCGCGCGGCGACCGGTGAAACGCAGGACCGCCATTGTTTCGCCGGGAATCTCCACAAGTTCCACGTCCCGGCACTCGGGCGTGGGCAGAGTATCCCTCGTCCAGCGCGAGGGCATGTAGAAGCGGATACTCCACGAATTGTCCGGACGGCGTGCCTGAGACACCGGCGCGGTCATTGCAATCTTCGATCGACTGGTGTTGGCGCCGAAGATATACCCGGCCAGTCGCCGAAATCCTGTATTACGTGCGTTCTCCTCGTCCCCGGGCACTGCGGTCTGGGCGGCGAGCCGCGAAGCGTACCGACGGATCTCGATACCGTGCGTCCGTTCCTCCACGTCGTAGCCGGGCTCTTCGGTCCCGGTGCGAATTCCGATCAGCGAGCCGAAACCGTGCACCGCATCGATAGCCCTCGATACCAACCGCATCACGGCCTCCCGTGTGCATCGCGTTCCCGTCGACGTCCACGATAGGCCCGGAACCCGCGAGGTGTCGGTCCCTCGTCACTGTTCACGCGGCCGGCATCGAGTTGTCTCCTCGCCGTATCGCTCGGCAGCGTGACCGGATCGGTGTGGATGCAGACCGAGCTTCGCCTGCGGTTCGATTACGGGCACATCGTCCCGTGGGTACGCCGTGTCCCGGGATGCCTGACCGCCGTCTCCGGTCCGGACGCTGTCCGGCTCGCTCGTGTCTTTGAACCTGTTGACACTGGGGCGTCCCCCGAGGCGGACTCGGCAACCGACCCGGAGCGCCTGTAGTTGCAGGCGTGCCACGGGTGCGAGCGGCGAACAACCCGATGGTTAACCCGAGGATCACGGAGACGCTCGGCGCTCTCGACCAGCACCGGGCAGAGCACGAACCGCCGAATCACACCGGCCGCGGCGCGGCCTCGACCGACGGTGCGAGGTCGAGCACGATTCCGGTGGTGGCGCCCCCGTCGACCACGAATTCACATCCGGTCGAGTAGCTGGCCTCGGTAACGATGAACCGCACCATCCGTGCCACCTCCTCGGGGGTACCGAAGCGGGCGATCGGCTGGTCTGCGGCCACGGCACGATCCATCTGTGCGGTCATCGGCGTCTCGATCGGCCCCGGGTGCACCGAGCACACCCGCACCCCGTCGGAGGCGAACTCGAGCGCGGCGGTCTTCGTCAGTCTGCGCAGTGCCCATTTGCTGGCGCCGTAGGCTCCGAGTCCGGCGTACCCGGTCAGCCCGGCAATCGAGGAAATGTTCACGATCGTGCCGCGAGTGCGGCGCAGGACCGGACCTGCGACATGCATTCCCAGCCAGGTACCGACCAGATTGACCTGCAGGACATGCTCGAACTCGGCACGACCCTGCTCCTCGATGCTGCCGACCGCCAGAATCCCGGCATTGTTGATCGAGGCGCGAAGTGGACCGACGGCTTCGGCGACGCCGACCGCGCGGAGCCAGTCCTGCTCATCGGTCACATCCAAGTGGATGAATCTCGCCTCGCCCCCGAGATCCGCTGCGGTCTTGACGCTTTCGTCGTCGAGAATGTCCGCGATCACCACATTCGCGCCGGTCTCGGCGAGTTGTGCGGCAACAGCGGCGCCGATACCGCGACTACCGCCTGTCACGAGCACCGATCCCTCTACCGGCATTGTCATGATGTCGCTCTCCTTCATCCGAATCGGAGGTGATCGGCACGCGGGTATCGAAGTCGCACCGAACCCGAGATGAGCGGATGTGATCATCGCCCGAGCACGGTACTGCCGAGCGGCAAGAAGGTGCGCCGGCGTTCAGCGAACGACCATCAGCGGGCACGACACCGAATGCAGCATGGCCCGACTGGTCGACCTGAGCAGCATGCCCGTAAAGCCTCCGCGGCCCCGGCTTCCGACCACCAGAAGCTGTGTTCCGTTGGCGTATTCGCGCAGGCGTCGGGTGGGTCGATCCATCGCCACACTCGACCGCACGTACACCTCGGGGAACTGCTCCGCGTATCCCGCCAGGCTTTCGGCGAGGACGCGGCGTTCCTGCATCCCGGTTTCGTCCCATCCGGGGCGATGGAAGGGAATCGGTGTCTCGACGTCGGACCAGACATGCACCGCGATCAGATCCACGCCCCGCAAGGATGCCTCCTCGAAAGCCATGGCCACCGCCCGTTTACTGTGTTCGGATCCGTCGACTCCGACGACGATGGCCCGGCTTGCGGACATGACGACCCCCCTGAGGTCAGGACCGAGCCTGTGTGCTAGTGAGTCCCGCCCCTTTCATCGTCGTACCGTTCCGGTCGAGAGCGTAGGGGACAAGGTCCTCGCTCACCTCGTACGCACGTCCTCTTACGTACGCGCGGGCCTATCCTGCAATAGTGACCGCCGGCGACGTCGCCGAACGTCTGCTGATCGGACCCGCGTTGCGCACCGAACGCGAGCACGGTCGACTTGCCCACATGGCTCGCACTGCCGGTGTTCTGTTCCGAACCGGTCTCTTCGGTCGCCTACGCCACGGAACAGATCCTCTCGATCGTCGGAGTCGGCCGAGCCGCGTATCTCGAACTGGCCTCCCCCGTTCTCCACTCCACAACCGAGTCCCGTGGGGTGGTGCAGCAGGAATGAGATCACATGAGTGACACCACGACCGACACCGCCGAGCACGACCCGCCCGTCGATCCTCTCGAATCGCTCGACCGCCTGCTGCGGGACCTGCGCTCGTCCCGTAGCGGCCTGTCCACCCGCGATGCGCAGCGGCGCCTGGGGGTATCGGGTTACAACGAACTGGTCCGTCACCGCAGCGAAGGCTGGTTGCGGGCTCTGAGCCGGCAACTCGTACACCCGCTCGCATTGTTGCTGTGGGTTGCGGCCGCGCTTGCAGCACTGTCGTCCTCCGTTCCCCTCGCCGTTGCGATCGTCGTGGTCATCGCCCTCAACGCCGCTTTCGCGTTCGTGCAGGAACGCCATGCCGATCAGGCGGTCGAAGCGCTCGCCGCATACCTCCCTAAACGTGCCCGAGTCCTGCGAGACGACATCGCGGCCGAAATCGACGCCCGGGAGCTTGTGTCGGGTGACGTCATCGTGGTCTCCGAGGGGGATCGGGTCTCCGCCGATGCACGCCTGCTCGACGCCGCGGCGGAAATCGACGCCTCGACTCTGACCGGAGAGTCGATGCCGGTGCGGGTGACCGCCGACAGCGCGACAGCCACGTACCTCTGATCCACGCGCGGGATGTCGTGTTCAGCGGCACCACATGTGTCACCGGGGAAGCGACTGCCGTGGTGTTCGCCACCGGTATGCACACCGAACTCGGACGAATCGCCGCGTTGTCCCAACGCGGCGGACATCAGGAAAGTCCCCTCGAAAAGCAGGTCAAACATGTCGCCCGCCTGATCGCCGTCGTCGCCGTCGGGATGGGCGCCGCATTCATTCCACTCGGCACCCTGCTGGCCGGACTGTCCCTCGCCGACTCCGTGACCTTCGCGATCGGATTGATCGTCGCCAACGTTCCCGAGGGACTGCTTCCCACCATCACCCTCGCTCTCGCTGTCGGGGTGCGTTTGCTCGCCCGGCAGGGTGCCCTGGTCAAGCGGATCTCGGCCGTCGAGACAGTCGGGTCGACGAGCGTCATCTGCACCGACAAGACCGGCACCCTGACGGTGAACCGGATGACCGTCACGACGGCGTGGACGAGTGAGGGAATCGTCGACTTCGAGGTCCTCCCGGAGCCTCCCGCAGCAAGTTCGGTCTCGTATCGGCTGATGAGCGCGGCGGTGTGGTGCAACAACTCCGAACCGGCAGAAGCTCCGGACACGATACGACCCGACGGCGAACATGCCGCGAAGACCGGCATCGGTGACCCGACCGAACTCGCTCTGCTCCAGGCCGCCGCGCAGTTCGGTATCGACCCTCACCGCAGCAAGGACGACAGGCTCGCGCAGTTCCACTTCGATCCGGCCCTGCGACGGATGTCGACGGTGGACCGCGTCGGCACAACCATCGTCGTGCACACCAAAGGCGCACCCGAAGAAGTCCTCGCACGCTGCACGCATATCGCCGAGGGGACCACGACCAGACCGTTGACGGACGAGGAGCGTGGCACGGTCGAAGCGGTCATCGCCGAGTGGGCGCGCCGAGGCCGGCGTCTGCTCGCGATCGCCGAACGCACCCTCGCGTCGTCCGAGGTCCCCGAGCACCTCACCCGCGAACGGGCGGAACAGGGCTCGGCACTGCTCGGGATCACCGCCATGATCGATCCACCCCGCCACGAAGTACCCGACGCCGTGGACCGCTGTCACTCGGCGGGGATCCGACTGATCGTCGTGACCGGCGACCACGCGCTCACTGCCCAGGGGGTCGCCGAGAGTGTTCACATCGGGCAAGGGGGTCTGCGCGTCATCGGAGGGGACGAGGCGGAGGCGATGTCCGATCGTGAACTCGACGCGGCACTCGCAGGACACGATGAGATCGTCTTCGCCCGCAGCTCACCGGAAACGAAACTGCGTATCACCGACGCCTTGCAGGAATCCGGTCACATCGTCGCCATGACCGGGGAAGGAGCCAACGACGCACCGGCGTTGCGCCAGGCCGACATCGGGGTGGCGATGGGTCGCTCGGGCACGGACGTCGCGCGCGAAGCTGCCGTGATGGTCCTCGTCGACGACAATTTCGCCACGATCGTCGGCGCTATCGAAGCGGGTCGGCGCGTCTACGACAACGTCCGCAAGTTCATCGTCTACATCTTCGCGCACGCAACACCGGAGGTCGTGCCGTTCCTCGCGTACGCACTGACCAGCGGCGCGATCCCTCTACCGCTGACCATCATGCAGATCCTGGCCGTGGATCTCGGCACCGAAACACTTCCTGCCCTGGCACTCGGTCGTGAGAACGCCGAACCGGATCTGATGCGACGTCCGCCTCGGCCGCGTACGCAGTCGGTGATCGACGGCCCCATGCTCGCCCGTTCATGGGGCCTGCTCGGTGGCGTCTCGGCCGTCCTCGTGATGGCACTGTTCCTGCTCGCCCTCCTCGACGGAGGATGGACCTTCGGGGCCGACACCAGCACCGGAGAACTGCACCACACCTGGCAGCAGGCTACGACCATGACTTTCCTCGGCATCGTCGCCTGCCAGATCGGCACCGCCATGGCGGCCCGCACCAGCCGCAGTCCGCTTGCACGGATCGGATTCACGACGAATCGGATGCTGTTGTGGGGCATCGCGTTCGAAATAGCTTTCACCGCAGCGGTCGTCACTCTTCCCCCACTGCAGACCGTCTTCGGAACCGCAGTCCCGGACGTCTGGTTGCTGACCTTGCTACTCCCCCTACCTGTCATCGTGTGGGGATGCGACGAGCTGTTCCGATGGTGGCGTCGGACTCGAAACGGAGCGCAGCGCGGATGAACGATCGACGGATTCGACACTGGCTGGCGACGTGGATCGCGGTGGTGACCGCAGGAGAAGCGGTGGGTTTCGCTGTGGCTGCCACCGTCGGTGTCCTCACGAGGGATTCCGCGTGGGCTTTTCCGTTGCTCTTGGGCGCGGGTGCCATCGAAGGCGCGATCCTCGGAATCTCGCAGGCGACGGTACTGCACCGACAGTTGCCGCAGCTGTCGGGACGGAGATGGGTGGTGCTCACAGCGGCAGCGGCGATGGCGGCGTACGCGATCGGTCTCCTGCCTTCCGCACCGGCCGCCTGGTGGACGAGTTGGCCGCTCATCGTGCAGGTGCCCTTCTTCGGAGCGGGCGCTGCCGCCCTGCTGATATCGATCGGTCTCTCTCAATGGCTCGAACTACGCAGGCATCTCGCCGGTGCGACGTGGTGGATCTTCGGAACCGCTCTCGGCTGGCTCGTCGGTCTCGCAGTCTTCTTCGCAGTAGCTCCACCACTCTGGCATCCTGGCCAGCCCACGGTACTCACCGTGGCGATCGGACTCGTCGCCGGCGTGGGCATGGCGCTCGCCATGGCTGCGGTGACGGGCTCGACCCTGGCGGTCCTGCTCAGGCGGCAGACCTCCTCCGTCTCCCGAGTCGCGGAGTCCTCGGAGTCTCGACAAGGACGACCGTGAACGCATTCGACGAGATTCCTTGCAGACCTCCGCCGTATCGGTTTCACTGGTTTCCAATGGAGGAAAGTATCCCCCAACCGTCTCGTCGTCACGACGGCCCGGTGATCCGGTCCCGGCGAACGGGCCCGCCTCGGGCGGGCGGGAAAGACCTCCGGTTGATCATGAACCGGAGGTGTGTCGATGACTGTTCCGTTCTGGGCGTGGGCCGCGGTGCTCGGCTTCATCGTGGCCATGCTTGCGATCGACCTGTTCGCCC
>JACYYJ010033098.1_pt1 | contig 12337 bp, 12 predicted proteins | sample 8236861 | NCBI WGS metagenome assembly JACYYJ01 (sample SAMN14103086, study PRJNA606662) | landfill metagenome | isolation source: landfill solid waste | place: India:New Delhi, Okhla landfill site | collected 2017-11-05
ACCAACTATCACTCCTCAACCCCACTCTCAAACCGCTCCTCAATAGTCCGCTTCGCCTCTTCAATCGTTTGTTTACTAATCTCCTAAATCGTCCTTTCCAATTCATCCACAGTATAATCAATCTCATCAAAGGTCTGTCGTCTAAGTTTGCGAATTTCATCAATTTGATTATAGGTTAAGATATCAAGTTCCTCTAAGACATACTCTAAACTGGCCATGTTATTGCTAGTACCTAATGTTGTAAAGGACCATTCGTTATGGACATGCATAATATCAAAGCTCTGATCCACTCTCATCGCATCTACATCCGATAATGCATCATCCTTCCATTCCTGCCAAGCTTCTAAAACCTCTTCAGCTCTAGCAAATTCCGCTTCAAGCTCATCCTTATTCTTAGCTGAAGCAAAGATTCCACCTGATACCTCTGCCATTTCCTCCAATTGGCGTTGTGCCTCGGCGTCGGTTTGAAATCCGATAATATTAATAATTGGTTTGGCATGAGAATCTGCTAGGGACTTGGCTACGGCAACTGGATCTCCGTCGCACGTTTCGATTCCATCACTTACTAGATAGATTAGGTTTGTATTGTTTTCCGCATCGAATGGCTTTAGTGCCTTCTCCGATTCCTTTAAAGCATCTGCAATTGGTGTCCATCCGCTTGGTTGGAATTGATTCAATGCTTTTTGAAACTCCTGATCGTTATAGGAGGAAAATCCATATACTTGTTCAATTGCACCACATGATAACTCTTTATCACTGTCAGCTCCAGTTCCCTTATGTCCATATACACGAAGGGATACATGTGCTTCTTCCGGTACATTAGCTAAAAACTCTTGGATTGCTTCCTTAGCCAGCTCCATTCTTGTTTTTCCGCCAGCATCCGCAGCCATACTTCCACTTGCATCGAGAATGATTTCGACATTGTAGTTTTCTTTAAAGTGAAACTTCGCATCTGGTAAATCTGGATTACCAAAGGACGCAAATTCCCACTTCTTGATGGTATCTTCCGGATTGATGTAATCTTCTGCTACTAACCAATACATATAGCGAAAATAAAGCTCGTATTCTTCTGGAGTTGGATTGTCACTCATTGGTCCTAACACCTTAAATTCTTCTGCTATCTCTGCCTCTAAATCATAGATATTTTTAGCTGCAGCAAATGGGCCAGGTGTTTGTCTAGCTAATCCTTCGACATCTGTCGGCACGGGTGGTACGTCATGGAGGGTTAATTTCTGGGTTGTTTGGTCTTCTTCGTCTTCTTCAGGAATTTGTGATTCCTCATCAGGCTCTTCTTCTGGCTTAACCTCTTCTTCTTCAGGAGCCGTTACTTCCTCCTCCTTCGTTTCCTCAGGCTTATTCGTCTCCTTGTCATCACAAGCTACTAACAAAATAAGTAATATCATTCCGAGATAGGCATATATCCATTTTGACTTCAACTTTATACTCTCCCTTTTACTAAAGTTTTCATTATGGATATACGCAGTACCCAGGTTTCCGTTTCAATTTATCTATAAATAGGGTCTTTTGTTATATAGAATAATGGTGCGCGCGACCTCTTGTAGGTATTTTAACCCATTTCATTATGCCTTATTTCTAGTATTAAAGAGGAGCATTCATAGGAGGCTACACCTTAAATGATAGATTTTAATTTTTTCCGAGAATGCTCCCCACGTCTTATTTGCTGCAAAACGCTTCTTATCTCTTTTCCATTTTCAAACACGCCTTTTAACAGCTTCAACGTTCCATAACACGCCTCAACATCAAGGTATTCCTTATCTGTATGTTCATTCTGATATCCTGCTGACAAATTAACACTCTGAATATGATGACTAGCCCAAACTCTTGTATCACTGCTACCACCAGCTGTCACCTTCCAATTATCCATTCCTTGTTCCGTTGCAATTCGTTCGAAAAAGCGGCCATATTCAGCATGACAAAATGGTAGATATTTTCCACAGGAAGTCACGATATCTCCCTTGCCACGGCGATCTACTACAATTGCAGCATCCACATCCCATAGAAAATACTCCCTCACCTCCATTGCCCCTACTAAACCACATTCCTCTTCTACGGTGAAAATAAATTTTACTTTCCCATTAAATGTAGAATGATGCTTAAGGTGCTCTGCAAGGTGAAGTAGGACTGCGACACCTGCCCGGTCATCCGCTCCAAGAATTCCTTTACTACTCGACCAAAGGCTACCGTCCTTGATAATGCTTCTATCCTTTTCTATTTCATAAACGGTATCAAGATGTGCATTTACTAGAATCGTTGGTCCTTGCCCGTTTCGATAGGTTTTCTCAGCTAGAATATTTCCAGCATGATCTACAGTTAGGTGGTCTACAAGGGGCTTCAGCCTGCTCATAACTGCCTCTCGAATTTTCTCTTCCTTCCCACTCTCACCAGGGATGGTAAGTAGGTCTTCTAATTGCTGCTGGAAGACTTTTTTAGAAATAAAATCGAATCCTTTTTCAATCCAGGCTTCCTCTATGAAACTTAGCTTCTCCGTCATTTGTAACAAGTCTTGTCGTTTTACATGAATGTGAACATTGTAGCCCCTGCTATTTTCCCTATGGCGCATTCGGAGCTTATGGAATCCCAAAGCTTTACATAGCATTTCGAGATCTTCCATGCTTCGATTTTTCGTTAGCATGACATGTGGACTTCTTCTGTCATGTCCATCACAGGAGCCCATTGTATGAAATCCCAACCGATTTAACTGCCTAACAAAACCTGCAATATACGTATCTAGCTCTTTTATCTTTGGCTCCTCTTTCTCAGGATGGAACCAAACATTTCCAGCTTGCCCTCGTTCTTCAAAATCTAAAGCCTGTAGCCATTTATCCTCTGGGTGAGCTATAGTTGGTAATGTCAATTCTCCTCGCACATATTCGAATTTCACCTGTGCCTTTTCCAGACATTCCAATAGAAAATGGAGATTTTCTTCTCTTTCCTGTGTGCAATCAAATACATTTTCCTGCTTTTTCGTTAACAACCATCCATAACGTACAAACAATTCATTCCAAGCTTTCATCGTATCCTCTCCCTTTTGTTTTGGTAAATCTAGTATCTCAAAAGGGGATGACACACCTGTCATTAGCTCAGAATAAAGGTTTCATCACTACGATGTATTAGACAAAATGGCAGTTGACCATTGTAGTAATAGCCAGAAGTATCCCCACGTTGTTCATTTTCGATAACCGGGGTGTCTATTCCAATAGAGGTTAATTTACGTTTCAGTCTAGAAATGTTTTGCACATATGTATTCGTAGGGATTTCATTCTGTTCATACCCAGGGAATAGATCGAGAACATCATACTTTGTCATAAGGTTCACGTTACTACTATTTAGGAACAAGTAGCGGAGCAGCTCCACATGGTTTTGGGATAAAGTGGTTTCCTTACCATTGAACTGCAATCGATTTTCCCTGCTGGTTAAATCGACAAGGATGGTGTTCTTATCATCTAGGTGATTCTCGTACTCGTCGAAGCCACAATACTGCTGCTTGTCATTGGTTATCTTTATATAAGCATTTTGCTCCAAATACCATTCATTTTCATCGATTACATGATACAAAGGAGACAGGTCATAGTCCGGAATCCTCTGAACATCAACCGTTGCTTTCAATTGTTCCAGAGACTCATGCGCTGCTTTCGCGACAAACAATCCACAGTTGGCTAAATATAAATTACAATTGTACAGTTGCTGTGTGTTTAGCTGATATGTTTTGTTGCCATCCTCATTTTGAAAATGGATTGCGTTTTGAAAATAAGTGAGCGCTCTGGCATAATTTTTCTTTTTATAATGCAGAAAACCTAATCGATAATGTGCAATAGGTAAAGCCCGTTCATAGCGCAAGGCTTTCGTTAAGCTATGCTCAGCAGCACGATCATCTTTTTGATAAACGGTTTTTAAATACGTCCCATGCTGTATGAGGTGGAAAATCAGTGTCTCTTTAATTTTTGGTAAGCTTGGTGCATAGTCACTATCTCGATCAGTAGCAATCTTTTTATATAATGTTTCATAGATTGATAGGAGAACATGATAGTTTTCAAGCTCTCTCCCACTCCCCACTCGAAAGTCTGCTTCTAAATCTAGTAACTCTTCAATCGTTTTGTTCCGTAATGTCATGAGTAATCCTCTCTTTTAATAGGCGTTTTATATAATCATACATTAATTTTACTTTTATGGAGACAATTCATGTAGTGGTGGAGCATAATTCAACAATAGGTGCTTTGAATCATTCAAGATGTGGTAATAATCATTCAAGAACACCAAAAATTTCAATAAAAATGAAAAGAATTCCCATTCATGGCAGCATATTGGTTTTGTTATAATGAGGAAAATGGGAATGCATTCCGATATTTCTAGAAAATAGGTGTTTTTTATGAAGCTCACATTATATTGGTTGATTCAACTTACATGGGGCATTTGCCTAACAGTGGTTGGCGGGATCCTCACCCTTGTGTTCCTGCTTTTTGGTAATAAGCCGCAAAGGTTTGGCTATTCGATTTATGTGGAGATTGGAAAACATTGGGGTGGTTTGAATCTTGGTGGGTTCTTTTTTGTTCAAGAAGGAGCAACCACCGCGCTTAAAAGTCATGAATATGGACATAGCTTTCAAAATCTGTGGTTAGGACCTCTCATGCCTTTTCTTGTCACCATTCCCTCTGCCATTCGTTATCATTATCGGAACCTTCAACATGCCAAAGGTAAACCATTGAAGCCTTATGATGCGTTCTGGTGCGAGAAGTGGGCAACGAATCTAGGTAAGAAATATTACAAAGTATTATGATTTCATATAAAAAGGTGTCGTGTACGTGAGCACAGACACCCTTGTTTGAAACCTTTTACTTTTTCCTAGCTCTTCTAAATCCATCCACAGCATCCCACACTAAACCGATTAGTAGCAGAATGAGCATCCAGAAGGTTGTTTGCTCCCATATTTTCGCGACGACATCGTACGCTTCAGTTCCAGCTTCCACCACACCCGCATTCACTAACTCACTCATAAACGTCGGGTTCCAAAATTCCGGACCATTGATCATAAATAGAATGGCCACCATGGAAACAACATTAACAATTGTCGTATTGATCGCTAATTTATACGTCCATTTGCCAGAAACGAGCTTTAGGCATTCTTTTATAATTCCAAATCCAAATACAAGAAAAATAAGCAACAAATATTTTCCATACGTATCTTCATTCAAAAACGGTACAACCCCAGTAAATCCATCCTTGAATACCCATACTCCAATATACTCACTCGAGAACGCAAGGAATACGAGAACAATTGCATAAAAGGTAATCCCTACAGTTGGTTCACTGCGCTTAATCCGTCTTTTTTCATCCGGAATTGGTGGTAGGTCAGATGGGTTCCATTCCTTTCCAAGTAAATCCTTTTGCTTGATTCCCCCAGCTAGTTCCCCCATTGCAAAACCAAATGTCGTCCAGCCAAAAGCCATCGGAAGTCCAATGACTAGTGATACGATAAAATCAATAAAATAGTCCAAAATGGCAAATGGCTCTAAAATCGATTGGACGACAAAGCTAATTCCCTCAGAAGCAGCAACTACGACAAGAACTATTTTCAAAATCAACATATACGAATCAAATAGTTCAGGTCCAATTAAATATCTTTTGCTGCCTCTATATTTCTCTGCTAGCTCCCGTGGATTACCAAGCTCCAATAAAACTGCTTCGACTTCGCTTTCTTTACGAGGATTTCCACCTGTGCGCTCCTCCAGCATATCTTCTATTAACCCACGAAGCTCATCCGCAATATCCTTGCGCTGTGCTTGTGGTAGCTTCTGGGTAACGGCATAAATATACCGTTCAATCATCTCCATATCCTTCATCTCCTTCATTCCCAATGACATGATCCAAGCTTGCGACAATGTTCTTCCATTCCACAACGAGAAGATCAAAAACTTCTTTCCCTGTTTTACTCAACAAATAATATTTCCGTGGTCGGGTTTCGTTCGTGTCCCATTCACTATCCAAAAGCCCTTGTTTTTCTAGCCTTCTTAGCAATGGATATAATGTGCCAGGCTCCACATGTATTCCCTTTTCCCCTAGCAGAGTCACGAGCGAATAGCCATATTGTGGTTCTGAAAGCTGGCTAAGAACACCAATGGTAATGGTTCCCCTTCTTAATTCCTGCATTAATTTATCTAAATGTTCCCTTGCATCCGTCATATGATCAACTCCTGTTTATATAATACTGTATGACACACACTATTGTAAAGTGTATATTATTATATAAAATAAAATATTTGTATTAATATAACCAATTTCATAACGTTTCTTACAATTCAGGAAACGAGATCTTTATACTCTTCCAAAAACGGATAATTATGGTAAAGTATTTCTTGGCGGCTGATTCTATTTATTCATAGCAAACATTGAAGCAAGGGATTTTATAATAAGAGGAGGATTTATAATGGAAAAGAATAAAAAAATAATGCTCGCAATTGTTATGTTCGTATTCATGCTGGTCTTAGCAGCATGTGGAAGTTCATCGGATAAATCAAACGATGCAGTGGACGGCGAGTCTAAAAAGAACGTTTCATCAGAGGAGAACACGGACAATACTTCAAATACCGACCCAACAAATGGTGCCTCTAACACCACAGAATACACTCAAACAGAAAACACTGAAGAGGATGCAGCCAACGATACTACACCAGAAGAAGATACACCGACCACTGATGCGGTAGAAAGTCTGAAGGATGAATTCTCACTAAAATTACAGGATGCAAAGAATCGAGCTGAAGCACTAGAAGCAACAGATTCATCTACATACGCATTAAAAAAGGTAGAAAACGATCGCTGGGAAATTTGGGATAACCTATTAAATGAAATTTACGGGGTGTTACAGGAGCAGCTCTCACCAGAAGAAATGGAACAACTAAGAGAAGAACAACGAAGCTGGCTAACCTATCGAGACGATACCGCATTAGAGGCATCAAACAAATACAAAGGTGGCACACAGGAGCACTTAGAATATGTAACTGTGCTCGCTAACGTTACGGAGGAAAGATGTTATGAATTGGTTGAGGCGTATATGAAGTAAGTCTTGTAATAAGCCATGTAAGAGTGATAAAGATAAATAGGAAAGCATACAGTCAAAGGACTGGATGCTTTCCTATTTTATAATACTGGATTAGAATATTCTTAGGAAAGATTCATGGAACGCAGGTGAGCAGTTTATTCGCAGCGAGTACGTTCCATATACCTAAATCCTTATCAAAACATTATCCCCTACACACTAACCTCCGTACTCTGCTTCACCTCAACCTTTCGTTCAATCAAAGCTAAAATTCCTTTAAACTTTTCAAACGTATATGCAAACACTGGGCTTTGAATGAAGGTAAAGATAAAGGTAAACCAAAAGACAGGGCCACCTAGTATTAAACCAAGCACTAACACAAGGCTTTCTACAATAATACGAATCCGACCAATTGGCGCTCCTAGCTTATCAGAAATGGATAGCATGAAACCATCCCTAGGACCAGCTCCGACTTCTGCGGAATTGTACAAGCCACCGCCAATTCCCATCGTAATGATTCCAACAATCATTACGAACATATCGGTCCAGGTATGACTCGCTTCTGGTAGAAAATCAATCCATAAAAACAAATCCACAAACGCGCCAACACCAACTCCATTTATAAAAGTACCTAATTTAATATAACTTTTATCCAAAATCCATGAAACGATGATTAGCAAAACGGAGATGATTATTGCCCATGAGCCAATGGATAAACCTAGCTTTTCAAATAAAGCAACATTCAACACATCCCAAGGGTGTACCCCTAAATGCTGCATTTGCAGTGAAATACAAATACCATAACTAAAAACAATGAGTCCAGTCATATAAAATAACCAGCGAATTGTAAGAACCATATAATCCCTTCTTTCTGTATTACCCATATCATAATATGTCTTGCGAAAATAGAAAAGAATGTTGTCTTATTAGGACAAAACCTACTACCAGAAAATTTACAAATCTAGTCAATCGCCTTATCCTCCATAGATATTCAGCCATAGGATAGAGCATCTGGTATTGCAATTCCTAAAGGAGGTAATTATTTTGGGTAAAGGTGAACAGGATGTAACAAAGCTTTGTGAGGAATTTGGTAAGATATTAGATTCTACTTCCAGCTTTGAAAATGGAGTTTGTTTAGCCACACGGTCTAGGACCAATCTAAAGCCTACTGTGTTAGGTAGAAGAGCCGATTCATTTATGTATATTCCACAGACGTTTTCGTTTGAAAACCTTGATAGTCAAGGGAGAGCACTATGCTTGGGGGAAACCGTAATTCTGGAGAGTGAAATTAATCCTTTCCTTACTAGACTTCGAAAGCACGGCATTATCGTTACTGCTATTCATAATCACTGGCTTTTTGATGAGCCTCGCCTAATGTATATGCACTTTGAGTCTATTGATCAGCCGTTGTCTTTTGCTAAAAAGGTGAGAGATGCTCTTCGGGTGTTAACAAGTAGAGAAATCGTCGTCCCACGTAAAACAAAGCATACGAATAAAAACCAATCCAAGCTATGTGATACCTTTAGCGAGATTTTGGATGGAGATATGCACACATTCGAAAATGGTCAATGTATCGTCATGCGGGATCGTAACAACATTCGTCCCGTTGTGCTAGGAAGACGGGGGGCAATCCTTCCTTTTGGTGCCTCAAATGTTTACCTTTGAATCCATGACGAAGGATGGAAAGGCTTTATGTGCTGGTGAGACTGTAATTCTTGAAGATGAGATTAATCCTTTTATATCAAAACTAAGAGAGCATGACATTATCGTAACTGCTGTGCACAATCATTGGCTATTTGACGATCCACGTCTGATGTATATGCATTTTGTAAAGATTGATGAGCCATTACATTTTGCGGAGGATGTTAGCGATGCCCTGAAGGTGTTAACAGATGCAATAGTTCAGGGATCTAAGTAACGACAAAAAGGTCAAGAGCGAACCTATTCCTCCTGACCTTTACATAATTGTGATTCCCGAGTTCGTTCCTGATATTATGTAGCCCTGCTTTATAACAAATCCCCATCCGTTAATTTACGTACAATATAGCTTGCGTCCTCTCCAACACCTTGTAATAATGCTGAACCACGTCGATATTGCCAAGGTAAACCGATAAAATATAATCCTTTTATTTTCGTTTCTCCCCGATTATGTTTTACTTTTCCTGCCTTATCTATAACCCCATCAATTTTTAACCAAGGATAAGTGCTTTTAAAGCCAGTAGCCCATATGATATTACGAACTTTTAATGAGGGGTCAGCTTCAAAAAATATCTCACTCATTTTTGCACCAATTACCCTTTGCTTCATTATTATTTCTTTATTCTTGATGGCCTGTTTTAATTCTAGACCAAAAATAGGGTCTCCCTTTTTTTGAATGATCTTTCCTAATAACGAATGTCTGTTCACTTTTAAAACACCTAACTTATCAAACCACCAAAAAATACTTTTATGATTTATTTCTAATGGTAAATACACGGGCTTCTTGCTAACGGCTAAATAGGTTTCTTTGACTTTAGAAAGTTCAACTGCAATTTGTGCACCACTATTACCTCCACCTACTACTAAAACATTGCCCTCTACTAATTGATTGGAATTCTTATACTGAGATGAATGAAGCTGTAGAACATTAGTAGACAGCTCTTTTGAGAAGTTCGGGATTTTCGGCGTTTGGAATGGACCCGTTGCAACGATTACATTCTTCGCTTTGTATTCCCTTTGATTCGTTTCAATAAGGAATTCATCATTTTCTTTAGCAACATTTATTACCTCTTCATTAAGGTGAATTGGAAATGTATATGTTTCTACATATTTCTTTAAATAATCTACAACTTCATCTTTCGTAGGACAGCCTTGTCCATCGCCCTCAATTGGTAATCCTGGTAACGAGCTATACATTCTTGGTGTAAATAAAAGTAAGGAGTCGTATCGATCCTTCCATGACTCTCCGATTTCCCGAGCTTTATCAATAAGTAAAAATTTCTGATTTTCCTGTTGTAGGTAGTAAGCAATAGCCAAACCAGCTTGACCCGCACCAATAATAATGGAATCGTACATATACTCACCCTTTACATATATGAATAGGTAATCATATATTCATATTAGTGGATGTTTGGTGCTATTACAATATCGGATAGATATAATTTACAAATAAATAATATTAAATTTCTTTTCCACTACTTTCCTTGCCACCTAAATGACATTCATCCTAAAAAAAATAGTGAAAAGAAGAACCGCAAATAGAATTACAATCACACTAAAAATTACCTTTATCTTTTTTTGCAAATTATCATTCCGCATTTTTTCACCTACTTAAATAAATAACTCTTTTGTTTTATGTATTCACGTTTAACTAAGTAAATAAGAGAGAAGCCGAATAAGGAAGCTAAAACGGAGCTACCACCATAACTAACCATCAGTAAAGGAATTCCTGTAATCGGCATTACCCCTACAGTCATTCCGATATTCTGAAATGTATGGATGAAAATTAGGGCACCAAAACCAATACATAATAGTGCACCAAAGATATTTGATTTATGTATCTCAATAGCTAATAGAATAACTTTATATATTAATAAAAAATAAAGAACGATCACAAACGACGCTCCAACAAAACCAAATGATTCACCAATAACTGAAAAAATAAAGTCCGTTTGTGCTTCAGGAATATAAACCTCATTCTCCTTAAGTCCTTTTCCATATATCTGTCCAGACCCGATTGCTAATAATGATTTTGTAATATGATATTCTTCATCAGAAGAATCTTGCGAAGGTTCCATCCAAGTGGTTATACGATCCATTTGATAATCTTCAATATGGAAGATTGATTGTGCTTTATCAGGATAAAAAAAGAATAAAGAAAAAATACTTACAAGAATAATAATTGTTGAAAAAATAATTATAAATAGTAATCTCCAGTTTATACCAGAAATTAAAATAAATATTCCAGTTATAAACAGAAAAACCATAGAGGAGCCAAAATCGGGTTGCTGTAATATTAAGGCGATAGGTAATAAACCAATTAATAATAACTTTAACAAAAGAAAAATATCGCTTTTTACAGTTGGTATTTCATACTTATTATTGTGCTTAGAGACTACAGATGCACAATACAATATGGTTGTAACTTTCGTGAATTCTGATGGCTGAATGGTAACACTACCAAACTTAAACCAACTTTTTGCATTGTTTATGACTGGAGCGAATGATTCTGGGGTGATTATTAGTATAAGCAATGATAGTAATCCAATGATGTAGAACATCATGCTCATTGATTGAAGTTGTCTTAAATCAAAGAATTGAAAAACGATTAATATAAATATACCTAATAGAAACCAAATAGCTTGCTTAACAACAAAATTGCTTCCAGCATATTGCCCAAATTGTTGCGCATTATAAATAGCTATTAAGCTAATAAACATAAACAGTAGTAGTATCATTATTAAATCGAATTGTATGAAATTTTTATGTTTTTTCATATGAACATCTACCCAATCTTTATGTTTATTCTTGTAATAAGAAAATAAATAAAAAAGGATTTTCTTTTAACTCTTATATATACATTGAAAACGTTCCACGCCTGGATACTTTTCACCTAAACTCGTTATTTTGAATCCAATTTTTTTATAAAAGTTTACAGCATCTTTATCGGTTTCAGCAGTCATTATTGATAATGAATACTCTTCCATAATAAATCGAATCATTTTACTTCCTATACCTTTACCTCTAAGGTTAGGAGACACTGCTATATGTTTAATTTCACAATAACTTGGACTAATAAACTCTATTCCAATACATCCAACAACCTGATCTTCAAACTCATATCCATACAACTTCCTAGCTGACGATTGGATATATAGTTCGCATTCTTGCTCCACATACTTTTCTGAGGTAGCAAAGGATAAAAGTTTCTTTATATTAGCTGGAATAGAATTTAATTTAATTTCTAGCATAAGCATCCCTTCCCTTTCATATTTCCTTCTTGGTTTCAGAGGCATATATCTTTTTCATTAGAAAACACCCTTTATCCTTTAGTAACTAAACTACTCTACTGTCTCTCTTCTCAACAAATAGCAAGATTAGAGTTGCCAGTGGACCTAGTACGAGGGAAAGCAAAAACCAGTTCAAACCCGTTCTGTTCTTCCCTTGTGCAAGTGCAGCATTAATCAACGCCAGTGTACCCCAACCTACAAAATAATGGTTTTCCATCAACTTCCTCCATTTGTAAAAAACCTCACAAATAAATACTAACATAATATTCCTCACAAATAAATACTAACATAATATTCC
>JACYYJ010087051.1_pt1 | contig 12334 bp, 10 predicted proteins | sample 8236861 | NCBI WGS metagenome assembly JACYYJ01 (sample SAMN14103086, study PRJNA606662) | landfill metagenome | isolation source: landfill solid waste | place: India:New Delhi, Okhla landfill site | collected 2017-11-05
GGCGGCACCCTCGACAAGCTCGAATCGATCCCCGGCTGGCGCGCAGCGCTCAGCAACGAGGAGATGTTCGCGCAGATGCAGGGCGATGTCGGGGCGGTCATCTGCGCGGCCGGCTCCGGCCTCGCACCGGCCGACAAGAAGCTCTACGCGCTGCGCGACGTCACCGGCACGGTCGAGGCGATCCCACTGATCGCCTCGAGCATCATGTCGAAGAAGATCGCTGAGGGCACCGACGCGCTCGTGCTCGATGTGAAGTTCGGCTCCGGTGCGTTCATGCAGGACATCGATCGCGCCCGCGAGCTCGCCCAGACCATGGTCGCGCTCGGCACCGACTCGGGCGTTGCCACCACAGCGCTTCTGACCGACATGAACGTGCCGCTGGGGCTCGCGATCGGCAACGCCAACGAGGTGCGCGAATCAGTGGAGGTCCTCGCCGGCGGCGGTCCGGCGGACGTTCGCGAGCTCACGATCGCTCTGGCCCGTGAGATGCTGACGCTCGCCGGGCACCCGGATGCCGACGTCGAGGCCGCCCTCGACGGCGGGCGAGCCATGGACACATGGAACGCGATGATCCGCGCCCAGGACGGTGACCCGGATGCCGCGCTCCCGGCCGCACGCGAGACGCATGTCGTCACGGCTGACGCCGACGGCGTCGTGACCCGGATGGATGCTCTGCCGTTCGGAATCGCGGCGTGGCGGCTCGGGGCAGGACGCGCGCGCGCGGAGGACCAGGTCGTCCACGCCGCCGGTATCGACCTGCACGTCAAGCCCGGTGATCGCGTGACGGCGGGACAGCCGCTGTTCACGCTGTCGGCGCAGGACCAGGCGCGCTTCGGGCGTGCTCTGGAGGCGCTCGACGGTGCCCTCGACGTCGGCGATGCCGCGCCCGAGATCGGGCCACTCGTCCGCGAGCGCATCACCGCGTAGGCTGTAGCCGGTATCACCACACGTCGGTCTCTGAGAGGACACCATCCATGTCGATCGCCTCCGACGGTGACGTCACGATCCAGGGCGTCTCGCTGCGCTCGCTGCCGAAGATCTCTCTGCACGATCACCTTGACGGGGCGGTGCGCCCGGAGACTGTGGTCGAGCTCGCCGAGAGGATCGGCCTCGAGCTTCCGGCCACGACCGGGAGCGACCTCGGCGACTGGTTCGGTGCGCAGGCCGATTCCGGGTCGCTGGTGAACTACCTGAAGTCGTTCGATCTCACCGTCGGCGTGATGCAGTCCGCCGACGCGCTCACCCGGGTGGCGCGCGAGTTCGTCGAAGACCTCGCAGACGACGGTGTCATCTACGGCGAAGTCCGGTGGGCACCGGAGCAGCACCAGGGCGGCGGGCTGTCGCTGGATGATGCGGTCGACGCCGTCCAGCAGGGGATCGAAGAGGGGGAGGACGCCGTCGACCGCGCCGGTGGGAGCATCCGCGTCGGTCAGATCCTCAGCGCCCTGCGTCAGAACGACCGCGCCCTGGAGATCGCCGAGCTCGCGCTCGATCACCGCGACGACGGCGTGGTCGGGTTCGATATCGCCGGTCCCGAGGACGGCTTCCCGGCATCCGATCACCGAGAGGCGTTCGAACTGCTCGCCGCGAACTTCATGCCGGTCACCGTGCACGCAGGCGAGGCGGCGGGGCTCGCGTCGATCCGCAGCGCACTGCTCGACGGACGCGCGTTGCGCCTCGGGCACGGCGTGCGTCTGGTGTCGGATCTCGAGGTGATGGGCCGCGACGGCGACGAAGTGCAGGTCAAGTTCGGAGACCTCGCACGCTGGGTGCGCGACCGGGAGATTCCGCTCGAGCTGTCGCCGTCCTCGAACGTGCACACCGCCGCGATCGAAGCGTGGGGCACCGAGCTTGCCGACCACCCGTTCGACCTGCTGTACCAGCTCGGCTTCGCCGTCACCGTGAACGTCGACAACCGCACCATGAGTCGTACCACGCTCACGCGGGAGCTCGCGCTTCTCGTCGACGCCTTCGGTTACGACCTCGACGACCTGGAAACGTTCCAGTTCAACGCGGCCGCAGCGGCGTTCCTGCCGGTGGAGGAGCGTGAAGAGCTCGTCGAGATGATCGGCGAGGGGTTCCAGATCCCTTGAGCGACGCCTCTATGATGTGAGACATGGGGGAGGAGAGCCGTCGCCGAAGGCGCGCCACGCACCAGCACAGGCGCCGGGTGAACACGCGTCTCCTGCTCACCGCAGCGGTCGCAGCCGTGGTCGTGCTCGGAGTCGCATTGACCATCGTGCTGGCGACGATCCGCGCCGGATCAGTCGAAGCCGGCCCTGCACCCGAGCCGACATCGGAGCCTGCCCCCACGCCCGAACCCACCCCGCTTTCTCCCGTCGAGCAGCTCCTCGCCGACGCCGCGGACGATCTCGCCTGCGCCGTCGTCTTCACCGGCGAGGGGATCGTCGACGCGCCGATGCTGCAGTACCAGGGAACGCTCTACGCCGGGCTTCCGATCCCCGCGCAGGACGGCATGGCGTTCGGCGGCTGGTACGCGACGCCAGAGGCGGCGGCCGCTTTCGACCCGGCATCGCGGATCAACGGCGCGGACGAGGTCGCATGTCAGGATCAGGTCGTCCAGCTGTACGGGGCGTGGATGCCGGCGGATCAGAACGCCGCCGCAGCCACCGAAGTGCCGATTCTCATGTATCACCAGTTCACCTCCAGGCCGGAGGGCGAGGACGGTTGGCTGCGTGGCAACTACGCCTACATCGGCGACTTCGATGCGCACATGAAACACATCGCGACGACCGGCTTCTATCTGCCCACCTGGGATGAACTGAGCGCCTTCATCGATGGGCGGCTGTACCTTCCGCCACGATCGGTCATCGTCACGGACGACGACGCTGACCAGACCTGGTTCGATCTCGCCGTCCCGGTCGTCGACAAGTACAAAGTGCTCTCGACGTCGTTCATGATCACGGCGTATCGTCAGGACCCCGCGCCCTCCAAATACGTGTTGCGCCGCTCGCACACGCACGACATGCACCAGGCCGGCGAGAACGGCGAGGGCCGCATGGTCAACTGGACCGCTGATGAGATCGCAGCAGACCTGAACACCTCCGGTGACATCCTGGGCGTCCGCGAGGTGATCGCCTACCCGTTCGGGCACTACAACGACACGGCAAAGCAAGGGGTCGCCCAGGCCGGGTACGAGATGGCGCGCACCATCGAGCCCGGCACGGTCGTCATCGGCACTGACAAGTACGCGCTCCCGGTCGTTCGGATCGACTACGGCATGGGGCTCGATGCACTGATCAACCGCATCGGCTGACGCCGGTCACGCAGTGCCCGGACGTTCATCGTGCCTCCACCGCCATGCGTTCGGCGCGGACGGCACCGCGGTAGGCGTCCTTGTTGACGTAGTACGACATGCGGTCGAGGTTCAGATAGCGATAGCCGCCGGTCACGTCCGGCCAAGGTGAACGCGTGACCCGTTCGCGGAAGCGCTCAGCCCTGACCGGATCGTTCTCGGCGGCGGCGAGATAGGCGGCCAGGAGCTCTGCCTGTTCGTATCGGCCCTGCCAGCCCAGCCCGGACGCTTCGACCATGCCCATCACGTACAGGCCGTTGAAGGTCGCGGGGAAGATGTTGAGGAACAGCCGTGGCGCAGCTGCCCGCCACGACAGGTGCTCGGGGTCGACGAAGGGGTAGGCGAGCGTGTATCCGGTCGCCAGCAGCACGAGGTCGTACTCGCCGGAGGAACGGTCGCGGAAGTGCACGGTTTCACCGTCGAACCGCTCCACGTCTGCGCGGATGCGCAGATCACCCTGCCCGAGATGGTTCAGCACCATGGTGTTGACGATCGGATGCGACTCGTAGATGCGGTAGTCGGGCCTCGGGAATCCGAACTTCACCGGGTCGCCGGTGAATGCCTTCAGCACGCGGGAATCGACGGCCTGCTTGAGGCGCGCCGGCAGCGGCCGGCCCTGATTGAGAGTGTCGCTGGGCCTGCCGAACAGATACCGGGGAACGAAGTAGTAGCCGCGCCGCACGCTCATCTCGGTGGATGCCGCATGGTGGACGGCATCCACGGCGATATCGCATCCCGAGTTGCCCGCACCGACGATGAGCACGCGCTTGCCGGCGAGCTGCGCTGCGCTCTTGTAGAAGTGGGTGTGCAGGATCTCGCCGGTGAACTCACCGGCGAACTGCGGCGTGTTCGGAGTGGCCAGCGTGCCGTTGGCGAGAATGACGCCGGCGTACCAGCGGGTCTGCTCGCCGTCAGGACCGGTGGCGGTGAGATTCCAGCCCGACTCTGCGGGCTCGAGACGTGTGACGTGAGTGTCGAAGCGGAACAGCGCGGTGAGACTGAAGTGATCGGCGTAGGACTGGAAGTATTCGCGCAGTTCGCGGTGGCTCGGATAGTCGGCGGCAGTCCGCATCGGGTACTCGGCGAACTCGGTCGTGGTTCGTGAGGAGATCAGGTGCGCGGACTCGTACATCGAGCTGCGCGGGTTCGAGATGTCCCAGAGCCCGCCGACGCCGTGCGATGCCTCGTAGCCGTCGATCTCGATGCCCTGCTTCTGCAGCGCTCGCGCCGCTGACAACCCCGACGGACCCGCACCGATGACGGCGTACCTGCTCATGCAGAGATTCTGTCAGAACGTGCGCAGCTCCTGTTGGCGGGCAGCGAACACCTCGTGAACGGCGTCGAAGAGCGGATGCTCCGGCTCCAGCCCCGTGATCGTGGCCGTGAGGGTGTCGGCGTCTTCGCTTCGCAGCATCCGACGCATCTCGACCGACTGCTCGTCGGATGGGTCGTCGAATGCGAGGGCCGCCGCGACCGCGGCAACCAACGCCGAGGTCGACAGGCCATGCGCCGCAGCCTGAGCCGCCGGACCGATGAAGCGCTCATGACGTGACAGCTTGCGCAGCGGCTGGCGACCGACCCGTTGCACGGTGTCGACGAGCTCGGGGTTGCGGAACCGGTCGAGGATCGTCGCGCGGTACTCGGCGAGATCGGCGGGATCCAGCCCGTGCACGGCGGCGAGCATCGCCGAGGTCTCCTCAAGCGCCGCGCTCACGCGTGCGGCGATCGTCGGGTCGGCGAGGGCATCCGAAATCCGCTCGATGCCGGCCTGCGCACCGAAGTACGCGGTCGCGGCATGACCGGTGTTCACGGTGAAGAGCTTGCGTTCGATGAAGGGGCCGAGGTCGTCGACGAAATGCGCGCCCGGGATGTTCGGCAGATCACCGTCGAAGGGCCCCTGCTCGATCGCCCACTCGAAGTAGGGCTCGACGGTGACGTCGACGCCTGCGCCCTCCGGCTGCGCCGGCACGATGCGGTCCACTGCGGTGTTGGCGAACACTGCGCGTGCCAGGACGTCCAGAGCATCGTCACCGGCGGCCCTCTCGATCTCGACGCGCAGCTGATCGGTAGCGCCGATCGCGTTCTCGCAGGCCATCACCTTCACGCTCGGGAGGGCAGGGTCGCGGCGCTGGAGCCCGGCGACGATGGCGGGAGCGATGAATCGCAGGACGGCAGGGCCCACGGCGCACGTGACGACATCGGCTGTCGCGACCTCGGAGGCGACAGCATCCGGGTTCTCGGCGCTGTTGATGGCGCGGTAACCGGTGACCACCCGGTCGACGCCGCCGGGGCCCGCCTCGTGCACCGTATACGAATCGGTGGCATTGATGGCGTCCACCAGGGCGCCGGCGACATCGGAGAAGACGAGGTCGTAGCCCCCCTCGTGCAGCAGCAGCCCGACGAAGCCGCGTCCGATGTTGCCGGCGCCGAAGTGGACGGCTTTCATTCCTCGGTCACCGCTCATGATTCATTGACGGCAGACAGCAGGGCGAACAGCTCGTCCGGGGTCTGAGCGGCGTTGAGCTTCGCGACGTCGTCCTCATCGGAGAACAGGATGGCGATCTGAGACAGGATCTCGAGGTGCTCGTCTCCACGCCCGGCGATGCCGATCACGAAGGTGGCGTGCTCGCCGGCCCAGTCCACACCGCCGTCGTAGCGCACGACGGACAGACCCGAGTCGAGGATGGCCTCCTTGGTCTCATTCGTGCCGTGCGGGATCGCAAGACCATTGCCCATGAAGGTCGAGACGGTCTCTTCGCGCTGACGCATCGCGTCGACGTAGGCGGGGGTGACAGCGCCCGCCGCGACGAGGATGTCGGTCGCCTCCTGCAGCGCCTCCTCCTGCGTGGCAGAACCCGAGTGGATGCGGACCTGACCGATTGTCAGAACGCCCATGATGTCTCCTTCGATGATGTGGGTGGGGCGGATGCTGCGGCATCCGCCCCACCGGATGGACTATTCGTCGGATTCCTTCTGCTCGCGCACCATCTCGACGACCTCTTCATACTGCGGGGCATTCATGAAGTTGTCGACAGAGACATGCTGCGAGTTCGGCGACATCCCCTTCGCGCGATCGGTCAGCTGCTGCTGGGTGATCACGAGATCCGCGGTGCCGTCGAGGTTCGCGATCGCCTGGTTGGTGACCGTGACATCGGTGATGCCGGCCTTCTTCAGCTTGTTGCGCAGCACGCTCGCACCCATCGCGGATGACCCCATGCCGGCGTCGCAGGCGAACACGATGTTCTGGATCGGCGCCGCGGCGACGGCGGTCGTGGTGGCGGCTGCACCCGTTGCGCCGGCGCTTGCGGCGAGGTTCGACAGGTGCTCCGACTTCTTGCCCTTGTTCGCCTCGGTCTTGGCGATCGCGGCTGCCAGCGGGTCACCGCTGGCGGCTTCGGCTGCGATGTCGCGCTTGCGCGAGGCGAGCAGGATCGGAGCGCAGACCGCGAATGTCACCGCGGCGGAGAACACCACCGAGCAGATCACCCCGAGGTGGCTGCCGGGTGCGGTCTGGATGAGCACCGCGAAGATCGATCCGGGAGCGGCCGGAGCGACCAGCCCGGACTGGAAGATCACGTTGGTGAGCACTCCGGTCGCACCACCGGCGATGAGGCCGACGATCAGCAGCGGCTTGGCGAGCACGTACGGGAAGTACACCTCGTGGATGCCGCCGAGGAACTGGATGATGAACGCGCCGGGAGCGGTTGCGCGCGCAACGCCGACACCGAAGACGGTGATCGCCAGCAGAAGGCCTGCACCGGGACCGGGGTTGGCCTCGATGAGGAACAGCAGGCTGCGCCCCGTCTCCTGCACCTGCTCTGTTCCGAGCGGAGTGAACACACCGTGGTTGATGGCGTTGTTCAGGAACAGGACCTTCGCCGGTTCGACGATGACGCTCGCCAGCGGCAGCAACTGGGTCTCCACCAGCCACCCGACTGCGCCGCCGAGGATGTCGGTGATCCATCGCATGATCGGTGCGAGCCAGAAGAATGATGCCAGCGCCATGAAGAAGGCGACGAATCCCGCTGAGAAGTTGTCGACGAGCATCTCGAAGCCGGGCTTGATCCTGCCCTCCCACGGCTTCTCGACCCACTTGAGCACCAGTGCGGTGAGCGGTCCGACGATCATGGCGCCCAGGAACATCACGGTGCCGTCGGCGCCGCTGATGACGCCCATCGCCGCGACAGCGCCGACGACGCCGCCGCGGTGCCCGTGCACCATCCGGCCGCCGGTGAAGGCGATCAGCAGCGGCAGGAGGTAGGTGATGATCGGGCCGACGAGACCGGGGTAGGTCGTCCCGTCGTACTCGCCGCCGCCGAGGATCGCCGATCCTTCCCAGCGCCAGGCTTCAACCGGACTGTTGCTGCCCAGCCAGCCGTCGGGGATGAACAGCGCGGTGATGAACCCCCAGGCGATGAATGCCGCGATGTTCGGCATGACCATTCCGGACAGGAACGTGCCGAACTTCTGCACGCCTACCCGGGCGCCGCCTCTGTTCGGGGCGGCCGTTGACGTCGTCGTCATGATGTCGTCTCTTTCTGATGTGAAGGGAGAGCCGAGGCGGCCTCTGCCACGGCATTGCGTGCACCGGCGGCATCATCGGCCGCCAGCGCGATCTCGGCGAGGCTCCGTGCCTCATCGAGTGTGCGCTCGGAGAGCGCGAGTCTGACATCGGCGAGCGCAGTCGGAGCCATCGACAGGCTCGTGGCACCGAGGCCCACGAGAACCAGCGCCAGCAACGGGTCGGCCGCGGCCTCTCCGCAGATGCCCACCGGTTTGCCGGCGCGGGCTCCGGCGGCGCCGACTTCTCCGACCAGCCGCAGCACCGCGGGATGCCACGGGTCCTGGAATCCGGCGACCGACCCGAGCATGCGGTCGGCGGCCATCGTGTACTGCGTGAGGTCGTTGGTGCCGATCGAGGCGAAGTCGGCGTGCGCGAGCACCCGGTCCGCCAGAAGGGCGCTGGCCGGCACCTCCACCATGACTCCCGCTGTCTTCACCCCGTACTCGCGGGCGATGTCGGTGAAGTACTTCGTCTCCTCGACCGTGGTGACCATGGGGGCCATGACCCACAGGTCGGCCTCGGTCTGAGAGTCCGCGGCGGCCAGAGCGGTGAGCTGCTCTCGCAGGATGTCCTCGCTGGCGCGCAGCGACCGCAGTCCTCGAAGGCCCAGCGCGGGGTTCTCCTCGTGCGCGTCGTTGAGGAACGCCAGGGGCTTGTCGGCTCCGGCATCCAGCATCCGCACCACGACCTTCTTGCCGCCGAATGCCGCCAGCAGTTCGCGGTAGGTCGCGGTCTGCTCGGCGACGGTCGGGGCCTGAGAGGCCGAGAGGAACAGGAACTCGGTGCGGAACAGTCCGACGCCTTCGGCGCCGCGGGCCACCGCCTCTTCGGCATCGGCCGGTTTGCCGAGGTTGGCCAGCAGCGCGATCTGCGTGCCGTCGGCGAGTGCGCCGGGGGAGGGCGGGGCGTCGACGGCGGCCGCGCGGGCGGCGGCTCGGGCCGAGGCGCGCTCGAGCTGCTCGGCCGACGGATCGGTCATGACGGTGCTGGCCGCGGCATCAACGATGACCGTCTGGCCGTTCTCGAGCGTCGCGGCGCCAGCCGCTCCGACGATCGCGACAATGCCCTTCTCACGAGCGAGGATGGCCGTGTGCGAGGTCGGGCCCCCATCGGTCGTGATCAGTGCCAGCACCTGATCGAGGTTCAGCAGGGCAGTGTCGGCGGGAGCGAGGTCGCGAGCCACGAGCACGAATGGATGCCCCGGATCCGGGACACCGGGCGCATCGACGCCCCGCAACCGCGCGAGCACGCGCTGGGCGATGTCGTCGAGGTCTGCCGCGCGCTCGCCGAGGTAGCCGCCGACGGCCTCCAACGTCGCGCGGAAGCCGGCGAAGGCGTCGTGCACGGCCCACTCGGCCGTGCCGCCGTCGTCGATGCGGGAATCGACCTCGTCCTGCAGAGTGGGGTCCTCGGCGATCATCGCCTGAGCCTCGAGAACCTCTTGCGCCGACCCGCCCGCGGTCTCGGCGCGCTGCTGCAGCTCGGCGGCGACGGCGGCCACGGCCTCTCGCGCACGAGCGCGCTCGGCCTCGGCGCCGACGGTACTGGGTGTGTTGTCCGGCGCGGGAAGGGCCTCGGCCATTCGGACCACAGTGCCCTGGGCGACACCCTGGCCGACGCCGACTCCTCGAAGCTCGGTCATCCTGCCGCCTCCTGATCGTGGTCTGTGGTCAGCAGCTCGGTGAGCGTGTCGAGCACCGCCTCGGCGCCATTGCCGTCAGCGGTGAGGGTCACGTAGTCGCCGTGCTCGACGGCGAGGGCGATGACGCCGAGGATGCTGGCGGCGTTGACCGGCTTGCCGGAGTCCTTCGCGATGGTGACGGGGATGCCGGCATCCTTCGCCGCCTGAGCGAACAGCTTCGCCGGTCGAGCATGCAGCCCGTGGGACGAGCCGATGCGGACGGTGCGGGAGATCTCGGTCATGATGTTCCTTTCGCGGTGGACTGTGGGCCTGAGGTCGACGGGGAACCGGCGAGAGCGGCCTCGGCGATCGCAAGCGTCCGAGCGCCGTCGCGATCGCCGAAGATGTCGTCGGGGAGCACCGCCGCCGGCGCGGACGCTGCCGCGCGGATCGCCTCGACGCGGCCTTTGAGATGGGGGCCGATGAGCACGAGATCGGCGAATGCCGTGGTGATCGTGTCCTCGGTGCCGGCCGAGGTCTGCCAGTCGAGGCCCGCGGCGGATGCCGCGCCCCGCAGTCGCTGGGCGACGAAGGTGCTGGACGCACCCGCACCGCACACCACCAGGATCCTCATTGACGCCACCTCTCCTCATCCATTCTGGGAAACGGCTGAGAGGGGCGCCACCACGTTCCTTTCCGCCCCTGCGGAACACGCGGCTTCGCCCGGGACGGCGCGCGGGCTGGCATCATGGGAGGCATGTCGCGACAGCGTCAGGACCGGCTCCTGCAGACCCTGCTCCGGCAGGACGACTGGGCCACCGCCGCAAGTCTCGCCGACCTGCTCGGGGTGACTCCGCGCAGCATCCGCTCGTATGTCGCGGCCCTGAACGCACGCATGCCGGGCGCGGACGCCGTCGAGTCCGGGCCGGCCGGGTATCGGGCAGGCACGGGCGCGCACGATGCGCTGCGCACGCGGCTCACCGGCGAGTCGGCGCCGCGCGACCGGCTGCATGCGCTGGTGCGGATGCTGCTCGACGCCCCGGACGGTATCGACGTCTTCGCAACCGCTGAGCGCCTGCACGTCAGCGAGGCGACGCTGGAGGCGGATCTCGCTCGCGTGCGCACACTGCTCGATGGCATGGATCTGCGGATCGATCGCGACCGCGAGACGGTGCGGTTGCGCGGAGCCGAGGTCGCGCAGCGCCGATTGCTGAGCAGGCTCGCCCACGATGAGATGGATGCCGGATCGTTCCATCCCGAGAGCATCCGCCGTGCGCTCACCGGCACTGCCGTGGCCGCGCACGCCGTGGCGCCGTTCAAGACGGCGTTGGTGCGCGAGCTCGGCGCGCTCGGCTACTACGTGAACGAGCTGGCGATCTCCGATGTGCTGCTGCACATCGCGATCGCCGCCGATCGGGTGTCGGCCGGTCGAGCGTTGGAGACACCGGTGGCCGGCGCGTGGGAGGAGATCCCCAGGCTGGGCGCGGTGATCCGGGACCTGGCCTCCGAACACTTCGGGGTCGCCCTCGGTGAGGGCGACAGCGCGCACCTGGCGACGCTGGTGCTCACCCGGGCGATCGCTCCGGGGCAGGATGCCGCCGCCGACGCCGTTCGCAGCGGTGTGGATCCCGAGATCGATGCAGCTGTTCGGGCAGAGATCGTACAGGCCGCCGCTGATTATCAGGTCGATCTCGTCGATGAGAAGTTCATCCTGCGACTGGCCCTGCACGTGCAGAATCTGTTGCGCAGAGCCCAGGAACAGGCCTGGACCCGAAATCCGCTCACCCGATCGCTGAAGTCGTCGTATCCGATGATCTTCGAAGTGGCCGTCTCCATCGCCAGTGGTCTGCACGACCGTCTGGGCGCTCCCATCCACGACGACGAGATCGCCTACATCGCCATGCACATCGGCGGCCGCCTCGAGCGCAGCCGCAAGGCGGAGTCCATCCTCACCGCGACGATCGTCTGCCCGGGCTACTACGAACTGCACGAACTGCTGCGCTCGAGCGTCGACCGTTCACTCGGGTCAGCCGTGGAGGTCACCGGCGTCGTCACCACCGTCGATCCGGACTGGGCCAGCATCGACACCGATCTGGTGCTCACCACCATCGACCCCGGTGCCGGCGGGGAGCGCTATGTGCGCATCCAGCCCTTCCTCACCGACGCCGACGTCGAACGGGTCTCGCAGAGCGCTGCACGCCTCCGACGCGCACGGCGTCTCAATCGCCTGCGTGAAGAACTCGCCCGCTACTTCTCACCGGGCGCCTACCTGCATCCCCTTCCCGATGAAGGCGAGGAGACGATCATCCGCCGCCTCGGCGGGATGTTGACGGCGTCCGGTCTGATCGGCGACGACTACGTCGAGAACACGATCGTCAGGGAGCGGATGTCGTCGACCGCGTTCACGGATGCACTCGCGGTGCCGCACGCCCTGCAGATGACCGCCGAGCGCACTGCGATCGCGATCGGCGTCGCCGACGGCTCGGTCGCCTGGGGGGACGCACGCGTGCAGGTGGTCGCGCTGGCCGCGTTCAGCGAGAGCGACCGCACGGCGTTCCAGACCGTGTTCGAGCAACTCGTCGAGGTGTTCAGCGAGCGCGAGAGCGTGCAGCGCATCGTGCGCCGCGCCACGAGCTTCGAGGCGCTGCTCGACGAGCTCGTCGCGGTCATCGACGGCTGAGCGCCCGGCGCGCGGTCGGGTTCAGCCGCGCGGGTCGAGCACGGCGGCGATGTCGGCCAGGGGCAGCCCCAGCTCGCGCATGAGCAGGATGCGCTGGTCGAACGAGCCCGAGACGGTCGTGACCCAGGCGGGGCGCACCTCGCCGTCGACGAC
>JACYYJ010014068.1_pt1 | contig 12322 bp, 13 predicted proteins | sample 8236861 | NCBI WGS metagenome assembly JACYYJ01 (sample SAMN14103086, study PRJNA606662) | landfill metagenome | isolation source: landfill solid waste | place: India:New Delhi, Okhla landfill site | collected 2017-11-05
TCAACCTGCTCGGAGACGCCCTCCGCGAGGCGACCGATCCGACTCTGCAGCACCGCCGAGCCGAGATCCACACTCCGGCGGTGGTCGCGTGAGCCTCATCGTGCAGGACCTGATCGTCGAGATCGATGGACGCCGAGTCGTCGACGGCATCTCATTCGAGGTGCCGGACGGCGCACGTCTGGGCCTCATCGGCGAATCGGGTTCCGGCAANNCGTCGACGTCACCGTCACGATCCCGTTCGACCGTTCCGAACTGGTGGAACGCTTCCACTCGCAGGGACACGTCGAGGACCGCACGTTCGACGAGCACGGCACGACGATCCACGGATCGTTGCCGGACCGCGAGCTGGCGCGCTTCCGCGGTGACGACATCGGCATCGTCTTCCAGGAGCCGCGCACGGCGCTCAACCCCATCCGCACCGTCGGACGCCAGATCTCCGAGTCGGTGCGGATCCACACCGGCGTGGGCAGACGCGAGGCCAGGAGGCGTGCGATCGAGGAGGCCGCTCGGGTGCACCTGCCCGCCCCGGAGACGATCATCGACAAGTACCCGCACCAGCTCTCCGGCGGCCAGCGTCAGCGCGTCGCGATCGCGACCGCGCTCGCGTGCCGGCCTCGGCTGCTCATCGCCGACGAGCCCACCACCGCCCTCGACGTCACGATCCAGGCCGAAGTGCTGCGTCTGCTGCTGTCGCTCGTGGAAGAGCACGGCATGTCGGTGATGTTCATCACCCACGACCTCGCGGTCCTCGCGCAGGTCGCCACCTACGGCGTCGTGCTCGAGGACGGACGTGTGATCGAGCAGGCCCCGGTGTCGACTCTGCTGACCGCGCCCACCTCGCCCATCACACAGGGGCTGCTGCGCGATGCCACCGCGACCCTGTGGCGACCAGACGGCAGTGACGCATGAGTCTGATCGAAGCGCGGGGGTTGAGCCGCGAGTTCCCGGTTCCGAAGCGGACCATGTTCGAACGCGCCACCACGCAGACCGCCCTGCATCCGACCGATCTCTCGATCGAGGCCGGCGAATCGATCGGTCTCATCGGCGAGTCGGGGTCGGGGAAGTCGACCCTGGTGCGGTTGCTGCTGGGCCTGGATCGGCCGACGTCCGGTTCGGTGCACATCGATGGCGAGCGGGTGGATGCCGCAGCCTCTGCCCGCTCGCAGCACTGGCTGCGTCGCCAGACCGGGCTGGTGTTCCAGGACCCCTATGCATCGCTGGACCCGCGCATGAGCGCTGGTCGGATCATCGCCGAGCCCCTGTGGGCGCTCGGCATCGAAGGCGACCGGCGGGCGCGCGTGCAGGAAGTTCTCACACAGGTCGGGCTGGAACCTGCGATGGCCGATCGTTACCCCCACGAGTTCTCCGGTGGGCAGCGGCAGCGTGTGGCCATCGCGCGTGCGATCGTCCACCGTCCCCGCATCCTGGTCGGCGACGAGCCGCTCTCCGCGCTCGATGTGACGGTGCGTGCACAGATCCTCGAGGTGCTCGAACACCTGCTGGAGGTGGAGGACCTCACGCTGATCCTCGTCTCGCACGACATCGGCGTCGTGCAGAACCTCTGCGACACGGTCGCGGTCATGAAGGACGGCGAGATCGTCGAGCGGGGCACCACCGCCGAGGTGCTGCTGCACCCGCGACGGGAATACACCCAGCGGCTGCTCGCCGCGATCCCGGTGATCCCGAGCAGCCGGGTCACCGACGACGGTGACGCGCCTTCGGGGTGAGCGAGCGCTGCAGGTAGACGGTTCCGAGCGATCGCCCGAACTTGAATCCGACCCGGCCCATGCGGCCGACCTCGACGAAGCCGTGCTTCGCGTGGAGGCGGATGGATGCCTCAGCGCCGCTGTCGCTGATCACCGCCACGATCTCGCGCAGACCGATCTGCTCGCAGGCGACGATGAGCGCTTCGAGCAGAGCGGTGCCGAGCCCCTTGCCTCCGGCACCGGGTCCCAGGTAGATGGAGTTCTCGACCGTGTAGCGGTACGCGGACTTGCTCGCCCACGGCTGCACCAGCGCGTATCCGATCACCTGGTTCGACGGCGTCACGGCGACGAGGAAGGGCAGGTTCAGCCGTGTCAGCAACGCGAACTTCTCGCGCCAGTACCGATGCGTAGAGGCTTTCTCGTCGAACGTGACGACCGAGTTCTCGACGTAGTGGTTGTAGATCGCCCTGACGTCCGGCAGATCGCCGGCCCGAGCCGGGCGGATCTCGAACGAGAACGTGTCTGGATCGGGTGCCGGAGTGCGCAGGTGGCGCGGCAACTGTCGACGCTGGTCGCCGGGTTCGAACTGCACGATGTCAGCTTAAGGGGGTCAGCGTAAGGGCAGGTGCCATCTCACGGGCAGGGCCGTCTACAGTTCGCCGTCGACGCGCCAGTCCACCGGAGCTGCTCCCTGCTGTTCCAGCAGGGTGTTCGCTCGCGAGAACGGTCGAGAGCCGAAGAAGCCCCGTCTGGCCGACAGCGGCGACGGATGCGCCGAGGCGATCACCGGGGTGGCACCGAGCAGCGGCTGCAGGTTCGCGGCATCCCTCCCCCACAGGACGGCGACCAGCGGCTGTTCTCGTCGGACGAGGGTGCGGATGGCGAGTTCGGTCACCTGCTCCCACCCCCAGCCGCGATGGGATGCCGGAGCACCAGGCCGCACGGTCAGCACCCGGTTCAGCAGCAGCACGCCCTGGTCGCTCCACGCCGTCAGATCGCCGTGCGGCGCAGGGGGGATGCCGAGGTCGCTCTGGCGCTCGGCATAGATGTTCGTGAGGCTTCGCGGAAGCGGACGCACGTCGCGATCGACGGCGAACGACAGACCGATCGGATGGCCGGGAGTGGGATACGGGTCCTGTCCGGTGATGAGCACGCGCACGTCGGCAAGCGGGCGCTGGAAGGCACGCAGCACCTGCGTGCCGTGCGGCAGGTATCCGGATCCTTGCTGCTGCTCGGCGCGCAGGCGGTCGCCGAGTTCCGCGATGACGTCCGACACCGGGGCCAGTGCGCCTGCCCACCCGCCGTCGATCAGTCCCTCATCGGCAAGCTGCTCCAGCGTCCTTCCCGGCACCGTTCAGTTCTCACCGTCGGTGCGCACCCGCAGTGTTCCGCGTGCGAGCAGGTGCTGGGCGGACTGTGCGACCGGGCGCATCGTGATCAGGTCGAGGTTCACGTGACCCGGTGCGTTCAGCGCGTAGCCGATGACGTCTGCGACGTCCTGCGCCGTCAACGGCTCATCGACGCCGGCGTACACGGCATCGGCTGCGACCTTGTCTCCGCCGAGGCGATTCAGGGTGAACTCCTCGGTGTGCACCAGCCCGGGAGCGATCTCGACGACGCGGATCGGCTCTCCGTTCAGTTCCTGTCGCAGCGCCTTGACGAGCATGGATTCGGCCGCCTTGGCCGCGTTGTACCCGCCGCCTCCCGGGTAGGCGGTCTGAGCGGCAGTCGAGGTCACGAACACGGTGTCGGCGTGGCCATCGGTCGCCGCCGCCCGACGCAGCAGCGGGAGGATGCCGGCGACGAGCCGCTGAGTGGCCAGCACGTTCACGTCATACATCCACCGCCAGTCCGCAGTGTCGCCGTCCTCCACGCGATCGGTGCCGCGCGCTCCCCCGGCAACCTGCACCAGCGCGTGGACGGGACCGCTCGCTTCGAGCTCCGCGAGAAGGGCAGCGACAGCATCCTCGTCCGTGAGATCGCACGCGATGGCGGAGGCGCCGGTCTCGTCGACGAGGGAACGCAGGCGCTCCTCGCGTCGAGCGACGCCGACGACCTCCCAGCCCCTGCTTCGCAGATCGCGCACCACAGCCTCTCCGATTCCGGAGCTGGCACCCGTCACCACTGCGCGTCTTGTCACCAATGCATCTGTCGACATGCCTCCACCGTACGGCTTTTCCGCCCGAGTGCTGCGCTCGGGGATGTTACGTAACATTTCTCCGTCGTTGTCCGCCCGATCCGGATTCCGTACGCTCACTCCAACGGCACCCGCCGTATCGACTTCAACATCCGTCCAGGAGGCACACATGTCCGCACCCGAGACCTGGCGTTTCGAAACCAAGCAGATCCACTCCGGCGCCGCCCCCGACCCGGTCACCAAGTCGCGTGCCACGCCGATCTACCAGACCACGTCGTACGTGTTCGACAACGCCGACCATGCCGCGAACCTGTTCGCGCTGGCGGAGTTCGGCAACATCTACACCCGCATCCAGAACCCGACGCAGGACGTGCTCGAGCAGCGCCTCGCCGCCCTCGAAGGGGGAACGGGAGCATTGGTGCTCTCCAGCGGCCAGGCGGCGTCGACGTTCGCTGTGCTGAACATCGCGCAGGCCGGTGACCACTTCGTCTCCTCCAGCTCGATCTACGGCGGCACCTACAACCTCTTCAAGTACACGCTCGCCAAGCTCGGCGTCGAGGTCACCTTCGTCGAGAACCAGGACGACATCGAGGAGTGGCGCGCCGCCGTCCGCCCGAACACGAAGCTGTTCTTCGCCGAGACCATCGGCAACCCGAAGATCAACGTGCTCGACATCCGTGGCATCGCCGACGTCGCCCACGACAACGGCATCCCGCTGATCGTCGACAACACGATCGCGACTCCGTACCTGATCCGTCCGTTCGAGCACGGTGCCGACATCGTCGTGCACTCGGTGACGAAGTTCCTCGGCGGTCACGGCACCACCATCGGCGGCGCGATCATCGACGGCGGGAAGTTCGCCTGGTCCGAGAACGCGGCGAAGTTCCCGGAGCTCACGCAGCCCGACCCGTCCTACCACGGCGCCGTCTACACCGCAGCGGTCGGCGACGCTCTGGCGTACATCATCAAGGCGCGCGTGCAGCTGCTGCGCGACCTCGGCTCCGCCATCGCTCCGCAGAGCGCCTGGAACCTCATCCAGGGCATCGAGACGCTGTCGCTGCGCATCGAGCGTCACGTGCAGAATGCCCAGGAGATCGCCGAGTGGCTCGAGAACCACTCCGATGTCGCGTCGGTGAACTACTCGGGACTCCCCTCCTCGCCCTGGTACGCCAAGGCGAACGAGTACGCCCCCAAGGGCGTCGGCGCTGTGCTGTCGTTCGAGCTCAAGGGCGGAGTGGAGGCCGGTCGCGAGTTCGTGAACTCGCTGTCGCTGTTCAGCCACCTCGCCAACATCGGCGATGTGCGTTCGCTGGTCATCCACCCGGCATCCACGACCCACTCGCAGCTCTCCCCCGAGCAGCAGCTCACCGCCGGTGTCACGCCGGGCCTCGTGCGGCTGTCGGTCGGTCTGGAGAACGTCGACGACCTCAAGGCCGACCTCGAGGGCGCCCTGGCGGCGGCCCGCCGCGTCTCGGAGGCCGCTCGCGCCTGAGCCCTGTCGTGGAGATGCCCCAGGCCGCTGTGGTCTGGGGCATCCCTGCGTCTACGGCATCCGCGCCATCCCGTGACACGCGCGCCGTTGCGTAACCTTCGCCTCGGGTGAGCCCGGGCAGGCGACAATGGAAGCATGGACTGGCAGAGCACCTCGGAAGACACCGTGCCTTCGGCGCGGGTGACCGAGGACGATGCCCGTCTGCTGCGCGCACGCCCTCCCGTCACCGGGGCATGGCGCGACGGCGACCCGGCCGGAGGCCGGGAGTTCGCCTCGTTCGGAGCCTTCCGCACCGAGACGGGCGCTGAGCTCCCCAGCATCCGCATCGCCTACGAATCGTGGGGCGAGCTCAACGCCGCCCGCGACAACGCGATCCTCGTGCTTCACGCCCTCACCGGCGACAGCCACCTGCGCGGCGACGCGGGGCCGGGGCATCCCACGGCCGGGTGGTGGGAGGACGTCGTCGGTCCCGGAGCGGCACTCGACACCGACCGGTGGTTCGTGATCGCGCCGAACATGCTCGGTGGATGCCAGGGCTCCACCGGCCCCGCCAGCATCGCTCCCGACGGCTACGAGTGGGCCTCCCGTTTCCCGTATCTCACCGTGCGCGATCAGGTCGCCGCCCAGGCGCGCCTGGCCGATGCTCTCGGCATCGACCGCTGGGCCGGCATCATCGGAGGCTCGATGGGCGGAATGCACGCGCTCGAGTGGGCCGCCACCCATCCCGAACGGGTCGAGCGCCTCGCCGTGCTCTCCTCTCCCCCCGTCAACACCGCCGACCAGATCGCACTGAACTCCGTCCAGCTGGAGGCGATCCGCATCGACCCGCGCTTCGAGGGCGGCGAGTACTACGACCAGAGCATGGGCGAGGGGCCCCACCGGGGGCTCGCGCTCGCGCGCCGCATGGCCCTGCTCAACTACCGCAGCCCGATCGAGCTGAACCAGCGCTTCCAGCGGTCCTGGCAGTCAGAGGTCTCCCCGCTCGGCCGTGGCGGGCGCTTCGCCGTCGAGTCCTACCTCGACTTCCACGGCAACAAGTTCACCCGCCGCTTCGACGCGAACAGCTACCTCACCCTCGTCGAGGCGATGAACTCGCATGACGTGGGCCGGGACCGCGGCGGCGTCGAAACCGCGCTGCAGGCCGTGACCGCCAGGACGCTCGTACTCGGAATCGACACTGACCGTCTGTTCCCCGTCGACGGGCAGCACCGCATCGCGCGCAGCATCCCGAACACCCTCGACGGAAACGAGGCAGTCGTGCTGACGAGCGACTTCGGCCACGACGGCTTCCTCATCGAGACGGATGCCGTGAGCATGCACCTGCGTCGGCTGCTCGAGGCCTGATCCGTCCCGGTTCAGTCGCGCACGTACTGCCAGGGAAGCACCGACGTGTCGATGCGGTGGCGTCCCTCGCCGCCCTCGGGATGCTCCGTATCACCGCCCCACACGAAGACTCCGCCGCCGATCAGGTGCGTCGAGAACACCTCGGGCTCGGATGCCGCACCCTGCACGGCCCGGGCGGTGGAGGCCGCTGACAGACCGGTCAGCGTCACCCATGTCGGCGGAAACAGCACCATCTCCTCGGCCGCGTGCCTGCGGAGGGCCTCGGCGGGCGAGACCCACTGCGCATCCATCACCTCGTCCGGCGCGAGCCGCAGCGCGTCGGCGGACGCACTCGCGACGAAGAACCACGTGCGTACCCGCTTGGGCGCCTCCGGGGGCGGCACCCAGCAGGACAGCGGCAGCAGACCGACCGGCCGGATGCCGACCTCCTCCTCGCACTCGCGAGACGCGGCGCGCATCGCGGTCTGCTGCTCGCTCTCCCCCATAACGACGTCAGTTGTCTCGACGACGCCGCCCGGGAACACCCACGCGCCCGCGAACGATCCCCGGTCGGGGCGACGGATCAGCAGGGTCTCCAGACCGCCGGAGCCATCACGGAGGAGCACGGCTGTCCCGCCGACGAGCATCGCATCCATGCCCTCACCCTATGCGGCAACCTGCCCGTGGGAGAGCCTCAGACAAGGGCGCTCGCGCGCTGGGCGCGGAAAGCGACCATAGTGATCCCGAGTCCGACCACCGCGAGCACTGCCCCCACCCATGTCGGCGCCGTGAACCCCCAGCCCCAGGCGATGACCGCACCGCCGAGAAAGGCGCCGAGGCTGTTGCCGATGTTCAGAGCCGAGTGGTTCATCGCTGCGGCGATCGACTGATTGTCGCCGGCGACGTCCATCAGGCGCGTCTGGATCGCCGGGCTCAGCACCGACGAGACCAGTCCGACCGCGAACGCAAGCACCGCCAACAGGACGATCTGGAATGCCAGCACTGCCAGCAGCACGAGCACCAGTGCCAGTCCGCCCATGCCGAACACCAGCGTGCGCCGCAGGTCACGATCGGCCAGGTAGCCGCCGAGCAGGTTGCCGACCGTCATCCCGAGTCCGACGATCACGAGAACGATCGGCACCGCCCACTGCGGGGATCCCGCGACGTCTGTGACGAGCGGGGCGACGTAGCTGTAGACGGCGAAGAACCCGCCGAAGCCGATCGCACCGATGCCGAGGGTGAGCCAGACCTGCCCGACTCGGAAGACACCGAGCTCGGACCGCAGGGTGCGTCCCGGTTCGCCCGGATGCTTCGGCACGAAGGCCGCGATGCAGACGGCGGCTGCGGCGAAGACGACGGTCACGATGAGGAAGGCGGCTCGCCAGCCCCACTGCTGACCGAGGTAGGTGCCGATCGGCACGCCGACGACGTTCGCGATGGTGAGTCCGGTGAGGATGAACGCGACCCCCTGAGCGCGCTTCCCCGGCCCGAGCACGTTCGCGGCGACCAGCGCCCCGATCCCGAAGTACGCGCCGTGCGGAAGACCCGCGAGCAGCCGGGAGGCGCCGACGAGCCCGAAGGTCGGCAGCAGAACCGTGAGGGCGTTGCACACGGTGAGGGCGATCGCCAGGCCGAGCATGACGCGGTGCCGCGGGAAACGCGCCACCATACCTGCGATCGTCGGCGCGCCGATGACGACGCCGAGCGCATACAGCGATATGAGGATGCCGGTCTGACCGATGGCCTCCTCCGGCGAGGACTTCCACACAGACGGCAGCAGGTCCGCCGCGATGTCGGGCAGGAGGCCCATGATGACGAACTCGGTCATGCCGATGCCGAAGGAGCCGATGGCGAGAGAGAGGAGCGCCATCATCGCCGCACCCCTCGAAACTTTCGAGGAGTGGTTCACCCCTCCAGGCTATCGGCGTTCTGCGTCCTCGATCGCCGCCTCGAGCCGGTCGATCTTCGCGTCGAGTTCGCCGGTATAGCCGGGCCGGATGTCGGCCTTGAGCACGAGCGAGACGCGCGAGCCGAACGGCTGCACCGCCTCCACCGCCCGCTTGACGACGTTCATGACGGTGTCCCAGTCCGGTCCTTCGATCTCGGTGAACATGCTGGTGGTGCGATGCGGCAATCCGGACTCGCGGACGACCTTGACGGCGGCGGCGACGGCGTCATGGACCGATCCGGCCGGATTCTCGGCGGCGGCGCCACTCGGTGCGACGGAGAAGGCGATGAGCATGATGTTCCTCAGTTTCTTTTCGGTGGGCGGATACTTCTCGGTGAACGGGCGGCGGGCACGCGCACGAGCGCTCGAACCGCGATCACGAGCAGGACGATCACCAGCAGGTTCCGCGCGCTGAGCAGGATCACGGGCAGCAGCTCGGCACGCAGCAGAGCGTCGTAGGTCAGCGGGTACACGAGGCAGGTCAGGCCGCACAGTGCGAGCACGATCGCCGTGGGGATCCCTGAACGCGTGCGATCGAAGACGATCCACAGGATGATCGGCGCGATCAGCCAGGCCTGGAACTGCGGCGAGCCGACCTTGTTGGTCACGATGAGCACGGTCACCAGCGCAAGCGCGAGCGGCGGGAGCAGCCGAGGAAATGCCGCTCCGCGGACGGCTTTGACCGCGCCGAGGATCAGGACGGCAAGCGCGGCGAGCGCCATGAGCGGTGTGAGCAGGGCAGCCACGACGTCAGCTCCCGGAGCCCCGATCTGAAACGTGAGGATGTCGAAGCTGTAGTCGATGGATGCCGTGCCCGCTGCCGCCATCCACATGAACGGCGTTGCGGCGACCGCCTCGATCTGAAGTCCGCGGCTCGTCTGCTCGGTGAGGAAGCCGAGCAGGTGCTGGTCGGAGCCCAGCAGGAACAGCACCACCACGATCGCCGCGCTGACCGCGATGAAGGCGAGCACCAGGCGCACCCTGGTCCGCGCGGCGGTGACCGCCGCGACGATGAGCGCACCGGGCCAGATCTTGATCCAGGCGGCCACGGTCAGCAGGATCGCCGCGATCGTCGGGCGCTTCACGAGCCAGCATCCGCCCATCACGGCCAACGGAACGGTGACGGCGTCGATCCGGTACATCGCGATCGGCCCCAGCAGCACGAGTGCCGCGGTCCAGAACCACCCGGCTGAGCGCCGGGCTGCCGTTCCGGTTCGACCGACGAGGACGCCGAAACCGACGGCATCCAACGCGGTGACGAGGATCGCCCAGCCGATCAGATAGGCGCCGGTCGTGCCGACCAGGCCGTTCAGCGGCCACGCGAGCAGCTGGTTCAGCAGCATCGGAAGCAGCGCGGGCTGCGGGTACACCCAGGATTCGGTGATCCCGACGATCGCCCCGCCGTCGAGAGCAGACGACGACCACGGCTGGTACACGAGGACGACATCGCCCATCGGCTGGCTCGGGTAGATCCACCCCAGCCATGCGATGAGCACGTGGGCGGCGAGGAACGCGGCCCACAGGCCCAGGACGCGGAATCTCACGAGAGCAGGTCCGCGATGGCGGCCGGCAACGCCTCTGCGACATCGAGTGCGACGATCGGATGCCCGCCGCGGCCGTCCAGTGCACCGGAGGCGAGTCTCGCGGCATGGCCGTGCACCCAGGCTCCCGCGGCGGCCGCCCGGGCAAGCGACTCCTGCGGGTTCGTCGCGATCAGCGCGCCGAGCACACCGGCGAGCACGTCACCGGCTCCGGCCGTGGCGAGCCAGGCCGGAGCGTTGCGCACCGACCGCACTGTGCCGCCGGGCGAGGCGATCAGCGTGTCTGCGCCCTTGAGCAGCACCGCGCACGCGAGAGCGTCAGCGGTCTGAACCGCGTCCGTGACACGGTCGCCGGTGTCGGACAGGCCGCGCTTCTCGCGCAGCCGTGCGAACTCTCCCGCGTGCGGGGTGATCACCAACGGTGCGGTCGCATCTGAAGCGAGATCGAGCGCCCCCGCGTCGACCACGACCGGAGCCGATCCGGCGAGGATCTCGCGCAGCGCGTCTTCCTCGTCCGCTGTGCGGTGATCGGCATCCGTTCCCGAGCCGATCACCCAGGCATCCACCCTCGTGCGGCCGACGTCGGGCGCGGCGATCGTCTCCGGTCGGCGAGCGATCACGGCATCCGCAGCTCTCCCCTCGCCGACGAAGCGGACGAAACCTGCGCCCGCGCGCCACGCGGCCTCGACGCCGAGCACGGCAGCGCCGGGGTAGGCGCTCGATCCGGTGCGCACGGCGACCACGCCGCGAGAGTACTTGTCATCCGTCACGGTCGGCACACGCAACAGACCCACGGAGTCTGAGCGGGACCATTCGCGGACGTCGACCATGCATCAACGCTAGCGCGCCGCCTCGCTCGTGGCGGTACTACGGTCGAGGAGTGAGCATTCTCTTCTCCCCTCTCAGCATCCGCTCCCTCACCTTCCCGAACCGCCTGTGGGTGTCGCCGATGTGCCAGTACAGCGCCATCGACGGAGTCGTGCAGGAATGGCATCACACGCACCTGACGCAGTTCGCCTCCGGCGGTGCGGGGCTCATCGTCGCCGAGGCGACCGCCGTCGTTCCCGAGGGACGCATCTCACCGCGCGACACCGGTATCTGGAACGACGAGCAGCGGGACGCATGGGCGCCGATCGTGCAGGCGATCCACGACCGCGGCGGTCTCGCCGGCATCCAACTCGCGCATGCCGGACGCAAGGCGTCGACCTGGTGGCCGTGGGCCGAGCAACGCGGATCTGTTCCGCAGAGCGATGGCGGCTGGCAGACCGTTGCGCCGTCAGCTGTCGCCTTCGAGGGTTTCGATTCGCCTGCCGAGATGGATGCCGCGGCCATCGAGCGCATCGTCGACGGATTCCGCACCGCAGCACAGCGCGCGCTGGATGCCGGCTTCGACGTGCTGGAGGTTCACGGCGCGCACGGGTACCTGCTGCACCAGTTCCTCTCTCCGCTGTCGAATCTGCGCACCGACGAGTACGGCGGGACGCTTGCGAATCGGGCACGCCTGCTGCTGAGGGTGGTCGATGCCGTGCGCGAGGTCGCGGGAGCGAGTGTTCCGGTGTTCGTCCGCATCTCGGCAACCGACCATGCGGACGGCGGCTTCACCCCCGCCGAAGCCGCGATCGTCGCCGATTGGTCCGTCGCGCACGGCGGCGACCTCATCGATGTCTCCAGCGGCGGACTCGTCGCGCATCAGAAGATCGAGGTGCACCCGGGATATCAGGTTCCGCTTGCCGGGCACGTGCGGCAGGGCGGCCGGATCCCGGTCACCGCTGTCGGACTCATCACCGCAGCCGAACAGGCAGAGCAGGTGCTCGTCGAGGGCTCGGCGGATGCGATCTTCGCCGGTCGGGAGTGGCTGCGCGACCCGCACTTCGGTCTGCGCGCCGCGCACGAGCTCGACGCTTCCATCCCCTGGCCCCCGCAGTACGCCCGTGCCCGGTGGCGCTGACGCGCCACCGGAGAACCCGTCTATATGGCGCTAACCTCCGCATTTCGCCGTGGAAGCGCAGGTTGGCGCCATATAGACGGGCGGGTCAGCGGCCGTGCACGCGCCGGGTGGCATCCTGCACTTCGCCGACCAGTTCCTCGAGGATGTCCTCGAGGAACAGCACAGCGGTCGTCTCACCCTGAGCATTCCGCACCTTGGCGAGGTGGCGTCCGGCGCGGCGCATGACG
>JACYYJ010118294.1_pt1 | contig 12313 bp, 19 predicted proteins | sample 8236861 | NCBI WGS metagenome assembly JACYYJ01 (sample SAMN14103086, study PRJNA606662) | landfill metagenome | isolation source: landfill solid waste | place: India:New Delhi, Okhla landfill site | collected 2017-11-05
TACGGTTCCGAAAAGACGTATGAACAGACCGACAATGGAGTACATACGTGGAATCATTTCTGGACTGAAGTCCCAGGAAAATACATCAATACATCTCCTCGGACAATTCAAGGTAGTTTCGAGGGTACTGCACAGGTGTTCAAATCTGCTTTGCTTGACTTCGAGCTTGAAGCTGTTGATCAAGTTATTAACCTTATCAATGAGAATCTTCTTTATCGTGGGGAAGAACACAAGCAGTCTGTGGTTGAGTTCCGAAAGAAGTTCATTGGTCTGAAGAATCATCCACTGGACAATTACGTCTGGAAGAACATTGCTGAGCAGGGTGTGCGAATTAAAAACTCGGTGATTGGGACACTGATTTCGGATCTGTCTCAAGGTGTCGAGATTGAAACTGCTGTTCGTTCCTTCGAGCAGAAAGTTGCACCTGAGAATTACAAGCGTCCGAAAGCATTGATCACGAAACGGATGGTTGAAGAAGCAATGAAAACCATCAAGAGCCTGGATCTGGAATCTGCTCTTGCTCGTCGTCATGCCAAGCTGTCTGATGTATCGGTTAATAATGTCCTTTGGGTTGACAATGCTGTTCAGCCCAAGATGAAGGACGGTATTGAAGGTCTCCTGATGGAAGAGGTAAGAAAGACCTCGACAAAATTGGACAAGACCAAAGCCATTGAAATCGGCATTGACGCATTTATGAATGATGTATTGCCGAATGCGAAGCAAATGTCCGTTTATATGACAAATGATCTGATTCCGCATCTCATGTCTGTGACTGCACCAGTGAATGAGGATACAAATCGTCTGTTCAAATGGAACAATGACTTCTCTTGGTCATATAACGGAAACATTGCAGATTCGGATATCAAACAGCGCGTAAAAATTGCTGGTGGAAATGTCACGAATGCAGAGCTTCGCGTGAGTTTGTCTTGGTTCAATTATGATGATCTGGATTTGCACATTTCGAATCAACGTGGTCAAGAGATTGCTTTTTACAATCGCAATTCTTTCGGTGGTGTTCTTGATGTTGACATGAACATTCATCCAACCACACGGGAAGCGGTCGAAAACATTTCTTGGGTGAAAGTGCCTGATGGTGTTTACACAATCCAGGTTCACAACTACACCAAGCGCGAATCTATTGATGTTGGATTTGTGATTGAAATTGAAAACGACGGTAACATTGTCCAGTACAGCTATAATAATCCGGTCATGTCCGACAAATATGTTACTGTCGGTTCAATCACAGTCAAAAATGGAGTGATTGTTGATCGAAAAATGTCCCTGCCTGCTAGTGACATTCGTGGTAAAGAAATCTGGGGAATCAAGACCAACGAGTTCGTACCTGTACAAACTGTCATGTTCAGCCCGAATCATTGGGATGAACAAGCCATTGGTAATAAGCATTGGTTCTTCATTCTCGAAGGTTGTTTGAATGATGAACCGACTCGTGGGATGTACAACGAATTCTTGAATTCGGAACTTGAAAAGCACCGTAAGGTATTTGAGATTCTTGGTGACAAGATGAAGTGTGAAGTTTCGGATGAACAACTCAGTGGGGTTGGGTTCTCGTCAACACTCCGAGATCGCAGCTTTATGATCAAGGTTGTTGACAACAAATCCAACAAATTGTACAATGTAACATTCAATTGAAACGTGTTGTGATTGATTAGAAAGGAAAGAAAATGAACATTTTTGAATATGCAGTTCGTAACAAACTCAGATTCCAATCGACTCGAGGTGCACTCACTGTCGAGCAACTTTGGGATCTCCCGTTGACCAGTAAGGATACATTCAATCTGGACACGGTTGCAAAGGAAATCAATCGGTTCCTCAAGGAGCAGAAAGAAGAATCCTTTGTTCAAGTCAAGTCTGATAATGAGACTGAAGCTGAAATCATGCTTGAAATTGTGAAGCATATTATTGCAGTCAAGCTGAATGAAGCCAATGCTGCTGTCGAACGCGAACAAAAGCGTAGGGAGCGTCAACGAATCTTGGAAATCCTTGCACATAAGGAAGATACTGAACTTTCTAACATGAGCAAGGAAGAGTTGGTTGCAAAACTCGAGCAATTGGGTTAAAATCATACTCATCAATTCATAACCAAATTGCCTCAATTGGGCCCATGAATTGAGGCAAAAATCCCATCGGGTGTTAATGCCATGTAGGTAAGGCGAGTGTTGAAAACGATACACGAAATCCTACCCTAATGCTCCTGTAGCTCAGTATGGTAGAGCAGTTGATTGATAATCGACAGGTCATTGGTTCAAATCCAATCGGGAGCACCATTATAACTGTATCTTTGAACATAGGATTCAGTTATAATGGCAATGACGTTAGGTTATATTCATTATGGAAAACTTGACTGTATATCGGTATGAAAATGAATTTGGTGAAGGACCATTCTCAGGTGACTTTTGTGGTCCTGCTGCTTTATTCAAAGCACACCGCACTCCTCATACAATGATTGAAACGCAATACCATAGTTTGTTTCAAGAATTGATGAAACTTGATTTCATTTTTGCTTGGAACAAACTGGAACATGCATTAAATTTTCCTAAGGGAAATACTCCTGAAGAGATTGAAGAAAACATTTCAATTTTGAAATGTGAGTATGACATAACACTCCAAAAATATGAAACTCATGGTTGTCATTTACTATTACCTGACGGACAAGTTATTTTCAAAAGAGGTCACATTCAACAATCAGATTATGAATTTGTAAATGAAGTTTGTAGTGTGATTGAATTTAAAGAATATTCTTTGAACTGTGATCCATTTGTATATTGATATGAGAACAAAATTCTTTACCACCTAACTGGACAAACCTTAAAACTATAGAGGCAACATAATGGACAATCAACATAAACATATTAAAGGCTATCGTGACCTTTCGGCAGATGAAATTGCGAGGATGAATGAATGCAAAGAATTGGCTGAACAGGTAGGTGACCTTATCAATCGTTTGGAGCTCATTGAAGATATTGATGATCGAGCTCTGGAGATTGCCAAAACGAACCTTCAGACTGGATTCATGTGGGCTGTGCGTAGCATTGCACAACCGTCCACATTTTAACAAGGAGAATATATTGCTTGAACTATCGGAGAAATATGAAATGAATCTCGCTAATGTAATCTTAATTATCATGTGGTTTGCAGGCATGGTTGCAGCCAACGGTGTTTTGTCAACCGTCTTTGCAATCTTTTTCCCACCATGGTCTTTTTACCTTGCCATTGAAATGGTATTGACAAACATAGGATGGTTGATGTAAAATGATTGTATAAATCATGAAGAGGAAATGATATGGGATCCAATGCAAGGGAATACAATCAAGAAAATCTCGTTGAAGTAGAAAAACGACTTTTTCGAAAAATTCTCGAAAAGATCAATCAAAATTATTTCCTCGATCTTACCTCAGGTGCCAATTGGTCTGCTGATCGGTTCGGTGCTAGAATGAAACTCAAAGATCAATATTTGTATGTTGAGCATTTCATTAGCAAACCTGAGGGTGGATTGAAACTTGTTTATAAAGTTGATAAAGATATTCACAATCAATTTTTGAATGAGTTTGGTGATAAATAGACAACAATTTTTGATCCTCTGTAGCTCAACTGGTTAGAGCAACGGACTTTTAATCCGGAGGTTGCAGGTTCAAGTCCTGTCAGGGGAACCACACTTTTATGATGATGCAAGTATTCAGTTTGAAAGTGTTGGTTGTGTTTAATTACAACATTGATGTTGATATTTTGTTTTGATTTGTTTATAATATATTCATTGTCATTGAAGGTAAACGGTGAAGAGAATAACTAGAGAAAGATAAGGATCAAAATTCCCACCTCGGGAATTCCTTATTACCGCGCTACCCTTGCGGCCCTCTCTAAAGAAGAGGATAAATCTAGTAACCTTTCTACGGTCAATGAAAATTGATTCTCAGTGACAATAAATATATTATGAAGTAAAACGCTATCATAGCTCAATTGGTAGAGCAGCGCACTTGTAATGCGAAGGTTGTGGGTTCAATTCCTACTGATAGCACCAGGTCCAGAGTAGCACAATGGTAGTGCGTCTCCCTGTTAAGGAGGTGGTTGTAAGTTCGAGTCTTACCTCTGGAGCCAAAGATTAAAAACATGTTGCAAACAACAAAACAACATGTTAAAATGATGATGAAAACACTTTGATGAAAATATTAGGGTTTGTGGCAGAGCGGTTGAATGCACTGGTCTTGAAAACCAGCAAGGGATAATCCCCCTTCGTGAGTTCGAATCTCACCGAACCCGCCAACAATATCTGTGTGTAGCTCAGTCAGGTAGAGCACTTGTTTTGGGAACAAGGGGCCGTAGGTTCGAATCCTACCATACAGACCAAAATCTCTTAACAACTTTATTAACGACATCGTTGTGAATCAATACAGTAATTTTCTTTATATGAAGTGCGCTGAATATGAAGAAAATGAAAGCCGTTGATATCACAGGCAACAGGCCAACTAAAAAGGAACGAAGAACTTGTTAGAAAACATATCTTCAAATCTTTTTAGGGTTGCTGCTGGAAAAACCAACACGATGTCGTTAATAAATGTGATACAATACAAGCATGGTGATATTTTCATCATGCTTGTTTTATTTGAACTGGAGGTTTAGAGATAATGTCTGAACAGATTGATTATAAAAAGTTATATGAAGACTTAAATAAAAGAGTAAAACGGCTTTATGTGACTTATACAATATCCCCAACTGATTTTTCATATTATGATTCTGATCAAATTTTTGGAATGGTTAAAGAAAAATTAACTCATTCTTTTGCTGAATGTTTAGCTGAGAATGGAATGTTCAAACTTGTCCAACAAAAAGAGATAAATGGAGATATCACGTTGGCTATGAGTTTGAATGTATTGGTGCCAAAAACCAACAACTCAAGAGGAAAGCATAGCAAATGATTGATATTGATTTGGATTCAGTTTCGAGTAATCTTGAACTCGCAGATGTACTTGAACAACAATTCGAACCGCAGACGACAACATTTTTTGCAAGTCTTGAAGGTTCATATGCAGGAATGGTGATTGATGCTGGGATGAACTGTGGAGTTTTGTCCTCGGTCAAATCCATGGCAAAACAAGCTTCAGGTCAATTTCTTGCAGATATTCAAAAGGCATCCAAAGCTGTAGAGGAAGCCATTGCTGACATTACGAAAGGTGTCGGTGATATCATCAAACACATTCGTTCAGCAGTTGATGCAGCTATTGCAAAGGTGAAAGAATTTGCCAATTGGATTCGCGATCAAATTGCAGATGTAGTTGAAACTGCAAAGGCAGCGATCCAACAAGCAATCAACACAATCAATGATGTAATCAATTCAGCAATGGATGCAGTGAATGAAGTGATTTCAGCCATTGGTGATCTTGCAACTGAAATGTTGGATTCGGTAAAGAACATCAGTCTCCGGGTCTGTGAATCTATGTCATTGTCCCTGGAAGATGTTGGCATTGGTGCTGGCATTGATGCAATTGTGGATGTTGTCACGGCTCCAGTTGAACAGTTTGCTGAAAATCTCTTGGGCGGAATGAAGAACAAAGTTGCATCATATGAATCTTCGCTCTCAGCCTTGACCGATGACATGCCCACAGGTGCAACTCAAGCGAATTCAATCCGAACTTCGTTCAATAGTATTGATGATCTCATTGCAGGAATTGCTTGATATGTTAGGACTAGCACGACTCGGAGATCGTACATTGGGTGTTTGTCATTGTCACAAAGACCCGATTACAGTGTACGGAACAATCATCACAGCATCATCAGATCAATTAGTGAACAATCGAGGTCAAGCTCGGGTTGGTGATATAGTTCGAGCAGATTGCGGTCATACAGGAACAATCATCACGGGTAAGCCAACTCATATTGTGAGCAACCGACTTGCAGCTAGGCTCGGTGATCAATTTGAAGGTTGTTACACAGGAAGAATAATTACAGCATCATCAGACACATTTTAAGGATTGAAATGAAAACTTTTAAAGAATTTTTATTTGAAAGTAAAAAATTAACACCCAGTCAGGCAATTGATAATGCATTACAATCGTTTGAGAAAAAGTATAGTATAAAATTTGAACCTAATGATGCAAAGAGATTAAAAAGACACTTGGGTAAGAAAATTCATACAGCACCATATATGAATACTGAAAATAAATTTTCATATATGGATAAAATATCTACTCGTGAGTATATCGATCTTAGAGAACTTTTTAAGGATTTTCAAGAAATTTATGAAATACTCATTAAAGATAAGTATGGAATTGTTGAAGATTTTAGAGACGATTGGAAGATAAAGGCGTCAAAAATAAAAGGAAAAGATTTCTTTTATCTTTTGGCTACACATATGCTGAATGTTTCGTAAATATGTTATAATATAGTTAGTAGGATTCAAGGTAGAAATACTTTGAATCCTACCAAAATACAGGATTTTGTCATGAATACTAATCCACATTTCAAGCCCACGAAAAAGGAAACCGTAGCACATTTCAAGAAAATGCTATTCACTGATAGCAAATGGGCAATTCGTGCTTTGTTGTGTTTGTATGAGTATCAATTACCTGAAGAACGAGCTTGTTATACGGCATCACAAGAAAACAAGCGGGGCTTTAACAAAGTTGATGCTAAGTTGTTGACAGCATTTGCAAAAAACATTAAAATGAACAAACAATTGACCTATAAACAAATGCATGTTCTTCACAGTCGTATTCAGAAATATGCAACCCAACTCTATGAAATATCTTTGGAGAAAACAAAATGAAAGATAAGCTCACCTTCGTCTACAATGATGGATCTACGTACACCACAAAGCGAAATGTGACTTGGTTCCATAATCATCAAGATTCTCAAATTTTTGCTTATGTGACTGAAGATGCGATTGAAAGTGGAATTCAAGTTGAACAAGTTTTCAGGATTCCAACTGACGAACTTTCTGCAGTTATCGTGCATCGAAATAATGATTTCAATACATCGATCATCAGTTTCAACAAGACGATTCTGGATTTGACTATTTTTGCAAATGATCCAGAAGATGTATTTCATGATACTTCTGTGAGATTCGTTCAACATAACAAGTAATCATATGAAAAAAGCCATTATTGTAGCTAGTGGCTCCAGCCTGAATCATATTCAACCAAAGGATATAGTTCAGGCTGCATCAAATTCAGATGCCACAATCATTGCGGTGAATGGTGCAGCCGATTGGTTGCCGAAGTTTGATTACTTTTTCACTCTCGATCCATCCAAAAAGAATCTTGACCGAATGAATCGTTGTCTCAAAGGTGTACAATACTATTGTGCATATGAATTTGACAAATTCTACAAGATTCCTATACATGTGAATAAACTCAATAGAATCTCGTATCAAGGACCTGTTGACAAGTTCAAATTCGGTACACCCGAATATTGGCTCCACAAATTGAAATGTAAACTCGGCTTGAGTGAAACATATCCAAACATTCATACGGGTAATAGTGCATATGGTGCTTTGGGGCTTGCATATCTGTTTAACTTCACTCACATTTTGATGCTTGGAGTTGATGCAGATGATAAACCGCGGATGAATGGTGAAGGCAAGCCAGAATCCTCGCTCAAACATTTGCCATTGCTCTTTCGTTCAGCCAAAAATCAACTCAATCAGAAGAAAATTCAATTGCTCAACGGTAGTCTCCATAGCAACATTACTTGCTTCCCGAGAACAACACCCATTCTTGGCTTAGATTGGATTCAAAATGTCAATAAATGAGCTCGCAACTGTAGTATGTGTTTACAAAACTGGCGGTGATTTTGACGTTCAGTATGTCGAGAAGCTTCATGATTCCTGTATGGCAAACGGAGCTGAACAATTCATTTGCTTTACAGATGATCCTGAGGTTGAATGGGTCTGTGATACTGTAGAGTTTCAATCGGATCTTCCTGGTTGGTGGGCAAAGCTTGAAATGTTCCGATTGAAATCTGGCAAATATCTATATTTTGATCTCGATACAGTGATTCATCAATCAATTGAACCGATGTTGATTCATCCACACCGATTTACAGCATTGAGGGATTTTAACAAGAAAGTCAATCGACTCGCCTCAGGTATCATCGGTTGGACAGGTGATCATAGTTATTTGTTCACTGAATTCACAGCAGACTTGATTCCACAATATACTCCATCAATGGGTGGTAAGCTGGGGGATCAAGCTTACATTGAAGATCGACTTCGATGTGAGGTGCAATATTTTCAAGATTTGTTCCCAGGAACAATCGCAAGTTTCAAATGGGATGATGACAAAACAAAGCAATCGAGTTCAATCATTTGTTATCATGGTAAACCTAGACCCAAAGACACAGGATGGTCAATTTAATGGAATACACAACAGTCAATGATATTCTGATGTATCGTCGTAATGACATGGTGGTTAAAGATGCTCAGAATGGAGTATTTGAACCAAATACATTTCGAACAGCTTATGAGAAGCTAACACAATTGTATCGTAATCCAAAAAACTTTTGTGCAATTGATATAGGAGCATACACCGGAGTATATTCAATTTTCTTTGCTAAATTTTGTGGTTTTAGAACGGTTTACGGTTTTGAACCGAATCCGACTGTATTTGAGCGTTTGTTAAACAATGTGAATCTCAATGAATTGATCAACATGAATCACATTGAATTACATCAAATGGCCGTTGGTAAAGAATCTGGCAACATTGAGTTGTTTTCAAAAGATTTTTCAATGACCTCATCTTCCAGCATGACTAAAACCGAAGATACAACGGTGATCAATAATGTTATAATGACTACACTTGATGAACTGACATTGAACAGTCCAGTTGCTATCATCAAGATTGATGTTGAAGGACATGAGAATGATGTATTGTTAGGTGGAGAACAACTCATCAAACAAGACATGCCAATTTTGATTGTTGAAACTTTGAATCGAGAAAAGGAAGAAGAAATCACAAATATGCTTCTGGACTTCGGTTACAAAAAAGATAACATGATTTACAGTCTCGATGGCCGTAACATGATTGCAGTTAATTCCTTTTGAATATTGGAGAACATAATATGAATGGCGTAGGAATGCAGGACAAAACAATCCGAAACAGGCTTAGCAAAAAGATTGAAGACTGGATTTCCAGTATTGATGATCCCGAAGTGCAGCGAGCATTAAAAGAAAATGTAATCATCACTGGTGGTGCAATTGCATCCATGGCAATGGGTGATCCCGTCAAGGATTATGATGTATATCTCCGTACCAAGAGTGCTGCAAAACTTGTTTCGGAATACTATGTCAACAAGTTCATGGAATTGAATTCAAATGCACCTCATATTGAGGTTAAAGAAGTCACATTGTCAAACATTCTCGGTGAAACCGAAGAACGTGTTGTCAATTGGATTAGTTCATCTGGTGTTGCTAAAGATGAATCTTACACTGTTGATGATGAATCTGATGAGGAAGAAAATGATCCTGATCATGATGAAGAATCGCCCAAGGGTAAATATGTTCCTGTTTACATTTCTGAGAATGCGATTACACTGAGCAACAAGATTCAGGTTGTGAATCGGTTTTACGGTGAGCCAGCAGACATTCATCGAAACTATGATTTCATTCATGCATGTTGCTATTATGATTATCGAAAGAATAAACTTGGCATGCCACTCGAAGCTGTACGATCCATGCAATCCAAGACTCTTCGATATACCGGCTCGCTGTATCCCGTATGTTCATTGTTCAGGTTGAGGAAGTTTATTTCTCGTGGCTGGAAAATTTCTGCTGGTGATATCCTGAAGATGGCACTCCAGATCAGTAACATTGACCTCACGGACTTCCGAGTCTTGCGAGAGCAAACAACGGGCGTTGACGCCACGTATTTTTTCCTTTTCATCGAAGCAGCTCGACAACGATCGGAAAGCGGTGAAGAAATAACTCAAGCATATCTGGCAGAAATTCTTGATCGTATTTTCTATCAGAATGACCGTGACCGAGATGATGTTGGTTAATGTAATTGATAAATATAGGTAAGTTAATAATTATTTACTTATAGGAACAACAACCATGCTTTCTTTCGATGAATATGAAGAAATAATGGCGGCTATCAATACATTAGATGGTCAATTCACGGATGATGTAATAGAGAAAGGGGAGTATTATGCAATTGAAGAAGATCCCGTAACTCTATTTACTGTTGTGACGATTTACGATGCAAACGGTGCTGCCATTGCATCGGCTAAGGTTGAAGATATGGATGCAGCCATTGTCTACATGGAAGAAGTTTTCGAACTTGATCCTGTAGAACTTGCGGAAATTGATCCGGTGGCTGCAGCCGTGGATTCACCTTGGGGACATGCATCTGCTGGAAATCGGAGCACAAACTAATATGCTGACGTTTGTTGAGTATTTGACTGAACGTGAAAACGTCATTGCCCGTGCTCGATGTGAAAAATACATTGAGCATGCGGGCATTGAATCTTACATCACTCCTCATTCGTCAGGACGATCAATTGAGCGAGACGTGGGAAGGGATGTTCTCGAGCAATTGGTGAAGAAATGCTTGGAGTTTGTCAAGCAAAAACCTGCTGAGGCTGGCAAGAGCTCGGAAGTATTGTTTTATTCTTCAAAATTGAAACAAGGTTTGATTGCATCATATCGCCGAGACATTGGCGGAAATGCAGCAGATAAAACAAAATATTTCTTCATCGTTACAATCTTGCCTCCAGGTAAAAACCTTGCCAAACCCGGTACACACAAGATCGCAATAAAAGAAACCATTACTTCGGAAAATGTGATACAATTATATGAATCATTGGGTGTTGATGTTCCACATCATGTGATTGTATTGGATTGAAATTTGTGTTAATATTTGTATGAATATTAATCAAATGATACTTGAGAGGTAAATGGATGTTTGGTAACACTGTAGTCTATGATAAAACGAAGCATTTGTTGTTGGATGTTGCAGAGCCGGAAGTTGGTGGTACATTTGTTTTGAAATTGGAACCGTTTGATAATCCCGGTTTGCAATATGCTAAACGATGTGAAGATTATCATGACTTTTCCCCATACCTCATGCTCGCTTTGAATCATTGTCCTGAAATTCGTGAACAACTCAATCAGGAACTCGAGCAATCCAAGAATCCTGAATACCTCGGAATTCTTGAACTTCCTAGCGGTAATCGTGTTTACATTTCTGATGGTCAAGTTTGGGATTGGAATTTTGAATTCATGCTAGTAGAAAACCAGGTAACAGCTTAACAAACTAAGATTGACACATTAAAAAGGGTTGATGTATAATTACATCAACCCTTTTTCTTATAGGAACTTAATGAATGACAAATTCTCTTTCTACCCTTAATTATTTTCTTGAGTATGTGAATCGTGTTGCTCAATGGAATGCGATCTGCAGCTCGACTGACATTACAGAACAACAAGCGTATGATAATCAGCTTCGCTGTACAATTGAAGAAGCTGATGAAACGAAAAATGCTATTGCTGAGTATTCATTTGAAATAACTCCAGAGACCAAACAAGAAGTCATGGATGGAATTGCTGACCTCATTGTTACTGGTGGATATCTATATCATCGTTTTAGTGATAAAAACACTGCAAAAGAGTTGGAAGTTGTTTTAGCTGAAGATATATATATACAAAATTTGAAAAAGAAGAATCAATTTTTTATGATTTTTTGCTCAAATGAGAATGAAGTAAAACTTGATTGTCTGCATCATTATGTTAGTGAAGTTCATGTCAATCTTCAATTTGTACAAGATTATGGACCTTCAGAACTCAATCCTTATCTGGATTTTGTTGGTCAAGATGTTTACACCGCATATGTGATTGCAAAAGACATTTTTGGTGATGAACTAGATACCTACATCAAAGCAGTCTTGGATTCCAATGACACCAAATATCTCGTTTTCAATTTGGAAACGGAATCCAGTGAACAGATCAATCAAAAGCTTGAAACTGAGCTCATCTTGTGTCGAGAAAAGTATGCTGGAAAACATGAAGATCTGGTAGCTATGAAGTCAAGTTATACTCCCATGTCTAATGAAGTGTTTTATGTGATCCGTGACAAAAATGGAAAGGGCAAGATTCTCAAGCCTTCTCGTTACAAGCATCCAGAGGAATTCCTCAACGGATAACACATGATGATCCGTGTTGATTAGACGACTTGGGGTGATGTTAACATGTGTGGCATCACCCCAAGATTCATAAAGGACTGTAATAGAACATGGGACTGAAACTAGGAATCGTTGGTAGTCGTGGCTTTGATGACTATGATCTGATGGTTGATACCGTACTCAAATC
>JACYYJ010030221.1_pt4 | contig 12301 bp, 10 predicted proteins | sample 8236861 | NCBI WGS metagenome assembly JACYYJ01 (sample SAMN14103086, study PRJNA606662) | landfill metagenome | isolation source: landfill solid waste | place: India:New Delhi, Okhla landfill site | collected 2017-11-05
ACGTAGATCAGGCCCATCTGGACGGCGGCCAGCGGGTTGTCCAGGTCACGCTCGCCCGAGTAGCGCTCCTCGCCCCCCTTGTCCCCGCCGAGCCACTCGGTCTCCGGGCCCCAGTAGACGTCCTCGTCCGGCTCCCAGACGTCCTCGCGACCGCCGGAGAAGCCGAAGGTCTTGAAGCCCATCGACTCCAGCGCGACGTTGCCCGCCAGGATCATCAGGTCGGCCCAGGAGAGGCTGCGGCCGTACTGCTTCTTGACCGGCCAGAGCAGGCGACGCGCCTTGTCGAGGTTGACGTTGTCGGGCCAGCTGTTGAGCGGCGCGAACCGCTGCTGTCCGGCGCCGGCGCCGCCGCGGCCGTCCTGGATCCGGTAGGTGCCGGCGCTGTGCCAGGCCATCCGGATCATGAACGGTCCGTAGTGGCCGAAGTCCGCGGGCCACCAGTCCTGCGAGTCGGTCAGCAGGTCCTCGATGCGCTGCTTGACCTCGGCGAGGTCGAGCGCCGCGAACGCCGCGGCGTAGTCGAAGTCGTCACCGAGCGGGTTGGCGACGGCCGGGTTCTTGGCGAGGATCTTCAGGTTGAGCCGGTTCGGCCACCACTGGCGGTTGGCGTCGCCGTTGGTCGGATGCGGGCCGCTTCCGTGGACGACCGGGCAGCCGCCGCGCGGCGCCTCCTCCTCGTTCAACTCGCTCAGTACGGTCTCGTGCGTGTCGGACACGGATCTCTCTTCCAGGGGTGAAGGTGTTCGGCAAGCGACGCCGCCGCGTGCCCCGCGGACCGGATCGATCGCGGGCGACAGGGCGGGTCTGAGGGCAGCCTACCGTCTTGTTTGTCGCCTCGCGTAAAGACAATGTTCTTTAAGCAAGCACGCTCGACATTCCGGTTGACGGTCATATTCGAACGGATATACTCCGAGCATGAAACCCGGGACCCTGATCCAACGGGCGCGGGCGGATGCCAGCCTCTCGCAACAGGCATTGGCCGAGCGCGCTGGCACGTCGCAGGCCACGCTCTCTGCCTACGAGCGCGGCCGCAAGGACCCGTCCGCGTCGACCCTCCTGCGGATTCTCGCGGCCGCCGGCGTGCGGATCACGACGACCCCCGGGTCGGTCGTCGTGACTCCGTCCCCGGACACCCTCCGGGAACGCGGACGCATTCTCGAGCAGGTCCTGGAGCTGGCCGAGGGGCTCCCCGTACGCCACGCCCCGACCCTGCGCTACCCGCCCTTCCGGGATCGCGCTCGGCGCCCCGCGACGGCTCATGGCTAGCACCCTCGCCGACCGACTGCTGGCGATTCATGCGGCCCTCGGCGCCGCAGCGATCCGTCATGCTTTCGGCGGCGCGATCGCCCTGGCGTACTGGACCCTCGAACCGCGCGGCACCCGTGACCTCGACGTCAACGTCTTCGTCCCTGCGGCCGACCACCAGCGAGCGATCGACGCACTCCCGAGCGCCGTGGAGCGCCCCGCGGGCGCGAGTACGCAACTGGCGAGCGACGGACAGGGACGACTGTGGTGGGACGACACACCGGTCGACCTGTTCTTCAACACCGACGCATTCCACGACGAAGCCGCCCTGCGCACGCAGACCGTCGAGTTCTTCGGCACCGCGATTCCCATCCTCTCGGCCCTCGACCTCGCCGTCTTCAAGGCGCTGTTCGACCGCACCAAGGACTGGGCCGACATCGAGGCCATGTTCGCGGCCCACACGCTCGACCGCGAAGCCCTCTTGGAGCAGCTGGACCGCCTGATGCCCGGCGACCACGCCCTTCGGGCCCGCGTCGCCGACGCCCATCGGCGCGGACTGGCCGAAGCGCCGTAGTCGCCTACAGGTCGATCACCTCGAGGTCGGGGATCCGGTCGCGGAGCCGCTCGACGATCACCCGTCGGTGGCAGACCGCGGCATCCTCCTCGAGGCAGAGCAGGACGGTGCGAGCTGCCGGCGGATCCCCGGCGAGCAGCTCGTCGGCGAGCGCGTCGAGCTGCTCGTGGCGCTCTTCCTCGACGTAGGCGGCGAAGCGCTCGCGGCCCGCGTCGATCCGTCCCTGCTTGAAGTCGATCTTGATGTCGGGCGGGGTGCCGAGCTCACGCCGGCTCTCGTAGGCGATCCGGTGCTCGGCCAGCAGCTCGCCGAGCCGGGTCTTCGACATCCCCGCCCGCCGCGACTGCGGTCGGATCCGGACGTCGAGCAGCCGCTCGATCCCGTTCGCCTCCAGCTCGGCCACCAGCTCGCCCGGCAGCAGCTTCTCGTAGCCGATCGTCCAGATCCGGGGCATGCGGACAGCCTGCCACAGCCCAACCTTGACACGAGCGCGTCAAGGTTGGGGCCGCGGTTGGTACCCTTCGCGTCATGGCCGAGCGCGATTACCTGGCAGCCGTCCGCGACCACGTCGTGGTCTTCGACGGGTCGATGGGGGCCCTGCTCGAGGACAAGAACCTCTCGCTCGAGGACGACTACCAGCTTCCCGGGCGCGCGCACGAGGTGCTGGTCCTCAACCGCCCCGACGTGATCGAGGAGCTGCACACCACGATGCTCGACGCGGGCGCGACGGTGCTGGAGACCGACTCGTTCCAGGCCTCGCGGCTGAAGCTCGAGGAGTGGGGCCTGGCCGACCACACGCTGGAGATCAACCAGCGCGCCGCCGAGATCGCCCGCAAGGCCGCCGGCCCCGACCGCTTCGTCGCCGGCTCGATCGGCCCGACCGGCTTCCTGCCGTCGTCCGACGACCCGACGCTCGGCAACATCCTCTTCGGCGATCTCGTCACCGTCTTCGAGGAGCAGGCCCGCGGCCTGATCCAGGGTGGCTCCGACCTGCTGATCATCGAGACCGCCCAGGACATCCTCGAGGTCAAGGCGGCGATCTTCGGCGCCCGCGAGGCGTTCAAGGCGACCGGCCGCAAGGTCCCCCTGCAGATCTCGGTCTCGCTGCTGCCCAACGGCGGCAAGATGCTGCTCGGCACCGACATCGCCGCGGTCCTGACCACGCTCGAGGCGCTCAAGGTCGACGTGGTCGGCCTCAACTGCTCGACGGGTCCGGAGGACATGCGCGACGCGATCCGCTACCTCGGCGCCAACGCCCGCGTCCCCGTCCACTGCATCCCCAACGCCGGTATCCCCCAGCAGGGCGTGAACGGCGAGACGGTCTTCCCCGAGCAGCCCGCGCCGCTCGCCGACGCGCTCGGCGAGTTCGTCGACGACTACGGCGTGGCGATCGTCGGCGGCTGCTGCGGCACGACGCCCGAGCACATCTCGGCGATCGCCGAGCGCGTGGCGAAGAAGCCGGCGGGCAGCACCGCCAACGCCGGCACGAGGCGCCGGAGCATCCAGGTCTCGTCGATGATCGCGGCCGCCGACCTGGTCCAGGAGCCGCGCCCGACGATCGTCGGCGAGCGCGTCAACTCGCAGGGCTCGCGCAAGGCCAAGGAGCTGCTGCTGGCCGACGACTACGACTCGCTGGTGACGATCGCCGAGGGCCAGGTCGAGGGCGGCGCCCACGTGCTCGACGTCTGCGTCGCGCTGACCGAGCGCTCCGACGAGGCCGAGCAGATGCGGCAGGTGGTCAAGAAGATCAGCCTGACCCAGCCCGCGCCGATCCAGATCGACTCGACCGAGCCGGACGTGATCAAGCTCGCCCTCGAGCAGATCCCGGGCCGCGCGATCGTCAACTCGGTCAACCTCGAGGCCGGCCGCGAGAAGATGGACACGGTCGTCCCGCTGGCGATCGAGCACGGCGCCGCGGTGATCGCCCTGACGATCGACGAGGTCGGGATGGGCAAGACCGTCGAGCGCAAGCTCGAGATCGCCGAGCGGATCGCCCAGATCGCCTGCGACGAGCACGGGCTCGAGCCCGAGGCGCTGATCTTCGACCTGCTGACCTTCACCCTGACCACGGGCGACGAGGAGTGGCGCGACTCGGCGATCCAGACGATCGAGGCGATCCGCGGGATCCGCGACCGCCTGCCCGGCGTCAAGACGTCGCTCGGCGTCTCGAACGTCTCGTTCGGCGTCGGCCTGGCCGCCCGCTCGGTGCTCAACTCGGTCTTCCTCTACCACTGCGTCGAGGCGGGGCTGGACCTGGCGATGGTCAACCCGGCGCACATCATCCCGATCGGCGAGATCGACCCGACCGAGCGCCAGCTGGCCGAGGACCTGGTCTGGGACCGCAGCGAGGACGCGCTGGCGAAGTTCATCAACCACTTCGAGTCCAAGGGCGCGACCGAGGACACGACGGCGGTGGCCGACCCGACCGCCGAGATGGAGCCCGAGGACGCGCTGCACTTCCGGATCCTCAAGCGCAAGAAGGACGGCGTCGAGGCCGACATCGACCGCTGCGTCGAGAAGATCGGCGCGGTCCCGACGCTGAACGACGTGCTGCTGCCGGCGATGAAGGAGGTCGGCGACAAGTTCGGCGCCGGCGAGCTGATCCTGCCGTTCGTGCTGCAGTCGGCCGAGGTGATGAAGAAGGCCGTCGCGCAGCTCGAGAACTACCTCGAGCGGACCGCCGACTACACCAAGGGCACCGTCGTCCTGGCGACCGTCTTCGGCGACGTCCACGACATCGGCAAGTCACTGGTCAACACGATCCTGACCAACAACGGCTACACCGTCGTCGACCTCGGCAAGCAGGTGCCGGTCGGCACGATCCTCGACGCCGCGAAGGAGCACGACGCGACCGCGATCGGCCTCTCGGCGTTGCTCGTCTCGACCTCGAAGCAGATGCCGCTGGCGGTCCAGGAGCTGCACCGCGAGGGCCTGAAGTTCCCGGTCCTCGTCGGCGGCGCGGCGATCAACCGCAACTTCTCCTACCGCGCGCTGCACCCCAACGGTCTCGACGACGACCTGACCTACGAGGGTGGCGTCTTCTACTGCAAGGACGCCTTCGAGGGCCTCGGCGTGATGGACCGGATGGTCGACGGCGGCGAGCTGCCGCAGATGATCGACGAGATCAAGGCCGGCGCGATCAAGCTGCGCGACGCCGCCAAGGAGGAGGAGAACCTGCCGCCGCTCGACGACACGTCGGTGCGGTCGCCGGTCGCCACGGACGCGCCGGTCCCCGAGCCGCCCTTCTGGGGCGTGCAGGAAGTCCCGGTCGACATGGACGAGCTGTACCAGCACCTCGACACCCACGTGCTGTTCAAGCTGCACTGGGGCGGCAAGGGGATCAAGGGCGAGGCCTGGCGCAAGCTGATCGAAGGCGACCCGACGGACCCCGACGCCGGCGAGGGCTTCCGACTCAAGCTCGAGCGGATGTGGCGCGAGCAGGACTACCTGCACCCGCGCGCCCTGATCGGGTTCTTCCCCTGCTACGCCGACGGCAACGACGTCGTGGTGCTCGACCCGGAGGACCGGACGACCGAGATCAACCGGTTCGTCTCGCCGCGGCAGCAGAAGGGCGCGCGGATGTGCACCGCGGACTTCTTCCGCCCCGGCGTCAAGCAGGAGGACGGCACGGTCGTGCCGCCGGAGCAGCTCGACGTCGTCGCGGTCCAGGCGCTGACCGTTGGATCCCAGGTCACCGAGCTGATGGCCCAGCTCGAGCAGGACGGCGAGTTCGCCGAGCAGCTGTTCGTCCACGGGCTCGGCGTCCAGACCGCCGAGGGCCTGTCGGAGTGGCTGCACTGGAAGGTCCGCAACTGGTTCGGCATCCCCGTCACGCAGGGGCGCCGGCTGTCGTGGGGCTACCCGGCGGTGCCGGACCAGTCCGAGCACGAGAAGGTCGACCAGCTGCTCGACCTCTCGCGGATCGGGATGGAGATCAGCGACGGCTACGCGCCGGTGCCGGAGCAGTCGACCCTGGCGATGGTGCTGCACCACCCGCAGGCGATCTACTACGGCATGCGCAACGGCCGGTTCATGGAGGACGGCACGCCGGACGAGGTGATCAAGGACACCGCCCGCGATGCCACCCGGATCGAAGCGGGCTTCCTCGAAGCGGAGCCGGAGGAAGCGGTCGAGACGGCCTGAGCCGCGCGGAGCGTGGGGCCTCCCCCACGCTCCCGACCACCGACGCCCCGCGGGGCTATCGCACCCGCGCGCTCGTCTCCAGCGCGACCTTCACGGCACGGGCCGGGTCCTCCCAGAAGAACAGGTGGCCGGCGCCCTCGAAGGTCTCCAGGGTCGAGCCGGGGATCGCACCGTGGATCGCCAGGCCGTTCGGGTAGGGCAGCAGCCGGTCCTCGGTCCCGTGGGCCACCGTCGTCGGCACGCTGATCTGCGCCAGCCGGTCGACGGTGTTCTGCCCGATGATCGCCTGCATCTGCTCGGTGATCACGCGCAGCGAGACCCGCTCGGCCTTCGCCGCCGCGAGGAACTCGTCGTACGCCGCGGCGTCGGCCGCGAACGCGGCCGAGACGTTGATCTCCCAGCTGGCCCGCAGCGCCCGCGCCGCGTCACCGCTCTGCATCGCCTCGACCAGCCGGCCCATGTCGTCGGGATCGGTCCACGTGGCCATCGTGTTGCCGGCGGTCGTGCAGCCGAGCACCAGCGAGCGGACCCGCTCGGGGTGGCGCAGCACGAGCTCCTGCGCCGTCATGCCGCCCATCGAGATCCCGAAGACGTCGACCGGGTCGTCGATCCCGAGCACGTCGAGCGCCTGGACCTGCGCCTCGGCCAGATCGACGATCGTGAACTGGCCGGTCGCACGCGTCGAGCCGGCGACGCCGATGTGGTTGACGCAGACGATCCGGCGCCCGGCGGCGAGCAGACCGCCGAGGAAGGCCGCTCCCCAGTGGCGGTGGGTGCCGCTCATCCCGTGGATCAGCAGCAGCGGCGTGCCGTCCGGATCCCCCAGCTCGAGCACCGTGCGCGTGGTGCCGTCGGCGAGCTCGAGCGGGCGCGTCTCGTACGCGATCTGGGGGGTGGCGGCGTCGGTCACGGAGGAAGAGTAGCCGCCCGACGGCCAGCAGCTCCGCGCGGGCCAGTCCGGAGTCGGGCGGGCCGGCGGCGTGGGTCACTCGCCGTCGGTCGCCGGCCGCACGCCCGTCGGCAACGGCGGCAGCACCACCGGCGCGGCGTGCAGCGCGCCGGACTTGACGTCGCGCCAGGTCACGCCCTCGCGCAGCATCGCCGGGGCGCCGAGGATCAGCGCGGTGCCGATCTCGACGACCTGCAGCACGATGCCGTAGCCGAGCGCGTCGGCGCTGCTGACGCCGTAGCCGAGCGTCAGCACCGTCACGCAGGCCGCCTGGAAGACGCCGAGGTTGGACGGGGTCACCGGCAGCACGGCGGTCACGTTGACCGCGAACAGCACCGCCGCGGCGGCGCCGATCCCCTCCTCGATCCCGAACGCCCGCAGCAGCAGCCAGCAACTGACGCACTGCAGGACCCACGCGAACAGCTGCGCGGCGACCGCCGTCGCGCCGAGTCGCGGCTGGACGAAGACCCGCAGGCCGGCGCGCAGCGCCTGGGCCCAGCCGCGCAGCCGCTGCTGCAGCCGGTGCAGGCGACCGGGGTCGCCGCGGCCGACACGCACCCGCAGCAGCACCGGGCCGAACAGCAGGACGGCGAGCAGCGCCGCCGGAGCCACCGCCAGGGTCAGCAGGACGCCGTCGTGCCCGCTGAAGATCTTGATCGTGCTGAGCATGATCGCGCCGAGGATCACCAGCGCCAGCACGTTGATCAGCGTCTGCGAGACGAGCGTGCCGAGCACGACCGGCAAGCGCTCGCGGGGACGGCCGATCCGCCGCGACATGATCAGCGCACGCGACGGCTCGCCCAGGCGGGCGGGCAGCGTCGCGGACATCATCACGCCGATCGCGGTCGCCCGGAAGGTCGCGGCCCGACCGATCACGGCGTCGGGGATCGCGGCGCGCAGGATCGCGTGCCACGAGATCGCCCGGAAGCCCATCGAGAGCGCCATCACGCCGAGCGCGAGCAGGACCCAGAGCGGCGACGAGCGCAGCAGGCTGTTGCCGATGCTCTCCAGGCCGATCCGGTCGAGCGCCGTCGCGCCGAGGCCTACCGTCGCGACCGCCCCGGCGGCGATCAGACCGCGTCGCAACCGCGTCCGCCGTCGAGCGGCGCGGTCGTCGTCGGTGGTCTCGGCCGGGGCGTCCGGGGCCGGCATCCGCCGGGCGGGCACCGCCGGACGACCGTCCGCCGGCTTCAGGCCGCGACGGACGGCGTAGCGGTCGATCCGGGTCTCGGGCTGCGGCGCGTGCTGGGCGTCCTCGTAGACCCCGATCACCCGCTCGGCGACCCGCGACCAGGTGTAGCGCTGGGCGCTCTTGCGGGCGACCGCGCTCATCCGCCGCCGCCGGTCGGGCCGCAGCGCCAGCTCGCGCAGCGCGTGCGCCAGGGCGAGCGCGTCGCCGGGCGGCACGAGCACGCCGTCGCGTCCGTCGCTGACCACGTCGCGGTAGCCGACGATGTCGGACGCGACCACCGGCACGCCCTGGGCGAACGCCTCGGTCAGGACCATGCCGAAGCTCTCGCCGCCGAGCGACGGGGCGCAGAGCACGTCGCAGGCCGCCAGCTCGCGGTGCTTGACGTCGTCGTCGACGCGCCCGAGGATCCGCACCCCGGCGGGCAGCTCGTCGATCGCCAGCCGGCGGACCTCGTCCTCCGACGGGCCGATCACCACCAGCTCGACCGGCAGCTGCTCGCGCAGCGCGTCGAACGCCCGCAGCAGCACCGGCAGGCCCTTGCGCTCGACGGCCTGGCCGACGAACGCGATCCGCAGCTCGCCGGCCCGTGCGTCCGCCGTGGCCGGAGCGGCCGGACCGACGTCCGCGGCGGCGGGCACGGTGACGCCGTTGGGGATCACGCGGTAGCGACCGCCGTAGTAGCGCTGACCGGTCCAGGCCGCCGCGTCCGAGACGGCGATCCGCTCGGTCAGCCGGTTGAGCCGGCGCCGGGCGCCCGCCGCGACGCCGCCGCCGTTGGTCAGCGAGTTGGTCGAGTAGCAGTGGAACGTGCCGACCATCGGCGCGGCCTCGCACGAGAACAGCGTGTCCCAGCCGAGCAGCGGGGCGTGCGGCTCGTGCAGGTGAACCACGTCGTAGCCGCCGGCGTCGAGCGCCCGGCGCAGCCGCCGGATCGCGCCCGGGCCCCCCGCGAGGTTCGAGACGCCGCCGTTGGCGGGGATGCCCACGGTCCTCCCGAGCGGCACGAGCCACTCCGGTTGGGTCCGTTCCTGGGGCCAGGCTCCCCGGTGCATCCGGGCCGCGAGACGGTCGGGCGGGTCGAACGGCGCCAGGACGTGGGCGTCGTGCCCCTGTCGGTGGAGTTCTCCGGCCAGCGCCTCGATGTGCCGAGCCACGCCCCCGGGGTACGTCCACGAGTACGGCGAAACCAGCGCAACGCGCATCGACGGAAGATTACCCGTCGGCCCGGAGGAAGCACACGCGGCGGCCGCCGAAGTGCGGGTTCCGGGATCCGACGTTCGTCCAGTCGGGGAGCGGTCAGCCGGGTGGCGCCGCCGCCGAGCCGTCGGACGATGCGGTCAGGCAGCGGCTCGGCGCCGGGGGCGGCGGGTCGTCCGGCGCCCGCGCGCCGCCCCAGGCCGTCCAGACGTCCGCGACCGGATAGGTCCGCTCCACCGCCTCGTCGACCAGTCCCGTGGGGAAGGCCGCGTCGTCGCGCACGCTGTACTGGAAGGCGGCGGTGATTCGCGGATGGTGGAACCAGCGCGTCAGCTGGTCGTGCATCAGCCGGCACTCGTCGCGCAGCGTCGCCCGGTCGCTCGTCCGCTCGCGCCCCGAGCCCGGCGCGCCGACGCCGGTCTCGGTGATCCAGACCGGGGCGTCGTCGAGGCACGGACGCCGCTCGACCTCGCCGAGCGCTGCCGCCACCGGCTCGCCGCGGCCGTCCCGCGGACGGGCGTCGAGGTAGCCGTGCAGGCCGATCACGTCGGCCCGGCAGAGGACGTCGTCGGGCAGCGCGCGGAGGAACTCGTCCGCCGTGACGACCCGGGACGTCGGAGCACCCCAGGCCGCGACCTCGCCGACGACGAGTCGGTGGTCACGGGCCGCGTCCGGCCCGTCCCCGCGCAGGGCCCGCAGCGTCTCGTCCATTGCCACGACCATCCGTCCGTACGGCGCCGGCGAACGGGGCTCCGCGTCGCGCGCGCAGCTCGCCCGCTGCGGGTCCACGAAGTACGGCGCGTTCGGCTCGTTCCACGGCGTCCAGTCGGACTGCGCGATCCCGGCGTCGCGGACGGCGGTCCAGACCGCGCGGATCGCCGCTTGGTAGGCGGCTTCGCGACCCGCGGCCAGCGGCCGTGCGCCGGCACGCACGCGATCGTGCCGGCAGCCCGCGGTCGGCGCCTCGCCCGCCCACTCCGGCATGCCCCAGAAGGTGATCAGCGGGCGGAACGCTCCCGGATGGGCCCGTTGCTGGGCCGCGACCTGGGCGAGTACCGCGGTCAGGCTGATCGGCGGGCCGCAGGGCGGCGCCGCCTCGCGGCCGCAGCCGTCGTCGTGGACCCGGCCGGGATCGAGCGGAGCGTCCGCGCTCGGCTGCAACTGGTCCCAGCGCACGTCGATCCGCACGTAGCGGGGCGCCATCGCCGTGACGACCTCGCGGGCGGCGTCGTAGCCGGCGATCGGCCCCGCGCTCGGCGGGGTCAGCGCGGCGACGTCGCGCGAGACCAGGCCGACCGCGAGCTCATCGGAGTGGTCGGCGCCGGTCGAGGGCGCCGGTGCCGGAGCGGGAGCGGTCTGTGTGCCGCCCGCGGCGCCGCGCTCCGAGGGCTCGTGGCCTCCCCCGCCGAGCAGGTAGCCGAGCCCGACCAGCAGCAGCGCCGCCAGCAACGCGCCGGCGCCGAGCAGGGCCCGACGCCGTCGGGACCCCGGACCGGTCGCGCGCGACGGCGCCTGCTCCGGCTCCACGCGCGCTCGAGCGTCGGCTCAGACCGCCGAGACCTCTTCCTCGTCCGGCACGCGGAACGACGAGCCGCAGCCGCAGGCGGCGGTGACGTTCGGGTTCTCGACCTTGAACCCCGCGCCGGTCAGCGCGTCCAGGTAGTCGATCGTCGAGCCGGTGACGTACGGGAACGACTGACGGTCGCAGAGCACCGTGATGCCGTGCGAGTTGAACGACATGTCGCCGTCGCGCTTCTCGTCGAACGCCAGGACGTACTGGAAGCCGGAGCAGCCGCCGCCGCGGACGCCGACCCGCAATCCTGCCTCGCCCTCCTGCGGGTTGCTGTCGAGGAACTCGCGGACCTTCTCCGCGCCCTTCTCGGTGATCGTGATCATCGTGCCTCCGAAGCGACGGTCGTCGCCATCGAGTCCAATACTTCATTCAGTGTAGCGCCCGGTGGTGCTCGCCTCCGACGGTAGCGCGGCAGACCGGAGAGGTCCGCAGGCAGACCGTCTACCCTGTGGAGAGATGCCCACCGCCGAGGAGATCAAGCAGCGCATCGAGCAGGGGATCCCGGGGGCCACGGCGCTCGTCGACGGTCCCGACGGCGTGCACTTCCAGGCCGCCGTCACCGCCGACGCCTTCGCCGGACTCACGCGGATCCAGCAGCACCGGATGGTGATGGACATCTTCGCCGGCGAGCTCGGCGGATCGATCCACGCGCTCAGCTTGAAGACCAAGATCCCGTCCTGAGGACATGCACATGAGCGAGAACCCGCTTCGCGACGCCATTTCCGAGGCCATCTCGGACAACGACATCATCCTCTTCATGAAGGGGACCCCGGAGGGACCCGCCTGCGGCTTCTCCGCCCGCGCGGTCGGCGTGCTGCAGGCGCTCGACGTGTCGTTCGCCAGCGTCGACATCCTGCCCGACCCGCGGATCCGCCAGGAGCTCTCCGAGCTCTCGCAGTGGCCGACGATCCCGCAGCTGTTCGTCAAGGGTGAGCTGGTCGGCGGCAGCGACATCATCCTCGAGATGTACGAGAGCGGCGAGCTGGGCGACCTGGTCGGCGCGCCGGCCGACGGCGGCACGGCGCCGGCGCCCGAGGCCGCGGCCGACAGCGGCCTGGCGGACACCCGGGTGCCGGCCGGCGGCTTCGGCGGGATCACCCTGGCGCACAACGTGCGCTCCGCCGCCGAGGTGGACGAGACGCTGGCCGCCGCCGAGCGCGCCGGCGGCGCGATCAGCAAGCCCGCCGCCGCCACCTTCTACGGCGGCTACGCCGGCTCCTTCACCGACCCGGACGGCCACCCCTGGGAGATCGCGTACAACCCGGGCTTCGCCCTGGCCGACGACGGCTCCCTGACGCTGCCCGACTTCGGCGCGGCGTAGCGCCGGGCGGCCAGGGATCGGGGGGTGCTCAGTGCGCCAGCAGGTCGATCATCGCGGTGCCGTCCCCGTCGCCGTGCCCGGCGGCGACGGCCCGCTCCATCAGCTCG
>JACYYJ010059781.1_pt4 | contig 12295 bp, 12 predicted proteins | sample 8236861 | NCBI WGS metagenome assembly JACYYJ01 (sample SAMN14103086, study PRJNA606662) | landfill metagenome | isolation source: landfill solid waste | place: India:New Delhi, Okhla landfill site | collected 2017-11-05
CCGGCGGGTGCGGCCACCGGGGAGGTGGGCAGGGTCCGGAAGCGATCCGACAGTCCGCTGCGCATGTCGGCGTTGGCGGTGGCGGCGGTGGTCGCGAGGCCCATGGCCGCCACGAGGACGAGTACGCCCGGCATCAGATACGCGCGGTAGGTGGCGCCCTCGCCACCGGACAGGGCGCCGGCGAAGACGAATCCGAAGAGCAGCATCATGCCCAACGGTGCGGTGAGGGTGACGAACAGCAGGGCCGGCGAATGCCGGTAGTTCAGCAGGACGCGGTGCAGCAACGTCCGGGTGCCGGTGAGGGCCGAACTGCCGTGGCCGGCCTCGTGGGTGATGGTCATGCGGACTCCTCGATTCGCTCGCGTCCGGTCAGGGTCAGGAACGCCTCGTCGAGACCCACGCGGCGGCGGCCGATGTCGTCGACGGGGACACCTGCCTCGTCGAGGGCGCGCAGCACCGGCAGCAGCGGCACCGAGTGGGCCTCGGTCGTGAACGACAGCCGGACCGAGTCGTTCGCCCCCGGCGTCCGGACGCCGGTGTGGTGCAGGCCGAATGCGCCGATGACGGCGACGGCCTCGTCGACGTGGGCGGCACCGGGCAGGACGAGGTCGAGTCCGGAGCCGACCGCCTCCTTGATCTCGGCGGGAGTGCCGGTCGCGATCGTCCGGCCCGCGTCGAGGATGGTGATGTCGTCGGCAAGCCGGTCGGCCTCGTCGAGATACTGCGTGGTNNCGGTGGTCGGTTCGTCGAGGAAGAGCACGTCGGGTCGCACGAGCATCCCGCCGAGCAGATCCAGCCGCCGGCGCATGCCGCCGGAGTAGGTGCTCGCCTGCCGGTTCGCAGCGTCGGCCAGACCGAAGCGGTCGAGCAGTTCGACCGCGCGGGCGTGGGCGGCGCGACCGGCCAGACCGTGCAGGCGAGCGACGATCGTCAGGTTCTCGACACCGGTCAGCCGCAGATCCACCGCGTGGTACTGGCCGACGAAGCCGATGCAGCGCTTCACGCGGGCCGCATCGCGCACCACGTCGAAGCCGCGTACGCGGGCACGACCGGCCGTGGGCCGCAGCAGGGTGGCGAGCATCCGCACGGTGGTGGTCTTCCCCGATCCGTTCGGACCGAGGAGCGCATGGACGCGTCCCGGCGGGACGCGCAGCTGGACGTCGTCGACGACGGTGCGATCACCGAACGTCCGGGTGAGGCCTTCCGCCTCGAGTGCCATCTCGGTCACGATCCGCCTCTCGACTGGGAACAACGTTCGCAGTTCGAGGGTACTCATCTGCGAACATCGTTCGCAACCCGTTCGAGGAGGCATGCTGTCCTGCATGACGGTCTCCGACTCGATCTGGCTGCGGTCCGACACCGGGCGTCCCGGTCCGCGACCGGCCTACACGCTCGACCAGCTCGCGGACGCGTGCGTGCGGATCGCCGACGAGGACGGCATCCGCGCCCTGTCCATGCGCAGGCTCGCCGACACCCTCGGTACCGCCCCCGCGTCGCTCTACCGCTACGTCTCGGGCAAGACCGATCTCGTGGACCTCATGGTCGACCGAGCCGGCGCCGAATACCGCTTCGCTCCACTGACCGGCGACGTGCGCGCCGACGTACTCGACATCGCCGAACAGTCCCGCGCGATCCACCGCCGGCACCCCTGGCTGAGCCAGGTCACCGCATCGACGCTCGGCCCGAACTCGATGCGGTATCTCGACCACCTCGTCGGCGCCCTCGCCCCCGCCGGACTCGACCCGACCGCGACGATGACCGGAGTCGCCCTCCTGTCGGGGTGGGTCACCAACTTCGCCGCGCAGGAGGCCGCCGGGATGTCGGCAGGGGCGGCCGGCGGCGGAGCCGCGCACATCGCCGCGATGCTCGAGCACGGCGACTACCCGCATCTCACCGCCCTGATGACCGACGCGGCCGCCGGAGGATCCGCTGGTGATGTCGCAGATGCGGACAGCCGCAGCGGTGCGGACGACGGATCCGATGCGAACGACCGTGCGTTCCGCGCCGGCATCGACGCGCTCCTGTTCGGCATCGCGCCGACCCGCTGACCTCGGCCGCCGGTTTTCGGGCCGGATCGCGGGGCCGGATCGCGGGGCCGGATTCGGGCTCGTTCTACGCGGGTCCTGTCGACCTCACGCTCGCCGAGACCACGGTGCTCACGGGCGACACCGATGGCACTGAGACGGTACAGAAGCGTGGGAGTGATGATCACGGACCGAGCGTGCGGAGACATTCTTGGCGACCACTTGGTGCGCGACGATCTCCGGCGCCCGCTCGGCACCAAGTCGGTTCCAAGTCCGGCCGCGCACGCTACCGACATGACTTCCGCATCCATCACCCCGCGCCTCACCACCGACGACGACCTGCTCGGAATGCGGCTCGCGCACCGCGTGATCCTCCGCGACGTCACCCGGCTCCGCGAACTGGCGGACCGGATGCTCGCAGATCCGTCGAGCTTCGACAGGGCCCGCTACGCGGCGACCGCCGACTACGTCGGACTGTTCGTCGCGAGTCTCCATCACCATCACAACGTGGAGGACCTCGCACTCTGGCCGCTGATCACCTCGTCGGCCGGACCCCACGTCGACTTCACCGAACTCACCGACGACCACGACGAACTCGACCCGCTCCTCGACGAACTCGGCGAATGCACCCGCGGGCTCCCCGACCCCGCGGCAGTGGCCGGCTTCGCACGCACCCTCCGCACGCTGAGTGAGCACCTCCACGAGCACATCGCGGACGAGGAGCGGACGGTCTTCCCGCTCATCACCGGGCACGTCTCCGCCGACGCGTGGCAGCGGTTCGAGAAGGACGCCCAGCGCGGTGGCCGGGCCGACTTCGACCTCACCCGCTTCTTCGCCGTGATGACCGAGGACGAGACCGAGCGGGTCCGCCGCGAACTGCCCCTTCCGGTGCGACTGATGGTCGCGGTCTTCTCCCGTCGGCAACGACGCCGCGAGCGCGCGGTGTTCGGCTGACCCTGCTGTTCGGCTAACCCAGGATCCCGCGGTCGTAGGCGACTGCGACCGCGGCCGCCCTGTCCTTCACCTCGAGCTTCGCGAAGACGTGGGTCAGGTGGGTCTTCACGGTCGCCTCGCTGATGAACAGCTCCTGGGCGATGGCCCGGTTCGAGGTGCCCTTCGCGACGAGCGCCAGCACCTCACGCTCCCGGGCGCTGAGCGCCTGCGGGGCGGTGGGTGTCCGCATGTGGTTCATCAACCGCGACGCGACCACCGGCGACAAGACGGTCCGTCCCTCCGCCGCAGCCCGCACCCCGGCGAACAGGTCGTCCCGCAGAGCGTCCTTGAGCAGGTAGCCGGTCGCGCCGGCCTCGATCGCAGGCACGGTGTCGGCGTCCGTGTCGTAGGTCGTCAGCACCAGGACGCGACTACGCGCACCTCGCGCGACGAGTTCGGTGATCGCCTGCACTCCCCCGCCTCCCGGCATCCGCAGGTCCATGAGCACCACGTCGGGATCGAGTTCGAGCGTGAGGGTCACGGCCTCCGGACCGGAGGCGGCCTCCCCGACCACGTCGAATTCCGGGGATGCGGCGAACATTCCGCGCAGGCCGTCCCGCACGACGGGGTGGTCGTCGACGATCAGCACGGTGATCTCGTCCGCGTCGGTCACGACATCCTCCCCGTCGGTCACGACGTCCTCCCGGCCCTGATCAGCGGCACCCGCACCGAGACCGCGGTCCCCACACCCGGTTCGGACTCGACGTCCACGACGCCGGCGATCCGGTCGGCACGGGACTGCATGCCCCGCAACCCGAATCCGTCGCCCGGTGTCGCGCACGGATCGAAACCGCATCCGTCGTCCCGGATGTCCACACTCACTTCGTCGTCCATGTAGGACACCGTGACACCGGCACGGTGTGCGGAGGAATGCTTGGCGACGTTCGCGAGGGCCTCCTGGGTGATGCGGAACAACGTCACGCCGATGTCGTCGTGCAACGGTTCGGTGGTGCCCGTGACCGTGAGATCGGCCCGGATCCCGTTTTCGGCCGACCATCTCTCCACCTCGTGGGCCAGCGCGTCGTCGAGCGTGCGGTGCTCGAGTGCCTCGGGAGCGAGATTGCGCACCGAGCGGCGGGCATCGCCGAGGCTGCGTCGCGCAAGGTCCGTGGCCCTCTCGACGTGGCGCCGCGCCGCCTCCGGATCGGCGGTGTCCTGCGCCGCCTGCAACTGCGTGACGATCCCGGCCAGGCCCTGGGCGAGGGTGTCGTGGATCTCGGCGGCGAGCCGGCGGCGCTCGTCGTCGATCCCCGCTTCCCGGGCGTGCACCAGCAGCTGCGCGTGCAGGGCCTGGTTCTCGGACAGCGCGTTCTCGAGTCGGACGTTGGTGCGTTCGAGTTCGGTGATCGCAGCGAGCCGTTCGAGACTTCGCTGCTCGTCGCGTTCGGCGAGCCTCATCATCAGCATGGAGATCGAGGCGTTGAGCACGACGAGGAGCCCGAACGCGATCCACATCGTCGTGTCCTCCGGCGGCAGACCACCCGCCTGCGAACCCGCCACCGTCACAGCGGTGACGAGCAGCCCGAACCGGATCCAGCGATCCGGCAGCATCGCGTGGGCATCGAAGTAGCCGGAGGCCGCGTAGATCGCGAAGAACGGGTTGAGCCAACTCAGGACGAACGCCAGGGCAGACCGGAGCAGGTAGTAGACCGCGTCGCCCTCCGGCATCGACCGGCGGCGGCGACCGCGCCACAGTTCCAGACCCACCGCCACCGCGGTGAGCACCGCTGCCGTGTACCGCTCGGCGGGACTCATCAACAACGTCGCGGTGCCGACGGACAGGACGGTGCCGGTGGCGAGCATCCCCACCGGCGCCCATCTGTAGGTCCGAAGCCACGGATCGTCGGTGGTCGTCGGTGCCGTCATGGCTTCCAGGATGACGGTCGACGCGGTCACTGCCAACGGAACCACCGGATCGCCACGCCGGTCAGGACGACGGTCCAACCCACCACGACCGCGATGCCACCGAGGTTCGGCAGGCCGCCCGCGGCGGTCTCGTCGAGCAGTTGCGCTGCGGCACCGAAGGGTGTCAGCTCCACGATCCGTCGCAGCAGCTCGGGCATCGCCTGCACCGGAAGCCATACGCCTGCACTGAACATCAACGGGAAGAACACGATCGTGCCCAGCGTCTGGGCGATCCGCACGGACGGTGCCACCGCAGCCAGTGTCGCTCCCGCGCTCAGTGCCGCAGCGAGAGTGACGAGTACCGCGAGTGCGTATCCCCACGGCTGGGCGGGGAAGGCGACTCCGAAGGCCGCCCGACCGACGATCAGTGCGAGGACCACCGACGCCAGGACCGCGATCGCGTGCACCACGATCTGTGCGGTCAGCAGGTGCGACGGACTCGCCGGGGTCACGGCGAGCCTGCGGAGGATGCCCCGTTCTCGGTACGACGACAACACCGCGGGCATCGTCTGGACACCGGCCACGATCATCGCGAGGAGGATCGCCACGGGGACGTACAGATCGATCACCCGCAGACCACCGAGGTCCGGATCCGGTTCCCGGAAACCGGGAATCATGCCGAGGATCACGAGCAACAACGTGGGGAAGACGAGGATCCAGAAGAGCGCCCCGGGTTCCCGCGTGAACAGTCGTGCCTCGGTACGCAGAACGGCGGTCGATGCGGACATCGCCGGGGTGCCCGTCGTCGACGTCTCGACGAGCCTGGTGCGGACGGTCGGGTCGGTCATGACGTGCTCCTGGTGTCGGTGAGATCGAGGTAGGCGTCGTCGAGGGTCGCTTCGGCGATGCGGAGGCGTTCGGCCGTGACGCCGAGGCGTGCCAACAGGCCGAGTACCGCGTGGATCGACTCCTCGCTGCCTTCGACGGCCACCCGTTCCCGGGCGGTGCGCACGGAGACGACGCCGGGCTGGGCTTCGAGGAGCGCGGGGTCGAGCGGACCGGACGGGTGGAACGAGACCACGATCGCTGCGGACGACTGCCCGATCAGCTGGGCCGGCGTCCCCAGCGCACGGATGCGCCCGGAATCGAAGACCGCGACACGGTCGCAGAGGCGTTGTGCCTCTTCCATGAAGTGGGTGACGAGCAGGACGGTGACGCCGGAATCACGCACCTCCTCGATCAGTTCCCAGGTGTCACGGCGCCCACGCGGGTCGAGTCCGGTGGTGAGTTCGTCGAGGACGACGACGCGCGGTGAACCGATGAGTGCCAGTGCGATGAACAACCGCTGTTTCTGGCCCCCGGACAGTTTCGTGAACCGGGTGTCGAGCATGCGGCCGAGCCCGAGGCGTTCGGCGAGCACATCGCCGTCCGCGGGTCGGGCGTAGAAGGCCGTGTACAACCGGAGGGCCTCGCGCACGGTCAGTTTCGGCTGCAGCTCGCTTTGCTGCAACTGCGTGCCGAGCAGTTCGGTGACGGCCCGGTGGTCGCGGACCGGGTCGAGGCCGGCGACGCGGACGGTGCCCTCGTCGGGTTTTCGCAGACCCGAGATGTGTTCGACGGAGGTCGTCTTCCCGGCCCCGTTCGGACCGAGGATCCCGAAGATCTCACCTTCGTGGATCTCGAAGCTCACGCCGTCCACGACGGCGCGACCTCCGTACGACTTGTGCAGATTGCTCACTTCGACGATCGGCATGCATCGAGCGTCGCGCGGAGTTCCGGTCCCGCACATCGTCCGTCCGTCTCGATCGGATGTCCCCCGATCGGATGATGGCGAGGGTCATCCGGGTCGGGCATGATGTCGCCGTGCGTGTTCCCCGTCGAGATCAACCCGCGCGGCGCGAGGCCGCTCGGGTGTTCGACACGGGAGAACCCACATGGAATACAACGCGATGATCGAAATCGACGCCGACCTCGATCGCCTGACCGACGACGAGACCGTCGAGCTCATCGAACCGATCGTCCCGCACCACGGGGCGGTGGGACGCAGCGACAACGGCCGCGCCCAGCTCGTCATCACCGTCGACGCCGTCGATGCGATCCACGCGCTGCGGTTCGTGCGCGACCTGATGCAGACCTCGTACCCGTCGTACCGCGTGAACGCGGTGGACGTGTTGCCCACCAGTGCGTTCGACGCGATCTACGGCTTCGGCGACTACTTCGCCTGATGTGACGGGCCGGTGAGGGTCCGCCCCGGCGCGGACCCTCACGTCACTTCCGGCGCCCGAACCTCCGCATGCCGAGCAGGTAGCCCGGGATCGACCGGAACGGGACCCGCACCGGCCAGTCGTCGGGGCGGAAGTACGCCTCGGTGCCGCCGTCGACCACCACGACGCTGCCCGTCATGAAGTCCGCGGCCGAGGACAGCATGAACTCGACCCACTGCGCGATCTCGTCGGGCTTCCCGAAGCCCCCGAGCGGAACGGGGAAGCTCTCGACCGCCTTCTTGAGCGGGCTCTCGAGCTGCGCGTCGAGCAGCGGGGTGGAGATCGCTCCCGGTGCGAGGACGTTGAGGCGGATGCCGGCACCCGCCCATTCGGGGGTGACCGCGGCGCGGCGCGCCCATCGGGTCACGGCGATCTTCGATGCCGCGTAGGTGAACGGCGGGCCTGCCTGCGGGATGCGCGTGGTGCGCGCGACGCCCTTGTCCATGTCGCCGGCGAGGAATGCCTTCACCGCCGAGTTCGGCACGCCGGGCGTCGTGGTCGTCGAATTCGACCCGAACACCACGACCTTGCTGTTCGCGGAGGCGGCCAGAGCCGGTCGCCAATCGACGAGCAGGTCGATCACGCCCCGCACGTTGACCTGCGCGATGAGCTTCTCCTTGCCCGGGGTGGGGCCCAGGCCCGCGGCGAGCACGGCACCGTCGAGACGGCTGCCCGCCAGCTCGAGCGTCGCCCGGATCGCGTGGGAGCGGCCTTCCAAGGTGGACAGGTCCGCCGTGACCTCGGTGTCCTTCAGATCGATGCCGATCACCGTGTGCCCGGCGGCCCGCAACCGCTCCGCGCTCGCCCGGCCCATTCCCGACGCGGCACCCGTCACCGCATATACCGCCATGTGCCCCTCCATCGTTGGATTCGGGGCACGTTACAGCGAGGCGACCGCCTCGTGCAGCAGGGCGACGTACCGAGCGAGACCTGCCGCGTCGAGGACATCCGGGGAGGTCGTCACCGACAGGGTCACGGTGTCGCCGATCCCGTGCACGCCGTGGGTGAGCGCCTGCACGGGCGACAGGCCCGGGAAGCCGGAGGTGAACCGCACCCGTCCGCCACCGAGTTCCAGGTCGGCCGGCCCTCGGTGGACGCTCGACACGACGGTGTTGCCCGTGACGGTGGGTGGGACGACGGACAGGTCGAGTCGGTCGGTACCGAACCGCAGCAACGGTGCGGGGACGTGGTCGTCGGTGCGGGCCCGGATCGCCATGGCGGGGTGCCGCGCACGGATCCGTTGCAACGCCAGGTCGGCGGCGATCGCTGCGGCACGTTCGTGCGGGTCGCGGATCGCGCAGTGCAGGTCGACGCCGACGTTGCGGTAGCTGTTGCGGGCCGTGCCCGGCGCCACCGCAACCGGCACCTCGGCGGACAGTTCGTCGACGCCGAGGAACTGCGACAGGGCGGCGCCGATGGCCGTGAGCGCGCCGACGGTAACCGTGCCGACGCTGCGCAGGTCGGCGGAGTCGAACACGAGTGTGCGGACCGTCCGCCGCGGCCCGGGTGCGGTGTTCACGGCGACCAGCGGTCTCCCCGGGGTGGGTTGCGGCACCGACGGGTCGGCGAGCTGTCGCGCCGCCTCCACCGCCCGCCGTCCGTCGGCGATCACCCGCGGAATCGAGAACGGCAGCCGCAGGACGGCACGTGTGAGCATCCCGGCCGGCGAGGGGGCACGCGGCGGTGTGGTGGGTGTCGCGGTGCCCGCCAGCAGGTCGCGGGCGAGCGCGGAGGTGCGCACCCCGTCGGCGAAGGCGTGCGACATCTGCAGGACGACGAGGAGGGCGGGACCGTTCCCGCGCGGAGCACCCGTGACATGCGGGAAGACGTGCAGTCGCCACGGCGAGACGGTGACGTCGACGCGGGTCGCGACGAGTCCGGACAGCGTGTCGAGCAGGTCGCCGTAGCTACCGGATCCGTGGACGACGAACCGGTCCTCTGCAGACGTGTGCGCTGCAGGGGTGTGCGCTGCCCAATAGGGATAGTCGAGACCCGCGGGCACCTCGACCATCCGTACCTGCAGCTCCCCCATCACCTCCGCACGCGAGCGCAGCTCGTCGAGCACGTCGGCGACCGGAGCCGCGGGGGCGTCGAAACAGTAGAGGGCGAACAGGTCGCCCGGGATGCGGTCGCCGAGCCATTCCCGGCGCGCGTCCGACGGATGCATCTGCACGAGGTCACAGTCTGCCTGCCGCCCGTGGCACGTGCGGGGCGGGTATGAATGGGTCATGAGCGACGACACGACCGATCCGTACCTGTGGCTCGAGGACGTCACCGGCGAGGAACAACTCGACTGGGTGCGTGCCCGGAACGACCGAACGGTCGAGGAGTACACCCGCACCGAGAGCTTCACCGACCTCGAATCCCGCATCCGCGAGATCCTCGACACCGACGCCCGCATCCCCTATGCGCGTCGGCGGGGCGAGTACCTCTACAACTACTGGCGGGACGCCGAGCACGTGCGCGGCCTGTGGCGTCGCACGACGATGGAGCAGTACCTGCGCGACGAACCCGAATGGGACGTCCTCGTCGACCTCGACGCCGTCGCCGAGGAGGAGGGCGAGAACTGGGTGTGGTCGGGCGCCCAGGTGCTGCGGCCCGACCAGACCCGTGCGCTCATCAGCCTGTCGCGCGGTGGTGCCGACGCGAGCGTGATCCGCGAGTTCGACCTCGTCGAGCGGCGATTCGTCTCTGGCCCGGACAGTTTCGAACTGTCCGAGGCGAAGACGGACATCGGGTGGATCGACGCCGACACCGTCTACGTGGGAAGCGATTTCGGCGACGGCTCGCTCACCGACTCGGGTTATCCGCGACTCGCGAAGAAGTGGCGGCGCGGCACCCCGATCGAGGAGGCCGAGACGGTCTTCGAAGGTGAGCGCACCGATGTCGCCGTCTCCGCCTGGTACGACAACACCCCCGGTTACGAACGCAGCTTCGTCGACCGCGCGATCGACTTCTACCGGGCGCAGCGTTTCGAACTCACCGCGGACGGCGAACTCGTCGAACTCGACGTTCCCGACGACGCGCGGGTGAGCGTGTACCGCGACCACCTGCTCGTGCGCACCCGCTCCGAATGGCTCGGTCATCCCGCCGGCACCCTGCTGGCCGCGAACTATCCGGCCTTCCTCGCCGGGTCGCGCGAGGTGACGGTGCTGTTCGGTCCCGACGACCACACCTCGCTCGAGCAGTACGCGTGGACGCAGAACCATCTGCTCGTCGTCACACTGCGCGATGTGCAGACCCGCGTGCGGGTACTCACGCCGGGCGAGGACGGCTGGTCGGACGAGGAGCTGCCCGGCGTCCCCGATGCCACGTCGACCTCGATCATCGACGTCGATCCGCTCAACGGCGACGACTTCTTCCTCAACTCGAGTGGTTTCACGATCCCCGCGACCCTGCTGTCGGGGACGGTCGGCGGTCCGGTTGAGGCGATCAAGCAGGCCCCGTCGTTCTTCGACGCCGAGGGCATCACCGTCGAGCAGTTCTTCGCGACGTCCGACGACGGCACGCAGGTGCCCTACTTCGTGGTGGGTAGCAACACCGGAACCCCTTCGCCCACACTGCTGTACGGATACGGCGGATTCGAGAACTCGATGGTGCCGGCCTACAGCGGCGGCGTCGGGCGGGCGTGGCTCGAGAAGGGTTACACCTACGTCATCGCCAACATCCGCGGTGGCGGCGAGTACGGGCCCACCTGGCACACTCAGGCCCTGAAGGAGAACCGGCACAAGGTCTTCGAGGACTTCGCCGCGGTCGCGAAGGATCTCGTCGCGCGCGGGATCACGACGGCCGAGCAGCTCGGCGCCCAGGGCGGCAGCAACGGCGGTCTGCTCATGGGCGTGATGCTCACCCGCTGTCCCGAACTGTTCGGGGCGATCGTGTGCCAGGTGCCGCTGCTCGACATGAAGCGCTACCACCTGCTGCTCGCCGGTGCGTCGTGGATGGCCGAGTACGGCGATCCCGACAACCCCGCGGAGTGGGAGTTCCTGTCGAAGTACTCGCCGTACCAGAACACCGATCCGGATGCCGACTACCCGCCGATCCTCGTCACCACGTCGACGCGCGACGACCGGGTGCATCCCGGCCATGCGCGGAAGATGGTGGCGCGGCTCGAGGAGCAGGGTCACGAGGTCTGGTACTACGAGAACATCGAGGGCGGCCACGGCGGCGCGGCCGACAACGCGCAGGCGGCGTTCAAGTCGGCTCTCACGTTCACCTTCCTGACCGACAAGCTCGCGGACCGGTGAACTCCGGGGAGATTGTGCGCGTCTTCGACGATGAACACGCACACGACCTCCCTCATCTCGCCGGTCCGGTGGACTCGCGGACGACGAGCTGCGTCGGGAGCACGAGTTCGTCGGCCACCACGACCCGCTCGTAGGCCTGTCGGGCGAGCATCTCGATGGCGCGCGCCCCGGCGTCCTCGGTGCGTTCGGCGAGCGTCGTGAGCGACGGCTGGCACAGGTCGGAGCCGAAGATGTTGTCGAACCCGACCACGCTCACGTGCTCCGGCACGGACACCCCGCGTTCCCGCATCCGGCGCAGCACCCCGATGGCGAGCATGTCGTTGTGGCACACCACCGCGGTGGCACCGGCGGCCACGGCGGCGTCGGCTGCGGCGGCACCGCCACCGAGCGTCGGTGAGTAGGGGCCGAAGCGACGCACCGCGATGTCGTGGGCCTGCGCCGCGGCCTGCAGACCGGCCCAGCGCCGTGCTCCCGACCACGACTCGGGCGGACCGCCGAGGAACAACAACGAGCGGTGCCCGAGCGACGCGAGGTGGTCGACGATCTGCCGCGTGCCGGTCTCGTAATCGGCGACGACGCAGGAGATTCCGCGGATCGCGCGATTCACGAGAGTGACGGCGTCGAGGTCGGCGATGCGCCGCAGTTCGTCGTCGGGCATGCGGGCGGCCGCCAGGACGAAGCCGTCGACGGCCGGCCCCAACCGCCGGATGATGTGCGCTTCGGTGGCCGCGCTCTCCTGGGTGTCGGCGAGGACGAGGGTCCGGCCGGAGGCGACGGCGGCGCGTTCGGCCCCTTTGATCACGCCCGAGAAGAAGGGGTTCGTGATGTCGGGGACGAGCAGCGCCAGGGTGTTGGTGCGTCCCGATTCGAGGGCTCGGGCCGCGGGGTTGGGGGCGTAGCCGAGCCGGTCGGCGACCTCGAG
>JACYYJ010044045.1_pt1 | contig 12292 bp, 9 predicted proteins | sample 8236861 | NCBI WGS metagenome assembly JACYYJ01 (sample SAMN14103086, study PRJNA606662) | landfill metagenome | isolation source: landfill solid waste | place: India:New Delhi, Okhla landfill site | collected 2017-11-05
CAGCGGGTCGCGATCGCCCGCGCTCTCGCCCTCGATCCGATCCTGCTGATAGCGGATGAACCGACCTCGGCGTTGGACGTGTCGGTTCAGGCGACCGTGCTCGATCTCTTCCGGAAGCTGCAGAAAGAACTGCAGTTCGCGTGTCTGTTCATCAGCCACGACCTCGCGGTCGTCGACAGCCTGGCGGACCGGATCGTGGTGATGAGCGACTCGCGCATCGTCGAACAGGGCGAGCGGCAGCACATCCTGCTGGATCCGCAAGAGGACTACACGCGCCGGCTCCTGGAGGCAGCTCCTGTCCCGGACCCGGAAGAACAGCGCAAGCGAAGGGAAGAACGAGCAAGGGTATGAGCGCAATCAAGAGCCTGCAGGTCGTGACCGACGACGAGATCGTGGAGAGGGCGTCGGCCATTGGAGACTTCGCCGGCTACCCCGGCGTGGACGAGCTGCTCGAGCAGATCGAGCAGATCACGCGAAGGTTCCCCGATCTGGTGTCGGCGGAGCGGATTGGCACGTCACGCCTCGGTGAGCCGATCACGATGTACACGGTCGCGCTGAACGGCACCGACGATCCTGCGGCTCAGGATGATGAGTCGAAGCACTGTCTCGTGGTCGGCGGGGTGCACCCGAACGAGCCGATCGGATCGCACACGATCATCCGGCTGCTCAGCGACCTGCTCAGCGACGACTCGCTGCGAGAGCGGCTGGACACGGTCTGGCACTTCATCCCCTGCGTCGACCCGGACGGCATGCGACTCAACGAGGGATGGTTCGACAACCCCTCTGACAGCGAGACCTACTTCCGGCACTTCTACCGTCCGCCCGGTGACGAGCAGGTGGAGTGGACCTTCCCCATCAACTACAAGACGAAGTACTTCGATGCGATGCTCCCGGAGACTCAGGCGCTGCAGCGGGTGATCGACGCGATCCGCCCCGACTTCTACGTCCCGCTTCACAATTCCGAGAGCGGTGGCGCGTACTTCTACGTCTCGGAACCGCTCAACGATCTCGTGCCCCTGCTGCACCGTCTGCCCGCAGAGTTCGGCATCCCGCTGCACAGGGGAGAGCCGGAGGCCGCGCACTTCACGGAGCTGGCCCCGGCGATCTTCGAATCGGGCACGTCTCAGGACGTGTACGAGTGGCGGGAGGCGAACGGCCTGGATCCGGTCCCCACCGGCGCTGCCGGTCAGTCGTCGACGAGTTACGCCCGAAAGCACGGCACCATCTCACTGATCGCCGAGCTGCCGATCTGGCGCACCGTCGGTGCCGACGACACGAGTCCGTCGTCATCTGACTATGCCACGTTGCTCCGCGAGGCGGGGGAGGCCCTGACCGAGACGGGAACGCGGCTGACCGCGCTCTTGACCGAACTCGAGCCGCACCTGACGCTGAACTCGCCGTTCCTGCGCAGCGCCCGGGTCTTCGTCCCCGGCATGACGAGGGCAGGCGAGCTGATGATCGCGCGATCCACGATGCCGCAGAACCAGCGCATCGCCTCGGTCGCGGAGCGCCCCATGTCTGTCGTCTGGATGTACCGGCTGCGGTTCGGGGGCGCGCTGCGGCGCGCACTGAAGGCGGAGGTCACGGCAGGGTCGGCCGGGGTGCGGGTGCGACAGGCCGCTCGGGAATTGGAGCGCGAGTGGAGCGGGTGGCTGGACCAGCGGCTCATCGACGAACAGGCGCAGGGGATTGCGGTCAGAGATGTCGTGGGGGTGCAGTACGGCGCGGTTCTCGGATTGGTCGCCCATGCTCCGTACTTCGACGCGTCCGAAGCATCATGACCACCGTGCTCCCTGAAATCCGCCTCGAAACCGGGGATCCCGCAGAACTCAACGTCGACGTGCTCGTCGTCGCGCTGGCGAATCGTGCCGGCTCGATCGAGGTGTGTGCACCGCTGCTCGCGGAGGGGGCGCAGCGTTCGCTCAGGGAAGCGGCGCTGGCGGTCGGGTACGAGGCGAAGCGCGAGGCGACCGCACGCGTCCCTGCTCCGCCGGAGATCGCCGCGACGTCCGTGCTGTTCGTCGGACTCGGCGACACCACTGCCGCGACCCAGAGCGCTGACCTGCGCGATCTTCTGCGCCGCAGTGCCGGATCGGCGCTTCGCACCCTCAACGCAGTCGACTCCGTAGCGCTGGCCTTTCCCGTGCGCGATGCCCAGGAAGCGGAGGCGGTGGTGACCGGAGCCCTGCTCGGCGCCTACCGGTACACCGACTATCGGTCCGGCTCGTCGGAGAGGACGGCTCCGGCAACGCTCACGATCTCCGCTGCCGAACTCGTAGGACTCGGCCTCGACCGGGCCGCGGTCATAGCGGCAGCGGTCGCCGCAGCTCGCGATCTCGTGAATCAACCGCCGTCGGACCTCTTCCCCGAGTCGTTCGCGGATGCCGTCATCGGTCAGGCACAGGCCGACGACCTCAACGGCAAGATCGAGGTCGAGGTCATCGACGACGCCGAGTTGGAGGAGCGCGGCTTCGGCGGACTGATCGGCGTGGGGCGCGGATCGACGCGCGGCCCGCGCCTCGTCAAGATCTCGTACGCGCCGGATGAGACCGCGCCTCTGCTCTCGCTGGTCGGCAAGGGCATCACCTTCGNNAGTCGGACATGGCCGGCGCGGCTGCTGCGGTGCAGTCGGTGTTCGTGATCGCTCGGCTCGCACTGCCGGTGCGCGTCACGGCCTGGCTCGCGATCGCCGAGAACATGCCATCGGGATCGGCAGTCCGCCCTGCAGACGTACTCCGCATCTACGGTGGCAAGACCGTCGAGGTGACGAACACGGATGCCGAGGGCCGTCTCGTCCTCGCGGATGCGCTTGTCGCCGCCCAGGAAGAGGGGCCCGACCTCCTCGTGGACATCGCCACGCTCACCGGAGCGCAGGTCGCGGCCCTCGGGCGACGCACATCGGGTGTCATGGGTACTCCGTCCGCTCGGGATCGGGTGACCGCTGCCGCGGACGCTGCCGGAGAGCCGATGTGGGCGATGCCGATTCCCGAAGAGATGATCGGGTATTTCGATTCGAACACCGCCGATCTCAAGAACGCCGGTGCGCCGTCGGGTGGGATGCTGGCAGCCGCGGCATTCCTGCGCGAGTTCGTGGCTGACGGCGTCGAATGGGCGCATCTCGACATCGCAGGTCCCGCATACAACTCGGATTCCCCGTACGGCTACACCGTCCCCGGCGGCACCGGGGTGCCGGTGCGGACGATCGTGGAACTCGCCCTCGCGATGGGCGATGACCGTGTCGGTATCGAGTCGTGACGGATTGAGTGGGTTGATCGTACAGAGATCTCAGTCGGTGGTGGGCGACGCGCACATACAGCCCCGGTGGCGGCGTTCGTAGTCTGACATCGATGCGACCGGCGAATCTGCGGGCCGCGGAGACTGACCGAGGAGACCCCGTGCCGACCAACAGCCGCATCTCAGGACTGCGTGACCATGCCCCGCACGAACGGCTCGCGCTCGTCGCCGAGGGTGCAGGCGTCGACCCCGGCGCGCTCGACGCGCTCAGCGCCGAGGGAGGGCTGAGCGTCGCCCAGGCCGATCACATGATCGAGAACGTGGTCGGGCTGCTCTCGATCCCGGTCGGCGTCGCGACGAACTTCACGATCGACGGCCGGGACCGGCTCATCCCGATGGCGACGGAGGAGCCCAGCGTCGTCGCGGCCGCCTCCAACGCCGCGCGCATCGCCCGCGGGCACGGCGGCTTCGCCACTTCGTACATGGGCGACGTCATGATCGCGCAGATCCAGGTTCTCGATGCCGTCGATCCGCACGGCGCGCGGTTCGCGCTTCTCGAGGCGAAGGACGAACTGCTCGCGCTCGCCAACGAGCAGGACGCCGTCCTCGTCTCCCTGGGCGGCGGCGCCTTCGACATCTCCGTACGCGTGCTCCCCACCCGCGCCGGAACCCAGGTCATCCTGCATCTGCACGTCGACGTCCGAGACGCGATGGGAGCGAACGCCGTCAACACGATGGCCGAGGCCATCGCTCCCCGCATCGCGGAGATCGCCGGCAGCCGCACCCTGTTGCGCATCCTCACGAACAAGGCGGAGCTGCGCGTCACGCGGGCCCGTGCCGTGTTCGATGCAGAGCTCCTCGGCGGCGCGCAGGTCGTCGATGACATCGTCGCGGCGAGTGCCTTCGCCGAGGCGGATCCGTATCGTGCGGCCACGCACAACAAGGGCATCATGAACGGCATCACCGCCGTCGTGCTGGCCACCGGCAACGACACCAGGGCCGTCGAATCCGGATGCCACTCGCACGCGGCGCGCAACGGGCAGTACTCGGCGCTGTCGCAGTTCGAGAAGGATGCCGACGGCAACCTGGTCGGCACCCTCGAGGTTCCTCTCGCGGTGGGCCTCGTCGGTGGCGCCACGCGCGCGCACCCGACCGCCCAGGCCGCGGTGAAGATGCTCGGCGTCGAGAGCGCCAGAGAACTGGCCAGCATCATCGCCGCGGTCGGCCTCGCCCAGAATCTCGCGGCGTGCCGTGCGCTCGCCGCGGAGGGGATCCAACGGGGCCACATGACGCTGCACGCGCGTACGATCGCCGCCAGCGCAGGCGCAGAGGTCGATGAGATCGGCGCCGTCGCCGCGCGCATCGTGGCCGACCGTCGCATCAGAGTCGAGTACGCGCGCGAGGTTCTGACCGAACTGCGAGCCGCCCGATGAGCACTGGCGCTATGAGCACTGGCGCTATGAGTACCGAGCCGTCGCCACGCGTGCAGCCGGAGCCCGGATTGCCGCGGCGTGTCACCGTGTACGAGGTCGGTCCCCGTGACGGGCTGCAGGCCGAGACCGACATCATCCCCGCGAACGTCAAGGCCGAGCTCTGCCGGCGGCTGTTCACGGCCGGCACCCGCAACCTCGAGATCACGAGCTTCGTGCCTCCGGCCTGGATCCCTCAGCTCGCCGACGCGGCAGAGGTCGTGGCATCCGTCGAGGTGCCCACCGGAGCACGCTCCGTCGCCCTCGTGCCGAACCTGAAGGGGCTGCAGCGGGCGATCGATTCCGGCATCCGCGAGGTCGCCGTCGTCGTCAGCGCCACGGAGTCGTTCGCGAAAGCCAACCTCAACAACACGCGTGCAGGCGCGATCGACAGGGCGACCGAGGTGATCGCGGCGGCGACCGCCGACGGCATCCCGGTACGCGGATACGTCTCGATGGCGTTCGGCGACCCGTGGGAGGGTCAGGTCGACACCGGGATCGTGGTCGAGACGGCTGCGGCGCTGCATCAGGCCGGATGCCGCACCGTCGCGCTCGGCGACACGATCGGCGTCGCGACCCCTGGTCTCACGGCGCGCGTCGTCGAGGAGACTCTCGCCGCCGGTGTGCCGGTGGAGAATGTCGCACTGCATCTGCACGACACCTACGGGCAGGCCCTGGCCAATGTGCACACGGCCCTGCGCCTCGGCGTGGCCGAGTTCGACGCGTCGGTGGGAGGACTCGGCCGATGCCCCTATGCGAAGGGCGCGACCGGTAATCTCGCGACAGAGGACCTCGTATGGATGCTGCACGGACTCGGCATCGACACCGGCCTCGACCTCACGGCTCTCGCCGCGACGACGCTCTGGCTGTCACGCGTGCGCGGCATCAAGGCGCCGTCGAACGTCGCAGCCGCACTCGCCGCCGCCGGAGCAGGCAACGACACTCGCACTCAGGAGGCGACGAACGCATGATCGACACCACCCTTCCCGCTCCCGGTTCCCTCAACGGCGTGACCGTGCTCGATCTGTCGCGCGTGCTCGCCGGCCCCTACGCCGCGCAGATGCTGGCAGACCTGGGCGCCACGGTCATCAAGATCGAGAACCCGCGTGATCCTGATGTGTCGCGCGGGTTCCCCCCGTACTTGACCGACGGCGACGAGGAGTTCAGCGCCTATTATGCGCAGTACAACCGCGGCAAGCTCGGCGTCGGCCTCGATCTCGCGAGCGACGAGGGGAAGCAGGTGCTGAAGGACCTGGTGCGAAACGCCGACGTTCTCGTCGAGAACTTCCGTCCCGGCACGATGACCAAGCTCGGCGTGGGCTACGACGTGCTGCATGAGATCAATCCGAAGCTCGTGTACGCGGCGATCTCCGGGTACGGGCAGACAGGCTCGCGCAGTCGCCGACCGGCCTTCGACAACACCGCGCAGGCGGCGGGCGGACTCTGGTCGATGAGCGGCTACCCCGGCCAGCCGCCGGTGCGCGTCGGCGTGACGATCGGTGACCTCTCCGCGACCCTGTTCGCGGTGATCGGCACGCTCGCAGCCCTCCGTCACGCCGAGGCGACGGGAGAGGGGCAGCTCGTCGACGTCGCACAGGTCGACAGCATCATGGCGCTCACCGAGACCGCCGTCGTCGACTACACCGTCGACGGCAAGGTGGCGGAGCCTGCCGGCAATCAGCATTCCTGGGTCAAGCCGTACGAGCTGTTCGACTGCGCGGACGGTCAGGTGTTCTTCGGCGCCTACACCGACAAGCTCTGGAACGCCGCGTGCGACCTCTTCGGTACTCCAGAGGTCAAGGCCGATCCCGAGATCGACACGATGCGCAAGCGTCTCGTCCCCGAGGTCTACGAGCGCAAGGTCAAGCCGATCGTGGTCGACTGGCTCGCCGGTCGCACGAAGGCCGAACTGGAGGAGATGGCGGGCGACGTCGTGCCGCTGACGGCCATCAAGACGATCGGCGAGGTCGTCGACGATCCGGGCACCGCCGAGCGCGACATGATCGTCGAGGCAGACTACGGCGACCTCGGCACGCTCCGGATGTTCGGCCAGCCGATCAAGCTCTCGGCGACTCCGGCGACCCCGGCACGTACCGCGAACCGTCTCGCCGAGCATGCCGATCAGGTGCTGGCGGAATTCGCCGGATACGACGACGCCCGCATCGCCGAGCTGCGCGCGGCCGGAGTGCTGCCGTGAGTGTCGTCCGCACCGAGCGGATCACGGCCGAGAAGGCCGAGGCGTATCGCGGTACCTTCGCCGCCGATGAGATCAGGCCGGATGCCGCGGCGGAGCTGCCGCCGGCCTGGGAGGGGATCTTCTTCCCGTTCGCCGTGCCGCTGGCAGATCTGCGTCCGGACGGAACACCAGCGCGCGACGGGGTGATCCCCGAGATCGATCTGCCACGCCGGATGTACGCCGGGGAGACGACCGAGTTCTTCCGCCCGGTACGCATCGGCGACGAAGTCACTCAGACCACGTCTCTGGGACAGGTCGTCGAGAAGAACGGCTCGAGCGGGCGACTGATGTTCGTCGACATCGAACGCGAGTACGCGGTCGACGGCGAGACCGCGATCCGCAGCGTCTGGCACGACGTGTTCCTCGAGAACGCCGATCCGGATGCGCCCGTGCGGCCGCCGAAGACGGATCCGGATGCCGCGGCATCCGCCGACTGGATCGATGAGCTCACCCTCGACGCGCGTCAGCTCTTCCGGTTCTCGGCCCTGACGTTCAACACGCACCTCATCCACTACGACCGGGCATGGGCGCGCGAGGTGGAAGGTCTGGAAGACCTGCTCGTGCACGGCCCGCTCACGCGAATCCTGCTGATGGACGCTGCGCGGCGCCACCTGCCCGACCGTCACCCCAGGATGCTGAACGTCCGCGCCATCGCGCCGGTGCTGGTCGATCGGCCGCTGTTCATCGCCGGTGCGGCTTCCGGGGACGGCGTCACGAAGGCGACGCTGCTGGACGCCGCGGACACCGTCCTCGCGACCGCGGAGATCACCTGGGTGTGACTGCGGTGAATTCCGTTTCGTCTCGCCTGCGACCCGCTCAACGACCGGCGACGGAGCCATGCGCAGCGAGCGTCTCGGCGAGGGCGTCTCTGACCGCCGCGATCACCGGATCATCCCGCGAGCCCGTTCTGGTCGCGGCGAAGATCTCACGCACCGGAGAACCCGGCAGGTCCACAAGCCGAACTCGGGATTGCTCCCCGGTCCAGATGAGGTCCGGCAACATGGCGACGGCGAGCCCTGCCTCGACCAGCCGGGCGTGCGCGATGAGGTCGGTGGCCTCGAACCGCACGTCGGGTTCGAACCCCGCGGCACGGCACTGCTGCACGGCCCACATTCGCACTGCCGCCCCCTCGGGCTCCAGAGCCCAGGCACGATCGCGCAGCTCGGAGAGTTCGCGAGCCGGGTCTCCGACCGGCAGCGCGAGGCGGATGGGGTCCAGACCGAGGATGGTGCGATCGATTCCGGGGCGGAGCTCGCGGGTATGGCCGGGGTACTGTTCTGCGACGACGAGGTCGAAGGCATGAGCCTGGAGCTCGAACAGCCCCTCCTCCGGCGCCATCTCCACCATCTCGAGACGCAGGCCGGGGCGTCGTTCAGCCAGCACCGTGAGTGCGCGCGGCACGATCGCCTCGGCCGCGGTCGGCATCACGGCCAGGCGTACGCGCGATGGCGCGTCGGCGGTCCTGGACAGCTCAGCGCGCGCCGTCTCGTCCAGTTCGAGCGCCTTGGCGGCGTGGGCTGCCAGGACGCGGCCCTGCGCAGTCAGTCGCACGCGCCGTCCGTCCGGTTCGAGCAGTCTCGCTCCCGCTTCCCGCTCGAGCAGCGCAAGCTGCTGCGACACCGTCGAGGGACTGTAAGACAGCGCGCGGGCGACATCACTGATCGTGCCGCGCAGCGACAGCTCGTGAAGCAGACGCAGACGTCGCAGCTCGAACATCGCACCCTCCAAACGCATCGAAAAATCCGAACGGTATCCATCGTAAACGCTTGCTTTTCACGAACGGATGTCACACCTCACACTGAGAGCAGGTCGCGCGGCTGCGCCGCGCTCTCGAGTGAGGAAGCACGATGACCCAGACGACTGAAGCCACCGGCCACGCCGAGCTCGCAGAACTCGCCGACGATGCGATCGCGCTCGTGCGGCAGTGGCTGCAGGAGAGCCGCGACGTGCCGAGCGATACGGCAGCACAGCGTCTCGCCGGCGTGCTCAGCGACCCGCACGGCCTGGACTTCACCGTCGGGTTCGTCGACGGAGTCGTGCGACCGGAAGACCTGAAGGTCGCAGCCCACAACCTGCACGACCTCGTACCGCTCACGCCGAGGTTCCTGCCGCCCGTCCTGCGCGGCCTGATCCGACTCGGCGGGGCGCTGGCCCCCGCCTTTCCCGGCATCGTCGTGCCGATCAGCCGCAAGGTTCTGCGCGGAATGGTCCGTCACCTCATCGTGGATGCCACCGACTCCAAGCTCAGCAAGGCGATCCGTCGCATCCGCGCAGACGACGGGGTCCGCCTCAACGTCAATCTGCTCGGCGAGGCCATCCTCGGCGAGGAAGAGGCTGCGCGCCGCCTCGACGGCACCCGCCGCCTGCTCGAGCGCGCCGACGTCGATTACGTCTCGATCAAGGTCTCGTCCACGGTCGCCCCGCACAGCCCCTGGGCGTTCGATGACGCCGTCGCCCACGCCGCCGAGGCCCTCGTGCCTCTGTTCCGCATCGCCGCAGCGGGCAAGAAGTTCATCAACCTCGACATGGAGGAGTACAAGGACCTCGATCTCACGATCGCCGTGTTCACGTCGATCCTCGATCGCGAGGAGTTCCGCGGACTCGAGGCCGGCATCGTGCTGCAGGCGTATCTGCCCGACGCCCTGACCACGATGATCGAACTGCAGCGGTGGGCGGCGGCGCGACGCGCTCGTGGCGGCGCCGCGATCAAGATCCGGGTGGTCAAGGGTGCCAACCTGCCGATGGAGCGGGTCGACGCGTCGTTGCACGGATGGCCGCTCGCGACGTGGAGCACCAAGCAGGAGACCGACACGAACTACAAGCGGCTGCTGCACTACGCGCTCACCCCCGAGCGGATCGAGAACGTACGGGTCGGGGTGGCCGGGCACAACCTCTTCGACATCGCGTACGCGTGGGAGCTCGCCGGTCGCCGGCAGGTGCGCAACGGGATCGACTTCGAGATGCTCCTCGGCATGGCGCAGAGCCAGGCCGAGGTGATCCGTCGACACGTCGGCAGCCTGTTGCTCTACACGCCCGTCGTCCGCCCCGACGAGTTCGACGTCGCGATCTCGTATCTGGTGCGTCGGCTCGACGAGGGTTCGGGGCAGGAGAATTTCATGTCGGCGGTGTTCGATCTCGCCGACGACCCCGCCCTGTTCGAACGCGAGGAGCAGCGGTTCCGCGCGTCGGTGGCGGCGCTCGACGACAGCGTCCCCTCCCCCAACCGCACGCAGAACCGGCAGGGGCCGCCGCCGGCGGTGCCGGCATCGACAACACCGCCCGGACCCCCGGTGTTCACGAACACGCCGGACACCGATCCGTCCCTGCCGCAGAACCGGGAGTGGGGTCGCCGCATCCTCGAGCGGGTGCCGTCGTCGAAACTCGGTATCGACACCGTGCGCGCCCACACCCTCTCCTCCGAGGACGACCTCGAGCGCGTGCTGGTCGACGCGACCGCGGCCGGTCGTGCCTGGGGTGCCCGCAGCGGTGCCGAGCGCGCACGGATCCTCGAACAGGTGGCCGACGTGCTCGAGGCGCGACGCGCCGATCTGCTCGAGGTGATGGCGGCCGAGGGCGGTAAGACGCTCGACCAGTCCGATCCGGAGGTCTCCGAAGCGATCGACTTCGCGCGGTACTACGCCGAGCGGGCCCGCGCGCTCGACGAGATCGACGGTGCGCGGTTCGTGCCGTCGACCCTCACCGTCGTGACGCCGCCGTGGAACTTCCCCGTCGCGATCCCGGCGGGGTCGACGCTCGGAGCGTTGGCGTCCGGTTCGGCGGTGGTCCTCAAGCCCGCGACACTCACGGCTCGGTGCGGGTCGGTGCTCGCCGAGGCGATGTGGGATGCCGGTGTTCCCCGCGACGTCCTGCACCTCGTCCACGCCGACGAACGGTCACTGGGCACGAAGCTCGTCTCCGATCCCCGCGTCGACCGGGTGGTGCTCACCGGCGCCTACGAGACCGCCGAACTGTTCCGCTCGCTGCGCCCCGGGATGCGGCTGCTGGCGGAGACGAGCGGCAAGAACGCGATCGTCGTGACGCCGAGCGCCGATCCGGATCTGGCGGTGCGCGACGTCGTGCAGTCGGCGTTCGGGCATGCCGGGCAGAAGTGCTCGGCGGCGTCGCTCGTAATCCTCGTCGGCTCCGTGGCGAGCTCCCGCCGGTTCCGCGACCAGCTCGTCGACGCGGTGCGGTCGTTGCCGGTCGGTGCCGCGCACGATCCGCGAACACGTATGGGGCCGTTGATCGAACCGGCGCAGGGCAAACTGCTCACCGCGCTCACCGAACTCGACGACGGCGAGTCGTGGCTCGTCGAACCGCGCCGGCTCGACGAGGAGGGCCGGCTGTGGACGCCCGGTGTGCGCACCGGGGTGCGACGCGGGTCGCGCACGCATCTCGTCGAGTTCTTCGGTCCGGTGCTGGGGGTGATGACCGCGGCCGACCTGGACGAGGCGATCGCGATCCAGAACGAGGTGGACTACGGGCTCACGGCGGGTCTGCATTCGCTGGACTCCGACGAGATCGCCCGCTGGCTCGATCGCGTGGAGGCCGGGAATGTGTACGTGAATCGCGGTATCACCGGTGCCATCGTGCGACGGCAGCCCTTCGGTGGTTGGAAGAAGTCGTCGGTGGGAGCGGGCTTCAAGGCGGGTGGGCCGAACTATCTCTTCGGCTTCGGATCCTGGGAACCGTACACCTGGGACGAGGACGCGCTGCGCCGGGCATTCGAGGACGACGAGCAAGTCTGGTCGTCGGAATTCTCTGTGGCGCAAGACGTCACGGGATTGACGGCGGAGCGGAACCTGTTCCGGTACCGGCCCGTTCGCACACACGTACGCCTCGGCGAGGCGGGTCGGCCCGACGAACTCGTGCGCGTGCTCGGTGTCGCGGCCCGGGCGGGCGCGCCGGTGGAAATCTCTTCGGCTTTCGCCGTCGATCTCGTAAGATGCTCGAATACAGCACGTTTCGACGGTCGCGTGCGCGTGGAGAGTGATGCGGAATGGGAGGAACGGATCGTCGACACGGCCCCGGCGCGTGTCCGCCTGATCGGCGCAGCGCCACCCGCCGAATGGGGCACCCGATGCGACATCGCGGTGTTCGACCATCCGGTGACCGGATCCGGACGAATCGAAATGTTGCCGTTCCTGGCCGAACAGTCCGTCACGATCACCGCTCATCGATTCGGCACACCGAACCGGCTCACCGACGAGATCATCTGAAAACAAACCCCGAAGCGGTTCTGCCGAAGCCCTGTGAACCCCGACACTGTGAGGTGGAATAGGAAAATGGATATCGCCACGACACCCCCTACCGAACGTCGCAAGCTCGCACTCGCCGCGGTGAAGGAACTCGG
>JACYYJ010030835.1_pt1 | contig 12263 bp, 8 predicted proteins | sample 8236861 | NCBI WGS metagenome assembly JACYYJ01 (sample SAMN14103086, study PRJNA606662) | landfill metagenome | isolation source: landfill solid waste | place: India:New Delhi, Okhla landfill site | collected 2017-11-05
CGACGAGCAGCGCGGCGGCGGCGCCGGTGAGCGACAGTTCGCTGGTGCCGTGTACGGCGAACGACATCTGCCGGCTGATGATCAGCGGCCCGATGGCCCCGGCGAGCAGACCCAGCAGTGCCGCGGCGAGTACCGCCTGCTGTACGAAGTCGTAGCCGAGCAGGTGAACGGTGGTCTGCAGATCGAAGATCTCGGCCAGCACGTCGGAGAGCTTGTCCATCTAGATGTGTGCCTGTCGGGGTTGCCGGCCGGAATCGGCGCCTGCCGGGTCGGGGGTGTGCGGGGTGCCGGGGTCGCCGTGGCAGTGGGCGCCGGCGGTACCGAGCGCATCCATGGTGTCGCCGGTGCCGACCACGACCAGCCGGCCGCGGACGCGCAGCACATCGACATCGGTCTGATACAGCTCGGACAGCACCGCCGAGGTCATCACCTCGTCCGGCGTGCCGATCCGGAACTTCCCGTCGACCAGATACAGCACCCGGTCCACCAGCGGCAGGATCGGGTTGATCTCGTGGGTGACGAAGAGGACGGAGGTGTCGTGGTCGCGGCGGCGCCGGTCGATCAGCGCCGACACCAGGTGCTGGTTGGCGAGATCGAGACTGAGCAACGGCTCGTCGCACAGGAGTACGCGCGGATCTCCCACGAGAGCCTGCGCGATGCGCAGCCGCTGCTGCTCACCGCCGGAGAGCGTGCCGATCGGGGCTCCCGCATAGGTCTCGGCGCCGACCTGGGCGAGTGCGTCGTCGACCGCGATGCGGCGCCGTCGGCGCGTGCGCAGGCCGGTGCCCCAGCGGTGTCCGTCCATGCCGAGGCCGACGAGATCGCGTCCCCGCAGCGGGACGCCCTCGTCGAGGGACTTCTGCTGCGGCACGTAGCCGACGTGGGAGTTCCCGGTCCGGATGGGTTGCCCGGCGATCGTCGCGGATCCGGAGGTGAGCGGGAGCTGACCGAGCAGCACCTTGAGCAGCGACGTCTTGCCGGCACCGTTCGGTCCGAGGACGGCCAGGAACTCGCCGGGTTCGACGACGAGGTCGAGCCCCTCCCAGAGGACGCGATCGCCGAACGACAGCCGGGCATCGCGGAGTTCGACGGTGGGTGTGCGGTCGGATGGAGGAGGTGTCACCGAAGTCCGTGTTCTCGATCGGATGGTCAGGAAGCGGTCTCGAGCGCGGCGGCGAGGGTCTCGGCGGTCCGGGCCTGCCACTGAATGTAGTCGACACCTTCGGGCAGGGTTTCGAAAACCTCGACCACGGGGATGCCCGACGACTCTGCTGCCGTGCGCATCTCGCGGCTGATCCGGTCCTCGGTCTGCGGGTTGTAGATCAGGACGCGAACCTGCTTGTCGACCAACAACTGCCGTGTCGCCGCGATCGACGCCGGGGACGGATCGGTGCCGTTCTCGATGGCGTTGGTGAAGTCCGGGGGAGTGACGTCGTCGAGCATCGCGGCCGCGACGAGGTAATGGCCGATCGTCTCGGTCTGGGCGACGGGTGCATCGCGGTGCGTGTCGGCGAGCGTGTCGACGACATCCGCGACGTAGTGCAGGTTCTCGTGGAAGGCCGCGGCGTTGGCCTCGTAGACGGCGGCACCGTCGGGATCGAGTCCGGTGAGTTGCTCGGCGACGGCGTGCGCGACGGCGTCGGCGGTCGCGAGGTCGTACCAGACGTGCTCGTTGATGCCGCCGTGGTCGTGACCCTCGTGCGAGTGCCCGTCGCCGGCGACGTCGGCATCGGACGCCTCACCGCTGTCGTGTGAGTGGTCCTCGGAAGCGGTTGTCTCCGAAGTGCTCTCGGCGGCGTCATCGGAGCCGTCCTCGTCGCCGTGATCGTGCCCGGCGTGCAGATCCGAGTACGCGCCGGATTCGAACAGGGCGAAGGCCTCCACGACCGCGGGCCTGTCCCCGGTGGCGTCCAGGATGTCGTCGACGAAGTGGTCGTAGCCACCGCCGTTGTAGACGACGAGCGAGGCGTCGGAGATCGCCGCGGCGTCGAGGGGGCTGGCCTCGTAGGAATGCGGGTCGGCGTTCGGTTCGGTGATGAGCGAGCGGACCTCGACGCGGTCTCCGGCGACGGCCTGCGCGATCGACCCCCACACGTTCGTGGAGGCGACGACGCTGATCTCGTCATCGTCGGCGGCGCCGGAGGTACCGGTGCCGCACGCGGCGAGTGCGGTCGCGCAGGCTACGGCGGCGGCTGCGAGGGCCGTGCGGGAGGACAGTCGCACAGTTCTTCTCCTGAGGATCGGCGGTCTTCGACGAACGGGGTCCGGAACGACCGAGCGACCGACCCAAACGTTATTGGTAACCGTTACCGTTCCACTTTAGCGGACGGCGCCGAGCCCTCCTACCGTCCCTGGGTGGTCGTGACCATGGACACAGGACTACGGTCCTCTCATGTCCAGGTCTCGTCAGCCGCGCCGACAGGCGACCCTGGCGTCGATTGCCGCCGAGTTGAAGATCTCCCGCACCACGGTCTCGAACGCGTACAACCGCCCCGACCAGTTGTCCGCCGAGCTACGCGAACGCGTCCTCGAAGTCGCAAAACGACGCGGATATGCCGGCCCGGATCCGATGGCGCGGTCGCTGCGCACCCGCAAGGCGGGAGCCGTGGGGGTCCTGCTCACCGAAGCGTTGAGCTACTCCTTCCGGGATCCCGCCGCCATGAGCTTCCTGTCGGGACTGTCCGAGGCCTGCGAAGCGGCCGGACAGGGACTGCTGCTCATCCCCGCCGGACCGGGCCGGACCGACGACGAGGCCGCACAGGTCGTGCACCGCTCGTCCGTCGACGGGTTCGTCGTCTACTCGGTCCCCGCCGAGGACCCCTATCTCGCGGCCGTGCTCGAACGGCACCTCCCGGTCGTCGCGTGCGACCAGCCGCGCGGTCTCGAGAACACCCCCGTGGTGGGCATCGACGACCGGCGGGCGATGCGCGATCTCGCCGCCCACCTCATCGAACTCGGCCACCGCCAGATCGGCATGCTGTCGATGCGCCTCGGCCGCGAACGGCACGACGGGGTCGTCGACCTGTCGACCCTCGAATCCGGTGCCTTCCACGTGCAGCGCGAACGCATCCGCGGCGTCCAGGACGCCATGAGCGCTGCAGGTCTGGCCCCCGAAACGCTCACCGTCGTCGAGCGCTACACCCACACCGCGGAGGACGGCCTGTCCGCCGCGGCACAGATCATGCGCGTCAACCCGCGGATCACCGCACTCGTGTGCACCACCGACGTGCTCGCGCTCGGTGCCCTCGCCTGGGCCAACCAGATGGGTCTCGACGTGCCCGGGCACCTGTCGATCACCGGCTTCGACGGCATCGACGAAGCGATCCGCGAAGGTCTCACGACCGTGCGCCAACCGCAGAAGGACAAGGGGAGGCGTGCCGGCGAACTGCTCCTCGCCGCCCCCTCGCACTCCGGCGTGCCCGCGCTCGAGACCCTGGGAACCCAACTGTGGTTCGGTGCCACCTCGGGCCGGGTCGAGAGCGAGTGGTACGCCGAGTGACCGGGCGGCCCCGCTCCTAGGTCAGCGCTGCCGGTCGCCCATGGCCTTCGCGCCCGACAGCAGTTGTGCGCAGCGCAGCAGACCGATGTGGCTGTACGCCTGCGGGTGGTTGCCCAGCGCACGCTCCGCGACGGGGTCGTACTCCTCGCTGAGCAGGCCGGTCGGTCCGGCCGCCGCGACCAGCTGCGCGAACAGGGCCTCGGCGTCGTTGCGCTGCCCGATCAGCAGGTAGGCCGCGACGAGCCACGCCGCGCACAGGTGGAAGCCGCCTTCGGCGCCCGGCAGACCGTCGTCGCTGTGGTAGCGGTAGACGGTCGCGCCGCTGCGCAGCTCCCGTTCGGTGGCCTGCACGGTCGCGCGGAACCGTTCGTCCTGCGGGTCGACGAGTCCGGTGAGGCCGATGAACAGGGTGGCCGCGTCGAGATCGGTGCCGTCGTAGGCCGAGGTGAACGACTGGACCTCGTCGTTCCAGCCCTTCTCGGTGACCTCCTCGGCGATCTCGTCGCGCAGCGCCGCCCAGCCCTCGCCGGCGGTCCGGCCGAACTTCTCGGCGAGCGTCAGTGCCCGGTCGACGGTCAGCCACCCCATGACCTTCGAGTACACGTGGTGGCGGGGTGCGTGGCGGATCTCCCAGATGCCGTGGTCCGGTTCGAACCAGCGCCGTTCGACCGCGGTGACCATCGAGCAGACGAGCTCCCAGTCCCGGTCGGTGAGGGCACGGTCGTGGGACACGCCGCGCGCCTCGCGGCTGTGCGCGAGGTCGGCGATCAGGTCGACGATCGGGCCGAAGACGTCGAGCTGCACCTGCTGGTTCGCCGCGTTGCCGACCCGCACGGGCCGCGAACCGGCGTATCCGGGAAGCGAGTCGATCACGGCCTCGGGCGGCAGCGGTCCGCCGGCGAGCGTGTACAGCGGGTGCAGACGTTCGGGGCCCGGCACGGTCTCGAGGACGCGGTGGACCCAGTCGAGATAGTTCTCGGCCTCCTCGAGGGATCCGACCCGCACGAGCGCCTGCGCCGTGAGCGCGGCGTCGCGCAGCCAGCAGNNGTAGCGGTAGTCCCAGTTGCGGACGCCGCCGATCTCCTCGGGGAGCGAGGTGGTCGCCGCGGCGAGGATCGAGCCCGTCGGACCGTGGACCAGCCCGCGCAGGGTGAGCGCCGAACGCTTCACGAGATCGGGCTTGAGCGGCGGCAGCTCGAGCTGGGACGCCCACGTGTGCCAGTATGCCTCGGACTGTGCCCGGCGCTCGACCTCCGGCACCGGGTGCTCATCGAGATCATCGGTGCCGCACCGGAGTTCGAGAATGATGTCGTTCTCGGTGGGGTCGACCACGGCGTGGGCCGTCTGGTGCACGCCGTCCGTCGTGATGTCCCACCGCACGCCGGGGGAGCGCAGGACGTAGGGCTCGTTGAAGCCCATGACGCGGATGCCGTCGTCCTCGACCTCGAGGGTGACCTGGCCCTGCCCGAACTCCGGTCGCGGGGCGAAGGTCACCACCGCGCTCGCGCGCCCGGTGATCACGCGCGTGAGGTCGGTACGGCCGGCCTCGACGTCGTGCGGGAGGTAGTCGATCACCGCGAGCGACGCCCACCGGGTCACCACCGTCATCGTCGAGTCGACGTAGCGCTGGCTGAGCGGCAGTGCCTGGCGGGTCGGGCCGATGGTGAAGTGACCGGCTGCGTCACCGCCGAGGAGATGGGCGAACACCGCCGCGGAATCGGGTTCGGGGTGGCACAGCCAGGTGATCGTGCCGTCGGGGGTGACGAGTGCCTTCGCGCGGGGACTCGCGAGCATGGTCAGGCGTTCGATCGGCGCGACGTGGGCGCCGGACAACCAGGTGCGACGTTCCTCGAGCAGGAACGCGAGTGCGGCGATGACCTCTTCGCTGGTGCGGACGCGGTACTCGGCGGCGGTGTCGCCGTCGCCGATCTTCACTCCGACGTCCGGGCCCTGCAGCGAACGGAAGGCCTTCTCGTCGGTCACGTCGTCGCCGAAGAAGACCGCCGCGCTGGCGGCTTCCTGGTGGCGGATGACGTCGAGCGCCTTGCCCTTGTCGGTGGGCACCACGGACAGCTCGATGACGGCCTTGCCTTCGGTGACCTGCACACCGGGCCGGAGCGCGAGGCCGCTGCGCACGAGATCGAGGGCCTGCTCGGCATCGGCGGGAGAGGCGTTGCGCACGTGCAGCGCGGCGCTCGCGGGCTTGGCCTCCACCTGCACGCCGTCGAACCGGGATGCCACCGAGTCCAGTCCCTCGACGATCGTGGCGAGGAGGTCCCTCGCGTCGGGATCGATCTCGTGGACGAATCCGATGTCGAACTCGGAGCCGTGGCTGCCGACGAGTTTGACCTCGACCGGCAGGCGCGACAGGGCGGCGAGATCCTTGAGAGCGCGTCCCGAGATGACGGCAGCCGACGTCGACGGCAGAGCGGCGAGGCCCCGCAGCGCCCGCACCGCATCGTCGTGCGGATAGGCCTTCTCGGGGTCGCTCACGATGGGGGAGATGGTGCCGTCGTAGTCGGTCGCCACGAGCAGACGGGGCGTCCGCGCGACAGCCACCAGAGCACGTCGAAGGTCAATCGGAAGATCGTGGGCACTCACCTGCTCCACGTTAGGTCAGAGCGGGGGCACGACACCGACCCGGTGGGTATTCCGACCACGTGTTTCCGGTTACAGAAAGCGGCGGATCGGACGTCATGCGTCCGGCGCGAGCCCCGTCAGGCGTCCGGCGCGAGCGCCGTCATGCGTCCGACCCGACCGTCTTCGGCACGCGCGAGCCGTCGCCGAGCAGCAGATCCACGGTCAGTTCGAGTCGGCGGGCGACATCGGTGGCCGACGAACGGCGCGTGAGCCAGGCGACGAGATTCGACAGCCACACGTCGCTGATGACGCGTGCGATGGCGAGTTCTTCCTCGGTGGGCTCGCCGTCGTTCATCGCCCGTGCGAACAGTCGGTCCATGAGGGTGCCCACCTGGTCGACCTCGGCGGCGGCGGAGGCGTCGGCGAACATGAACGCCCGCGTCATGGCCTCGGTGAGCAGGGGGTCGCGCTGCATGGCCTTGGTGATCAGACTCAGGATGAGGTGCATGCGCTCGAGGGGGCTGTGGCCGGGTGGGATCCGGCCCTTGCCCTCGATGCGGGCGAATTCACGGCCGAGGGCGGAGACCAGCAGGTGGACCTTGGACGGGAAGTACCGGTAGAGGGTGCCGACCGCGACGTCCGCGCGTTCTGCCACCGCCCGCATCTGCACGGCCTCGTAACCACCCTTGGACGCGAGCGCCAGGGTGGCGTCGAGAATCCGCTTGCGCCGTTCCTTCTGGGCATTGGAACTGAGATCGTCCTCGGTGAGGGCGGTCAGAGTTCCGTGTCCGTTGGCACGGGAGCGGGACGGGGTGGCCATAGATTCGTTTCCTCACGCCTTGACTCTGAATCGGTGTCATATTAGAACACGTTCTAGCAATGATGTCATTCGGAAGGGCGGAAACCGCTGTGAGTATCGCCACGACCGAGGAGCAGCGGGCCGTCCAGGCATCTGTCCAGGCCTGGTCACGTGCCGTAGACCCCATGTCGACGATACGTCGCGCAGACGACGCGACGTGGCGCGACGGCTGGTCCTCCCTCGCAGAACTCGGAATCTTCGGCGTCGCCGTCCCGGAGGAGGCGGGCGGCCTCGGCGCGACCACCGTGGATCTGGCCGTCATGCTCGAGCAGGCCGCCCACGAACTCGCGCCGGGTCCGGTCCTGACCACCGCCGTGGCGGCCCTCGTGTTCGGCCGTGCCGGTGAGACCGTCGCCAAGACGGCGGAGCGACTCGCCGAGGGTGAGGTCCCCACCGCACTCGCTCTCGACTCCGGCGTGACCGTGGAGCCGGCGGGTGACGGAGTCCTGCTGCGCGGTGAGGCCGGGCCGGCCGTGGGTGCCGAAGCCGGGGTCGCCGTGCTCGTCCGTGTCGCGGGGGAAGGTGATCCGGCCGTCGAGAGCTGGGCGCTCGTCGAGGCGGACGATCCGGGTCTGCACATCGAACCGCTCGAGACCATCGACGCCTCCCGCGCGGTGGCCCGCGTCCGCCTCGACGGCGCGACGGTTCCGGCCGATCGCGTCGCGACCCTCCCTGCCGGTTTCGTGCGCGACCTGACCGCCGGTCTCGCCGCCGCGGAACTGGCCGGTCTCGCGGGCTGGGCGCTGACCACCGCCGTCGAGTACGCGAAGATCCGCGAGCAGTTCGGAAAACCGATCGGTTCGTTCCAGGCCGTCAAGCACATCTGTGCCGAAATGCTCTGCCGCACCGAGAAGATCCGGGCCATGGCCTGGGATGCTGCGGTCACCGTCGACGCGCAGCCCGACGAACTGCCGATCGCCGCGGCTGCCGCCGTGGCGGTCGCACTCGATGCCGCGGTGCAGACCGCCAAGGATGCGATCCAGGTGCTCGGCGGCATCGGGTTCACGTGGGAACACGACGCGCACTTCTATCTTCGCCGTGCGGTCGCCACCCGCCAGGTGCTCGGTGGTTCGACCGTGTGGCGTTCGCGGCTGACGACCCTGGTCCGCGCAGGCGCACGTCGTCACCTCGGTATCGACCTGTCCGATCACGAGGAGGAGCGCGCACGGATCCGTGCGGAGGTCGAGAAGATCGCCGCCGCACCGGAATCCGAGCGCCGCGTCGCCCTCGCCGAGTCGGGTCTGCTCGCGCCGCACTGGCCGCAGCCGTACGGTCGCGGAGCCGGTGCCGCCGAACAGCTCGTCGTCCAGGAGGAGCTCGCCGCCGCCGGTATCGAACGTCCCGATCTCGTGATCGGCTGGTGGGCGGTTCCGACTATCCTCGAACACGGAACACCCGAGCAGATCGAGCGTTTCGTGATGCCCACCCTGCGCGGCGATGTGGTGTGGTGCCAGCTCTTCTCCGAGCCCGGCGCCGGCTCGGACCTCGCGGCGCTGCGCACGAGCGCGGAGAAGGCCGACGGCGGATGGGTGCTGCGCGGGCAGAAGGTGTGGACCTCCCTCGCGCAGCAGGCGGACTGGGCGATCTGCCTCGCCCGCACCGACCGCGACGTCCCCAAGCACAAGGGCATCACCTATTTCCTCGTCGACATGAAGTCGGCGGGCATCACGATCTCGCCGCTGCGCGAGATCACCGGCGACGCGTTGTTCAACGAGGTCTTCCTCGATTCGGTCTTCGTGCCGGACGACTGCGTGGTCGGCAATCTCGGTGACGGCTGGAAGCTGGCCCGCACGACTCTCGCCAACGAGCGTGTCGCGATGGGCGGCAAGTCGTCGCTGGGGCAGAGCATCGAGGAACTGCTCGAACTGTCGACCCCCGGTGATCCCGTCGCAGAGGACCGCATCGCGACGCAGATCGGCGAGGCGACCGTCGGTTCGCTCCTGGATCTGCGGGCGACCCTCGCGCAGCTCGAAGGTCAGGATCCGGGCGCCGCGTCCAGCGTCCGCAAGCTCATCGGTGTGCGGCAGCGGCAGGACACCGCCGAGCTCGCCATGGATCTCGCGGGCGAGGCCGGCTGGGTGGAAGGTCCGCTCACCCGGGAGTTCCTCAACACCCGGTGCCTGACGATCGCCGGCGGGACCGAGCAGATCCTGCTCACCGTGGCGGCCGAGCGGCTGCTGGGCCTGCCGCGGGGTTGAGCGGTCCTTCCGCGGGGCGCCCGGGAGTGCTACAACTAGAACACGTTCTATTCGAAGGTGGGTGACGGTGGACTTCGCACGTGACGAGACACAGGAGGAGATCGCCGGTGTGGCGGCCGGTCTCCTGAAACGCGGCCTCACCGACGACGCATTGTGGGCCGCGCTGGCCGACGCCGACCTGCTCTCGCTCGCCCTGCCGGAGCGTCTCGGCGGGTCGGGTCTCGGGCTCGGCGAAGTCGCCACCGTGCTCACCGAGATCGGACGCGGAGCCGCGCAGACCCCGGCCCTGGCCACCCTCGGCCTGGGCGTGCTGCCCGTCCTCGCGCTCGCCTCCGAGCAGCAACAGGACGACCTGCTCGCCGGTGTCCCCGAAGGGGCCGTGCTCACGGCCGCGCTCGGCGAACCGGGCCGTGCCTTCCCGGAGCAACCGGCCGCCACGGCGGTCGCCACCGACGGGGGTCACGCGGTCACCGGTTCGTTCGTCGCCGTGCCCTACGCCGACCGGGCGCGTGTGGTGCTGCTGCCCACCGACGCGGGCGTGGTCGCGGTGGCTCCCGATGCCGATGGTGTGACCCTGCGTCCGAGCCCCACCTCCACCGGCTCTCCCGAGTTCTCGGTGCGCGCCGACGGTGCCGTGGGTGTCCTGCTCGCCGAATCCGGCGCCGACGCCGTGGCGACACTCCATCGGATCGCGCTCGCCGCCGTGGCGGCCTTCGCGGACGGACTGCTCTCCGGAGCAACCGAACTCACCGCGAAGCACGTCAGCGAGCGGCACCAGTTCGGCAAGCCGCTCGCGACCTTCCAGGCAGTCGCGCAGCAGATCGCCGACGTCTACGTCACCGCGCGCACCCTGCACGTCGCGGCGTTGTCGTCGGTCTGGCGTCTGGCCGAAGGTCTCGACGCCGCGGACGATCTCGACGTCACCGCCTACTGGATCGCCGCCGAACTGCCGCCGGCCATGCGGGTGCTGCACCACCTGCACGGCGGCGTGGGTGTGGACGAGACCTATCCGCTGCACAAGTACTCGTCGACCGCCAAGGACCTCGCCCGGTTGCTCGGCGGCGCCTCGTACCGACTCGACCTCGTGGGGGCCCGGTGTTCATCGATCTGACCGACGACCAGCGCGCACTGCAGGCCGAACTGCGGCGCTACTTCAGCAGCCTCGTCTCACCCGAGGAGGCCGCGATCATGCGCACGGAGCGGCACGGCCCCACCTATCGCGAGGTCGTGCGTCGCATGGGCAAGGACGGCTGGCTCGGCGTCGGCTGGCCCGTCGAGTTCGGCGGCCGCGGCTTCGGCGACGTGGAGCAGCAGATCTTCGCCAACGAGGCCGTTCGCGCCGATGTCCCGCTGCCGAGCGTCACCCTGCAGACCGTCGGCCCGACCCTGCAGGTCTACGGCACCGACGAGCAGAAGCGGAAGTTCCTGCCCGCCATCCTCGCCGGCGAGGTGCACTTCGCGATCGGCTACTCCGAACCGGAGGCGGGCACCGACCTCGCGGCCCTGCGCACCACCGCGGTCCGCGACGGCGACCACTACATCGTCAACGGGCAGAAGATCTTCACCACCGGTGGGCACGACGCCGACTACATCTGGCTCGCCGTCCGCACCGGCCCCGCCGACTCGCGTCACCGCGGCATCTCCGTGCTCATCGTCGACACGAAGGATCCCGGTTTCAGCTGGACCCCGATCATCACGTGCGACGGTGCCCACCACGTCAACGCCACCTACTACAGCGACGTGCGCGTACCCGTCGAGATGCTGGTCGGCGAGGAGAACAAGGGCTGGAAGCTCATCACCACCCAGCTCAACCACGAACGCGTCATGCTCGGCCCGGCCGGTCGCGTCGCCGGTATCTACGACCGGCTCGTCGAGTGGGTCAGCGCCCACGAACTCCAGGACCGCCCCGAGGTGCGACGCGCACTCGGTGAGATCCACGCGACCTGGCGACTCAACGAACTGCTCAACTGGCAGGTCGCGGCGAGCAGCAACGACGCCGTCGACATCGCCGACGCCTCGGCGACCAAGGTGTTCGCCACCGAGCGGATCCAGCGCGTCGGTCGCCTCGCCGAGGAGATCGTCGGCGCCCTCGGCGATCCGGCCGACGACGACACCGCCGATCTGCTCCGCTGGCTCGACATGATGGCCAAACGCAATGTCGTCATCACCTTCGGTGGTGGCGTCAACGAGGTGATGCGCGAGATGATCGCCGCGTCGGGCCTCAAGGTTCCCCGGGTGCCGCGCTGATGACCGATCTGCAGGCCGGTATCGACCGGTTGACCTCGTTGGGACGCAGCGCGCCGCGGCTGGGCCGGGATCCGGTGAACCAGCCGATGATCCACCACTGGGTCGATGCCATTGGGGACAAGAACCCGATCTATGTCGACGAGGCCGCGGCCAAGGCCGCCGGGCATCCGGGAGTCGTCGCCCCGCCCGCCATGATCCAGGTGTGGACCATGCTGGGACTCAGAGGCATTCGTCCCGATGACGACCCGCTGGGCGCCATCATGGACCTGTTCGACAACGCCGGCTACGTCGGTGTGGTGGCCACCAACTGCGAGCAGACCTACCACCGCTATCTCGAGCCGGGCGAGCAGGTGGCGATCAGCGCCGAGGTCACCGACGTGGTGGGCCCCAAGCAGACCGCGCTGGGTGAGGGCTTCTTCGTCAACCAGAAGATCACCTGGACTGTCGGCGATGAGGAAGTCGCCGAGATGGCTTGGCGGATCATGAAGTTCAAGCCACGCGAGGACGACCAACCGGAGCTCCCGGCGGATCTGGACCCGGACAAGCTGATGCGCCCGGCATCGTCGCGGGACACCCAGTTCTTCTGGGACGGGGTCAACGCCCACGAGCTGCGCATCCAGCGGCGTCCCGACGGTTCGCTGCAGCATCCGCCGGTGCCGGCGGTGTGGCAGGACAAGGATGCGCCGGTCGACTACGTGGTGGCCGCCGGCACGGGCACGGTGTTCAGCTACGTCGTGCACCACGCGCCGAAGGTCCCGGGGCGCAGCCTGCCCTTCGTGATCGCGCTGGTCGAACTGACCGAGGGCGTGCGCATGCTCGGCGAGCTGCGCAACGTGGAGGCCGACAAGGTGAAGATCGGAATGCCGGTGCGCGCAACCTT
>JACYYJ010030736.1_pt1 | contig 12251 bp, 13 predicted proteins | sample 8236861 | NCBI WGS metagenome assembly JACYYJ01 (sample SAMN14103086, study PRJNA606662) | landfill metagenome | isolation source: landfill solid waste | place: India:New Delhi, Okhla landfill site | collected 2017-11-05
GTTTTTGGAAAATTAATCGAAATGTTTCCTCCTGATTGGTCCTATATTGAATCTGCTATCGATCCTCTAATAGAAACGATTCAAATAGCAGTGGTAGCATCAACTTTTGCGATTCTTATCTGTATTCCGATGAGCTTATTATCAGCGAATACAATTGTGAAAAATAAGTTTATTTATCAAACATTCCGAAACATCATGAACCTATTACGTACAATGCCGGATATTTTATTAGCAACTATCTTTGTAAGTTTATTCGGTGTTGGTATTTTCCCAGGTATTTTAGCGTTAACCGTGTTTTCATTAGGTCTTTTAGCTAAATTATTAAGTGAAACAATTGAAACAATTGATACTAGACAATTAGAAGCTATCCGTTCAACAGGTGGAAATATCATTCAAGTTATTTGGTATGGAGTAGTACCACAAGTGTTGCCTAGCTTCATTTCATATGGTTTGTATGTATTTGAACTCAATGTTCGTGCCTCTTTAGTTCTTGGATTTGTAGGAGCTGGAGGTATCGGATCGATTATAGATACACAGTTAAACTTTATGCAATATCAGAAAGTAATGGCTGTATTAGTTCTTTTACTAGTTGCAGTTATTATTATTGAAACGTTAAGTAACATGTTAAGAAGGAGAGTTGTATGATGGCAAACGATTTTCGATTACCTCCAAAACCGAATCGTACTAGAAAACGTGTTCGGAATATCATAATTGCTCTCGTTCTTGCAGTTATTTACTTTTGGGCTTTTTCAGGGGTCATTAAAAAAATAGACTGGTCATTCTTCGGTGAAATGGGCGAAAAATTTGGGAAGGTTATTCCTAGATTATTTGACCCAGCCTGGGAGGAGTTTGAAAAAGTCTTTGATTTAATATTAGAAACTATTTTTATTGCTTATGGGGGAACATTAATTGCCGCAGTGCTAGCCGTTCCGTTTGGTTTCTGGGCTGCTCGCAACATGGTGAAATCTCCTATTTGGAATACATTAGGAAAATGGTTTTTAATTCTAGATCGGACCTTCCCAGAGCTTATACTAGCTATTTTATTTGTGATTTCAGTTGGACCTGGGGCATTTGCTGGTATGCTTACTATCGGTTTAACTGCTTTTGGTATGTTAGGTAAGCTATATGCTGAAGTAATTGAGAGTATTGATATGAAAGTTGTAGAAGCAATGGAAGCAAACGGTGCAAACAAAATTCAAATCTTATTCTATGCAATTTTCCCACAGGTATTACCTGAATTTTTATCCTTCGCATTGTATCGATTTGAAATTGACATTCGTGCCTCAACTGTACTTGGACTAGTTGGTGCAGGTGGTATTGGTACACTAATTGTAATAACGGCAGCGAATCGTAACTGGGAACAATTGGGCTTGATTATTATTTCGATTGTTGTAGTGGTTATGATTATTGATTTCATTAGCTCCAAGATTAGAAAACGACTTGTTTAAGAAATAAAGGAAAGCTGACTATTTTTATAGTCAGCTTTCCTTTATTTATAATTCAACCTTTACATAAAGAACTATTGATAATATGATAGTTAAAACATTATAGGGGAGAGGGATAAAAGGTGATTTTACTAAAAAACCATAACTTTATTCATCGAAGTGAAGCAAAAACAGACATTGAAGATAGGGGATATACGTTTGGAGATGGCGTTTATGAGGTCATTCGAATATATAATGGTGCCTATTTTATGCTGGAGTATCATTTGAATCGTCTCCAATATAGTTTAAACGAAGTTGGAATTAATTATGATGTTGAATCCGAAGATCTCGAGACACTTTTAAGCGAACTGTTAAATAAAAATACAATAGAAGATGGAGCAATTTACTTACAAATAACAAGAGGGATTGCACCTAGAAAACATCCATATCCAACGAATAGTCAACCAGAGCTTTATGCCTACCCAATTCCGGTATCAAGTCCGAAAAAGGAACAAGAACAAGGTGTACATTTAACGCTAGTTGAGGACTTGCGTTGGTTACGATGTGATATTAAAAGTTTAAATCTGCTATATAATGTGATGGTAAAACAAAAAGCAGTGGATAGTGGAGCTTATGAAGCGCTGTTATATCGCAGCAAAGACCATATAACAGAAGGATCTTCATCTAATTTTTTTGGCATTAAAAATGGGAAAGTCCTGACCCATCCAGCTAACAACTATATTCTAAATGGGATTACAAGAATTGCGGTTCAAAAAATATGTAAATCACAAGGCATTCCTTTTGTTGAAAAGGTATTGTCTGTAGACGAATTAGCAGAGCTTGACGAAGCCTTTATCGCATCGACAACAGCTGAAGTTGTCCCCGTTACAAAAATTGATGACGTTGTAATTGGGGATGGAACTGTAGGGGAGATTGTAAAAAAATTGCAAGCAGGTTTCTTACAGTTGATATAAAAAAGTTATGCTTAGAAACCGTATAAATGCTCATTTAATGAACCTTACCGTATGCCCTCAAGTATAGGAACAGATTTACCTATCTTTCGAGAACAAGCATCTGAACACTACACCCTAGAGGATATTTTGAACACCTACCAACGCCCTGATGATTTTCAGAAAGTAGGATATGCAGGATTTTTTAAATACAATCACACCTTTTAACCAAAATAAAAAGCCCTAGGTCTGGGGCTTTATTTTTTGGTTTTCACTTAATTTCTTGGAATTATCATTGGTGAACGTTTCAATCGGAAACGCACCTTTTTTACCTAGAAAATAGCTTACTACCTGATATCAAAACACATATCCCCTAAATCACCGTTTTTATGCAGTCACAGCTGGTAAAAAGTGCTGGTAGAATCGAATGATCCAGAACAATGTGATAGCAAGAATAATTACGGTACTACTTATTAAGATAGCGCGCCAATATTTATAATGGCCAAAAAGAGCATATATAAATAGAATTGGTATTCCAAAAAATACAATGATTGTACATAGTGCAAAGAACAATAAAAACATCCCAATACCAAAATGTAAAGAAAATAATGAAAAACTACCAAGCAAAGAGTAGACGGGAACAAATAATAAAATAGGTGTAATCAACAAATAGAGGTAGCTCTTCCAGTGATGTTTTTTTATATATGCACTCATAAGAGGGGACGATACCCAATTTAGAAAACCAACATATTTATTTTTTCCCCACTCTATTATATGGTGAATAACAGATTGAAATGTGTCCATAGTATAACCTCCTCATTGGATTCTACTATTTCTATTTAATATATATACCATTTCTTTAAAAATTTGATTTTACCTTCACGAAAATGTTGTATACGAAAGGACTTTTTTTAATTTTGTCGAAATTGGTTATTTTTTTACATACTCTAATCTTTTTCTATTCCTTTATTCATGCTAAGATATAGGAAGAAACATTGGGAGGGATATGAATGAGTGTTTTTGCTGAAGCTACTCCAAATCCAAATGCAATGAAATTTACCGCAAGTAAAGATATTTTTAGTGGCGATGCTAGTGTATCTGTAATGGCTGGACAAACTAGTGAACACGATATTTTAAATGATCTAATGAAGCTTGCTGGCGTTGACAATGTATTTGGATATAAAAACTTTATTACGGTTAACAAAACGTTTGATGCAAGTTGGGATCAATTGGTTCCTACAGTAGAAGAAGTATTTGAAAAGTATGGATACTAAATAAGACAAAAAAGAAAAGTCAATCTGCAATAGGATTGACTTTTCTTTTTGTTTCTAGAAATAAAATGGTCCTAAAAATAGTAAATAGCATAAATATTGAATGCCAATAAAATACGCATATTTTCCGATTGTTCCCCATTCACGTTTCACTAATAATACGCTTATTAATGCAATAGCAGCAAATAGTAAAATGTATATGATACTACTACCACCAAAGGTAATATAGCTAGGCGCTGTAGAATATCCGTTTGTTGGAAACAAGAAGTTTCGCATAAGAAGTGCTCCGATTACGAATAAAATAACCCCAATGAAAAATACTAGATTACTTTCATTCATGTCATGATTTCGACCTTTTATTCGATAAATAATATTGGCAATTATTAAATAAACAATTGGGATGAGCAACCAGCCCATCACTAATAATAAGACAAAAGCGGAAGTAGCTAAATTACTAATGCTAATGCCGAATGCAACTAAATACTCTTCCATTGTTTTCGAACGGGTTTGTTCCATAATTTTTTCACTCGTTGAAGAAAGGAATAAATCATATTTCTGTTGTCCTGAAGATTCCTTCCATAAGACTGCATTTTCACCAAAGTACATGGGATCCGATGATACGGAGTATGTATTACTATGTTGTACAACAGAATCAGCATCACCAGTAAAGTTAATGGAATATATGTTCATAGCATGCTTGTCGTTTGTATCTTTAAATGTAAACCCTACACTTCGAAATAATGCTTGTAGCTTTCCATCTACTATACGAAGTTTTACATGGGACAAGTTATCTAATGGACGATTGGTAACAGGGTCCATCGGTTGCACTTGGGTCAATTCCACAGTCGAATCATCAATAGGAAAGGAACTATAATAGAAGTAAAACTTTTTATTTTCCGTGCTTTGCGATTCACCTGTAACGGCAACATATACCGTTTGATCATGGGCAGTTAATTCAATTTGGTTAATTTGATTACTTACCCCTATGTTTATATCCTCTTGTAATAGCTGCTTATACGTATTTTCATCGGTTTTGCGATAAATCGAAAAACTACCACGATTAAGATTGCTAGAATAAACAAGGATTAAATCTTCTACAGCCTGAATTTTTTCAATAGGGTGAGCCACATTAAAAAGCTTATTACTTTCCGTTGTTTCTATATTTAAGGAATAAACTTCTTGACCTTTCGCATAAAAAAGCTGCTCATTAGTTCCCCGTTGAAAAAGAGTAGCCTGGTCTAATTCTTCATTTGTAGCTCCGTCAAGAATAGCACCATCGTTATATAAAATAATGTTATCTTGATATACATAGAAATCTTCTAATTTTGGCTTTGTTAGTATCGTATTCCTTTCTATTAAATCGTAATTGGAATCATACTTAGCTGCCTTCAGATTCCCGTCCTCTACGTAATATAGATGGGTTGTTTCATCCTTTGATTCGACTTGTGGAGCATAAAAACTATCAATAGTAGCTATTTTTAATTCTCTGCTCCAGTTTTCGGATGGTGGTGCTGTAAATCGTTGAAGATTTATAAAATAGAGAATTGCTAAGGATACGATAATGATCGTTAGTGGAATAAGCCAAAATAGCTTGTGTCGGAATGTTTTCATTTAAACTTCACTCTTCCTCTTAAAATTTAAAATACTAGTATTTTTCAGAATATTAATCTATTTTAGCATACTTGAAAATTTTTCTAAATAGTTCTTAATGGGATAATTAAACGAACAAAACCTAGGAATCGAATTCGATTCCTAGGTTTTCTTTATGGTTGAAAGCTTTCAAGAGGTACCACTGCCTCATTATTTATACTTCCATCCTTTGGGTTATGCTCATAGAGAAAAAGAGAGACGGTACCGTTGATAGGTAATTGGGTCGGGTTCAACTGCAAATCGATTTCAAATGGAGACCAATTTGGAGCTCCTTCCTTTAAGGTTTTATTTGTTTCCTCTATTAAAATTTGATGACCGTCTTCTACGTGATAAGAAAAGTGACCTGCCGTGACTTTCGCTTCTCCAGTAATCGTGTATACACCATTTTCCCCAGTTACTTCTAGATTTCGAAATGCAGCTTGTGTTTCACTTTCCTGTTCTTTATCGATACGAATAGACACATCCTTCATAAAAGGATTTGCATCTAGAGGTGCTTCATTAATGTTTATCGGTAGTAACGTCACTGTCGCAATCCACTCGCTTGTTGGCATATCACCATACTCCCATTCAAATGTCCAATCTAATGTCTCATTTGGTTTTATTTCTTTAAAAACAAGTGCTTCTGTAAACATCTTTCCCTCTGAATAGCGATAGATCTCTTCATTTGATTCTGTGTCTGTAACAACTATTTCAAACTGTTGTCCAGAAGAAAAGCCTATCTGCATAGCCTCAGAAGCATTATTTTTTAGGGACATATGAAAGGTTACTGTACCATTTTCTACACTAGTAGTTACTTCATATTGTAATTTTTCTAATAATGCATGCGTATCAACCGATTGTTCCTCCAATTCATCTAAAGTAGGCAATTCTTCAGTACCATCGTTATCATTTGCAACCGGATTATCCGATGAAGACCCAGAGGTTTGATCTTCTTCGTTTTCCGAAGTCCCGCATCCTGCTATGGCAACAAACAATAATAAAGATAATACAAACAATCTTTTCATGTAACACACATCCTCACTAATCTCTTTTACAAATTAGTCGGTAGAGATAAAGTAGAGGTTACACAATTTTTTCATTTTCTTTTCGAAAGAAGCCAAATATCCCAGTTGTTTGAACAATATTCGTAAATGCATTTGGGTCCACTTCTTTTATAATTTTTTCAAGGTCGTATAATTCGTAACGAGTGATTACCATTACTAACATGTTTTTATCCTCTTTTGAAAAGGCTCCTTTAGCTGGTAACGAAGTAATCCCCCGAATCATTACAGAATGAATAGCATCTTGCAATTCGTCCCCTTTATTCGTAACAATCATTGCCGTTAACTTCTCATGACGAGTGTGAATAGCATCAATGACACGAGTGGAAACATAAAGCGTAACCATTGTATACAGGGACTTCTCTGGGTCGTATAAGATTCCTGCCATTATAATAATGAATCCATTCATAATAAGAAAATAACTTCCGATTGGGCGGTCTTTCATACGGGATAAGATCATTGCTACAATATCCATCCCACCAGTTGATGCACCCCATTTTAAGGTTAAGCCAATACCGACAGCTGCTATAACACCACCGAAAACTGCGTTTAGTAATATATCATCTGCTAAATTTCTTAATGGGATAATTTCAAGAAAGATGGTTGTAAATAATACCGAGATGGCACTATAGATGGTAAACCCCTTACCAACCTTGAACCATCCTAATATCGTAACCGGTACATTTAAAAGTAGTAATAAGATACCGGTAGAAATACTAATCCCCGCAAAATCCTTTAAAACACTGGATAATAATTGGGCAATGCCTGTAAAACCACTAGCATATACATTTGCTTCAATTAAAAATAAATTTAAAGATATCGCATTTAATAATGCACCGAATATAACGATAATAAATCGTTTTGCTTCTAGTAAAAACATAAGGCCCTCCTTAATATGATAAAAATGTGTAAAAAGCGTTTGATAACTAGGTCGAAGTTCTTGAGTAAAAATTGACGTTTTTATCTTTCCAATATAAACTAAATATAAATTGTTATCAAAGCAAAGGGTGTGAGAAAATGAACGTCCAAATTATTACAGATTCAGCTAGTGATTTGCCTAAAGAAGTATTAGAGCAATATAAAATTAAAATGGTCCCTCTAACAGTTCATTTAGATGGACAAGATTACTTCGATGGTGAAACAATTGAATCAAAAATTGTGTATGATGCGATGAAAAACGGTGCTTCACCTAAAACATCACAAGTTACACCCGAGACGTTTCTGAACGTATTCCAAACATATGCAGAAAATGATCAAGCAATTATTTATGTAGGATTTTCCTCCGAGTTATCTGGTACTTATCAAAGTGCACATATTGCCAAGCAACAATTACTTGAAGAACGTCCAGATGTAAAAATCGCTACGATAGATACGAAATGTGCATCACTAGGTCAAGGTTTAGTTGCATTAAGGGCAGGCCAGCTTGCAATGGATGGTGCCGCATTTGAAGACATTTTAACCATCGTAACATACCATGCTGAGCATATGGAGCATATCTTTACAGTAGACGATTTAGAATATCTACAGCGTGGTGGTCGTGTAAGTAAAGCACAAGCGTTTTTTGGTGGATTATTAAACATCAAACCACTTTTACATGTGGAAGATGGAAAATTAATCCCACTTGAGAAAATTCGTGGAGCAAAAAAAGTATTAAAGCGCATGTTTGATGTAATGGAAGAGCGAAGCCAGGATTTAAATAATCAAGTTTTGGCAATCAGTCACGGTGATGCATTATCAACTGCTGAAAACCTAGCAGCTTTAATTAAAGAGAAATATAGTCCAAAGGATATTATCATAAGTCCAATTGGTTCTGCTATAGGTGCACATGCCGGTCCAGGAACCATTGCATTATTTTTCCTAAATGATACGTATAAATAATATTCCCTCTTTATAAAAAATCATGTTCCTTCTATATAATATAGTTAGGGATAACCATCAATGGAAGTATTGTTTTTACGTAACATAAATTACCACACAATAATTACAGAGTAACCCCCAAATCCCTGTATTAGATATGTTATGATACATGCAAAGGGGGAATTACGTTGCAACTTAGTGAACTAATTAAAACTTTTAAAGAAGAGACAGATGAATGGCCAGAAACACCAAACGAACTACTAGATTTTTGTGAATACAAATACAATATTGGTGAGATTGATATGGTAGATTATTATAAGTTAGCATCTAAACTACATAATAAGGGTAGATCAGCTCATCCAATTCATTAATTACAACCGGAATTATTCTTTATATTACATTGAGAAAGACGCACCGAAGCAATTCGGGCGTCTTTTTAATTTTGAAAGCGCGAAGGAGCTACAATGGGTCAGATTAGGTATAGTCTATGAACCGGAAACCGAGCGGAAGAGGAAAAATCGGAAACATAGAAGAATCTATTTACCCAAAAGAAGGTGAATGAGTAAAATACGGGAACAAAGGTATAGTCTATTCAGCCCAAAACAAAGTGCATAAACAAAATTTGAAATCATAGTAGATGGCTATGATCCCGAAAACCATAGAATAAGAAAGAGCCGTTCAAATAGCAATAGAATAACCCCGAAAACCGCCAAAAAAAAAGGTCACCAAGCATCCACTTAGTGACCAAAATAAAAAATAACAAACAGATTAAAGCAATCCCTATTAGGCTTTGGGATTTAACCTCGCATCCCCGACTAAATTAATTTAAAAATAACACAACTAGCAATCCTACGATGAAGCAGTACCATGCAAAATATTTTAGATTTCCAGATTTCATAATGTTCATAAACCATCTTAAGGAATAGTAAGATGCAATTAACGCTGCAATTAATGCAACGAGTAATGGAATCATTAAAGTATTAAATGTTGGGTCTTCCATCATATCGGTAACAGAAAATAGCATTGTTCCAAGACTTACTGGGATATATAGTAAGAAAGAAAACCGTAATGCTGTTTCCTGCTTATATCCAAGCAACATAGCAGCAACAATAGTAGCTCCTGAACGGCTAATTCCAGGAACAAGTGCAACAGCTTGTGCTAGTCCTATAATGATTGCATCTTTTACCGTAATTTGATTATCGCCCTTTGAACCTTTTAAATTACGGATGATCCATAATGCAATCCCAGTAATAATTAATGTTATTCCAACAATCTTAATGGTTTCGCCAAGTGTGTTACTAATAAAGTCCTCTAGTAAGATTCCAAGTACCCCCGCAGGAATCGTGGCAATAATCAATAATAAGACAAATCGAAAGTCCGATGCTCCGTCCTTATTTTTCTTAAAAAGAAAGCTTAAAGAATTGCTTGCCAATCGGATAATGTCTTTACGGTAAATCATAAGTACAGCTAACAAAGAACCGAAGTTTAGAAAACCCTCAAATGTTATATTCAAATCCTTTAACTCCATAAAGTGACGGACTAATAACAAATGGCCACTAGAGGAAATAGGAATTGGTTCTGTAAACCCTTGAAAAATCCCTAAGAAAATATATTGTAACAAAAGCCATAAATCTTCCATTGTAATAAAAACCTCCTTTTGAATTTTGCTCTATGAATGTACTTTCAACTATATCAAAATAATTGTATGTTTTTGGAACAGGGTATTTACCTAATGAATATCGTATTGGTGAGAAGGAGGGATTAGGTAAATGCATAAAACACATCCACATCATCATTTATACTCAAAATGTAAATCTCATATGAATAAGTATGTATTAGTGGAAACAAACGATGGTCAACAATTTGATGGTATTATTGTTGATGTTGACGCGGACCAAGTTATTTTAGCGGTTCCAGATATGGGAGCTGGAATGATGTATAATCCTGATGCTTATATGGATCAGCGTGTATTCGGTTATGGATATCCATATGGCTATGGATTCGGTTCTCCATACTTTTATGGTTATCCAGGTCGAAGATTTAGAAGATTAGCTTTACCATTAGCAGCTCTCACCGCTATTAGTCTTTTACCTTGGTTCTATTAAATTTTCGTTTCTAAACGCAATAGAGGCTGACCATCGTCTAATTCAGGTAAGTGTATTTACCTAACATTTAGATGTCAGCCTCACTGCTTTTTATTGACGAATTATTTAATGAGCTTCTTCGTCCTTTAACAAACCATCTCCAAGGACAATTACCACAAATGTAAATACTACTGCTAGCACAACAGCGTTTGTAATATTAAATGGTGTACCACTCATGTTACCAATTACATATACAACCATACTGCTAATTAAAAGGCTCCAAAAAAGAGTAAAAATATAGCGCATTCGTTTCACCTCGATTGTTTCTACATTCTTACATTATTTTATCAAAGGGATATAAAAAAATAAAGGAAAATTAAGAGGGGAATCAGGATGAAGATTGTAATGGACCAATGTTTTCATTGGATTCAATTTCACATAATGAACAAATGTTTAGAAGAGGGATATGAGGTAATTGGGATTGACCAAGTTAACTCGGAAAAGGAAGAATTTTTATATAGTATGGTAGGTAGAAATGCGAACTTCACGTTAATCGATTCTAGAGCAGAGTTACCGAAAAAAACAAAAGGGAAATATGTTGGACTTATGAAAAAGGAAGGTGATTTTCAGAATCTCGCTGATTTCACTTTTCATGGTGAACAATATTACTTGGTTGAAGAAGCTGGGGATGATTGTGTAGAACGAAAACCAAATCATCAAATTATTTTTTTGCCTCCCTTAATAGGGGGATGGATGGATCAACCTCATTATGAAAACACCATAGTAAGCAATACGGAAATTGTATTAATAGATGATTTTGCTAGTTGGCTTATTACTATTTTCCAAACGACTTTAAAACCAAATCCCATTTTCCTGAATAAAAAGGAGGAAAATAGACACGGAAATGGCCTATCTCTAATTGTTTATCATTCGATTGAAGAGGGTAAAAAACAAATGGATGCACATATTAAGAAATATCCATTTTATTATAAAAATGTGTAATTTTTATGTATATATTTATATTTTTTTGAATGTTTCCTTTAAAATAAGTTTACTCATATATAAAGAAAGAAGTAGAATAGAATTAGATAGAGAAAATGGACATGGAAGAATGGGAGTGCAGCACGATGAAGAAGGGAATCGCGCTAATTTTTATTGTACTTCTCATCATAACAACAAGCTGTTCCAACATAAGTGATGGAAAGGTACAAAACGTAGGATTATTAGTAGAAGGGACGATTCATGACCAAACTTGGGGTAAAAAGGGATATATGGGACTACTTAGCATTAAGGAAGAACTGGATGTAAATGTGTTTTTTAAGGAAGGGGTAAATACCCAATTAGCAGTTAACGCTGCTGTCGAAGAATTTTCGAAGCAAAACGTCAATTTAATTTTTGGACATAGTAGTATATATGGAAAATACTTTTCAGAAATTAATGAGTCATATCCAGATATTGAATTTGTCTATTTTAATGGTGCAACAAAGGATGATAATGTTACATCGATTAATTTTAATTCTCATGCGATGGGTTTTTTTGCTGGAATGATTGCCAGTGCAATGTCTAATTCAAAAAGTGTTGGAGTCATTGGTACATTTGGTTGGCAACCAGAAGTAGATGGATTTTATGAAGGTGCCAAATATTATAACCCTGATGTTAATGTGGAAATTCAGTATGTAAATAGCTGGGATAATGTAGACCGAGCTTTCGATATTTATGAGCTATTTAACAACAAAAATGTAGATGTCTATTATCCTGCAGGTGATGGTTTTAATATCCCAGTTTTAAATAAAGTAAAAGAAGATGGGCATTATGCCATTGGTTATATATCGGACCAACATGACTTAGGAGAATCAACTGTATTAACAAGTACTGTTCAGCATGTTGATTTCTTATATTTAGCAGTGGCGAATTTAATGAATGAAAAAGATGATGACATACCTGGTGGAGTACTTGAATTTGATTTCCAAGATGG
>JACYYJ010105385.1_pt1 | contig 12247 bp, 10 predicted proteins | sample 8236861 | NCBI WGS metagenome assembly JACYYJ01 (sample SAMN14103086, study PRJNA606662) | landfill metagenome | isolation source: landfill solid waste | place: India:New Delhi, Okhla landfill site | collected 2017-11-05
GCGTTTGCCGGCCATGAATTCGGCTGCGGCGTTGACGGTCTCGACGGCGACGGGGACGCCGTCGCTGTCGAGGTGGAATAAGGCGAAGGAGGACTCGGACGGATCTCCGCGCAGGACAGCCCGGGTGTCGGGATCGACCATCCCGGCCATCTTCATCTTCAGGTCGAACTGATCGGACCAGAACCACGGCACCTCGTGTGGTGGCCGGGGTGCGTTCATGATGACGGCGGCCGCCTGTTTCGCCTGTTCCACTGCGCTGGGAATGCTTTCCAGTCGCACCATCTTGCCGAGGGTGTCGTGCAGGCGGTAGGTGACGTCCCCGATGGCGAGGACATGCGGATTGCTGGTGCGGGCCGAACCGTCCACCACGATCCCGGCGAGGCACTCGATGCCTGCCTCTCGTGCCAGCGCGTCGTTGGGGATCGCTCCGACTCCCACCAGTACCAGGTCACACGCGATGTCGGTGCCGTCGGCGAGGGTGACTCCACTGACGCGACCGGCTGTCCCGGTGATTTCCTGGACCTCGGCACCTGTGAGGATGCGTGTGCCGCGGTCTCGGTGGAAGCGGGTGAGGGCGTCGGACAGTTCCGGGCTGGCGACGCGGGCCAGTACTCGTTCTTCCCGCTCGATGACCGTGACCTCGCCCCCGCGGGCGCGGGCCGATGCCGCGACCTCGAGTCCGACGTACCCGCCACCGACGATGGCCAGCGAGGATCCGCTGTGGACTGCCTTGCGCAATTGCGCGGCGTCGGCGAGCGTGCGCAGGCTCAGGACACCGTCGAGATCACTACCGGGGATGGTCAGCGTCCGTGGTGCGGCGCCGGTGGCGAGGACGAGCGTCGTGTACTCGAGGATGGAACCGGACGCCGTCGTCGCAGTGCGGGCGTCCCGGTCGATGTGCACGACCGGGTCGCCCAGTCGGGTGTCGATGGCGTTGTCGGCGTAGAACGATTCCGGCTTGAGCCATTGCACGAACTCGTCGTCGGTGTACTTCTTCGACAGTGGCGGGCGATGATATGGCGGATGTGTTTCCTCTCCGCACAGGATGATTCGGCCGTCGAACTTCTGTTGGCGGAGCAGACCGGCGAGTGTGCCACCGGCATGCCCGGCCCCGACGATCACCACGGTGGGTGAGGGGTGTGGCGTGGGCATCGGGTTACTCGGCGAAGTCGATCTTGACGGGCATGTTCTTGAGGCCGCCGACGAAATTGGTCTGGATCATCTTGGTGTCGTCCACCAGTTGGAGCGACTCGATGTGGGGGAGCAGTTCCTCGAACATGATCCGCAGTTCCAGCTTCGCCAGGTGCTGGCCGATGCACATGTGCGGGCCGTAGCCGAAGGCGATGTGCTTGTTGGGCCGGCGGGTGATGTCGAAGCGATCGGGGTCGGGGATGACCTCCGCGTCGCGATTGCCCGACTGGTACAGCAACATGAAGCGGTCGCCCTTCTTGATGTCACGGCCGCGCAGCGTGTAGTCCTGCGTCGCCTGACGCATGAAATGCTTGACCGGCGAGGCCCAACGCAGCGACTCGTTCACAAGGTGCGGAGCGAGCGACAGATCGGCCTTCACCTTGGCGAGTTGGTCCGGGTTGCGACCGAGTTCGAGAATGCCTCCCGCAAGAGTGCTCGAGGTGGTGTCGTGGCCCGCGGTCGCGATGGCGATGAACCAGCCGTAGGCCACCTCGTTCGGGTAGTAGTCACCGTTCTTGTCGCGGGCGAGGGAGATGATCGTGGCGAGGTCGTCTCGAGGGTTGGCTCGGCGATCCTGAAGCAGTTGTTCGAAGTAGGCGTAGAAGTCCTGGATCGTGGCCACCCACTGCTTGGCGGCGGCGTCCGGGGTGAGCGGTTCGACATCCTCGCGGATGGCGTCGGGGTCGGCCGTCCCGAAGAACTCCTGCGTCAGGGCCATCATGCGGGGCTCGTCCTCCTCGGGCACCCCGAACAGGCTCATGATGACGTGCAGGGGGTAGTACAGGGCGAAGTCCTTGACGAAGTCGATGCGGCCGTCTGTCTCGAGGAGTCGGGCGACGGACGCCTTCGCCAGGTCACGGATGGTGGTTTCCCACTTCGCGAGGTTGGTCGGCCGGAACCAGTCGACGGCGATGTCCTTGATCTCGGTGTGCTCGGGCGGATCGAGGTAGGTGAGCGTCTCCAGGATGCGGAGACTGCCGTTGTTGATGCTCTTGGTGAACTCGTCGCCGGCCTGGTTCGCCAAGATCGGGTTGACCGACCCCTTGTTCTCACCACCCGCGCTGGTGAAGATGTCGGGCTGACGCTCGATCTCCATGATGTCGTCGTGCTTGCTCACCAGCCACAGCGGGTCGTACCCCTCGACGACAGCACGGCCGAGTGGATTGTTCTCGCGCAACCAACGGTAGGCCTCGAACAACTCGTCGTTGTCCCGGTGCCCTTCGGGCAACACGATCCGGCGGGCGACGGCGTCCGGGATCAGCTCTGTGACCTGCTCTGTAGTGCTCATCGAATCCCCTTCGTGATGCTGTGAGATGTGGCGCCGAACGCTGCGGCGCTCACGTCGGCCGATGTGAGTTCAGCCTGTCAGCAGCGGGGGTGAGGGGCATCACACCAGCGAACGAAAGTTGTCTATCTAACGGGGGATGTGGCCCCGGTCACTCTGCTGTCGCTTGCTGGTGGCGGCGCAGTTTTCACCCCATGGGAGGGGGGTAATCGGCCGATGTGGTGATGTGCGCGTCCAGTGACCGGCGACACAATTTCGGTCATGGAGAACGCGGCCGTACCCATCCGGGTGCATCGCCCCGCACCCGCGACGACCGCGCAGATGTTCACCGGTCGACCCGAAGGAGATTGCCATGCCCAACGTCGTGTACCAGCTTCCGGATGGTTCGACGGCGTCCGTCGACGTCCCGTCCGGCCAGACTGTGATGGACGGATCGGTACGCAACAACCTTCCCGGCATCGTCGCCGAATGCGGGGGCAGCTGCTCGTGCGCAACCTGCCACGTGTACGTGGACGAAGGTTCCGCCGCGGTGTTCAGTGAGCCGACACCAGAGGAACAGGACCTTCTCGAGTTTCTCGATGGTGTCCAGCCGTGCTCTCGCCTCGCTTGCCAGCTGGTGCTGACCCCCGACGTGGACACCGTCAAGGTGACCGTGCCGGCTTCGGGCGACTGACGACGCGGCGCGACTCGGCGGGCCCACCGGCTGGGGCCGGGTCACGGGGCGGAGCCGCCGGGTCACCGCGGGGTGGACCGATACTTCGCGATCAGCTCGGCGCGGTTGGTAGCGCCCAATTTTCGGAGAATGCGTTTCACATGCGACTTGACCGTGTCGACGGTGATGACCAGCTCGGCCGCGATCGAGGCGTTCGACGCACCGGTGAGAATCAGCCGGACGACGTCCGCTTCGCGCTCGGTGAGCGGATCGAGCAGGCGCCGATCCACGTCGTTCTCCGCGGGAGGCGGTGCCTTGTTGGCCGCGGCGCGTGGGGACAGGGCGTCGAAGTCGGTGTTGCTGCTCCATCGCCGGGCGCTGTCGCGGAGGAGGAGGTCCTGGCGCTCGCGACGCGCTTCGAGGCCGACCCGCTCGAACTGACCGCCGAGCATTTCCGCGAACACGCTCAGGGCATGGCGCCGTGGAGGATCCAACATCGTGTCGACGTGCACGAAGGCCGCCGCACGCCCGTCGACCACGACCGGAACTGTGGAGAAACCGTTGTTGCCCAGAGTGTTTCGCATCGACTCGGGAACGAGTTCATCGACCGTGACCGTGTTTGCCGCGAGCGCATGCTCTTCGGGAGAGCCCGGCGCGAGGTCGAATCCGAGGGGCAGTGACGGCGTGATATCTGGATCGGTGGTGAAGGAGACCACGGGAATGATCCGATCCTCCTCGAATCGAGACAGCACGACCGTTCGCGCAGAGCAGAGTTCGGCGACGCGCTCACACGCGCGTTGCATGAGTTCGGTGCTCGAGGCGGCATCGCCCAAGGCGTGGCCGGCGACATCGATGCCTGACGCGATTACCTCGATGTCGTCGGTTCGACTCTCTACGAGCGCCTTCCGGCGATCGAGGAGATCGGCGAGACGCCGGCCGAGTTCGGCCGCGCGCTCGGGGGTGGCGGTGCGCAACTCGGTGAGGATGCCCGAGACGGCGCGATCGAGCTCGGTGTCCCCAGTGTCCGGTTGTGAATCCGCTTCCGGCACGTCAGCCATCGGTCACCGTCTTGGTGTTGGCGTACAGGGCCGCCACCTCGGCGCGCGTGGATACTCCGAGCTTCTTGAAAATCCGCTGGACATGGCTCTTGACGGTGCCGTCGGAAATGCAGAGTCGCCGGGAGATTGCCGCGTTCGTCGCGCCGGTCGCCAGGAGCGTGAGCACTTCGTGCTCGCGGGCGGTCAGCGATTGCGCGCGCGGAATGACCGTGGCCCGCGATCCACCGTCCGGGATCGGTTCCTCGGGGTTCGACGGTTCACGGGTATCGAGCTCGGGCATCGTCACCGGTGCCTGTTCGAGGTGCTGCAGTGCCATGGTGAGACGTCGGATCTCGGTGTCGATGTGCTCGTTGCGCGCGCAGATCTGCCTTCGCAGGTCGGCGCGTTCCTTCGACAAGGCACACACGGCCGCGAGCGCGCCGACGATGTGGACATCGGTGTCGGACAACCCGTCGCTTTGCCGGTCGACGTGGATCATCGCCACTGCACGGGAGTCGACGACGACGGGAACGGCGATGTACCCCGCCGGACGCGACAGGTCGATCAGGGGACGGTACGTGTGCCGGTAGGTGTCGGCCGCATCCACTGCATACGGACGGCGGCGACGGACCAGTTCGGCTTCGCGTGGTGCTTCCCGCAGCGAGATCTCCCGACCGTCGATCGCCTCGAGGAGAGGGCGGAAGTCCCCGGTCAGCTCGGGGTGTACAGCGAGCGCGATGGGTGACCACGTGGAACCGCGGACGACGGAGAACATGGCTTTGGCGTACCCGAGGTTCGTGCACAGTTCCTGCGTCACGGTCTGCGCGATCCGGTCGGATCCGGCATCGATGCTGCGTACGACGCGTTGGAGCTTCTCGAACTGCTCGGTGTGCATGCGCAGGCGGCGCGAGATGTCGTTCTGCCGGTCGGCGTCGAGGCGCATCACGAGTTCGGCGAGCCGGACTGCCTTTTCTGGGGAGTCGGTGCCCTCCCGAAGCTTGCGGAGTGCGCATGCGCGGATCGCTGCCGGATCGAGCTCGCCACTCACCGGGCGAATCAGGCCCGGCTCGTTTCCGAGTAGTTCCTGCAACTCCGCAACCGCCTGGTCGGCAAGCTCGAACGAACTCGTCGAATTGACCACTCATTACTCCTCGTGCCACGGCAGCCACATGGACGGTGACGGCACCGGCCCGCTTCCTTGTGGCCTCACACACAGAGTGTAGAGCGGCGCCACCTGGGCTTTTGTCGTCGTCTTGCGGCCGACTCCAATGTATATGGTCAGTCCAATTTCGTCACCCACTTTCGGGAATCGTTTCATCGGCTCTTGCACGCCTCCCTCTGTGGCGCTAGGGTCGAATGGTAAGACCAAAATTGAAAGGATCGCCGGTATGGCCCCCTCTGTGCGTTACGACGTCGACGAGCACGTCGCGGTCCTCACTCTCGACCGTCCGGAAACTCGCAACGCCCTATCCGACGACCTCTTGGACGAGCTTCTGGCCGCGCTCGAGCGCGCGCGGGACGACGGCGACGTTCGGGTTGTCGTGCTGGCCTCGTCGCACGAGAAGATCTTCTCGGCGGGCGGGGACCTGAAGGCGTTTGCGAGCGACACCCCGACGATCATCAAATATGCCGGCCTGGACCGCTTCCCGCGGTTGTACCGGCTCATCGGCGGTCTCGGGAAGCCGGTGATCTGCGCGGCCGGTGGCGACGTGCTCGCGGGCGCGTTCGGGCTCGCGCTCGCCTGCGACTTCGTGCTGGCCAAGGAGTCGGCCCACTTCGGGTGCCCGGAGATCAATGTCGGCGTGTTCCCGTTCATGATCTCCGCGCTCATCTACCGGAACGTCGGCCGGCTCAAGGCGAATGAGCTGATGATGTACGGAGAGAAACTCACTGCCGCGGAAGCGCACGAACTGGGGCTGGTGAATCGCGTGTTCCCGGACGGTGACTTCGATGCGGAGGTGCGGGCGTGGGCACGCCGACTGGCAAAGAAGTCACCGCTGCTGATGCGTCTGGGTAAGGATGCCATCGACAGCACCCGTGACATGTCGCTGCCGGACGCGCTTGCGACGCTGCAATCTCAACTGGCTCTTGCGTTCACCACGGAGGATCTCGTCGAGGGTGTCACGGCCTTTCGGGAGAAGCGGTCGCCTGTGTGGAAGATGCGATGAAGATTTCCTGCCGGTTGGCCCGGGGTGGCGGAATCCGGGGAGTTGGTGTGTCGCCGACGGCGAAATCCTCTGGGCCCCTTGGTTTGCCGCTCGTTCGGCGGGTGTGGTGAGTGTTCGAAGATGTCGTCGAAAGTGGTTGCTACTTCGGTCTAACCATTCTAATCTTTATGTAAACGTGTGGCAGAGCAAGAAGGACGGAATCCTCCATGACGCGCGAACGGAATCTCGGCCGATACACCCCCCAGCAGGTAGAGGAGTTCTATGCCAGTGGCCAATGGGCCGACGAGAACTTCACCGACCTTCTGCGGGCGCGCGCCGAGAGCAGTCCCGACAAGATCTTCGTCACCGACGGCACGCAGGAGCTGACGTTCGCGCAGCTCTACGACCGGTCGCAGCGGCTGGCGCTCGGCCTGCACCGAAAAGGGCTCCGTGCCGGCGACCGGGTCGCCGTTCAGCTGCCGAACTGGGCGGAATTCGTCGTCGTCGCAGCTGCCCTCGCTCGGATCGGTGTGGTGACGGTGCCGATCATGCCGATCTATCGGACGGACGAGGTGTCACACGTTGTCGCCGACGCCTCGATCCGGATGGCGATCGCGCCGGCACAGTTCAAGGGCTTCGACTATCTGTCGATGTTCGACGATATCCGGCGGTCGTCGCAGACGCTCGAGACGATCATCGCGGTGCGTGCTTCGGACGACAGCCGTAAGACGTTGGCCGGGAGGGGCATCGAGGTTCTCGAGAATCTGGTCGTGGACGCGGACCCGGATGTCATCGACACCGAACTCGACTTCCGTGCCCACCCCGACGACCCGTTCGTCATCGTGTACACGTCCGGAACCACGTCGCGTCCCAAGGGTTGCCTGCACACCTTCAATACCTACGCTTCGGGCGCACGTGCACTGAAGACGGCCTTCGGGCACACCGAAGCGGATGTCCAATTCGGACCGTCCCCGATCACCCATACCACCGGACTCGTCACCAGTGTGCTCGTCCCCCTGCTCAGCGGCGCGGCGACCCACATCATGGCGGAGTGGGACCCGAAACGCGGGCTGGCCGAGATCGAGAAGTTCGGATGTACGGCCGCGGTCACGGCCACCACGTTCCTGCAGACGTTGCTGGCTGCGGCCGAACAGGAACCGGACGCCGATCTCTCCTCTCTCCGGGTCTGGGTGTGCGCCGGCTCCCCGATCCCGGCGGCCGTGGTGGAGAAGGCGAAGTCCGACCTGCCCACCACCACCGTCCTGTCGCTGTACGGGAGAAGTGAGAATCTCACCACGACGACCTGCACCATCGAGGACGACCCGAGCCGGGCGATCACCTCCGACGGCGCCGCGCTGCCGGGGGCAGAGGTCAAGGTTGTCGGCGAGGACGGCCTCGAGGTGGCGCGGGGGAGCGAGGGCGACATCGCCTATCGCGGGCCCTCGCACATGATCGAGTACCTGAACCGGCCCGACGATACAGCGGAACTCTTTACCCCCGAAGGATTTTCGAGATCCGGAGATCTCGGAGTCATGGATGCCGACGGGTTCGTCCGGGTCACCGGCCGGACCAAGGACATCGTGATCCGCGGCGGCATGAACATCAGTGTGCGCGAGGTTGAGGACAAGCTGGCCGAGCACCCCGACATCCTCGCTCTAGCCGTGGTGGGAATGCCGGACGAGCGGCTCGGGGAGAAGGTGTGCTGCTACGTGGTGCCCAAGGAGGAGCAGAACCCTCCCACGCTGGACCATCTCCGCAACTACTTGCTCGATCGGGGAGTTGCGATTCAGAAGACCCCTGAACGCGTCGAGGTGGTCGCCGAGTTGCCCATGACCGCCACCGGGAAGATCCAGAAACACATCCTCCGCAAGCGTATCGCGGCAGAGTTGGCTGCCGGTTCCCTGGAACAGAGCACGCGCTGACCACGAATGAGCGGCCCCTCGTCCATGTGTCGAGGGGTCGCTCGGTTGTGCAGATGCGAAGAATGTCGTCGGAATCTGAAGTGTGAGTGGCGGTCCCCGAATACGGGACCTCGGAACCCGATCGGCGGGCTGTCAGGCCCCGGTGACGACGACCGTTGCCGAACCGGTGACAACCGGTCCCTTTGCTCCGGAGACGACGAGATCGAGATCGGCCCGTGTCTCCCCGTCGGTGTCGGTGATCGCCGTGATCGTCCCACCGACGGTCAGGGTGTCGCCCAGGAACACCGGGGCGACGAAGCGGACGCCGAAGGAACGGACGTGCTCGACGCCGAATGTGTCGGAGAGCCAACCGGCCAGGATCCCGGCCTGCATCTGACCCATCGCGAAGACGCCCGGGAACCCGGATGTTGCAACGAACTCTGGATCGTGGTGCAGAGGATTGAAATCGCCTCCGGCACCGGCGAATCGCACGATGTCCGTCTGGGTGATCGGGCCGATCACGCGCGTGTCGGCGACTGTGCCGATGTGGGCCTTCACGGGTGCTCTCATCGTTGTTCTCCTCGCTCGATCAGCACTTCCTCCAGTCGCACCACCGGATCGCCGTCGGTGTCGACGTATTCGGTCTCCAGCGTCACGATGCGCATCGATCCGCCGCGCTTGCCTTCGCGCTGCACGTCGTCGACGATGCGCCGCGTGCCGACGACGTGGTCGCCGGCAATCAGGGGTCGCAGATATGTCCACTTGACCGAGCCCACAACCACTCGTTCGAGTGCCAGGCCGAGTGTGTCGACGAACTTGCGCTGGTCGCGCTGATGGCCGGCGACGACCGTGTGGGTGAGGGTCGCGGGCACATCGGCGAATCCGGCTGCCTGGGCGGCATCCCGGTCCGTGTGGGCGGGATCGGTGGTGAACGTCGCGCGGACGAACTCGCGGATCTTGCCGCGTTCGATGTCGTAGTCGACTCGGTCCAGCTCTCCGACGCTGAGCGGTTCTGTCATCGGGCCTCCTTTTTGGACTGACCTATAGTATCATTCGGCCTAAATATGTGAGGAGGGGTTCCATGGAACTCGCTGATTCCCCGGACGAAGCCCGGTTCCGCGCAGAAGTCCGAGAATGGGCCGAGGCTGCTGTCGCAACGCTGCCCTGGCCCGAGCCGGTCGATCTGGTCGACAAGGTCCCGTTCTGGCAGCAATGGCAACGGTTGCTCTTCGACGCCGGCTACGGAGGCATGTCCTGGCCGAAGGAATACGGAGGGCAGGCCGCCGACCCGATCCGCAAAGCCATCTTCACCGAGGAGATGGATCGTGTGGGGGCGCCGGAGCGACTCAACACGATCGGTGAGGATTTCGCCGGTCCCACCATCATCGACTTCGGCACACCGGCTCAGAAGGAGCGGTTCCTCCGCCCGATCCTCACCGGAGAAGAAATCTGGTGCCAGTTGTTCTCCGAACCGGAAGCCGGGTCCGACCTCGCGTCACTGCGCACCAAGGCCACGAAGGTCGACGGCGGATGGAAGATCAACGGACAGAAGATCTGGACCAGCCGAGCGCACATCGCAGCGCATGCCATCCTGCTCGCGCGCACGGGCGGGGGACCACGCCACAAGGGCATCACCTTTTTCCTGGTTCCCATGGACAGCGAGGGAATCACGGTTCGCCCGCTTGCCCATATGCTCGGTGAGGCCGAATTTAACGAGGTCTTCCTCGACGACGTGTTCATCCCCGACGATCTCGTCGTCGGCGACGTCGACGGCGGGTGGAAGGTGGCCATGGGCACGCTCGCGTACGAGCGGGTGGCGATCGCCACCGGCCGGGTCAACACCAAACGGGCCGTCGACGACATCGTCGACGACATCGCGGAGATGACCGACGAGTCGGGCCGCCCGCTCGGTGCGGATCCGCTGATCCGGCAGAAGGTCGCAGACCTCTACGGCCGCGCGCTCGTGCACTATCTCATCGGCCAGCGCGTGATCACCCTGGCGGCGAACGACGGCCCACCCGGTCCGGTGACATCGATCGGCAAGCTGTTCTTCTGCCCGCTCGTCGAAGAACTGGCGGATTTCCGGCTGTCCCTCGAGCCCGCCGGCGGCCAGTTCGCACTCGACGACGAGCAGCAGCGAACGTCACGCTGGCTCCGGCTCGCGTACCAGGCGCGCGGCACCGCCATCGCCGGTGGTTCCACCTTCATCCAGCGCAACATCGTCGCCGAGCGCATGCTCGAGATGCCGAGGAGCTGACAATGTCCGACTACACCTGGATCCCCACCACCGACTACGTCGATAACGCCAACGTCACCCGGCTCGCCCGCGCGCACGGCCTCGGCGGCCTGGACGAGTTGCGTGCCCGCTCCGTCGCCGACGTGCGGTGGTACTGGGATGCGGTGGTCCGTGATCTCGAGCTGCCGTTCCAGGTGCCGTATCGCGAAGTTCTCGACACCTCGCGCGGCATCGAGCATCCCGACTGGTTCGTCGGCGGTAGGACGAACATCGTCGACGCCTGCCTGCGGCGCTGGGTCGCCGATCCGGTGGCCGCCGAGCGGCTCGCCGTCGTGCACGAGGCGGAGGACGGAACTGTCCGCACGCTGACGTATCGCGAGCTGGGGGCGGAGGTCGAGCGTGCCGCCGCCGGACTGCGGGAGCTGGGAGTGGGCCGGGGCGACGCGGTCGCCCTGTTCCTGCCGATGATTCCCGAGGCCGTCGTCTCGGTGTACGCCGTCGCCCGGCTCGGTGCGGTTCTCGTGCCGCTCTTCTCGGGGTTTGCTCCCAGCGCGATCGCGTCCCGCATTCAGGATGCGGACGCGAAAGTGGTGGTCGTCGCGGACGGCACCATCCGCCGGGGCAAGTCGGTCGCGATGAAGCCGGCCCTCGACGAGGCCCTGAAGACCTGCCCCACCGTGGAGTCGGTGGTCGTGGTCGACAACGTCGGCGCCGGAACAGGGTCGGGTGAGCGCGAGATGTCCTGGACCGGACTGCTCGCGAGTCGTGATGCGGGTCCGATCGAAGCGATGGACGCCTCCGAGCCGTTCGCGCTGGCCTACACGTCCGGCACGACCGGCAAGCCGAAGGGCGCCGTACACACCCACGCCGGGTTCCTGGTGAAGACGGCGAGCGAAGTGGCGTACTCGTTCGATCTGAAACCGGGCGGGGTGTTCTGTTGGATCACCGACATGGGCTGGATCATGGGTCCGTTGTCGATCGTCGGCACGCATGCCAATGGTGGGACGCTGTTGCTGTACGAGGGTTCACCGGACGTACCGGACCGGGACCGGCTGTGGCAGCTGACCGAACGGCATCGGGTGACGATGCTCGGAGTTTCTCCGACGCTCATCCGGACGTTGCGCGGGCAGGGAAGCGAGGTCGCCGCCCGGTATGACCTGTCCTCGGTGCACACGATCGGCTCGACCGGGGAGCCGTGGGACCCGGACTCGTACGAGTGGCTCGCACGCGAGGTGTTCGGTGGCCGCGTCCCGATCATCAACTTCTCCGGCGGTACCGAGGTCGGCGGGTCGTTCCTCGCGCCGTATCCGGTGCAGCCGATCCGCAGCTGTTCGCTGGGCGGTCCGTCGCTGGGCATGGATGTGGACGTCGTCGACGATGCTGGCCNNTGGCCGTCGATGACCCGCGGGGTGTGGAAGGACGAGGAGCGGTACCTCGAGGCGTATTGGTCGACGTTCCCCGGTATGTGGCGGCACGGAGACTATGCGCTTGTCGACAGCGACGGGCAGTGGTACATCCGGGGCCGGTCCGACGACGTCATGAACGTGGCCGGCAAACGCTTGGCCCCAGCGGAGGTCGAGGCGATCCTGACCGCGCACCCGGCAGTGTCGGAGGCCGCGGCGGTCGGTGTCCCGGACCCGAAGAAGGGGGAAACGGTGTGGGCGTTCTGGGTACCCCGCGCGGATGCGGACGGGACGGACATCTCGGGGGAGCTGGCCGCCAGTGTGGCCGCAGAACTGGGCAAGCCGTTCGCGCCCAGCGTGGTTCACCGGGTGTCACGTCTGCCGAAGACACGGTC
>JACYYJ010038239.1_pt1 | contig 12245 bp, 23 predicted proteins | sample 8236861 | NCBI WGS metagenome assembly JACYYJ01 (sample SAMN14103086, study PRJNA606662) | landfill metagenome | isolation source: landfill solid waste | place: India:New Delhi, Okhla landfill site | collected 2017-11-05
ATTTGATTGACAGAATGATTGTTCGAGTTTTGAACAATATTGTCTGCAGTCACAGTTTGATCTGTCAAGACCTGAGTGTTCTGAGAACCATAATACTCAAATACATCTCCCATGACAATTTCTTTCTTGTTGCCTGAAACTTGAACGTCCCAATCGCCTTTGATCAATGTTTTGCAAGAGTTTTCGATTGTCACATTACAAACACCGCGAATGTTCACATAATTGTTTCCGGCAACGATATCATAGCCATCACCAACGACTTTGACAACGCGAGTGCCATCAGGACGAACCTCATAATATGTACCTGATGGATGATATTCATGCACACGTTCTTCACCAGGAGTGCCGTCCATTTCACGTATGAGCCCACCCTCGGATTCAAACACTTTATTCTTCGGATATTGTGATTTGTTTACATATTCGGGTTCAGACCATTTCAATTTAGGATCGGTTTCTTGAATTTCTTTTACTCGATTCCGACTACGCAAATCATACAACGGATGATTCGGATTTTGAATTGCAAGACCTGACAAATCAGGTGTTCCGTTTGTGTTTCCGACTAATGATCCTATTACAATACCGACCTGATATGAACGATCCATGAAAAAGCCAAATACTGTTGAATCTTTCGTATAACCTGTGGGTGAATCACCTCCACCGTTCACACCTGCGCTGTTTGACACAACAGACGACATCCACGGTAATCGTTCCGTGGGAATCAAGGCAGGATTGTCACTGTGATAACCTGCACATCGCACACGAACACGTCCGAGTTTCATCGGATCATCTACATCTTCAACAACACCGAAAAATGGAAAAATACCTTCAGCAAATATCATATCTCGTTATACGCATCTTTAATGATTTCAATTTCCTGCATGTACTGATCAGGTGTGAATGTGTGTCGGATTGCAGAGATTAAAACCTTCCCCTCGTAAATATTTTTCTGATCCTGATCGACCTGCAGCCGTGGAAAATACACCTCGAGAACATCACCCGCTTTTAATCTAGAATCTCCAAACACAGTTATGAATGCTTTGAACATTGTGGATTCAACCAATTTCATACGGGTTTCCATATGAAATGGAGTACGATTCAACGTGTCTGCAACATAGTTCATATACATCACATCATGACCGTCAGGAATGTCCTTTTTGTCAGGAATTTCACCGAGTGATTTAAGCTTGTCAAACTTATCGGATTTACGATAGTGATGAGTGACGAGTTGTTTGTTTACGATATCAAAATATACGTGCTCACTGCCGTGAAGACCATCATTGAGGCGATCAAGAAGTGAATTTTCCTCATAGTATTTAATATCCTGTATTGATTCGAATTGTTCAATTGCTCGCTGTTTCACATCATCATAATGACCTGCAAGACGATTTGTGTATCGGGCTACTGGCTGTTGTTGATACAAAGATTGAAGTGAAACAAAATTAAAGGCTTCATTGTTCTCGAAAAACAAATAAGCAAGATTACCGTTCGTTGCAACTGCTGTTCGGGTTAATACATTGATTGATTCAATCGGCTTCATTGAACCGAAGGTGTATTCAGAAATGCCAACAGCTGAATCTGAAATAAAAGGTTTGTTTCGTTCCGTTCGCATGAATGTGCGATAAATGTCATATGCGATACGATCTGCAGTGTCTACGTAACCAGTCTGAACAAACGTTCGTTCAGATTTGAGGAATTCTTCCGAAGTGAATGAAATCTTATAGCCCGAAGAATGATCCGATATCCGAATCCGCTCTGATACTTTATACACAACACCAGTGTATTCAATGGGATATTGATCTGCGCCTGCAGTATAAAAGGTCAATTCTATTCGTTCCAAGCCGTACAGCGGAAGCAGATCATTCAGATTCACGGAATCCAACACAACAACATAACCTGACATGAGTTCATCAATGGATTCAAACAACGAGCATTCGAGATAGGATTTTGACAAATCCCAGGCGACTTCCTCATTACTATTTTCTGTTCGTTTCATGAACAGCATGAGTGAGGAAAGGACAAATTGCCCGTTAGCTGAATAATTATTTGAATTCATAGACCGATGAGTCGATTGTGCTCAGAAACAATGGTTGAAACATATGATGGGAGTGGAATTTTGATTTTCCTCTTCGCTTCGTTTTGTTGCACCTCGTATTCATAATTTGTAATCGGAATCCGATCATATTCGGGATGAGTTAAACAAACCCAGGCACCCGTGGAGATGGCTTGCCAATGATGAATGTCATATGGATTTTCATATCTACGTTTTATGTATGTGTCGAGAGATTGTTGATCTAACGGCCAACCCTCTAATTCATCATGAATGTCATTAAACATGAGAATGACCCAGAACAGGTCAGGATTGTCGTAGGCACGATCCGCAATCATATGTGCGGTTTCCCCATCCCGAATATCGTACTCTTGATAGACAGCAGGATTCTGTTTGCTAACAGCATCTATCGCTGTTCGTCGGGTAATGTCCTGACCTGTGTGCCTACGGCCCTGGATTTCATAATCTCGAATGAATGGAAATTTCTTGAAATATGACATGATGATTAAAATCCTTGTTCATGGCGAGATTTAGTCAAGACTTCAAGTTCAGTGAAGCTCAGGCTCAATTCAGTTGAAAAGGGTGAACCATCACCGTGTGAAGCATACTGTCCGTCCGGTGCATGATTCACGGACACATTGGTCAATGCACAGGTGGAAATCTTAAACAACCAGGGATTTTGCTTGTCTCTATGAATGAACTCAATATCAAATTCCGATGGAAATAACATGTACACATTATTCTGATCGGATTTGAATTCCGGTGCTCGATGAAAGACGAATTCCCGTACAATGTTTCGGATCGTTTCTTGTTCACGCTCATTACGAGGAATGAACTTGAATGTGAAATTGAAAGTCCGATTCTGCACACCATCAAACATCACTTCCATATAGGGATTTTCTGTAGTGCTGGTGAAAATCTCCACTGCATCTTTTGCATTCAATGGTGTAATAGCCTGAGCCATGCCTGCGAGTGTTCGACCTGCAGATTGCCCAGCATTTTCGGCCAAATAATTTCCAATGTCAGCAATCGGTGTTGAGGAATTCCACAAGCCGGAAGCTGCATCAATAGCTTTACCTGCAAGGCCGAGTTCAGTGTTTTTCCAATTTGATTGATATGAGGATTGAATCTGTGCAGGCATGTACAAATCAATCGTGGTCGTTGTCATCACATAGTTGCTGGACATACGACGAGCTATTGAGCCGCGAGCAGCACTTGATCTATATTCTGTTGTTACGGATTGGCCAGTTGATGCATCCACGGCTTTATATTTTCCGTTGGACAAATATTTTGATCCCTCAGGCAATGCAATCTTGAAACGAATGATATTTCCGGTGCCATCAGTTTCTATGTCCTCCGGAAATCGCATACTGGAATGTGAACGCTTCGGTGAGGTGAGCTTGTCAGCTAACCTTTGAGCTTCGGTCTTTTTGAACAAGTTATTAAACAGTTTCATGTGCTTTAACTATTTGCCTAGTATTTGCTTTTCGGAGAGAATTACAAAGTTCCAGCCACGTTTTTCACAGTATGCCCGAGCATATTTCCACTTGGCTTGATTAACTTCAAAATTCATACATTCTTTTATGTATCGGGCTTTTTTCTTACCCTTCGATGATGGAGGATACTTTTCTTTCTCCGGTTTCACTTCAATCACAGTGACAACCTTTTCACCTTCTTTATTTAGAGCAACCGTTATGAAATCAGTAAAGTAACGATGTGGCAAGCCGTCCTTTGGTGAAATGTATTTGATCACCACGGCTTCACAACCCCAGGCTATGATTTCTGGGGAATGATCAAACTTATAACATAGTCGTCGTTCCCACCCCGAACGATACACAACATTGTTAGGATCACCTAGATACTTTTCAGGGTTAACAAGCTCATATCGACCTTGATAATAATGTCCCTTTTTAATACCGGCTGGATTTTTCTGACTCATTCTGACAGTTCAACATTTCCATTATCTCTTTTTATTTATGTGTGAAATGTTGAACTGTCAGACAAACTTCAAACTGAAAGAGTTATTTATCTATTTTTAGGTGTGGTTTTGACAATAGACAACGGATCCGTGAAAATTAAATCTCCATTTTTATCAATCATGATGTTGTCAGTATGAACATCAAAAATAGATTCTTCAATTTTGAATAACTTAGCTTTGATCCACATTTCTTGATTCATAGACACTTTTATATTGAAAAAGTTTCGAATTGAAGTGAGTGTGTCCATGTATTCATAATCATGAGCAATGTGTTCAAAAAATGTGTTTGGATAAAGATCATCCTCAATGTCAGTCATAACATCACATAAAGGATTTTTGAGGAACTTGTTAACACCATAAGCAATACCGTGATATTCATTTCCTTGATCTATATAATCTGACAAAGTATACGGATACCGTTCAAGTTCAATGAAAGTAATTGTGAAGTCATCGACTGGTATCTGTATGATTTGATAAACTTGTGGGATTCCTTTCTTCCCACGAATTTTAGGTGTCATGCACCAATATGCATAGATCACACCACCGTCTTCTGGATTAATTGAAACTTTGATACATTTATTTTTATCTTCAGGATGAGCAAACACCCGAGAAAAATATCCGTTACCTATTTCTTCAAATGATTCCGAATTGTCAATGATAAGCTTTGATGCTCCTTCTCGATAGTTAGGAACACCCTGAGCATCTCGATACAAGGTGGGAAGCACCGAGAAAGCATGCATAAAGTAATTTGGTATCATAACTTTTCATTATAAAGTAAGTTCAATACAAATTTAATTATAACATATTTACTTAAGATTTACAAATGTTGTAAGAATGATACACTCTTATAAATTATATAAGTAAGTATAACACATTATAATGATTATAACATATAAAATTAAGTAAGTCAAATACAATTAAGTAATATAAGTAAGTAAAGTACATAACTTACTATTATATAAAAATAAAATTGACTTACATGACTTACTTGTTTACAATTATTTGTTAATTGAAATTAGATACACAAGTAAGGAACTTATATGAACTTAATGACACAAGCAAATAAAGATAAAATATTTAGTAATATTGCATTTGAGTATTCAAAATTCTCCAAGTGTCAATTTACTAAAGTTGGTGCAATTGCTGTCAATGAAAACGAACGGATCATTGCTACAGGTGTGAATGGCACAATTTCAGGTCAAAAGAATTGTTGTGATCATGAGTTTGCAGCTCGTGATGATCATGTTCCGTTTACTCGAGAATTTGAACTTCATGCCGAAGCCAATCTTGTTTTGGAATTGGCACGATCAAACATTAATTTTCGTGAACTTTCAATCTACCTGACTATAAGTCCGTGTGAAGAATGTTTCAAACTTTTGCTTGGTTTGAATTCTAATCATACAAAAGTCACCCGAGTAGTGTATGGTGCCAAATATCATCGAACACCCGATGAAACAATCCTGACTATGAAGCAACGAGCTTCGAATGTCAATACACTGCTTTATCAGCTTGATGAAGTTTTGATTTAGGACGTTATAGGAGCTGTTCTATGCAATTAACTGCCTACACCGATGGTTCCAATACATACAATGGTTTTGAATACTCCTACGGTGGCTACGGCTGGGTACTGGTACTTTCCTCACCTGATGAGCCCGAACCTCAATTAATCAAAGGTGGTGGTTCAATGCCTGTGAACAAACTTCAGCCAGTCACAAACAATCGTGCTGAACTCATGGCCATTATTTCACTCTTAGAATATGTGCATGACAATGAACTGTTCTTGTGTGAAGAGCTCAACATTTTCAGTGATAGCCAGTGGTGTGTGAAATCTATTTCTGGTGAATGGTCAACAAAAAAGAATTTGGATCTGTTTGTGAAGTTCGGTAAGCTACGGAAGCAACTCAAAGCCAACGGTGTGACAATCAATGTGAATTGGATTCGTGGTCACGCAGGTCATGTATACAACGAGCTTGCAGATGATCTCGCAGGTGCATATGCAGATTTAGTCAAACAACCGAAGCCAACGAAACAAGATCAAACAATTGGTGTGCTTTAACAACAACTGATTTTGAGAATGTGTTGACAAATAAGATTCAAGAGGTTATGATTGATTCAAATTTGAATTGTGAAGGAGACTTTTGTCATGGATCTCAATCAAACGAAACTCATTCAACCTCTTGTTGACGAACTTTACGAAAAGGAAGTACAATTGCAGAAACTGAAGAACATTCAACCTTCAGTTGTGTTTGATGCTTTGTCTGAATCTGCAGCTCGTCGAACTAGCATTGAAAATGTTATGGATGTTCTTGTTGCACTGGAAAGAGTCATACCGTCGGATTGTTGAAAACAGTGATTGATTTGCTGCCTGAACCTGAACAGCATGTGGTCAGAGACTTCTTAAAAGCGAAATCGATCCCATTGGCTCAATTGTATTGAGCAGTCTTGTGACAGTAGACTGCAGAAAATATGATTAATTTTGATCATAAAACAACCAGACTTTATATCGGATGCATCAATTGATGATATAATGAATTGGATGGACCTGCAGTTGAAATGAAATCCTTTAAGGAGCTTAATAATGACACAAACAGCAGCAGTTAAATCAACCATATTCCCTGTAACTGGAAAGATTTATTTTCGAGAATCCACAAAGGAATGGGTACTCGAACTCCAAAGTGTGATTAATGATCACAACATCACGGTTCGTCATCCACAACCAGGAGTTTTGAAGCCAGAAGAAGTCCTGAGCTTGCCTGCATCTGATGATGATGCCGAGAAAAAAATTGAAATGTTGTCCTGGTTGGAAAATGAATTGCTCGGTGTTGAAGTGTTGTATGCCGGAGATAAGCAAGTTCATCAGCATGATGGTTATTGGGTGAAAGCCGAAGCACTGAAGCTTGTGAATCGAGCATATGAGCAATTTAACTTGCCACATCCAGAACGATAAGTAGCCAGACACTGTTCTGATGTTGTCACAACCGAATTTGTTGTTTTGAATTCGGTTGTGACACTTTAACAAATTGACAAGGAAACTCAAAACAATGGCAACAATTGAACCACAAATCATGATTGATCTTGAAACAGTGGGTGTTGAATCACTGGCAGCAATTGCTTCAATTGGTGCTGTTGTGTTCAATGAATCCGGCGTGATCGAATCTGATTCATTCTATAAGACTGTTGAGCTCCAATCTGTTGTGAACATTGGAATGGAGATTGAACCTGGAGCAATGTTATGGTGGATGAAACAGAATGAATCTGTACGCAAAGCCACCTTTGAACACAATCCAGAAAACATTGAGCAAGTATTGAATGCATTTTCAACCTGGGTGTCTGAAATTCAATCCAAATACAACAACGGTCAGCCTATGAACATCTGGGCTCGCGGTGCATCCTTTGATTTCACAATTCTGAAAAATGCATACAAATTGATGGGTAAAACAGAGCCGTGGAAATTCTGGAAAGAGCGATGCTTTCGCACTCTAGCCGATCAATATCCGGAGCTGGATGTAAAACCACCTGAAACCTCTGCACATTGCGCATTGACGGATGCACATTACCAAGCCTGTGGTGCAATTAAAATGCTCCTTGCACAATCAAAGGTGTCTGAACAGGCAAAACTGAAAGAACGATTAGATCAATCTCTCATGCTCATTGATCTCATGTGTAACGGTATTGAATGGCACATTGATACACATTCGGAGATCATTACTGAAGCTGATTATGAAATGCTTGATGAAGCAAATCTGTTTCTTCATAACAATGGATACAAGAGGATCGTTTCAAATGAAAGCAAGTGAAATCTTTAACATTAAACACACTCCACCTCCTTGTGAGATTGAACCTGAATTGAAAGACTGGTTCATCAGTTTGGTTGATGCCTATTTCACTCAGATTGGTGATGTGGTAGTCACTAAGAACCTAGATGGCCAAATTCTTGCCGTGACTCGACAAGATGAAGACGGTCAAGTTTTGAAAATCATAGCTATGAGTGAGAAACAAACTTAAAAACTCCGTGATGTTCTCCCAAACTATTCAGAAACGAAACTTTTGTTAGACTTTTTACAAAATTGATTGACAAATCTGAATAAAAAGTCTATAATGAAAATAACATTTGAGCACCGGAAAAGAAAATGAAAATTGAAATTCTCAAAAATCTTGGTTATCTTGTTGCTGCAATAACAATTGTATTCATTTGTGGAATGTATGCAGCTTATGATGAGATCAAAACAGACTGTAAAACATCTCAAGAATTCAGTATCGGTAATCAAGTCTTTGACTGTAAATCTGTTGAGTGAACAGTAAACACCGGAAGAGATGATGAGGATTGAAAATAAAAAATTGATTTATATGTTGCATCCAGGTTTTGTTCGTTCAATGACAGATGGGGATTGGCATTTTGTCAGTGCCGGTGCCCTTGCTGAATTGTACGGTGTGAATCTCTCGGACTGTATTATTCACAATGAACGAAGTATGTATTACAATTCAATACAGAATGTGATACATTTGAAACCTAGTCGTACAGGTGAATACAAATTACCTACTCCAAATTCTTGATAATGATTGAAAAGGTGACCTATATGGCAAAAAGTATTGCAAATGAAGATTTTGAAGCTTGGTATCTTTCTGAATATGAAGTTCTTTGTCCGGCGGATCGATTTATCTATTATGATGATCTCGACTGTTATGCTCATCCCATGGTTGACAAATTGTGGAAAGCATTTCTTCAAGGTCGATCAACTTCAGCAAACAATCCAGAAAAAATTCAAGAATCTACATTGATTTTAGATTAAATATTTTAGGGGAAAATATGAATAACGAACAAGAACGCGCTGATTTCGAAGCGGCATGTCGCGGCCATGTTGACGATGCCGGATATGACGAAGAGGCACTGAATCTCACTCGTGATGGTGACGGCTACATCGACAAAGCAATTCAGGCTGCGTGGTGGGGATGGCGCGAGGGCCGAGCCTCTCTACAATCGCAGGATAGGGAGGATGCTTTGGAAATTGCCGCCACCCTAGCCACAGTTCTGCACTTTATCCCCGGGAACGAGGAGCCAGAACTGTATAGAGACGTGGAGCGGATGTGTGCTGAGTTCAGCGACCATGCTCGACGCGCTGAGGAGGATGGGGAATGAGCGACCTGCAAATCGTAATTGCATTTTTGTCTGGGATGCTATTCGGGTACCTGATCGGTCGCAGTCGCAGGGCAACCGAATTTGATCTTCTTCGCCTGGAACTCTTCGAGGTGAAAAACCGATTGGATGTGATTCGCCGCATTGAGGGGGATACCAATGCCACTGTTTAGAAAGAAACCCGTGGTGATCGAAGCAATCAAATGGACGGGTGAAAATGTCGATGAAGTGCAGGCATTCCTTCACAACGGTCATGACTGGATTAAGGGTCGGTATGTGGAAATCGGAACACTCGAAGGCTTGATGGTTGCCAGTGTTGGAGATTGGATCATCAAGGGTGTGAAAGGCGAGTTCTACCCCTGCAAGCCCGATATTTTCGCACAGACTTATGAGCCTGTCAACCATCGATAGCACTGAGGGGAGTGTAATGGCAACTTGGCTAGAAATCCGCTGTGAAGGTCGTGGCTCAGGATTCTCGCAATTTGATTCAAGAAGGTGCTGGTCTGACGACAACGAGGGTCCGCATGGCATGGCTGCGGATGACAACGCGTCGATTCTCGAACTATTCAAGGAATTAAAACAGCAGGCTAAAGAGTCAGGCTGGAAACGCAAAAGCAATGGCTGGCATTGCCCAGCCTGCATTGCCAACAAGGAAAGGAAAGGAAATGAACATACACAACATTGATATTGAACTGCCCGCCGAGTTTCGTAGCGGAAACAGCGTTCCGGTAACAGTCGCAACTATCAAACGGGAGCGCATGGAAGAAATCCTGATCAATTCCATCGAAGCCGACCGCCAGCGCAGGGGTGAGCCGGTGGCGTGGCGGTGCGAGGATTGCCCACCTGTCGGTTATTCAACCGACGTAACCCGGTGTGAGCCTTGCGACCGCAGATCAGCCCCACAACCCGCCGAGCCGGTGAAGGTGCCCAGTTACGACGCGGAAGTCCAAGCATTTATTGCTTGCGACGGTATGGGCGCGGTAATCGTCGAGGGGCCAAGATATGCGGCAGTGGTCCGCGCCCTGCTCGCTAGCTACGCCAACACGTCGAAGTCCAGCGAGGAAATCGACACATCGGCAGAAAGTGTCGATGGCGTGGGCATCATCGAAACCCCGGAGGAATCGTAATGGAGCTAGGCGAAACCAGCCAGGAAAGGACCGAGCGCCGCATCCTTGACGCCATCGAGCGCACACCGATGACCGTGCCCGAGATCCGGGAGCACCTCGGCATGTCCGACAGCACGGCCAAGAAGTACATTCGTCGCATGCACGAGCGAGGCATGATTCACATCGACGGGTGGCGGGCGAGGAAGGGAGGCGGTACGCCGGCAGCGGAGTATCTGGCTGGGCCGGGTAAGGACTCGCAGATGACGGCCGAGCGTGTGCCGGTGTCGGAAGCGGTCAACCCGCACCCGTGGATGTGCAAGATGATCATGGTAGGCCAGCCAGCATGACGCCCGCCCGACTGCAAACTGACACCCCGCCGAGTGCGGGGATTTTTACGCCTGCGCTCGTCCGGATGCTGGATGTGACGGCGAGGGAGTGGAGGATGTATGCAATACCTCACGCCGATGGAGTTACAACACCTAACCGGGTATCGTATCCGCTCTGCGGTCATCCGCTGGCTTGAGCGCAACGACTGGCCTTATGCCGCCCCGGGTGCAGATGGATGGCCCCGTGTACTGAGGGCGTACCACGATGCCAGACTGAGCGGGCAGAAGGCGCAAAAGCCTGGGCGAAGAGCCGGGCCGAACTGGAGCGTTGCATGATCGCCAAACGGACAAGAAACGCCAAGCTGGGACTACTCCCGAGGATGGACGCAAGGCCCCGAAAGAATGGCGGCTACACATACCGGTATCTCACATACGAACGCAAGTACATCAACCTCGGCCACGACCGGGGCGAAGCCATACGCAAGGTGCTGCAGATGGAACGCCGCGCCCCGAACTCCGGGACAGTGAGCGAGATGGTGAGCGAGTACCTGGAGAGCACAACGTTTGCCGAACTGTCGCAGCGCACGCAAGACGACTACATTGGGTATAGCAAGCACATCCTGCGGGTGTTCGGCGAGATGACGGTGTCCGATATCGAACCGCCAGATATCGCCCGGTATCTGCGCAAGGAACGCAAGGACGCGCCGGTACAGGCCAACCGAGAGAAATCCTTCTTGTCTTCCGCCTTCCAGTTTGGCATCGAGCACGGCTATGCCCGAACGAACCCCTGTCGAGATGTGCGTCGCAACAAAGAGAAGCCCCGCAACCGCTGCCCCTCATGGGACGATATCGAATCGTTCGCGGCCACAGCGAAAGCCAAGGGGCCGTCTAGCCACATCATCGGTCTGATGGCAAAGTTCGAGGCACTGACGGGGCGGCGCCGGGCAGAGTTCCGGGAGTTGCGAAAATCGGATTTGACGGATTCCGGGATTCGTATCGCATTCTCGAAAATCCGGGCGGGCGAGGCAGACCGATCAGGGCTGATTGCGTGGACGCCAGCGCTGCGTCAGCTGCTCGCGGAAGTCGCGGCCATTGAGAGGAGCGCTGACTCTGTATTCGTGTTCACGACTCGCCGGGGGCAGCCCTATTCCGAATCCGGATTTAAGGCGATGTGGGCCAAGATTATGGCCGACTGGATGCAGCTACCCGGTAGCGTCAGGTTCACATCACATGACCTGCGCGCCTACTATGTAACCGTGATGGTGGAGCGGGACGAAAACCCAGAAACCCACGCCAACCCTGCGACAACTCGGAAGGTTTATGACAGGCGGCGGGTAGTGAAGATCAAGAGCAGCGCGTGATCCATGTCACCAAAACGCGCTCTTGTCACCATTGTTGCTCACGCAATTCAGCGCAAGTCATTGATTCTATGGGGTGGCTGATGGGGCTCGAACCCACGACAACCGGAATCACAATCAGAGCGCAAAACGAGTATCCATGCGGGTTTCAGAAGAAACTTGGTGACATGGAATGAAATCACGGCCTAGCATCCATGCGGGTTTGAGCGGGGTCGTCACCACGATTTTGACACACCCTCTCCCGCGTTTCGTTGTGCGCCAGGATCTGCCGCGCAGTGCCGTCCGACAGCGCATCC
>JACYYJ010112637.1_pt1 | contig 12235 bp, 12 predicted proteins | sample 8236861 | NCBI WGS metagenome assembly JACYYJ01 (sample SAMN14103086, study PRJNA606662) | landfill metagenome | isolation source: landfill solid waste | place: India:New Delhi, Okhla landfill site | collected 2017-11-05
GGTCCGACTCCTGCCGCAGCCCCTCCGTGAGGGCCCACGCGGCGAACTTGGTGGCCGAGTAGACGGCGGAGGTCGGGGACACCTCGTGGGCCCCGACCGACGCGACCGTCACGACGTGCCCCGACCCCTGCGCGCGGAAGTGCGGCAGGACGGCGGCCACGCCGTGCAGCAGGCCGCGCACGTTGACGTCGAGCATCCGGTCCCACTCGTCGACGCGCAGGGCGTCGAGGCGGGACAGCAGCATGACGCCGGCGTTGCCGACGAGGACGTCCAGGCGGCCGTGCACCCGGACGATGTCGTCCACGACCGCGGCGAACGCGCCCCGCTCCGTGACGTCCAGGGCGCGCGCCTCGGCGGAGAGCCCGTCGGCGCGGAGCGCGGCGACGTGCCGGTCGAGGCGGTTCGTGCGCCGGGCGGTGAGCACGACGTGGTGGCCGTCGGCGGCGAGCCGGCGTGCCGTGGCCTCGCCGATGCCGGAGCTCGCCCCGGTGACGAGGACGACCCGGGGGCCGTCCGGGCCGGTGGGTGTGGTGGTGGGTGTGGTGGGTCTCGTGATGGGTGTGGTCATGCCGTCCACGGTCCGCGGGCGGTGCGCGACGAGGAAGGCAGCGTCCTGCCTGGGAGCGGTGCACCCAGGCTCGTCGCGACCGTCCGGCCTACGCTGGCCGCATGCCCGAGAACCTCCTGGGCGACTACCTGCGCGCCCGTCGCGCGCAGGTCAGCCCCGCCGACGCCGGCCTCCCGACCCTCGGCCCTCGCCGGGTGCCCGGCCTGCGCCGCGAGGAGGTGGCGATCGTCGCGGGGGTGAGTGTCGACTACTACGTGCGGCTCGAGCAGGGGCGCGAACGGCACCCGTCGGCGCAGGTGCTCGACGCCCTCGCCGACGCGCTGCGCCTCGACACGGACGCGCGCCAGCACCTGTTCCGAGTCGCGGGCCTCGGCCCGAGCCTGTCGCGGGGCGCCGCGCCGGAGCGGGTGGACCCGGAGCTGCTGCGGCTCATGGACATGTGGCCCGACAACCCGGCGATCGTGCTCGGCCGGGCGTACGACGTCCTGGCCGCCAACCGGCTCGCCTCCGCCCTGTTCGAGGGCTTCGCGCAGGGGCCGAACCTCCTGGCGAAGGTGTTCCTCGACCCGGACGCGCGGACCTTCTACCCCGACTGGGAGCGGGTGGCGGCGTACACCGTGGCCGGGTTCCGGGTGCTGCACGGCACGTGGGCCGGGGACCCCCGCATCGCCGAGGTGCTGGCGTCGGTGCGGGCCGGCAGCCCGGAGTTCGAGGAGCTCTGGGCGCGGCACGACGCGCGGGGCAAGCGGCTCGAGAGCAAGCGGTTCCGGCACCCGGACGTCGGGGAGCTGACGCTGCGGATGAACGCGTTCGACGTGAAGTCCGCCCCCGGACAGGAGCTGATCGTCTACCACGCCGAGCCCGGCACGCGCTCCGCCGAGACGCTCGCCCTGCTCGGCACGCTGGCGGCCACGGTGGGACGCTAGGCTCCCGGACCGTGACCTCGGCGCTGACGATCCACACCGCGGGCGACACGGCCTCTCCCACGACCGTGGTGCTCCACGGCCTGACCGACGCGGGGGACAACTTCCCCGACCTGGTGCACCGCTGGCAGCAGGACTGGCGCATCGTCGCGCCGAGCATGCGCGGCCACGGCACGTCGCCCCGGTTCGGTGAGGACGAGCTGGGCACCACGGCCGACCTGATGCTCGCCGACGTGCTCGCCGTCCTCGACGACCAGCCGGAGCCCGTCGTCCTGCTGGGCCACTCGATGGGCGGCGCGCTCGCGCTGCGCGCGGCCGTCGCCCGCCCGGCGGCGGTGGGGGCGCTGGTGCTCGAGGACCCGCCGCGCGCCGACGGCGGCCCCAGCCCGGCCGAGCACGCGGCTGGGTTCCTCGCGTTCGTCGAGGACGTGAGCGCGCGCGTCGCCCGGGGCGAGCTCGAGGCGCTCGTCGCGGAGAGCAGGTGGAGCCGGTCCGAGGTCGAGGCCTGGGCGCGGTGCAAGCCGCAGGTGCAGCGGGACTACCTGCGCCGGGGGCTGCACCTGGGCCCCGACAGCTGGGCCGACCTCGTGGCCCGGCTGGCGGTGCCGACCCTGCTCGTCCTGCCCGACCGGGACAGTGTCGCCCCGGCGCCCACCGGCCCCGGACCGGAGAACCCCCTCCTGCGGACCGTCGTCGTCGCCGACGCCGGTCACTGCGTGCGGCGCGACCAGCCCGAGGCCTGGTTCGAGGTCGTCGAGGGGTTCCTGGGCTCCGTCCTCTCCTGACGTTCTCGGCCCCTGGTCCCGCTGGTCAGTCCCGCGACAGCACCAGCGCGGCGCTGTGACCGCCGAAGCCGAAGGCGTCCACGAGCGCGTGCCGCGCCGTCGTCGCCCGCGGCGCGGTGACGACGTCGAGGTCGACGTCCGGGTCGGGTGCGTCGAGATTGATGGTGGGCGGCACGACGCCGTCGCGCATGGCGAGCAGCGCGACGAGGGCCCCCAGGGCGCCGGACGCCCCGAGCAGGTGCCCGGTCGAGGCCTTGGTGGCCGTGACGAGGGGCGGGCTGGGCAGCGCCGTGCGCAGCGCCTCGGCCTCGTTCACGTCCCCCACCGGCGTGGATGTGGCGTGCGCGTGCACCAGCCCGACGTCGGCCGGGTCCAGCCCGGCGCTGCGCAGGGCGAGCGAGATGGTCCGCGCCTGGTTGCCGGGGTCGCCGCCGACGATGTCGAAGGCGTCGGAGGTGAGGGCCGCGCCGTCGACGGCGCCCAGCACCGGCGCGCGGCGGGCCCGGGCGTGCTCCTCCGCCTCGAGCACGAGGAGCACGGCCCCCTCGCCCATGACGAAGCCGTCGCGGTCGGCGTCGAACGGCCGGGACGCCCGCAGCGGCTCGTCGTTGCGGGTGGAGAGGGCGCGGACGCGGGCGAACCCGGTGAGGGAGAGCGGCACGATGCTCGCCTCCACGCCCCCGCACACGACCACGTCCGCCTCGCCCGAGCGGATCAGGTCGCGGCCCTGGCCGATCGCCTCGGCCCCGGCGGCGCACGCGCTCACGGGCGCCCGGGCCCCGGCCTGCGCCCGCAGGTCGAGGGACAGCCACGCGGCCGGCCCGTTCGCCATCGCCATCGTGATGGTGTGCGGGGAGACCCGGCGGTAGCCGTCGGTCACGAGGGTGTCCTGCATCGCGACCGTCGTCGCGATCCCGCCGTGGGCCGTGCCCACGACCACCGCGACCCGGGTGGGGTCGGCGTCCGGGGTGCCGGCGTCCGCCCACGCCTCCCGCCCGGCGACCAGGGCGAGCTGCTCCGCCCGGTCCCGGGCCCGCCGCTCCGGCACGCCCAGCCCGGCCGCGAACCCGTCGTCGACGCGGGCCGCGATCCGCACCGGGAGCGCGCCGGCCCACTCGTCCGTGATCGGGCCGGCGCCGTTCGCGCCGGCCAGCAGAGCGGCCCACGTCTCCTCCACGCCGCCGCCGAGCGGCGTCACCGCCCCCGCCCCCGTGACCACCGCTCGTCGCATCCATGCTCCTCGTCAGTCCGGCGCCCCCTGCGCCCGCACCGTGCGAGTCCTTGTTGCGGGCAACTCTGCCCTGCCCGCCCGCGCGTCGCTCCTGCAGGTGAGGCCCCGGCGCGGTTCGATGGGTGAGGGCCGCGCCCCGCGCGAGGAGGCGAGGGGGCGGCGCGGACGATCAGGTGCGAAGCCGATCCAGGAGGTCGCGATGAGCCAGACGGTCGATCAGGGCGGGACGAGCGGGACCGGCGACGCCATCCCGGACCACGGCCTCAAGCGGGTGATGGGCCGCAAGCTGCTGCTGCTCTTCATCGTCGGCGACATCCTCGGCACCGGCGTCTACGCCCTCACCGGTCAGGTCGCCGGCGAGGTCGGCGGGGCCGCGTGGGCCCCGTTCCTCATCGCGTTCGTGGTGGCGACGCTCACCGCGTTCTAGTACCTGGAGCTGGTCACCAAGTACCCGCAGGCCGCCGGCGCCGCGCTCTACACGCACAAGGCGTTCGGCATCCACTTCGTCACGTTCATCATCGCGTTCATGGTGATGTGCTCCGGCATCACGTCCGCCTCGACGGCGTCCAACGCGTTCGCGGGCTTCCTCAACGACGGCTTCGGCCTGGGGCTCGAGCCCGGCGGAGCCGGCCTGCTGCTCATCGCGCTGGGGTTCATGACCCTCGTGGCCCTCGTGAACTTCCGCGGCGTCGGCGAGAGCGTCAAGGCGAACGTCGTGCTCACGCTCGTCGAGCTGTCCGGCCTGCTCATGGTGATCTTCGTCGGCATGTGGGGCATGACCCAGGGGCGGGCCGACTTCTCCCGGGTGGTCGTGTTCGAGAGCGCCGACGACAAGAGCGTCTTCCTCGCCGTGACCGCAGCGACGACGCTCGCCTTCTTCGCGATGGTGGGCTTCGAGGACTCGGTGAACATGGCCGAGGAGTGCCGCGACCCGATGAAGGACTTCCCGCGCACCATGCTCACGGGCCTGTCGATCACCGGGCTCATCTACGTGCTGGTCGCGATCACCGCCGTCGCGCTGGTGCCCGTGGGCGACCTGGCCGACGACTCGAAGGGGTCCGCCCTCACCCAGGTGGTCGCCGCCGGGGCGCCGGGCCTGCCGTTCGACACGATCTTCCCGTTCATCGGGATGTTCGCCGTCGCGAACTCCGCGCTCATCAACATGCTCATGGCGTCGCGGCTCCTGTACGGGCTGGCCCACCAGGGCGTGCTGCCGCGCAGCTTCGGCAAGGTGCACCGCACCCGCAAGACGCCGTGGGTGTCGATCATCGTCACCACGCTGATCTCGTTCGGGCTCATCATCTACGTCGTCCGGGCCAGCGCGACCGAGGCCGGGTCCGACGCGATCAGCCTGCTCGGCGGGACGACGTCGCTGCTGCTGCTCACCGTGTTCGCGGTGGTGAACGTGGCGCTGCTGGTGCTGCGCCGCAAGCCCGTGCAGCACGCGCACTTCCGCACCAAGGCGTGGATCGCCGGGCTCGGGGCCGTCACCTGCGCGTTCCTCGCCGGCCCGTGGGCGCGCAGCGAGGAGCAGCAGGAGCAGTACGTCATCGCTGGCGGGCTGCTCGCCGTCGGGCTGGTGCTGTCGTTCATCACCTGGCTGTACAACCGCACCGTGCGGCACGAGCCCACCGAGTTCGAGCACGTCGAGGAGCTCGACGAGGACCGGCCGCAGGCGGGCTACCCGAAGCGTTAGGCGCTCGCGCGGCCGTCCACGCCGTGGCCGGCCAGCAGCTCGAGGAGCGCCGGGATCCCGTCGTCGACCGTCCAGCACACCGCCGCCAGGCCCGCCGTGCGGGCGCCCTCGACGTTCGCGGGCCGGTCGTCGACGAACAGGATCGACGCCGGGTCCGCGCCGATCCGCCGTGCCGCCTCGACGAAGAATCCCGGGTCGGCTTGGCCACGCCCAGGTCGTGGGAGTAGCAGCTGACGTCGAACAGGTCGTCGTAGCCGAGCGTGTCGCGCAGGTACGCCGCCCGGTGGCGGTCCTGGTTGGTGCCGAGGTGGATGCCGTAGCCGTTCCGCCGCAGCGCGTCCACGACCGCGAACGTCTGCGGCGCCGTCTCCACGCGGCACCACACGTCGGCGAACACCTGCTCGACCGGCGCGGTCACGCCGTGCTCCGCCAGCACCCCGGCCAGCAGGAGCAGCAGGTCGCCCTCGCCGGCCAGCGTCGGCCGCTCGACCTTCCACGCCTGGTGCACGACGTCCCGGGCACGATCGCCCGCGTACGGCTCCATCAGCGCGTACCAGCCGCCCGGCACCAGCTGCAGCACGTCGTCCGCGTCGAACAGCACGTGCCGGATCGGGGTGATGTCCATCGGGGTCGTGTGCGGTCGGATGTCCACGGGTCGATGGTGGCAGGCCGCGTTCCGGCGGTGCACCCGCATCCCGGAAGCGGGACCACGCGGGCACCAGCGACGTCACGACGACCCACCGTTCGGCCTCGAAGCGCGGCTGGACGCCCGTGCTGGTTCTGCCCCGAGGATCAGTGGTCTGGCACATCGGCGTCAGGGGGACCGGTCTCCGGGCGTTCGGGTGCTGGGCGCCCAAGTGCCAGGGGTCCGGGAGCCGGGCCCTCGGGCACAGCAGGGTCGGGCACGGCAAGGTCGGACGCTGTGGGGCCGGGCGTGGTGGGGTCGGGAGCCGAGGGCGCGCGGGCGCCCGGGCCGGTGGGGTCTGCCGGAGGGGCGCGGTGGGTCCGCCCCGTCGGCGACGTCCAGGTGACGGTGCCGTCGGGCTCGAGCCGGTTGCGCCACGCCGTCTGGTGCTTGACCACGTGATGGTGCCGGCACAGATGGGCCAGGTTGTCCGCGGTGGTGCGCCCGCCGTCGGACCAGGCGACGACGTGGTCGACGTCGCACCGGGCGGCTGCGCGCGTGCAGCCCGGGAACCGGCACACGCCGTCGCGCTGCTGGAGGAACGTCCGCAGCGCTGCCGGGACGGTGTAGGTGCCGGGGTCGGTGGTGAGCACCCGACCGTCGACCGGATCGACCAGCAACCGTCGCAGCGACGGCGCCGCGGCCGTGAGCGTGGACGCCGTCTCCGCGTCCACCGGCCCGTGGCCGTCGAGGTCGGCAGGCGCGTCGGAGCCGCCGAGCAGCGACAGCACCGGCACCGTGACGCGCACGGTCGGGACGATCCGGCGCGCCATCCCTGTGAGATCCGGCACCTCCGGCGCCGGGCGTCCGTCGTCGGCGGGGACGTCGGCGCCCCTGCTCTTGCTCGTGCTCTGCCTGGTGCCTGTGCCCGTGAGTGTGCCCCTGGGGCCGTCGGCGCTTCCGGCGTCGGCCTCCGTGCCGCCGCCGGAGCGGTGGGGGCTCCCGGTGTCGGCGGAGCCGCCGCTGACGCCTGCGGCACGTGAGCCGGCCGGGCGCCGGCCGCCGGCGTCGCGAGCATCGGGGGGACCGTCGACGCCGGCGAGGAGCAGCCCGCCGAGCGCGTCCGAGCGCAGCTGTGCCAGCGTGCGGACGTCACCTGCCTCCTGTGCGCGTCGGCCGGCGCGGGTGAGGCGGTCGTACGCCGCGTGGGCGACGTGCGCGGGCAGGAACGCGGTGAGCCAGGCCATCCCGTCGGCGCCGGGGTCGACGTAGACGGCCCTCGACTCCGCGGCCCGGCGGTGACGCTCCGCGAACGGCTCGGGGTGGGCGAGATCGCGGGCGCGGCGGAGCCGCCGGCGCAGCTGCGGCACGGTGCACGACGTGGCGCACGGCAGCACGGCGTCCTCGACCCGGGCGCGCGCTTCGGGTTCCGGGAGGCTCGCGAGGGTGTCGGCGATCGCCGTGGCGTGCGCAAGAGTGAGCCGGCCCCGGCGCAGCGCGTCGAGCGTGCCATGCCCGGCCTCCGCGGGGCCGACGGCCAGGGTGCGCGCCGTGTCGAGGAGGTGGGAGGCGGCCTGCTCGGTGAGGCGCAGCGCCGTCGCGAGGTCGGCGGTGAAGGCGCGGCGGGCGAGATCGTGGCGGCGCTCGGCGCCCGCACGGCTCAGCGTGACGTCGTCGTGCGCGAGCAGGGCCGCCTCCGCGCGCAGGGCCTCGACCCGGGCGTGTTCGACGGCGACCAGCCGACGCGCCTCGAGCGCGTCGACCTGCCGTTGGAGGTCCACGACCTCGTCGAGCGCCGCCGACACGCGCGCGAGCGACGGCGCCGCCGGGGGCGGCTCGTCGGGGTGCGCGGTCGGCAGGGTCTCGAACATGTGTTCGACACTAGCGGCCCCGCCATGCCGCCACAAGGGTGTGGACGACCGCCTGTGGACAACCGTTCCCGCAGCTCAGGCCGCCGCGAGGGTCTGTTCGAAGGCGGCCAGCACGGGCGCGTTGAAGAGCACGAAGCGGACCTCGTCGATCGCCGCCGGGTTCGCGTCGTCCCACGACCGCACGGCCTCCAGGGCGGCGCGCGCGACGTCGTCGGGCGACCAGCCGTACACGCCCGCGCCCACGGCCGGGAAGGCGACGGTCCGGGCGCGCAGGTCGGCCGCGACGTCCAGCGACCGGCTGAAGCAGGAGGCCAGCAGCGCGGGGTCGGTCTGGCCGGCGTGCCGGTTCGGGCCGACGGTGTGGATCACCCACGCGGCGGGCAGGTCGAAGCCGGGGGTCGCGACGGCGTCGCCGACGGGCAGGCCGTCGGGTAGGGTGCTGCGCCGCAGCTCGCGGCAGGCCTCGAGCAGGCGCGGGCCCGCGGCGGCGTGGATGGCGCCGTCGACCCCGCCGCCGCCGAGCAGCGACGAGTTCGCGGCGTTGACGATCGCGTCCGTGGCGACGGTCGTGAGGTCGCCGCGTTCGAGGGTGAGGTCCACGGTTCCTCCAGGAGTCGGGGCGAGGCAGGCGTCAGGCCGTGCGCATGGCCTTGTCCTCGTCGGGCATGAGGATCCACAGCACGATGTAGGCGAGCACCTGCGGGCCGGGGATGAGGATCGACGCGACGGAGAGCACGCGGACGAGGCCGCGGCTCCAGCCGAGGTAGTCGGCGAGGCCAGCGCAGACGCCGCCGAGCACGCGACCGTGCTCGGGGCGGAACAGCTTGCGCTTCGGCGCGGGGGAGGGCTGGACGTACGGGGTCGAGGTCGGAGTGGTCATGCTTCGACGGTACGAGCGGCGCCGCGCGCTCGGTATCGGGTGGTCCCCCGGTTCGACCCTGAACAGCTCGACCCTGAGGAACCCTGAGCGGAGAGCTCGCGCTCAACCCGCGACGGCGGCGGCGACGCGCCGCTGGGAGGCTCGCGCGAACGCGGGCCAGCGGTCCCAGTAGTACGGCAGGGCGATGATCCCCTGCACCAGGGTCCACCCGCGCCCGCGCTCCCACGCGCCGTCGTCGAGATCGCCGCCCGGGCCGGCGCCGGCGGTCTCGCGGAACGCGTCGCGGCCGCGGCCGGCGAACAGCCACCACGCGGGTGGGAGGTCGGCCGCCGGGTCGCCCACGCCGAGCGCGCCCCAGTCGATGACGGCGGTGAGCCGCCCGGCCTCACCAGCGAGCAGGTTGCCCGGCATGAGGTCGCCGTGCAGCCACGCGCCCGGCACGGGATCGGACGCCGCCTCCAGCGCGCGGTCCCACGCCTTGAGCACGGCGGGGCCGTCGACACGGTCACCCGCCTCCGCGGTGGCGCGGCGGACGTCGTCGTCCAGGCGGGCCAGCGGGACGCCGCGGCCCGTGCCCTCCTTGAGCGGTCCGCCCGTCGGGTCGACGGCGCGCAGCGCGGTGACGAACACGCCCAGGTCGGCGGCCGCGACGGCGGGGTCCAGGTTCGGGGTGGCGTCCGGGTCGTGCGGGTCGGCGACGGCGGTGCCGGGCACCCACGGCACCACCGACCAGGGGAACGGGTACGCGTCGTCGGGCTCGCCGACGGCGACGGGCGCCGGCACCGTCAGCGGCAGGTGCGGGGCCAGCCGGGGCAGCCACCGCGCGTCGGACCGCGCCTGCTCGGCCGCCCACGCGATCTTCGGCATCCGCGCCACGAGGGCGTCGGCACCGTCGCCGAGGCGGAACAGCAGGTGGTCGGTGCCCGACTCCCGGACGGGCATCACCGGCAGTGAGCTCCACTCCGGGTGCTGCGCCGCGACCAGACGGCGGACGTCGTCGGCGGTGACGGAGACCTCGTCGTCGTGCAGCGGCATGACGACGACCGTAGGCGCGCCCCGGTCGCGGCGGCCAGGTGATACTCGGGGCATGCGACGGACGACGGCGATGCTCACGTCGGCGTGCACGGCCGCGCTGGCGCTCGCGGTGGCGGCGTCCTGCGCGGCCGGGCCGGCGGCCTCGTCGCCGTCGTCCGCCCCGACCGGCACGACGCCGTCGGTCGCCCTGCCGCCCACGAGCGGCACCCTCGACTACCAGCTCGGCGGCGCGTACGACGCGGTGGCGGGCGCATCGATCGACGTCGTCGTGCGCGACGCGACCGCCGACCCGCTGCCCGGCGCGTACAGCATCTGCTACGTCAACGGCTTCCAGACGCAGCCCGACCAGGCGGACCTGTGGGCGGGCCGCGAGGACCTGCTGCTGCACGACGCCGACGGCGGGCTCGTCGTCGACCCGGACTGGCCGGACGAGCACGTGCTGGACCCCTCGACCGCCGAGCAGCGCGGGGGGATCCTCGAGGTGCTCGGCCCGGTGGTGACCGGGTGCGCGGACGCCGGGTTCGACGCCGTCGAGCTCGACAACCTCGACACGTTCACGCGATTCGACGCGATCGACGAGGCGGGCGCGCACGCGCTGGCCGGCGCGTACGTGGACCTGGCGCACGGCGCGGGCCTCGCCGTCGCGCAGAAGAACGCCGCCGAGATCACACGGGTCGCGCACGACGAGCTCGGCTTCGACCTCGCCGTCACGGAGGAGTGCGCCGCGTGGGACGAGTGCGCCGCCTACACGGACGTCTACGGCGACCACGTGCTGCAGGTCGAGTACCCCGACGCGCTCGACGAGGCGGGCCTGACCTTCGACGACGTGTGCGCGCGGGACGACCGCGCGCCGCTCACGATCCTGCGCGACCGGGACCTCGTCGCCGCCGGCGAGGACGGGTACCTCTACGCCTCCTGCTGACCGGGGTCGACGGCGACGCGCGCCAGCAGGTGCTCCGGCACGAGGTGCGCACCGACCACCCCGCTCAGCAGCAGGGGGTCGATCGGCGCACCTGAACGCAGCACGCTGATCGCGCCCGTGGGCTCGAGCAGCGCGACCGCGACCTCCCCGTACGCGTGCACCCCGGCGAGCCGCAGGCGGGAGCGCAGCTCGTCCGCCGTCAGGTGGGCCCGGCGGAGCTGCCGCGGGAGGATCTCGCCGTCGGCCATGAGGAGCACGGGCGGCGTCGCGACGGCCCGGGCACCCCCGCGGCGCACCCGGACCGCCCCCGCGGCGGCCTGCAGCACGACCAGCGTCGCGAGCGCGACCAGGCCGCCCCCGAGCACGGGGACCTCGCCGAGCGACGCGCGGCCGAGGATCGCGCCGAACGCGATGACCGCGGCAAGGTCGTAGCTCGACATGGCGGACAGCATCCGTGGGCCGAGCACGCGCACCAGCAGCACCATCGCGCCGTACATCCCGGCGGTGCCGAGGACGACGGCGAGCGCCTCGAGGGGCGTGAGCCAGAGCAGCTCATGCAGCGGGGTGGGGGACATGGGCCGCTCACCAGCCGTTCGGGCTGAGCACCTTGCGGATGCGCTTCTCGCTGACGGCGCCGTCCGTGCCGAGCTGCTGCGCGAACAGCGAGACGCGCAGCTCCTCGATCAGCCAGCGCACGTCGGCCAGCTCCGCCGCCCGCACCGGGTCGGCGGGGCCGGCGGCATAGGCGGCGCGGGCCTTGTCGTAGGCCTCGGTGACGTCGTGCACGCGCCAGGCGAGCTCGGCGTCGCGCGCGGGGTTGGTCTGCGGCTTCTCCAGCCGGTACGACGCCGCGCGCAGGTAGCGCACCAGGTGCGGCACGCGCCGCGGCGGCGTCGCGGACACGAACCCCTCGTGGACGAGGCCTGCGACGTGGTCGCGGATGTCCTGCAACGTGTTGAGCAGCGCCAGCGACGACGACGCCCGCACCTCGCCCTCGACCGTCCGCCACGCGGCGAGCGCGGCGACGACGTGCCCGACGATCCGGTGCACCTCGTCCTCCAGGTTCCGACGGACGAACTCCCGTGCCGTCGTGTACGACTCGGCGTCCCGAATCTGTACAGCGACCGGTCCGCCGGTCGGGGTGCCCGGGGCCTTCTCGGCGTCCGGGCTGGTCAGGGCGATGACGGCGGCGAGCTGCAGGTCGGCCACCAGGGCCTCGGTGTTCCGGTACGGCGCGGCCGCGAGCGTCAGCGACTGCTTCGACGTCCACCGCGACGTGATACGGCCCGTCTGCAGCGCCGTCTCCGCCAGCAGCAGGCGCCGCACCCCGCGCGCGTGCGCGGCGTCGCGGCCGGACGCGTCGGCGAGCACGCGCAGCGCGACCGACGGCCGGCGCTTCGCGTCCTCCTCCTCGACGAGCGCGGGCCCCCCCCCCACGACGACCCCGCCACCCAGATCCGTGGACACGGCGTCCGGCAGCCGCCCGTCGGGCAGGCCCTCCGGCCAGGTCGTGAGGCCGGCCTGTTCGGGGACGACGGCGCTGGTGCCGCCGGTCGCGGACGGCGCCGGTCGGGCGGGGGCCGCTCGGCCCGGCGTCATCACCGCCGAGCGCCGCCCCGTCGCCGACGGGTGGGTCACGATGAGCCGGGACGGCGCCGTGGTGCGGGTGCTCGTCGTGGACGACCACCCCGTCGTGCGG
>JACYYJ010020146.1_pt2 | contig 12233 bp, 12 predicted proteins | sample 8236861 | NCBI WGS metagenome assembly JACYYJ01 (sample SAMN14103086, study PRJNA606662) | landfill metagenome | isolation source: landfill solid waste | place: India:New Delhi, Okhla landfill site | collected 2017-11-05
GTCGGTCGGCCAGACGCGGACCGCCTCGACCAGCGCGTCCTGCACGGCGTCCTCGGCCGCCGCGAAGTCGGCTCCGCGGCGGACGAGGATGGCGAGCACGCTCGGTGTGAGGCTCCGGAGCAGGGCCTCGTCCATCTCGGGGTCACTCCGTGATGGTGGGCGGCGCGGTCAGGAAGGGACGCACCTCGAGCCACTCGTGGATCGGCTTCCCGCCCGCTCCGGGGGCTGCCGACAGCTCCCCGGCCAGCTCGATGGCGCGCTCGTGGCTGTCGACGTCGATCACCATCCAGCCGGCGATGAGGTCCTTGGTCTCGGCGAACGGGCCGTCGGTGACCGGCGGGCGGCCCTCGCCGTCGTACCGGATCCACGCCCCCTCGGGGGCGAGTGCCTGGCTGTCGACGAACTCGCCGGTCTCCTCCAGCCGGGCCGCGAAGTCGTTCATGTACCGCACGTGGGCCGAGATCTCCTCCTGCGTCCACTGGTCCATGGGGACGTCGTTGACCGGAGCCGGGGCACCGCGGTAGTGCTTGAGCAGCAGGTACTTGGCCATCGTCTCTCCTCGGTGCTGATGCGACCCATTGTGGTCGCGTTCACCACGGGGACGGAGCCCGTCGCGGATTCTCGACATCGCCGTCCGAACTTTTCCGGATCCCGTGGACGAGTCCGAGTACCCCGGCGTCGGCCGGTCAGACGTTACGGGCACTCCGGCGGTGGACCGGCCACCGAATCCACTGGACTGCCGCCAGGAGCGCGAACACGCCCGCGCCCACCGCGATGGCCCACGCGGGGCCGAGCAAGGTGTTGTGTTCCGCGTACTCGTCCCACGTCACGACCACCAGGACGAGCAGCGCGGCGGCACCGGCGAGCACGAGCGCCGTCCCACGCCGGTACGAGCCGCTGCTTCCTCCCCGGCCGGGCCCGACAGCCCTGTCCAGGGCACTCGCCACGCCGACGGCCCACAGGACGACGGCGACGAAGGCGGTGGCACCACCGGGTGGACCGCCCAGGAGAGAGGCGAGGACGACGGCGGCACGGGCTACCGCGCCGGTGACGACTCCCAGCAACGCCGCACCCAGCACATGGAGCGCGGGCCGTTTCGGTTTCGGCTTCCCGAGGTCCGCCCGGCCAGGCCGCAGCAGCCGCCACCCGAGCACCGCCAGCCCGGTCACGACCACCGCCGCCAGAAACACGAAGGCGATCGCCAGAACGACGGTCTCGGGCCAGGAGATGTGGTCGACAACGCGGCCGTCCCCATGGACACACGTCGCACTCGGGGGAAAGTAACTCCTCTCGACACCCGTGGCGCCTGGACAGGAGTCGTCGGGATCGAACCAGGACGGCATCGCCGCCTCGACAGCGACGGCCCACGCCATGAAGCCCGCGAGGCCGACACCGACAAGGTTGCCTGCCGCCCGGGTCGTCACCTTCACCGGGGAGATCCTGCCATGGTCCGAACCAATGCCGTGAGGTCGGCGCCGTGGCGTCGTGCCGGCTCAGCCCGTGGCCGGGGCGAGCGTGTACTCCTCCGGCGCGAGGTCGCCTGCGAGCTTGCGCAACAGCGCGCCGATCTCGGCGAGACGTTCGGGCGTCATGCGTTCGGCGGGGCCGGTGACACTGATCGCGACGTCCTGCGAGGTCGTGGAGGTGAGGGCGATCCCGACACAGGCGATACCGGACTCGTTCTCCTGGTTCTCGATCGCCCACCCGAGGGTGCGCGCGGCGTCGACCGCGTCGCGGAAACGCCGGTCGAGCGTGGGGTGCTCGTGGTCGGGGTCCGCTTCCTCGACGTAGCTGGTCATGAGCGAGTCGCTCGGGGGTGCCGAGGCGACGAGCGCGCGCCCGAGCGCCGTGGTCGCGATGTGCGCACGACGGCCGACGCGTGACCACACCCGGACGGAACGCTCCGGCTCGATCTTGTCGAGGTAGACGACGCGGCGTCCGTCGAGCACTCCGAGGTGGACGAGTTCCTCCGTCCGGCGCGAGAGTTCGAGCAGCAGCGGCCGGAAGAGCAGGGGGAGGTTGTCTCCCGCCCCGAAGGTCCGCACGATCCGTCGGAGTGCCTCGCCGAGGACGTAGTTGCGGTCCTCGCCGTCGCGCGTCACGTATTCGCGGTACGCGAGGCCGCGGAGCAGCCGGTGGACCGATCCCTTGTTGATGCCCGTGCGTGCCGCTATCTCGCCGAGTGGGAGGCCCTCGGGACCCGCGGTCGCGACCGTCTCGAGCACGAGGAGGGCGCGATCGAGGCTGGTGACGGGTGGTGTGTCCGATGTGGGTTCGGTCTCCATGACTCCATTGTCCTTCGATCGATCTTGCATCGCGCTGAACGTGAGTTTAGCTTGTGTTCTGACATGCAAAACGAGCGGTTCATAATGCGAAACGCTGTGAGCCGCAGCCTGTGCGTCGCGGAAGGACAACGACGTCATGACACAGCCACTCGGCCGGATGAGTGTGCCCGCGGGGTCGCTCATCGGGGCTTCCGCACCTGACCGGACGGGGATCGTCCACCTCGGGCTGGGCAACTTCCATCGCGCACACGGTGCCGTCTACACCGCGCGGGCGATGGCCGCCGCGGGCGGGAACTGGGGCATCCGTGGCTTCGCGTTCTCGTCGGACCGCGTCGTCGCCCCCATGAAGGCCCAGGACAACGTCTACTCGGTCCTCCAGCTCACCGAACACGGTACCGAGGCGGGCGTCGTCGACGTCCACCGCGACACCGGCGTGGCCGCCCAGGACCCCCAGGCGGTCGTGGACGCGATCGCGGACCCGGCCCACCGCATCGTCACGCTCACCATCTCCGAGGTCGGGTACACCCGTGACCCCGTGACCGGCCGCCTGGCGCTCGACCACGCGGGCGTCGCCGCCGACCTCGCTCCCGGCTCCCCGCCGCGCACCGCCGTCGGGATGATCGCCCGTGGCCTCGAGAAACGGGCTGCCTCGGGCGAGGGGTTCGCCGTCCTCTCCTGTGACAACCTCCAGTCCTCCGGTGACGTCACCCGTGCCGTGGTCGAGGAGTTCCTGCAGGCCGCCGGGGTGAGCGACGACGTCCTGGCCTTCGTCTCCTCCTCGGTGTCGTTCCCGGGCGCGATGGTCGACCGGATCGTGCCGAAGACCACCACCGAACACACGCGCCTCGTCGCGGACCTGCTCGGCGTGAAGGACCTCTGCCCCGTCCCCGCCGAGGACTTCACGATGTGGGTTCTCGAGGACGACTTCGCAGGCGGCCGCCCCGCCTGGGATTCGGCGGGAGCGACCTTCTCCGACGAGCTCGAGGCGTACGAGATGGTGAAGCTGCGGCTGCTCAACGGCTCGCACTCGCTCATCGCCTACCTCGGCATCCTCTCCGGCGCGCCGACGATCGACGTGGCGTGGGGTCAGGACTTCGTGCGCGAGGCGGTTCTCGGCGGGATCACCGACGACTACCTCCCGACGTTCACCCCGCCCACCGGGTTCGACGCCGAGGCGTACGTGTCCCAGCTCGACGACCGGTGGCGCAACCCGCTCATCGGGCACGCCACCACCCAGGTGGGCACCGACGGATCGCAGAAGCTCCTCCAGCGCATCCCCGACGCCGCGCTCTTCCACCTCCGGCGCGGGCGCATGCCGCACCACCTCGCGCTGTGCACCGCCGCGTGGATCGCGTGCGTGGCCCCGCCCACGGGCTTCACCCCGGACCCGCTCTCCGCGCGCATCGTCGAACCCGCACGTGACCGGCTCGCCTCCGCGGTCGACGGTGCCGTGACGGTGCTCGACCACGTGCGCCGAATCATGGGCGGCGGCTTCTTCCCGGACGCCCTGGCCGACCAGGAAGCCTTCACGGCCCGGGTGGCCGACCTGCTCACCCTCATCACCCGCGACGGTGTGCGAGCCGCGGCCGCCGACGTCGCCTCCGCCCGCTGACCGCCAGGAGCTGATCACCGATGAAAAGCCTGTTCATCCACGGCGCCGAGGACATGCGCATCGAGGACGTCGCCGTGCCCGAACCCGGCGAGGGCGAGGTGCTGCTGCGCGTGCGTTACGTGGGTATCTGCGGCTCGGACCTGCACTACTACTTCCACGGCAGGAACGGGGAGAACCTCGTGCGCGAGCCCTTCACCCCGGGGCACGAGCTCTCCGCGACCGTCGAGGCGGACCCGAGCGGGGAGTGGGCGAAGGGAACCCCGGTGACGGTGCACCCCGCGCGGTACGGCACCCCCGTGGAGCGGATCGCGGACCGACCCCACCTGTGGCCCGGAGGCGACTACCTCGGCAGTGCCGCGAACCTGCCCCACCGCCAGGGTGCCGCGGCGGAGTACGTGATCGTCGAGAAGCACATGCTCCGCAGGCTGCCCGACGGGCTGTCGTTGCGGGACGCGGCACTGGCCGAGCCCCTCGGCGTGGCCCTGCACGCCCTCACGGTCGCGGGTGACGACAGCGGGGACCTCGGTGACCGCGCCCTCGTTCTCGGCGCCGGCCCCATCGGTCTCCTCGTCGTCGCGGCACTGCTCGCCCGAGGTGTCGAGCACGTGGCCGTGGGGGACATCCAGGAGTCCGCCCTCGCACGGGCCCGCGCACTCGGTGCCCACGAGACCTTCCTCGTCGGGACCGACGACGTCCCGGCGGCCGCGTACCCCGTCGTGTTCGAGTGCTCGGCGGCACCCGTGTCGCTCACCCAGGCGATCGCCTCGGCGGCTTTCGCCGGTGTCGTCGTGCAGGTGGGAATGCTCGCCGACACGGCGATCGGCGTGAATCTCGCCCCGCTCGTGTCGAAGGAGGTGCAGCTGCGCGGCACGTTCCGCTTCTCGACGGAGATCGACGAGGCGGTGGACCTGCTCGCGGCCAACCCCTCGATCTCGCAGGTCGTCACGCACGTCCTCCCCGCGGCCGAGGCCGTGAAGGCGTTCGAGACCGCGAGGGACTCCGCGTCCTCCTGCAAGGTCCTCATCGAGTTCTGAACCCGCCCTCTCCCCGACCGACGGCACCGACGAGGGTGCCACCACCGAAGAAGGAACAACGATGTCCACTTCTGCACCGCCGCCCGAGACGGACACCACGAAGGATGGCCCCGCCCAGCGCAGCACCGGCGACCTCACCCGCGCCGCGATGTCCGGATGGCTCGGCACCGCGCTCGAGTTCATGGACTTCCAGCTGTACTCCCTCGCGGCCGGACTCGTCTTCGGTCAGCTCTTCTTCGTCGGGGAGAGCCCCGCGCTCGCGGTGGTCTCCGCGATGGCGACGTACGCGGTCGGCTACATCGCCCGCCCCGCCGGCGCCTGGTACTTCGGACGCCTCGGCGACCGGGTGGGCCGCACGAAGGTCCTCTTCATCACGATCGCCCTCATGGGCGGGGCGACGACACTCATCGGCGCCCTCCCGACGGCCCACGACATCGGCATCCTCGCTCCCATCCTCCTCGTGGTGCTCCGCCTCGTGCAGGGGTTCGGAGCCGGCGCGGAGATCTCCGGAGCCGGTGTCATGCTCGCCGAGTACGCACCGGCCAAACGCCGTGGCATCATCGCCTCGCTCGTCGCCCTCGGCACGAACTGCGGCACGCTCGGAGCCTCGGCGATCTGGGGCGTCCTCGTCGCCACTCTTTCCGAGGAACAGCTCCTCTCCTGGGGATGGCGCATCCCGTTCCTCGGCAGCGCCGTGATCCTGCTCTTCGCGGTGTGGGTCCGCGTCCGGCTCAAGGAGAGCCCCGTGTTCGAGGAGAGCACCCACGTCGACGACGGCGTCGCGCTCACGACGGAGGAGATCCGGGCGAAGGCGGAGCGAGAGAACGACACCCGGATGCTGGAGGCGCTCGAACAGAACAAGTGGCGCGCGTTCGTGCCCGCGTTCCTCCTGCGTTTCGGGCAGGCGGGCAACTCGGGAATCCTGCAGACCTACATGGTCTCGTTCATCACCGTCACGCTCGCGATGTCCGCCTCGGTGGGCACGAACGTCGTGATCGTCTCCTCGCTGTGCGCGTTCCTCACGGTGCCGATCGTCGGTGCGCTCGGCGACCGGTTCGGCCGCCGCCGCATGTACCAGGTCATGAGCGTCATCTCGCTCGTCCTCATCGTGCCGACGATGATGGCGATCGCCGGAGCGGACGTGCCCAGCGTGTTCGTCGGCTACATCGTCATGCACAACGTGTCGGTCATGGCGCTCGCCTCACTGGAGAACCTCACGCTGCCCGAGCTCTTCGGCTCCCGGCACCGGTACACCGCCACCGGTGTCATCCGGGAGATCGCCGCGATGGTCGCCACCGGGCTCGGCCCCGTGGTCGTGGCCGCCTGGGTCGCCGCGACGACCGGGTCGTGGATTCCGATCGCGATCATGCTCGGGATCTTCACGGTCTGCCCGCTCGTCGCGACGTTCCTCATGCCCGAGGTCGCCGGGCGTGACCTCAAGGACCCGCGCAACGCGGTCTGATCCACACAGGCCCGAAACCGTCCACTCCCGACACTCACCACCGGCACCACCGCCCCGGAAGGAAGCGAGTCCCGTGAGCATCTCGACCGTCGACGTCATCGTCACGAGTCCCGGACGCAACTTCGTCACCCTCAAGATCGTCACCTCCGACGGTGTCGTCGGGTGGGGCGACGCGACCCTCAACGGGCGCGAACTCGCCGTCGCGTCGTACCTGCGGGACCACCTCGCGACCACCCTCGTCGGCCGGGACGAGGACCGCATCGAGGACACGTGGCAGTACCTGTACCGGGGCGCCTACTGGCGGCGCGGTCCCGTGACGATGGCCGCGATCTCCGCCGTCGACATGGCGCTGTGGGACATCAAGGCGAAGAAGGCGGGCGTCCCGCTCTACCAGCTGCTCGGTGGGGCGAGCCGCGAGAAGCTCCGCGTCTACGCGCACGCCTCCGGCAACGACTACGCCGCACTGGCCCAGGCGATCCGCGGGTACGTGGCCGAGGGCTACACCGCGGTCCGTGTCCAGACGGGTGTCCCGGGACTCGACTCCGTGTACGGCGTTTCGGCGACGGCGAAGCCCGGCGAGAGGTACGACTACGAACCCGCGCACCGTGCCGCCGACGGAAGTGCCGCCACCCGGCCCGAGGAGGAGGACTGGGACACGCCCGCGTACCTGCGGCACATTCCGTCGATCTTCGAGAAGGTGCGGGAGGAGTTCGGACCCGAGCTGCGCCTGCTCCACGACAGCCACCACCGCCTGTCCCCGATCGAGGCGGCACGTCTTGCGAAGTCCCTCGAACCGTACGACCTCCTCTGGCTGGAGGACGCCACCCCCGGCGAGGACCAGGAGGCGTTCCGGCTCATCCGGCAGCACAGCACCACGCCACTGGCCACGGGTGAGGTCTTCAACTCCGTGTACGACTACCAGACGCTCATCACCGAGCGACTCATCGACTACGTGCGTTCGGCGCCCACGCACACCGGCGGTGTCACGGGGATGAAGAAGCTCCTCGACTTCGCCGCCGTCTACGGGATCCGTTCGGGCATCCACGGTCCGACCGACGTCTCGCCGATCGGCATGGCGGCCGCGCTCCACATCGACCTGGCGATCCACAACTTCGGCATCCAGGAGTACATGCCGCACAGCGACCTCACGCTGAAGGTGTTCCGCACCTCGTACACGTTCGACCGTGGTTTCCTCCACCCCGGCGACACTCCGGGCCTCGGTGCGGAACTCGACGAGGACCTCGCCGCGCACCACCCCTACACCGCCGCCTACCTCCCGGTGAACCGCCTGCTCGACGGCACCGTGCACGACTGGTGAGCCGAGAGGACGGACAGCATGAGCCAGCGCCAGACACTGCCGCAGCGGACCGCCGACTCGCGTCTCGTCGTCGTCATCCGGGGTGAGCGCGCGGAGGACTACGTGCCGGTGATCGACACCATGGTCGAGGCGGGTGTGCGGAGTTTCGAACTCACCCTCACGACTCCCGGGACGTTCGCCGCGCTGCCCGGGCTCGTCGAACGGTACGGGGCGACGGCCGACATCGGAATCGGCACCGTGACGCGTCCGGACGACGTCGACGCCGCCGTCGACGGAGGAGCCCACTACCTCGTCACCCCGGTCTCCGACCTCACCGTCGTCGACCGCGCCCTCGATCTCGACATCGCCGTCGTCCCCGGTGGACTCACCCCCACCGAGCTGCACTCGACGTGGAACCGGGGAGTCCCCGCGGTGAAGCTGTTCCCGGCAGGCCAGGTGGGCACCGGCTACCTCAAGGACCTGCGCGGACCGTTCCCCGACCTCACCGTCATCCCGTCCGGAGGAGTGGACCTCGAAGCGGCGCGGGCCTGGCTGCACGCCGGTGCGGCGGCGGTGAGCGTCGGCGGCCCGCTCCTCGGGGACGCACTCGCAGGCGGTGAGCTCGCCGCCCTCGCGGCGCGAGCGCGGCGGTTCGTCGAGGTGTGCGGGGGGAGTGGAACCGAATGACGGCCCCCAGGGTCCTCACCTTCGGCGAGACGATGGGCCTGCTCACCGGAGGGCGGATCGGTTCGCTCGCCCACGTGTCCGAGATGCACGTGGGGATCGGCGGAGCCGAAACGAACGTCGCCGTCAGCCTGAGCCGCCTCGGTGTGCCGGTCACCTGGATCGGACGTGTCGGCGACGACTCGCTGGGCAGGCGTGTCGTGCGTGAGATCCGGGGCGAGGGCGTCGACGTGCGCGCCCACCTCGACCCCGACGCGGCGACGGGCCTCATGCTCAAGGAGCTCACGGGACCGGGGACCGCACGGGTGTACTACTACCGTGCCGGCTCCGCCGGTTCGCGGTTGACCGCGACGGACGTGCCGGCGGACCTCGTCGAGAGTGCCGGGCTCGTGCACCTCACGGGCATCACTCCGCTGCTGTCGGATTCCGCGCGCGAGGCCTGTCTCTCCGTGGTGCGGCGGGCGCGGGAGGCCGGGGTGCGCGTGAGCTTCGACGTGAACTACCGCTCGACGCTCGCTCCCGCGCACGTCGCCGCGGAGGTCCTCGGCGAGCTCGCCGCGGAGGCGGATCTGGTGTTCGGTTCCCCCGAGGAGCTCGCGCACGTGGTCCCCGGAGGTGTCACGGACGGCCCCGAGCCGGGAGCAGCCCCGGGAGACGAGGAGATCGACGCGCTCGCTCGCGCGCTCGATCCCGCCGGAGCGCGCGAGATCGTCGTGAAGCGGGGCGCCGACGGTGCGTCGACGTACGCCGACGGCTCCGTCGTCCACGCCCCGGGGCATCGCGTCGACGTGGTCGACACCGTCGGTGCGGGGGACGCGTTCGTGGCCGGTTACCTCAGTGGTGACGTCCAGGGGTGGAGTGTCGAGGAGAAACTCGTCCGCGCGAACGCGTGCGGGGCCGTGATGTGCACGGCGGCGGGCGACTGGGAGGCCGCACCCACGCCCGCCGAGCTCGAAGCGTTCCTCACCGCCGGTGGCGACCCGGTCCAGCGCTGAACTCCTCGGTGACATGGCCGACATGGCCGNNTGCCACTCCACGAGCTCGTGCGCAGGCGGAGCGGACGGACGCCGTGCGTGACACGTGAGTGCTCGGTCGATGGAGTCGGCCGTGGTGCGTACCCGCACGCGGTAGAAGCCTCCCTGAGGAGCCGTGAAAACCGCTTCGGTCTCGTCCCCCTCGCTGCGCGAGGACCGCAGCGGCAGGTCGTCGATCCCGCGAATGCCCGTCTGCCTCCGCAGAAGACATTCCGCTGCCTGCACGCCGAAGTCGTATGCGGTGCGCCCCCTGAGGTACCGCACCTCGACCTCCCCCCGCTCGTGCGTTCGGGCCAGGGAGACGGCGGCTTCCGGGGGTACGCGCCCGTAGTAGAGGCCATGGGGGAGGACTAGGAGGTTGGCGGCGAACCGGTCCCCGCCGATGTGGGAGACCTCCCACGTCTGCTGCGNNCCGTCGGCCAGCGCCTGCGCCACCGGTCGACCTTGTTCGGCGCAGCACGGGTCGTGGGACCCGTGGGTGCAGACGAGGTAGAGCGGGTGGGCGACCTTCCGCAACCCCGGCGAACGCCCGTGTGAGAGCGCCTCCAGGTCCAACTCCAACACCTGCTCGGGAGCGTCGAGCACCGCTTCCTCGACCCATCCGCCCCCGGATCCTGTCCAGGCGAGAAGGCACCGCCGACGCTCCGTGCTCGCTCCCCTGCGGCGCTGCACCCGGCGAATGAGGACCACCCGCAGGCGCAACGGCTGAGCCGCTTCGCGTATCCGTGACATCAGCTCCGGGTCCAGGCGGTTGTCGCGCAGCGCGTCCGGCCCCCACGGACCAGGCTCCTCGATCAGCACCCACCTTCGTACCGTGGAGGCGGTGCCGTGCAGCGACTCGCGCAGGTCCACGCTGAGGGCTCGGCATCGGAACAGCGGTCTAGGCGGTCTAGGCATCCACGACCTCGAGCAGACCTTCCCGCACGAGGCGCCGTACGAGGACCAGGCGACTGGTCGGGTCGAGCTGGTCGGCGAGCTCCCGAACGGTGAAACCGTCGCTCGCGGCGACCTCGCGGATCGCCGGTTCGAGCCAGTCCGGGACCCGCAGCTCCCGGTCGCCGAGAAGGACCCGCAGAACTCCGGCGTCACCGGCACGGATCTCGCACACCGAGCCCGGACGCCTGCGCACCCGAGCGGAGTCATCCATCGTGGACAGCCGAAGGCGGTCGGAAAGCCCGCCGCGCAGCATCGGCGGTCGGGACGTGAGGAAGCGCTCGACGCGTTCCTCCACCGGATCGGACGGATCCGTCGCCATCAGCTGGGCGCCCAGCTGCTTGAGGTGACGTCCGAGCTCGTTGACCACCGACTCCCGCTGCTGGTGGTACCGCACCGGCAGCGGGGATGCCCACGCCGGATCGTCGAGCACTCGGGTGACGGCGGCTTCCAGCAGGTCCCGCCACCGGGTCGGATGGATACCGACGGTGAGATGCCCGGAGATCTCGTGTTGCGCTCGGGCCGCATGTCGAGTGCCCGTCGGCAGGTAGAGGGCCGTGCCCGGTTCCAGCTCGACGTCCTCGGCGCCTCGGCCCGCCTCGGCTCCCTCACCCGGCGCGGGCCACACCTGCCACGACTTCGACCCGAACGCCTGCAGCACGAAGACGTCGTGCGAATCGGAATGTGGCCGCAGCCCCTGCGCGCCGGGAGGCGTCACGTAGGCGTTCACCTGGCAGGGATGGCCGAGGCTGAGTTCCAGCTCCCGGAAGAAGCCGGCCAGCGGGGGCCAGTACCGGTGGAGTCCCTGCAACACCAGAGTGGCGCCGTCCTCGACCGCGGCCAGTATCCGCGCCGGGTCCGCGACGCCGGTCACCGGTGTGCCGCCGATCCGAGCCGTGCGCGTGTAGTCCGACAGCGGCAACGTCCGGCCTTCCCGGACGAGCCGAAAGGCCGGACTGCGCAACGAATGCTCCGTCAACAGCTCGTCCACACCGTCAAGGCTCAGTAGGTCCTCGAAACCACCCGCGGTCGGCCCGTGAACCCAGGCCCGTTTACCCCACACCTCGTCGGCGAACTGGTCGACGTCACCGACGCACCGCTCAAGGGCCCCAGCCACGGCTAACCCTCACGCATCTCGCGAGTCCGTGCTGTCCGCGTCCTGCGCGTCGGTGTCCGCGTCCTGCGCATCGGTATCGGCGTCCTGCGCGTCGGTGTCCGCGTCCCGCGCGTCGGTATCGTCACCACGGTCGGTGCTGTCCGCGTCCTGCCCATGCGGCCCGGTGCCGCTTCCGCCGACGGACTGCATGTCGTCGTCCCGCAACGGACGGTCCGCTCCCATGACGCCTCCAGGCTCTCCTCGCAGGCCGAGTGCTTTCGTACGACCTACCGATACCCCTGGCGGAAGGGCTGAAACGGACACGACACCGTGGAGTGTGCGGGCCACTGAACAGGTGTTCCGCGCTCCGAGCCACGGTCTCAGGAGGAACCGCCGACGCTCGTACCGGTCACGGAACAGATGGCTCAGGTCTTCGTAAGTACGCAACTCGACCTCGCGTCCCCCGAGTAACTCACCAAGCTCGAGTTCCATCTCGGCGAGCTTGAGCAGGCCCGGGATGTTACCGGCCGGGAACTACACGAGGACGCCGACATCACCGTCAGTCATGAACCTGTCACCGAGTACCGATCCGAACACCGCCAGCCGACGGATACCGTGCCGACGGCAGAACGCGGCGAGCGCCTCGTCGTCAACGGTCAGGTCAGACCGGATCCGCATGACAACAGGGTGCCATCGAAGCTGCCGGTTCCGCCGATTGCGATTCCCGTCGCACGTACTGCGACAGCTGATCGGGACTAAATCCAGTTCGAACTTTTGTGGAGCTGAGGGGAATCGA
>JACYYJ010015094.1_pt2 | contig 12226 bp, 11 predicted proteins | sample 8236861 | NCBI WGS metagenome assembly JACYYJ01 (sample SAMN14103086, study PRJNA606662) | landfill metagenome | isolation source: landfill solid waste | place: India:New Delhi, Okhla landfill site | collected 2017-11-05
CGGTGGTGTTGACCGACTGGCCACCGGGGCCGGACGAGCGGTAGACGTCGATCTGCAGGTCGTTCTGGTCGATCTGGATGTCGACGTCCTCGGCCTCCGGCAGCACCGCCACCGTGCAGGTCGAGGTGTGGATCCGGCCCTGGGTCTCGGTCGCCGGGACCCGCTGCACGCGGTGGGTGCCGGCTTCCCACTTGAAGACCGAGAACGCGCCGTCGCCCTTGATCGCGAACGTGTACTTGCCGTCGGAGACCTGCATCGGCTCGGCCTTGAAGCCGCGACGCTCGGCGTACTTGGTGAGCATCCGGTAGACGTCGCCGGCGAACAGGTCGGCTTCCTCGCCGCCGGCCCCGCCCTGGATCTCGACGATCACGTCCTTGTCGTCGTTGGGGTCCGGGTCGACCATCGCGACGCGGATCTCCTCCTCGAGCTCGCCGATCCGCGCCCGGGCGGCGTCGAGCAGCTCGCGGATCTCGGGGTCCTCCCCCTCGGCGAGCATCTCCTTGGCGCCCTCGGCGTCGTCGACCGCGTGACGCCACTCCGCCGCGAGCTTGGCCGCCGCCTGCATCCGCCGGTACTCGCGACCGACGTCGGCGTAGCGCTGGCGGTCGTTGATCACGACCGGATCCACGATCTGGCTCTCCAGCTCGGCGAACCGGCCCTCGATCTGCTCCACCAACGCGTCGATCACAACGACCGAGCGTACTGCGCGCCGCCGGTCCGGCGCGGCGCCGGCACTGGCACCGGAGCGGCGGCGCTACGCGGCGACTTCGCTGCCGATCCGGTCGCGGCCGCTCGCCCGGCGTGGATCCTCGCGCGCGAGCACCGCCCGCAGCGCCGCGATCGCGACCGCCAGCTGGTCGTGGTCGGGCGGTCGGGTGGTCAGCCGCTGGAGCTGGAGCCCCGGCCAGGTCAGCGCGCGGACCGGCGCGAACCGCTGGTGACGTCCGGCGAACCGCAGCAGCTCGAAGGCGATCCCCGCGATCAGCGGAATGCCGACGACCCGGCTGGCGATCAGCACCGGCCACTCCGGCGTGCCGAGCGGTGCGAAGACGAAGATCGCGACGACCATCACGATCAGCAGGAAGCTCGTCCCGCAGCGCGGGTGCAGGCGACTGCAGCGGGCCGCATTCTCGGGCGTCAGCGGCATCCCCGCCTCGTAGCAGGCGATCGTCTGGTGCTCGGCCCCGTGGTACTCGAAGACGCGGCGCAGGTCGGCCATCCGCGTCACCAGCGCCAGGTAGCCGAGGAAGATCGCGGTGCGAATCAGGCCCTCGACCAGCCAGAACGTCCAGCCGTCGCCGAGCGGGCCGCGAAGCAGCCCGGTCAGGCCCACGGGCGCCAGGAAGAACAGGCCGACGACCAGCACCAGCGCGCCGAGACCGGCGACGAGCCAGGTGCTCGGGCCGAGCTCGACCGGGTCCTCGTACTGCGACGCCGCCGACGTCCGCAACGCGCGGAAGCCGAGCCGCAACCCGGCGCCGAGCGCGACCACGCCGCGCAGGATCGGCAGCCGCAGCACCGGCGACTGCGAAAGGGCGGAGCGGTAGCGGTGGCTCTCGACCACGATCTCGCCGGTCGCCGGCACGCCGGCCGGCAGCACCCCGTCGACGAACTGCTCCGGCCGAGGGTGACGGACCGCGGTCGCCCAGCTGCGGGCGCCGCGGATCATCACGCCCTCGATCAGGGCCTGTCCGCCGAGCGGCGGAGGGTCCTGATCGCGGACATGCGAACGCCCCGCGGAGTCCGGGCCGGAAGCGATCCGGTCGGCACGCGCGGGGCGCGAGGGCACGGGACCCGGGTCAGGACGCGGACGAGGGCGCGGACTCGCCCTTGTCCGCGCGCTTGGCGGCGCGGCGGCGGAAGCGCTCCACGCGACCGGCGGTGTCCATGATCTTCTGCTTGCCCGTGTAGAACGGGTGCGACGCCGAGGACACTTCCACGTCGATCACCGGGTAGGTGACGCCGTCGAGCTCGATCGTCTTGTCGGTCTTGATCGTCGAGCGGGTGATGAACGTCTCGCCCGCCGAGATGTCACGGAACACGACGGGCGCGTACTCGGGGTGGATATCGGTCTTCATTGTCGAAAGACGGTATCAGGGGTGGCGCGCCGAGGATCGGCTCCCCCCGTCGGCCGGCGCTCAGCGCTTCTTCGCGCGCCCCGGGCTGCAGGGCACCGTCAGCTCGTTGTCGGCGAGCCTGCTCTCCTCGACCTCCGGGGCGACCTCGATCCGGAACGTGACGTCCGATCCGGGCGTGCAGGCACGGCCCGGGATCAGCACCAGCGCGCGATGGTAGAGCGGCCTCGGCGTGACCCGTCCGAGCAGCGTCGAGCCCTCGCTGACCGAGATCGTGATCTCGCGGTCCGCGAGCGTCGCGGTGCGGGTCGGCTTGAGCCGGACCTGCGTGCGGTAGACGACCTGATCGCCCCGCGTCCCCGGCGTCCGCGACAGCGCGCGGATCAGGCCGACGTTGGGCCGCAGCTCCTTGACCGTGCACGCGGCGCTGCGCCGGGTCACGCGGCGCTTGCCGTCGGGCGTGACCCAGCGGTACGTGACCTTGAGCCGGTAGGCGCTGCCCATCCGCAGACCGCGGACCTTGATCCGCCGGACCATCTTGGAAGCGCCGTCGGACGCGGCTTCGTAGCTGCCGAGTCCGGTCACCCCCGAGAGCGTCGTCCAGGAGCCGTCCGCCGGCTTCTCCTGGAGCCGCGCCGTGAAGCCGAAGTCGGTCGCGGACGACCCCCTCGAGGCACGGACGGTGAACGTCGCCGCACGGTCCTGCGCGTCGTCGAGCGAGGTCGAGCAGTCCGGGCGAGAGAGCTTGGTCGCGGGGGTCGCGTCCGCGCGGGCGGCCGCCGCCACGCCCGGGACGACGCCGGTCAGCGCGCCGGCGACGCCGACGACGAGGACGGAACGGAAGAGCGGACGGGCCACGGACACCGGAATCACCACGGGAGCAGGGAGGACGGCAACGGGGGTTGCCCTCCCGTGCCACTGTGCCATAGAACCGCCGAGGGGCGCGCAAGTTGCGCGCCCCTCGGACGGACGTTCGCGCCCGCGACGATCCTCCCGACCGTCCGCGCGGCGTCCCCGCCGCGATCGCCGGCCGGACGCTCACGGCCGCCCGGCGATCGGTGCGTGGATCAGGTCACCTGGTAAGCCGGTCCGTCGCCGCCCTCGGGCGGGGTCAGACGGCCGCCGCGGGCGGTGATCGCCCCGCACTGCACGCAGTTGGTGTAGTTCACCGTGACGTCGACGAAGCCCTCGGCCGGCTGGTCGTCCTCGATCTCGTAGACCCCGGCCGGGCACATCCACTTCCAGGTCTCGGCGACGTCCCGCGGGACGCGCTTCTCGATCCGGATGTGGCTCGGCGCGTCGTCGCGGGTCGCGTTGCCCGTGATGAAGACCGACGACAGCTTGTCGAAGAAGTACTTGCCGTCCGGCTGCGGGTAACGGTCGCTGAGCGGCTTCTCCGGCACCTCGACCTCGACGTCCGCGTCGCGGTGCAGGGTCGGCTTGCCGGGCGGCAGCTTGCCCTTGGTGACGAAGTCCAGTCCGGACAGCGCCGCGCCGACCGGCATCGAGTGCGAGTCGAGCAGCGGGCGGTTGTTCTGGACCTCTCGCAACGTCTTGCCGACGAGGCCGTTCTCGATCGCGTCCTCGTACGACGAGAAGTCGTTCGAGCCGGCCTTGAGCTGCGCGTAGATCTTCTCCGCCGCCAGACGTCCGGCCTCGAGCGCCATGTGCACGCCCTTGAGGCGGGCCATGTCGACCATCGACGCGGCCTCGCCGGCGATCACGGCGCCGGGCACCGAGAGCTTCGGCATCGACGCGTAGCCGCCGGCCTGGATCGCCTTGGCGCCCCAGGCGACGCGCTCGCCGCCCTCGAGAGCGTCACGCACGTAGGGGTGCGCCTTGAACGCCTGCAGCAGGTCGTGGACCGACGCCGTCGCGTCCGGCGTATGCAGCGGGATCACGTAGCCGATCGAGACCTGATCCTCGCCCATCGGGTAGATCCAGCCGCCGCCCGCCTCGGCGTGCTTCTTCTGGGGGCGGGCCGGCCAGCCGAAGGTGTGGACGACCTTCTTCCACGGCTTGGTGACCTTCCAGACCTCCTTGGCGCCGATCTCCCAGATCGCGGGCTGCTTGCCGGCGGCCAGGTCGAAGCGCTTGACGGCGGCGCCGGTCAGGTGGCCCCAGTTGCCCTCGGCCAGGACCGTCGCCTTGGCGGTCATGTCCATGCCGGGCTCGAAGTTGCGCAGCTCCTCGCCCTCCTTGCCCCGGCCCTTGTCGCCGGTGCGGACGCCGACGACGGCGTCGCCGTCGACCAGCAGCTTGGCGGCCGCGGTCTCGGTGAGGATGTAGGCGCCCTGCTCCTCGGCCTGGTCCGCCATCCAGCGACAGAGCTGGGCGATCGAGATCACCCAGTTGCCCTTGTTGACGAACGGCGGCGGGGTGACCGGGAAGCTGATCGCCTTCTTCTCGTTGCGGAAGAAGACGGCCGCGTCGTCCTCGGCCTCGGTGTACGCGAACGGCAGCTCGGCCAGGTTCGCGTCCGGGAACAGCGCCTGGAACGGTCCCGGCTTCATCACCGCGCCGGACATGGCGTGCGCACCGCAGACCTTGCCCTTCTCGATGACGGCGACGGGGACCTCGCCCAGGGACTCGAGCAGCTCCGGGTCGTCGCCCAGCAGCTGCAGCAACCGGTTGGCGGCTGCGAGGCCGGCCGGGCCGCCACCCACGATGGCGACCCCGACCTCGATGCGCTCGTCCTCGGGGTCCGTCGGCACGCCGACGAACTCCTCGACGACGTCAACCGGGGGCGGGAACTGCGACGGAGCGACGCCGCCGTTGTGGGAAGCAGCCATGCCGGGTCTCCTCAGCCCTTCTTGGCCTTGATCGCCGCGGACAGCGCCGGGACGATCGCGTGCAGGTCACCGACGACGCCGAGGTCCGCGAACTCGAAGATCGGCGCGTTGCCGTCCTTGTTGATCGCGACGATGTTCTCGGCGCTCTGCATGCCGACCTTGTGCTGGATCGCGCCGGACACGCCGAGGCCGATGTAGACCTTCGGCGCGACGGTCTTGCCCGTCTGGCCGATCTGGCCGGCGTACGGGAACCAGCCCGCGTCGACCGCGGCACGCGTGGCGGCGACGGCGGCGTTGCCCCCGAAGGCCGCGGCGAGGTCGTCGGCGACGGAGAAGTTCTCCGGCGAGCCGAGACCGCGACCGCCGGTGACCAGCACCTGCGCGTCCTCGATGTTGACGTCGGCACCGCGCTGCTCGCCGCGGGTCACGACCGTGACCTTCGACGAGGCGGCCGACAGCTCGACCGCGACGTCCTCGACCGCGACCGGCGAACCGGACTCGACGACCTCGAACGCGTTCAGCCGGCCGACGACGACGCCGAAGCCCTTGAACGTGATCTCGGAGATCTCGGAGTCGCCGAGCACCGGGCGGTCGGCGACGAGCTGGGGCTGGGCGGGATCGTTTTCCACCCGCAGGCCGGTGATCTCGACCGCGATGCCGCCGCCGAGGCGAGCGGCCAGGCCGGCGCCGGCCTCGAAGCCGAGCAGGCCGCCGCCGAAGATCGCGTAGCCGTAGTCGCCGCCCTGGGCGATCGTGGCCAGCGCGTCGACGACCGGCTGCGCGACGCCCGCCGGAGCGGCGACGCGGAGCGCCTTGGTGGCGCCGTAGCTGCCGACCGAGCCCGCGACGTCGTCGCTGATGTCCTCGCCGACGAGGACGACATGGACCTCACCGCCGAGCTGGCCGGCGAGCTTCGACGCCTCGGAGATCGCGCCGAGCGAGTTCTTGTTGATCGCGCCGTCGTGGTGCAGCGCGTAGACCAGGATGTTGCTCATGGTCAGACCAGCTTCCTCTCGTCGAGCCACGCGACGATCTTCTCGACCGTCTGGGCGGTGTCCTCGTCCTCGATGATCGTGCCCGCGGCCTTGGCCGGCGGCTGCTTCGAGGCCTGCCAGACGGCCTGCGAGCCGTCGGCGCCGACCTTCGACGCGTCGATGCCGGCGTCGGCGACCGAGAGCGTCTCCAGCGGCTTCTTCTTGGCGCCCATGATCGCCTTCAGCGACGGGTAGCGCGGCTCGTTGATCGCGTCACCGACGGAGATCACGGCCGGCAGCTCGACCTTGACGGTGTCGTAGCCGTACTCGGCCTGACGCTCGCACGTGAGGGTGGAGCCGTCCACGTCGAGCTTGATCACCTGGGTCAGCGCGGGCCAGCCGAGGTGCTCGGCGACGACCGCGCCGACGGCGTACGACTGACCGTCGTCGGACTGCTGGCCGGCGAGGACCAGGTCCGGGTTCTCCCGCTTGACGAGCTCGGCCAGCGCGTAGCCGGTGGCCACGACGTCCGAGCCGGCGAGCGCATCGTCGGTCAGGTGGATCGAGCGGTCGGCACCGAGCGACACGGCCTTGTGGAGCGCCTTCTGGGCGCTCTCGGGACCGACCGTGATGGCCACGACCTCTTCAACGTCGAGCGCGCCGCTCTCGCGGAGCTGCAGCGCGGCCTCGATGGCGTGGGTGTCGAACGGGTTCAGCGTCTTCTCGCCACTGCGGTCCAGGCGACCGGTGGACGAATCGATGTGCTTCTGAACGGCCGCGTCCGGGACCTCTTTCACCAGGACGACGATCTTTGTCACTTGCGAGCCTCTTTCGGGGGCAGACGAACGGACGGGAGTCTAGCGCGGTTGACTGACCGATCAGTCGGACGTCACCGTCGCTGGACCGAAGTTCCGACCAGCGGTAGCTTTTCGCGAGCCACGCAGGCTACTCGCAGCTCGCACGGGCTGCATCCTAGTCATGGTCGGGAACGCGTGTCGGCCGCCCTCCGACGACCGACAATGAGCCACGCTCAGCTTCTTGCTCCGCGACCGTCGGACCACGGCGGGAGAAGGCGCGGCGAGCGGGGTGACGTTCCGGCACGCCGCCCCGCTCGCCGCCGGGACCTCAGCTCTTGCGCTCGAAGCGCCGCACGAGGTGCCACGCCGACGGCAGCACTGCCGCGCCGATCGCGGCCTTGATCAGGCCACCGACGATGAACACCGTGAAGCCGGAGTGGATGGTCTCGGAGACCGAGCCGCCGACGACGGCCTGCAGCACGATCAGGCCGGGGACGAAGACGAGCAGCTGCGCCAGCACGAAGGCCACGAAGGCGTGGACGACCTTGCGGTCGGCCCCCCGCTCGGCCATCCAGCCGATCGCCGCGGTCGCCAGGGCGAAGCCGACGATGTAGCCGCCGCTGGCGCCCCAGAGGGTGGTGATGCCCGAGCCGCCCTCGGCGTAGACCGGCAGGAAGAAGCCGAGGACGATGTACAGCAGCATCGCGGCGAGACCGCGACGCATGCCGAGCGTCGCACCGACCAGGCCGACGGCCAGCGTCTGCCCGGTGATCGGCACCGGGGACATCGGCACGACGACCTGGGCGAGCGCGGCCATGAAGCCGGCGCCGCCGACGACGAGGGCGGCGTCGCGGACGCGTGCGCCCGGCAGGACGTCGGCAAGTACGAGGCGGGGGGCCTGAACCCCTGGGGCAGCAACGGTGCTCATGAGTGGCAACTCCTTGACGTGTTGCCGGGCACTATTGCGCACTCCACGGTCGGAAGGTTGTCCGGACCATTTGATTCCCGCCGCTCGGGGGGACCGCGGTGGAGCATCGACGGGACCGCGATTCGATCCGACAGATCGTCCGTCCCGGAGCGGATCGCCACCGCACACGGCACGGCGTCAGCCGCTGAAGTCGCCCTCGGCGCGGCGAACCGCCTCGAGCAGCTGGCTGAGCTGCTCCTGCTCGTCGGCGCTCAGCGCGTCGAACGCGAAGCCCGATGCGTTCATGTCGCGCGTCGCGGCCTCGGCCACCTGCCGCCCCCGCTCGGTGATCTCGGCGAGCGTCGCGCGGCGGTCGGACTCGTGCGGGACCCGGCGCACCAGGCCGTCGGCCTCGAGCCGGTCGACGATGTTCGTCACGCTCGTGCGGTGGACCTGCAGCCGCTCGCCGATCTTGCCGAGCGGCAACGCCCCCGCGTGCGTGAACGAGAGCAGCATCAGCGCCTCGTAGCGGGGGAACGTCAGGCCGTGCGGCCGCAGGATCGCGTTGAACCGCGCCATCAGGATCTGCTGGACCCGCATCACCGCGGTCACCGCGGCCATCGGGCGGGCGGGCTCCGGCCCCCAGCGGTCGGTCCAGTGGCGGCGGGCCTCGGCGATCGGATCGGTCCGCAACGGCATCGTCACCCCCGGAAGGCTGCCACACCGGTCAGCGGCACATCACTGCGACGGCCGCGAGCGACCGCCGGCCGCGACCCGGCCGAGACCGCCGAGCGCGGCGACGCCGGCGAGCGCCACCAGCGTCTTCAGGTGGGACGTGAGCCGCTCCAGGTGGATCACGTCCCAGCCCTCGTCGGCGGCGACCGCCGCCAGCGTGCGGTCCGGGTTGACCGCCACCGGATGCGCGACGGCCCGCAGCATCGGCAGGTCCGACTCGCTGTCGGAGTACGCCCACGAGCGCGAGAGGTCGAGCCCGTCCCGCTCGGCGAGCTGCTCGATCGCCGCGACCTTGCCCTCGCGGTAGGTCATCGGACCGGCGAGCCGGCCGGTGTAGTGGCCGTCGCGGACCTCGAGCACCGCTCCGACGCCGCCGTCGAAGTGCAGCACCCGCGCGATCATCTCGGCCGTCTCCTGCGACGACGCCGTGACGATGTAGATCGGGCGGCCCGCGTCCTGGTGCTCCCAGGCCAGCGCGAGCATCCGCGGGTAGACGCGCGGCAGCACGCCGGCGAGCACGCGCGGCGAGAGCCGCTCGAAGTCGCGCACGCGCTGGCCCGCGATCATCCGGCCGACGCGGTCCCAGACCCGTTGGGTCGACGCGTCGGTCGATCCGTGCAGGCGGAACTTGAGGTTCTCCCAGCCGTCGGCGGCGAGCCGGCGGCGGGTGATCAGGCCCTGGGCGGCCGCCGCGCGGGCCCAGTAGAACCCGGACGAGCCGGCGACCAGGGTCTTGTCGAGATCGAAGAAGACCGCCGCCCGCCGCTGACCGTCCGTGGCCGGGGCGTCCGGAAGGTCCGGGGTCGCGGGAACGGAGGTCGGTGCGCTGGCCACGAGACCAGGCTACCGACCCCCGCCCGACCGCTCAGACCTTGATGAGAACCGCGTCGCCCTGGCCGGTGCCGGAGCACGCGGTGGCGATGCCGTAGCCGCCGCCGCGACGGCGCAGCTCGAGCAGCATCGAGCCGATGATCCGCGCGCCCGAGGCGCCGAGCGGGTGGCCGAGGGCGATCGCGCCGCCGTTGACGTTGACGCGGTCCTCGTCGATCCCGAGGTCCTTGATCGTGTTCAGGGCGACCGACGCGAAGGCCTCGTTGATCTCCCAGATCGCGACGTCGGAGGCCGTGATCCCGGCCTTCTCGAGCGCCTGCGCGGACGCCTTGCCGGGGGTCGTCAGCAGGTTCGGGAACTCTCCGGCGGCCTGGCCGAACGCGACGATCTCGCCGAGCACGGTCTTGCCGTTGGCGGCGGCCCACTCGTCGGACGCGAGGACCAGGGCGCCGGCGCCGTCGTTGACGCCCGGCGAGTTGCCGGCGGTGTGGGTCCCGCCCTTGACCAGGCCGGGCAGCTTGGCGAGCGCCTCGAGGGTCGTGCCGCGGCGGGGGCCCTCGTCGGTGTCGACGATCGTGTCGCCCTTGCGGCCCTTGACGGTGACGGGAACGATCTCGTCGCCCAGGCGGCCGGCGTCGATCGCCTCGATCGCCTTCTCCTGCGAGCGGACGGCCCAGCGGTCGAGATCCTCGCGGGACCAGCCGTGCTCGGTCGCGACCTCGCTGGTCTCGTCGAACATCTGGCGGTGCGTGAACGAGTTGGTCAGGCCGTCGAGGACCATCGAGTCGAGCATCTTCGTCTCGCCCATCCGGTAGCCGAAGCGCGCGCCCGGCAGCAGGTACGGCGCGCCGGACATCGACTCCATGCCGCCGGCGATCGCGACGTCGTACTCGCCCGCGCGGACGTGCAGGTCGACGGTCGCGGCCGAGCGGATGCTCGACGTGCAGACCTTGTTGATCGTCTCGGAGGGGACCGTGTTCGGGATCCCGGCGGCGATCTGGGCCTGGCGGGCGGTGATCTGACCCTGACCGGCCTGGATCACGTGCCCCATCACGACGTGCTGGATCTGGTCCGCGGCGACGCCGGCCCGCTCCAGGGCGCCGGCGATCGCGATGCCGCCCAGCTCGACGGGCTTGACGGTGGAGAGTCCTCCGCCGAGCTTGCCCACCGGTGTGCGGGCCGAACTCAGGATGACGGTCTTGGCCATGGTGTCCCTCTTCTCTTCTCGAAGCCGGCACGGAGGATAGTCGGCCGACGACCACCGACTCGGCTGCGAGCTTTTCTACGGTGGGTAGGAGTGTAGAGCCCGGGTGACCCACCCCGCTCCCGCCGGCTGCGGGGCCCGCGGAAGCCGCGTCCACGAAGGTGCTTCTGCGACGCTCTGGTCGTGCCCGATCCCGCTGCCGTGCTGACCGTCGTCCCGCTGACCGGCGACGCCGCCGCCACCGACGCCGTGGTCGTCGGCGTGACGGGCGAGGGCCTTCTGGCCCCGCCGGGCGACGCGCCGACGGTGGAGCTCGAGCGACTGGTCGAGCGGGGCGAGGCCCGCGCCAAGCTCGGCCACGTCGCGCACACCCACGCCGCCGACGGGACCCGCTGGGTGCTCGTCGGACTCGGCGCGGACGGTCCGCGCCACGACGAGGACCGGCGCAACGCCGCTGGCTCCGCGGTCGGTCACCTGCGCAAGCTGGCCGCTACGTCGGCACGGATCGTGCTCGACGCGCCCGCGGCGGCCGGCCCGGTGGCCGAGGCGGTGCTGCTGGCGGCGCACCAGCCGCAGAAGGTGCGGACCGAGGGCGCCGCGGAGAACGGCGACCCCGTCCTCGCCTGCGTCGAGCTGACGGCGCCGGGCGGCGCGCCGCTGGACGCCGGAGCAGCCGCCGCGATCGAGGCCGCCGCGATCGTCGCGCGGGCGCAGAACGAGGCCCGGCGGCTGCAGCACCTGCCCGCGAACCTGCTGACCCCGCAGGCGCTGGCCGAGGAGGCCCGGGCGCTCGGGGCCGCGATCGACGGGCTCGACGTCACGGTCGAGGCCGGGATCGAGCGGCTGGAGGCGCACGGGATGGGGCTGTTCGCCGCCGTCGCCAAGGGCAGCGACGAGCCTCCGGCGCTGATCGTCGCCCGCTACGAGCCGGCGGATGCGCGCGGTCCCGTGCTCGGGCTGGTCGGCAAGGCGGTGACCCACGACACCGGCGGCTACTCGCTGAAGCCGCCGCTCGGCATGGTCCAGATGAAGCTCGACATGTCGGGCGGCGCGGCCGTGCTCCAGGCGGTCGCGGCGATCGCCCGGCTGGGGCTGCCGGTGCGCGTGATCGCGGTGGTCGTGGCGACCGAGAACATGGTCGCCGGCAACGCGATGAAGCCCGGCGACGTCTTCGAGGCCGCCAGCGGCACGACGGTCGAGGTCACCAACACCGACGCCGAGGGCCGGCTGGTGCTCGCCGACGGCATGCACCACGCGCTCGCGCTCGGCGCCGAGCGGCTGATCGACGTCGCGACGCTGACCGGCGGGGTGGTGACCGCGCTCGGCACGTCGCACGCCGGGCTGATGGGCCGCGACGAGGCGTGGCTGCAGCTGGTCCGGGACGCGGGCGAGCGCAGCGGCGAGCGGGTCTGGCCGCTGCCGCTCGAGGACGACCACCGCGAGCTGCTGAAGAGCAGCTCGGCGGACCTCGCCAACAGCGGCGGTCGCTCGGCGCATCCGCTGCAGGGCGCGGCGTTCCTCGAGCGGTTCAGCGGCGACGTGCCGTGGGCGCACGTGGACATGGCGGGGCTGTACGCGGACCTGCCGCGCAAGTACCTGGCGAAGGGCCCGAGCGGCTGGGGCGTGCGGCTGCTGGTCGACGCCGCGCGGCGGGTCGCGGGCTGAGCGCGCGCCCCACGACGCGGACCGTCGTCGCCCGCCGCCGGCGACCGCGTCCTGGACTACCCTGACCACCGTGCCGGCCCGTCGCCCTGCCCTCCTGCGCGCGGTCGCGACCTGGCTGGCGCTGGTCGCGCTCTACGCGGCCGGGTTGCTGCTGCCCGCCGCGCCGGGCCAGCAGCTGACCGCGACCGAAGCGCACCGCCTGCTGGTCGCGCACTCGATCGTCACCGACGGCGACGTCGATCTGCT
>JACYYJ010057119.1_pt1 | contig 12221 bp, 12 predicted proteins | sample 8236861 | NCBI WGS metagenome assembly JACYYJ01 (sample SAMN14103086, study PRJNA606662) | landfill metagenome | isolation source: landfill solid waste | place: India:New Delhi, Okhla landfill site | collected 2017-11-05
GGAGCTGGACTTCACGACGCCGTTGGAGCTGCTGGTGGCGACGGTGCTGTCGGCGCAGACCACGGACGTGCGGGTGAACGCGACGACGCCGGCGATCTTCGCGCGCTACCCGGACGCGGCGGCGTACGCGGGCGCCGACCCGGCGGAGATGGAGGAGCTGTTCAAGCCGTTGGGCTTCTTCCGCGCCAAGACGCGCTCGATCATCGGGCTGGGACAGGCGCTGGTCGAGCGGTTCGACGGCGAGGTCCCGGCCCGGCTCGACGACCTGGTGACGCTGCCGGGCGTGGGGCGCAAGACGGCGAACGTGGTGCTGGGCAACGCGTTCGGCGTCCCGGGGATCACGGTGGACACGCACTTCGGGCGGCTGGCGCGCCGCTTCGGCTGGACGGACCAGGAGGACCCGGTCAAGGTCGAGCACGAGGTAGGGGCGCTGTTCCCGAAGAAGGACTGGACGATGCTCAGCCACCACCTCGTGTGGCACGGGCGACGGCGGTGCCACGCGCGGCGGCCGGCGTGCGGGGCGTGCCCGGTGGCGCGGTGGTGCCCGTCGTTCGGGATCGGGGAGACGGACCCGGTCGCCGCGGCGAAGCTCGTCAAGCCGGGGCCGCGGGGCTGACCTGCCCCGACGTCGCTCAGCGGGCGAGTGCGTGCTCGAGCCAGTCGACGAGCAGCTTGCCGACCTCGTCCGGGGCCTCCTCCGGCAGGAAGTGCCCGGCGCCGTCGACGGTCTCGTAGCGGAAGTCGCGGGCGAGCGCGGCGCCGTCGACGGCGGCGTACCGCGGGTCGAGGAACCCGTCCAGCTCGCCGTGCACCTGGAGCACGGGGACGTCCACGGGCTCGCGCAGCGCGGTGAGGTAGCGGCGGCCGTCGGGCCGCGGCGTCGAGCGGACGAGCCAGCGCAGCCACTCCATCACGGTGTGCGCGGCGAAAGGGATGCGCATCACGGTGCGGTACAGGTCGTAGGCGTCGGTGCCGAGGGGGCGGGCGGCGCCGTCGCGCAGCACGCGGGCCACCTGGTCCCCGTCGGTGAGGCGCCGCTCGGGCAGCGTGGGCAGCTGGTAGGCGGCGAGCTGGCGCCGGGCCGTCGGGGTGAGCAGCCGGCGGCCGGAGACGTGCAGGCGGGCCGGGTGCGGCGCCGAGACGGCGGCCACGGCGGCGGTCACGGCGGGCTGCAGCCGTGCCATCGACCAGGCGGTGACGCCGCCGGTGCCGTGCCCGACGACGACCGCGCGGTCGTGGCCGAGGGAGCGCACCACGCCCGCGACGTCCTGCGTGCCGGTGGGGACGTCGTAGCCCGACGGCGGCTTGTCGGAGGCGCCGACGCCGCGCAGGTCCATCGCCGCCACCCGGTACCCGGCGTGGGCGAGCTGCTCCACCTGGTGGCGCCACGCCCACCAGAACTGCGGGAAGCCGTGCAGCAGCACGACGAGCGGGGCGCGCGAGCCGTTCGACCGATCGGGGCCGGCCAGCGCCACGTGGAAGCGGGCGCCGTTCGCAGGCACGAGCTCGTGCCGCCAGGGTCCGTCGACCAGGGCGCTGGAGAAGTCGCTGGAGTCCGACATCGCGGTCACCGGTCGAACCTACCCGCTGCGGTGCGCCGTGGCCCGCGAGGGCGCGCGCAGCCCGGCGGATGGTTCAGCGGGTGGGGGCCGCCCTGCCCGGCGTGCTCGTGCCGTCGGGCGTCGTGGTGCCGTCGGGCTCGTCGCCCTCGGCGGGGCGCGGCTCCTTGGGCGGGTCGAACCGGTAGCCGACGTTGCGGACCGTGCCGATGAGCTGCTCGTGCTCGGGGCCGAGCTTGGCGCGCAGCCGCCGCACGTGCACGTCCACGGTGCGGGTGCCGCCGTAGTAGTCGTAGCCCCACACCTCCTGCAGCAGCTGCGCCCGGGTGAAGACGCGGCCCGGGTGCTGCACGAGGTACTTGAGGAGCTCGAACTCCTTGTACGTGAGGTCGATGGGGCGGCCGCGCAGCCGGGCGGTGTAGCCGCCGGCGTCGATCGCGAGGTCGCCCGCGGCGATCTCCTGCGGGCCGTCGTCGACGGGTCCGCGCTCCGACCTCTCGATCACGAGGCGCAGCCGCGCCTCCACCTCGGCGGGCGACGCGGTCTCGAGCAGCAGGTCGTCGGCGCCCCACTCGTGCGTGACGACGGTGAGACCGCCCTCGGTGAGCACGAGCACGAGCGGCACGGTGAGCCCGGTGGCGTGCAGCAGCCGGCACGTGGTGCGGGCGGCGACGAGGTCACGACGCGCGTCGAGCAGCACGACGTCGGAGTCCGGGGCGTCCACCAGGGCGGACGGCTCCATGGGCAGCACCCGGATGCGGTGGTTCAGCAGGCCCAGGGCGGGCAGCACCTCGACCGACCCGCCGGAGGCGGGCGTGAGGATCAGCAGCTCGGCCACCGGCACCTCCTCCCGGTCGTCGGACGGTCCGTTCGACAGCGTCCGACAGGTGCGTCCGCCAACGTACCGCGGTGCGGTGTCGATCACACCGCAGCCGTCCCGGCCGTGCGACCGGTTCCCGCAGTCTGCCCCGAACCGTGTTGCGGGCGCGTTTCCGATCGACGACCGGACTGTGACGGGCATGCCCGTGAACGTGCCGCGGCGTGTCGGCCGTGGGTCGTGACCCGGGGGCCGGACGGCGGGGACGCCGTGCGCCGTCTGCGACACTCGTCGTCGTGACCGTGACCACCCGCGCCGTCTGGACGGCCGTCCTCTCCGCCGTCGTCGCGGCGGCCGCCGCCCTCGACGACTACGGGATCCTGCCCCTCACGGCCGCGGCCGGCGTGCTCGTGCTGCTCCTCGCCGCCGGGTGGGGGCCGCTGCTGCGGCTGCCCGCCCAGGGCGGGACGACGGTGGTCGTGGCGGTCGCCGGGCTCGGCGCGGTCGCGGTGGCGTGGGCCACCCAGGGCGAGCCGGTGCTGCGGAACGTGCCGCTGGTGCTCGCGATGGCGCTGGTGCTGGCGTTCGTCGCGGAGATGCTGCGCCGCGGCGGGCGGCCCCGGCTCGTGGAGTCCGTCAGCGGCACGGTGACCGGCGCGGTCGTCGCCGTCTGTGCCTCCGGCTGGGTGGCCGCGGGGCGCTCGGAGGCGGGAGCGTCGCTCGTGGTCGTGAGCGCGCTCGGCCTGGCGGTCGCCGCGGCGGTGTCCGCGACGCCGGTCGCGCGCAGCTGGGCCGGCTCCCTCGTGGGGGTGGCGCTGGGCGCCGTCGCCGCGGGCGGGGTGGCGACGCTCCTGCCGTCGATCGACCCGGTGAGCGGCCTGGTCGCGGGCGCCGTCACGGGTCTGGTGGTCGCGGTGCTGCGGCTGCTGTTCGAGCGTCAGCCCGCGCTGACCGGCCGCTGGGCGGTGCTGGCCGCCGTGACCGCGCCGGTCGCCGTCGGCGGCATCCTGGTCTTCGTCGTCGGGCGCCTGGTCCTGGCGTAGCCCGGTCGGGGGAGCCCCGTCAGATCGCGGGCGCCGGCTCCGGGGGAGCCTGGCGGATGGCCTCGCCCGCGAGCTCGATGCGCACCGTCTTCGCGACCAGCACGCCGCCCGCCTCGAGCGCGACGTTCCAGGTGAGGCCGTACTTCTCGCGCTCGAAGTCGGCCGAGGCGTTGAAGCCGAAGATGTCGTTGCCGAACGGGTCGCGGCCCGCGCCGCCGAACTCCGCGTTGAGCGCGATCGGGTGGGTGATGCCGCGGATCGTGAGGTCGCCGTGCAGCACGAACTTCGCCGACGTCTTCAGCGTGCTGGGGGCCGTGTCGGCGCGGCCCGGCGTGCGGCCCTTGAGGCGGGCCCAGGAGAACATCGGGTCCTCCTGCGTGCGCCACTCGATGCCGGTGCTGCGGAACTCGATCGTCGGGTAGTTCTCGACGTCGAGGAAGTCCGCGCTGCGCAGGTGGGTGTCGCGGTCCGGGTTGTGCGTCGTGATCGTCGCCGTCTCCAGCGTGGCCGACACCGCCGACTGCAGCGGGTCCTCGCCGACGTGGATCGTCGCGGTGCCCACCGGGAACTCGCCGCGCACGGGGCTGACCATCATGTGCATCGCCAGGAAGCCCAGCCGCTTGTGCGCCTCGTCGAGCAGGTACGTCCCCGCCGCCGGGATGACGAGGTCGTTCCAGGTCCGGGTGGGCGAGGTCATGGGGCGTTCTCCGGGATCAGGACGTCGGTGGGCGGGCGCCCGCCAGCGGCGGGCGACTGCGGGGGAGGTGCTCCGTGACGAGGACACGGATGCTTCAACGTTCAATCTACGGCACGGGAGGTGCCCGGCGGGAGGTGCCCGGCTGACGGGTGGTGCGCCTCACAGCGGGGCGTGAGGCGTCGCGCACGACGTCAGTACACGAGCGCCTGGGCGCCCGGGCGCAGCACCTCCTCGGCGAAGACGGCCGCGCCCGCGATGCGGACGCCCGGCAGGACGTCGTCGGGCCCGAGGCCGCGGCGCGCGGCGCACTGGGTGCACAGGGTGACCGAACCGGCGGCGAGGACGGCGTCGAGGAGGTCGGCGGCGGGCGCCGCGTGCTCGAGGTCGAGCTCCGCGACGCGGCCCGGGACGGCGAACCATGCGCCCTCCCCGGTGAGCCACAGGCTCACCTCCGCGCCCGCGGCGGCCGCGGCGGCCGCGACGGTGAGGGCCTGGTTCGCTGCCTCCGGCCGGTCGGTTCCGGACGTGGTCTTGATCACGAGCGAGCGGGCGGGCGTCGCGTCGGGGGTGCTCATGGGCGGCGACCTTACCGACGCGGTGCCCCCGCGCCGCGACCCACGCTGAACGAGACCCGGGTGCCTGGGTAGGATCGCGGCATGTCGATCCAAGCTCTCGAGGCAGTGTTCACCGGTCTGCTGGTCGTCGTGACCGTCACGATCCTGTGGTTCGCCGGCTACGTCGTCTACAAGCTGTTCCAGGGCCAGCGCTGATGCCCTTCGCCTTCCCCGAGGGCCTCGCGCCCGAGGTCTACCCGCTCGCGTGGCTCGTGGGCCGCTGGCGGGGCGAGGGCGTGATCGAGTACACCGGCATCGACGAGACGCCGTTCGTGCACGACCTCGTCTTCGACCACGACGGCGGGCCCTACCTGCGCTTCGAGTCCACGCTGCGCGTGCGCTCGGCCGCGGCGGCCGACGGCGAGGGCACCCCGGGCGACGACGAGCCCGACACGGTCTGGTCGACGGAGACGGGCTACTGGCGCGTGTCGAGCGACCGGCCGGAGGGGCTGGAGGACGACCGGCACGCCCTGGAGGTGCTCGTCACCGACGCGTCGGGCCGGCTGTCCCTGTTCCTCGGCGTCGCGGGCAACGGCCGCATCGACCTGGCCACCGACTTCGTGGCGCGCACCTCCACGGCCGCGGAGGTCACCGCGGCGAAGCGCCTGTACGGACTGGTCGAGGGGCGCCTGATGTGGGTCGAGGAGCTCGCCGCGTTCGGGCACCCGCTCGGCTCGTACGCCTCCGCCCAGCTGGACCGGGTCGAGGGCGACTGATGCTGGCCTCCCCGCTCCTGGCCCGGCAGGGCGCCGTGGCCGCCACGGGCGCCGACGAGGGCGTGGCCTGGCACTACGGCGACCCCGTGGCCGAGCAGCGCGCGCTGGCGCGCGGCGGTGCCGTGGTCGACCAGTCGCACCTGGGCGTCGTGCGCGTCGCCGGCCCCGACCGTCTGTCGTGGCTGCACTCGATCACCTCGCAGGACGTGCAGGCGCTGGCGCCGCGCACGTCCACCGAGCTGTTCGTGCTGTCGCCGCAGGGTCACGTCGAGCACGCCGCCGGCGTCGTCGACGACGGCGAGGCCACCTGGCTCGTCACCGAGGGCGACCACGCCGCGCCGCTCGCCGCCTGGCTCGAGCGCATGAAGTTCATGATGCGGGTCGAGATCGACGACCTCTCCGCCGAGTACGCGGTGCTGGGCGAGCCCGTCGCCGCCGAGGGCGCCGAGGGCGAGCCCGTGACCTGGTGGGACACCTGGCCGCGCGTCGCCCAGGGCGGCACCCGGTACGGCCCGCCCGAGACGGAGCACCCGGGCCTGGACCGCCCGTGGCGCCTCGTCCTGGTGCCCCGTGCCGACCTCGAGGCCGCCGTCGCCGAGCGCGAGGCCGCCGGGTGGCGCCTGGCCGGCACCTGGGCCACCGAGGCGCTGCGCGTCGAGGCGTGGCGCCCGCGGCTGGCGCACGAGGTCGACCACCGCAGCGTGCCGCACGAGCTCGACTGGCTGCGCACCGCCGTCCACCTGCACAAGGGGTGCTACCGCGGTCAGGAGACCATCGCGCGCGTGCACAACCTGGGCCGCCCGCCCCGGCGCCTCGTCATGCTGCACCTCGACGGCTCCCAGCACGTGGTCCCCGAGGCGGGGGCGCAGGTGTTCGCCGGCGGGACGGCGGCCTCAGGGGGCCGCGCCGTCGGCACCGTCACCACCGTGGCCCGGCACCACGAGCTGGGCCCGGTCGCGCTCGCCGTGATCAAGCGCTCCACCCCCGAGGACGCCGAGCTCACCGTGGTGGGCGACGTCGGCGGGCAGGAGCTGCAGGTCGCGGCCGCGCAGGAGGTCGTGGTGCCGGGCGACGGCGTCTCGGCCGACCGCCCCGAGGCGCACGGACCGCTGGCGCGCGGCCTCACCCCGCGCGGGCCCGACGCCCCGCAGAGCCTGCTGTGAGGGGCCTGCTGTGAGCGGGCGCCCGTGAGCGACGAGCCCTCGGCCCGTCCCGCGGGCGACGTCCCCGTGTCCCGCCGCGCGGGCGCCGCGGCCCGGGCCGCGCTGCGGACCCTGCCCCGGCGCATCCGGCTCCGCCAGGGCATCGCGCGCGTGCGCACGGCCTTCTGGCCCATCGTCCAGGCGGCGCTGGCCGCGGGCGTCGCGTACGGGATCGCGACCGTCGTCCTGGGGCACACGCAGCCCTTCTTCGCCGCGATCGCGGCATGGGTGTGCCTCGGGTTCAGCTTCGACCGCGAGCTGCGCAAGGTGGCCGAGGTCGCGGCGGGCGTGGCCCTCGGCGTCGCGCTGGGCGACGTCATGGTCCACCTCATCGGGTCCGGCTGGTGGCAGATCGCGCTGGTGATGGGCGTCTCGGCCCTCATCGCCCGGTTCGTCGACCGGGGGCCGCTGGTGACGATCCAGGCGGGCGTCCAGGCCGGCGTCGTCGTCGGCCTGCCCGCGTCGGTCGCGACCAACGGGGCGTTCGGCCGGTGGACGGACGCCCTGGTCGGGGGCGGCGTCGCGCTGCTCGTCGCGCTGATCACGCCCGGCGACCCGCGGCGGCGCATCCGCGACCTGGCGCAGAGCGCGACCCGGGAGCTGGCCCTGACGCTGGAGTCCGTCGCCCTCGGGCTGCGCGACGGCGACGCCGACGAGCTCGCCGCCGCCCTGGTGCGCGGTCGCGCCGCCGAGAAGTCGCTCGAGGAGTGGCACGACGTCGCGACCAAGTCGGACGAGATCGCGAGGGTGAGCGTCAACCGCGTGCTCCGGGCGGAGATCACGCGGCTCACCGGCCAGGCCGTGCTGGTCGACCGGGCCATGCGCAGCGTGCGCGTGCTCGCCCGGCGCGCCCCGGCGACGCTGCGCTCGCTGGGCGAGCTCGGGGACGAGGGCAGCCACCGCGTGACGGCGGCGCCCCTGTCCGGCGGGCTCCCGCCGCCGCCCGAGGTGGACCCGAGCGCCGACCCGGTGGCGGACCTCGTCGTGCGGCTCGCGCACGGCGTGCGCCTGCTCGCCGCGGCCCTCGGGTCGGGCACGGGCATGGCCCAGGCGCGCGACGCGCTGCTCGACGTCGCCCGCGACGTCGACCCGCGCACCGTGGGCGAGGGGTACTGGCAGGTGCAGTCGTTGGTGCTGCTGCTGCGCTCGCCCGTCGTCGACCTGCTCGAGGCTGCCGGCCTGCCGCCCGACGAGGCCCGGGACGCCCTGCCGGAGATGTGACGCCGAGGTAGTCAGGTGCGGGCGAGGTAGTCCCGCTCAGCGGCGCTCGACGACGTCCGTGTCGTCGGCGAGGAGCTGGTGGGTGAGCTGTTCCACGAGCTCGTCCACCTCGACGAGGCCGCGCGCCTCCAGCGCCTCCGCGACGCCGCGCACCGTCGCGGGCGACACCTCCGTGCGCTCCGCCATGAGCCGCACGGAGCGCTTCCGATTGAGGGAGACGCGGGTGACCATCCACGCCTCCTCGGCGGTGAGGTCGTCGTCGCGCGCGATCGTCTCGTACACCTTGAGCGGGTCCAGCTTGCCGACGCGGCGCCACAGGATGAGGCGCAGCTCGTCGAGGGACGTGCGGGCGGAGCCGAGCGCGAACGACTCGCCCGCCGCCTGCCCGGCGGTGGTGGCGGCGTCGCCCCGCGTCGCGGTGCGCAGCTCGACCTCCGGCAGCAGCCAGGTGAGGAGGAACGCGAGCACCGCGACCGGCACCGCCCACAGGAAGACGACGTGCAGCGCGCCCGCGTACGCGTCGAGGAACCAGTCCTGGACCTCGGGCGGGCACTGCCCGAGCGTCTGGGTCGAGGCGGCCAGCGCCCCGGGCCCGCACGGGCCCTGCGCCGTCGCGGGGACGCCCGCGCCGAGCTCCTGGCCGAGCCGGTTCGCGAAGACGGTGCCGAAGACGGCGACCCCGACCGACGACCCGATGGTGCGGAAGTAGGTGGCGCCCGACGTCGCGGTGCCGAGGTCGCGATAGCTCACGGCGTTCTGCACGGCGATGACGAGCACCTGCGTCACCATGCCCAGCCCGGCGCCGAGCACGAACATGCTGAGCCCCGCCTGGAGCGTGGTGGTGTCGCGGCCCATGAGCGACAGCAGGTACAGCCCGCACGCCGTGATCGCGGTGCCGACGATCGGGTAGACCTTGTACCGCCCGGTGCGGGAGATGAGCTGCCCCGCCCCGATGGACGTGAGCAGCATGCCGAGCATCATCGGCGTCATCTCGAGGCCGGACTCGGTGGGGGTGGACCCCTTGACCGTCTGGAGGTACAGCGGCAGGTAGGTGATCGCGCCGAACACGGCGAAGCCGACGACGAACCCGACGACCGCGGCCACGGAGAACACCTTGCTGCGGAACAGGTGGAGCGGGAGCACGGGCTCGGGGGCGCGCTGCTCGACGACGACGAACGCCACGAGGGACGCGACGGCGAGCGCGATCATGCCGTAGACCGGCCACGACGCCCACTCCCACGTCGTGCCGCCCAGGCTGGTCACCAGCACGATCGACGTGGAGATGAGGCCCAGCAGGATGATGCTGGCGTAGTCGATGCGGGGCTTCTTGCCCGCGTCGATGTGCGGCAGCACGGACGCGACGACGAGCAGCGCGACGATCCCGATGGGGATGTTGATGTAGAAGACCCAGCGCCAGTCGAGGTTGTCGACGAAGAAGCCGCCGAGCAGCGGGCCGGCGACCGACGAGACGCCGAAGACGGCGCCGAAGAAGCCCTGGTACTTGCCGCGCTCCCGTGGCGGGACGACGTCGCCGATGATCGCCTGCGACAGCACCATGAGCCCGCCGCCGCCCACGCCCTGCACGGCGCGCCACGCGATGAGCTGCGCCATCGTCTGGGACGTCCCGGACAGGATCGACCCGACGAGGAAGATGAGGATGCAGGCGATGAACAGCGCCTTGCGCCCGTAGAGGTCGCCGAGCTTGCCCCACAGCACCGTGGTGGCCGTGCTCGCGAGCATGTACGACGTGACGACCCAGGACAGGTGCTCCGCGCCGCCGAGGTCGGAGACGATCGTGGGCAGGGCCGTCGCGACGATCGTCTGGTCGAGCGCCGCGAGCAGCATCGCGAGCACGAGCCCGCCGAAGATGGCCAGGACCCGGCGCTGGGGCAGGGCCTCCGGCTCGGCGGTCGGTGCGCTCGGTGCGGCCATCGCGTGCCCTTCGGGTCGGGCGGACGACGGCGTCCGCGCGGTGAGCAGGTGTCCCGCGCTGCAGGCTCGCACGGTCTCCCGAGGACGGCACGGCGAACCCCGTGAGGTGGGGCACATGCAGCACCTGTTGTCGTCGAGTAGTTGATGAGATACAGTACTTGTCGTGATGCAGCGAGCTGAACCTTCGACGGCGGACGACGCGTTCTCCGCCGACCTGCTGCGTGGTCACACCGACACGATCGTGCTCGCGACGCTGCGTCGCGGGGACCGCTACGGCTTCGAGATCTACAAGACGATCCGCGACGCCACGGGCGGGGCGCACGAGATCAAGGAGGCCACGCTCTACGCGACGTACCGCCGTCTCACCAAGGACGGCCTGGTCGAGGCCTACTGGGGCGACGAGTCCCAGGGCGGGCGCCGCAAGTACTACCGGATCACGGACGCCGGGCGGGCCGTGTTCCGGAGCAACGTCGCCGCGTGGGTCGCCACCCGCGACGTCATCGACTCCCTCCTGAGCACCGGCACCGGCGCAGGGACCAGCACAGACAAGGACACCCCCCGATGACCACCGTCCACCGCCTCCTCGACGACGCGTTCGCGGGCGTCGAGCCGTCCCCCGAGGTCCAGGACCTCAAGGAGGAGATCCGGGCGAACCTCGAGGCGCGGGCCGCCGAGCTCCAGGCCGGCGGCGCCTCGCCCGACGACGCCGCCCGGCGAGCGTTCGACGAGCTCGGCGACGTCCGCGCGCTCGTCGCCGACGCCCAGGCGGACGTCGCGGCCCAGACCGGCGGCGCGCCCCGCACCCCGCTGCAGGAGGCGTTCGCCGTCGCCCAGCAGCAGCGCGTGCGCCCGAAGCCCCGCTTCGTGCTGGGCGTCGTGCTCGCGTCGGTCGTACTCGTGGCCCTCGTCGCCCTGTGCCTGCTGGCGCCGCTCGGCGCGCTCGCGCTGCCCGGCCTCGCGGTGGCCGCCCTGCTGCTCACGGCGTCCAGCGCGGCCGGGTTCGTCGTCGGGTCCTCGCTCTCGCAGGAGACGACGACGAACCACCCGATGCCGTCGCGGCGCGCGGGCGGCTACTACCTCGCCACCGGCCTCGCCGTCTTCGGCCTGCTCCTCGCCGGGTTCACCCTGCTCGGCACCTTCGAGGCGTGGGTGTACGTCGTCGCGGCGGGGTCCCTCGTCGTGGGCGGCGTGCTGTTCACGATGCTCGGCGTCACGCAGACCAACCGGAAGAAGGCCTGGGTGCGGGACGTCGCGCGGGCGCACGCCACCGGGCACGACTTCGACCGGTTCGAGCAGGACCCGGCCGCCGCCGCGCGGTTCGGCGTCTACACGATGGTCATCTGGCTGGCGGCGTTCGTCGTGTTCGTCGTCCTCGGCCTCACCGTCGGCTGGGCGTGGTCCTGGCTGATCTTCGTCGTCGCCCTCGCGGTGATGATGCTCGTCCTCGCCCGGATGCTCTTCAGGTCGCAGGGCGAGCAGCAGGAGAAGTAACCGAAAGAACGGTCCCGGGCGACTGCCATCGCCCGGGACCGGTGGCTCGGGTCCGGTGCACGACCGCACCACGAGACGCACTCCCACCCTAGGGCGTGCGCCGGACCCTCCGACCGCTGGTCCACCCAGCAAGGAGGAGACATGTCCGCACGACCGACCTCGCCCGACGTCGCCATCGACGTCGCCGGCCTGACCAAGACCTACCGCTCCGGTCGCGGCGCACGCCCTGTGCGCGCGCTCGACGGCCTCGACCTGTCCGCCGCCCCCGGCAGCGTGCTCGGCCTGCTCGGCCCGAACGGCGCCGGCAAGTCCACCACCGTGAAGATCCTCGCGACGCTGTCCCACCCCGACGGCGGGACGGCCCGCGTGGCCGGGCACGACGTCGTGCGCGACCCGGCCGCCGTCCGGCGCGCCATCGGCTACGTGGCCCAGCGCCCCGTGACCGACCCCATGGGCACCGGGCGCGAGAACCTCGTGCTGGCCGGGCGGCTGCAGGGCCTCGGCGCCCGCGACGCACGCACCCGGGCCGACGAGCTGCTCGAGCGGTTCGGCGTCGCGCACGCCGCGGACCGGCTCGTGAAGACCTGGTCCGGCGGGATGGCGCGCAAGCTCGACGTCGCCGTCGGCCTCGTGCACCGCCCGCAGGTGCTGTTCCTCGACGAGCCCACCACGGGCCTCGACCCCGAGGCACGGACCGCGATGTGGGCCGAGATCGAGCGCATGGCGGCCGGCGACGGCATGACGATCCTGCTCACCACGCACTACCTCGACGAGGCCGACCGCCTCGCCGACCAGGTGGTCATCGTGGACGCGGGCCGCGTCGTCACCGCCGGCACCCCCGACGCGCTGAAGGACGAGCTGCGCGGCGACGGCGTCACCGTCGAGCTCGACGACGTCGCCGCCGCGGCGGCCGCCGCACCGGTGGCCGC